>MTKZ01018395.1_pt1 | contig 13368 bp, 9 predicted proteins | sample 1042781 | NCBI WGS metagenome assembly MTKZ01 (sample SAMN06212207, study PRJNA360539) | anaerobic digester metagenome | biome: Wastewater treatment plant; material: sludge; isolation source: anaerobic digester fed with sludge from wastewater treatment plant | place: Denmark: WWTP Viborg ...
ACCCGTGAAGCCGTCGCCATCCCCATCGGCTTTTTCCAGTGCGTCCGCCGCGATGTCCTCGCCAGAATCCCCTATCACGAATTGGACCATTTTGAAGCCTCCGACTGGCATTTCGGCCGCGAAGTCACCGAACTATACGGCCCCGAATACCGAATGATAAACGTGTATGTCCTACACCTCGACCACGGCGGCAGCCAGTGGTACGGTACCCATAAACATCGGTGAAGATATGATCTTGTGCGCCTCTTTACCGTTCTACAAGAGTTTTCCTATTATTGTACCTACGCTACAACATCTCTGAGGCGATCCATCAGATATATCTGTATTATAAGAGCAAACTCGGTGCGCGGGATTTGATCTAAAAATTGACTGAATAGGCTGGCCGTCTTTACCATGGTGGCGTCCTCAGTAATGTTGGTTTTGTCTCTAAAGAAAAAAATATTCTCCATCATATACGGGGGACTTTAAAGTTACAGAACAAGAAAACCTAATTCGGACAAGAATGTTCGGAAAATAAAATGACTCAACAAAATATGCTAGAGATTGCTGAATTGATAGCCGAGTGGATACCTGAATTGTCTGCCAATGAAAAGGCATACCTATATCAAGAACTATCGAAACGGAACAATGGTTTATTTTCCCTCGATGTGGAAGCGATAAGAACTGGAGATTCTGACAGAAAACTTCGTCTGGTTAGCAATATTATTGGATTATTAAGTACCAAGAAAGATTTTACTATTGCTCTTAAAATTGCCAAGAAGGGCGAACATATTTCACGTACATGCAATAAAGCAATAAACTTTCACTTTTTTTATATGCAGATGATCAGAATTTTCTACAAGATGCGTAACGAATTACCTGAGGCACTCGAAACAACTATTGAATACTGCAAGCGACAAATCGAAATATCTCCTAAAGTTGCAGTAGAAATGAAATCGCAATATAAGGATGGTCTCCCAAATCACACAGGGTATGAACAACTTGCGATTATTTACGAAAAGAAAGGAGAGTATGATTTGGCTTTAGAGCTCTGCCACAAAGCATATCTGGATGGGTGGGGTGAGGGAGTCACTAATCCCGTCAGCAAACAGAATTGGGAAAAGAGAATAGAAAAAATTCAAGCAAAGAAAAATAAGGCAGGCAAAAATATAAGTCCAAACGAACATCATGAAGAAAATCCCAAGAATACCTTAGATTTAAACAGTGATATCTTAAAAGTTCCTTGTCCTAATTGTAAGGCGGTTTTAAATGTACCTTCGAAATATGCTGGAATTCGTGGCACTTGTAAGCACTGTAATAGTTTTTTAACAATTCCCGACACAGGTAAAAAGCACAGTGATACAGTCCGTTAGAAACCCGCGGCTATGACGTTTTCGTGGTTTCCGGGTGAGCCATGGGCTCATGACAACGCGTTCCCAAATTGAAAAGATTCATATCGCTACCAAACTCAACCAGGGGAACACGTATGGTTTTTGGTGTACTGTCCGACATAATCGCTGTCAGATAAAGATACAGGCGCCTTCATTGAAGCCGTGTCGCAGCCGCCTTGAACTTTCCTGCGTAGGAGGTTATCCTTTCCCGCATTTACAGGGCTCCGGAGGGACGTGACGGTAGCGGCGTTTTAATTGGGGGTTACCATCTTTTCCGTTCTCGTTGGCATCGTTCTAGGTTTTGACTATTGAGCCGAAAATAGGGAAGTAATATTTCAAGGACAAGGGCATTCCGAAGAGGGACGGGCGGGCTTCCGCATCCCTCCGGAATGGGGCCCAAGGGGTATCGTGGTCCGGTGGTAGCGCTTCGCTCAACCATCGGTTCATGGCCTTCACCCCTGTCGGGGGAACATTGTCTTCCGTTCATGTCGGGGGGTAAATCTCCAAGGATGCGAAATTCAACTTCGCGAACACAGGCGCTACCAAATTGAATTTAGTGACGAGCAGCGAAATACCATGGGCTCGTTACGAAATTGCATTTCATTACGCAATTATAAGCGAAGTGGTACTTCGCACCTCCATGAGGTGTACGCATACGCTGATTCTGCGTCAATAACCCAGGTGTTCGCGAAATATAACATCGCGCTTAAGTGCGTTCTCAGTGGAACTTGGGAACACGCCTATACTGCAACGACATAGCGTAACCATAATTGTCATTGCGAACGCAGCGAAGCAATCTCGTTAGTAACAAGCCTGTTTTACGCTGAGATCGCTTCGCTACGCTCGCGATGACGGAGCAACGCGCTTGCCTTTCTTTGATGAATCGCCACAGCAGCAGGTACGGGGCTCGTGATGACCTGTCCCAGTTTATTTTCGCTCCTATGCATCACACACGTAAAAAAAATCTGGACTCCCGCCAGCGCCGCGCCCCCGCCTGGAACGCGTTCGCCTCATGTATTAACGTTTTTCCAAGTTTAATTACATAAAATAATGAGAAAAGATTATAATACCCTCCATACGATTGATATCGGAATGGTGATATGGGTCTATGACGGGCATAGGTGACCTCATGGTAACGCGCGCGCTTTTGTGTGGAAGAAAACGCGCGCCTTGTGTATCGGGTACCAGGGAAGCAGTATCAACCGGAGGAGAGTTTCAGATGAAACGAATGGTGTATGCAACAGTTCTGGCAGCGGCAATCTTGATAGCGGCATACACGGGGACCGCCCGTGCGCAATTCATTCCCCCGGGCATCAACCACCAGGGCCTGGTGAAAGTCAACGGCGCGCCATACACGGGAAGCGGCAGTTTCTATTTCGCCCTTTCCCTGCCGGACGGCCTCGGCGGGTTTTCCAACGTGTGGACCAGCGACGGGTCCCAGCTGTACACCAGCAACCGCCCAAGCAGCCCTATCACCCTGTCCGTTAATGAAGGGCATTACAACGTTGCCCTCGGGGACGGCTCCGCCACCAACAGCATGGATTACACCATTTTCAAGAGCAGCGGTGGCCAGCTGTGGCTGCGGGTCTGGTTCAATGACGGCGTCAACGGCATCCAGAAGCTGAGTCCGGATCAGCCCCTGTCCAGTGTGCCCTATGCCTTTGCCGCGCAAAGCCTGATGTCCGGAGGTACGGGCTCCGGCGTGGATGCGGACCTGCTTGACGGCCAGCATGCCGCTTCTTTTGCCGCAAGCAGCCACACCCATGCCGCGTCAGCAATTACCAGCGGCTTTTTGGAGGAAGACCGCATTCCAAGCGGTATCGCCCGGCTTCATCAAATAATGTACCACGTGAAAGAAAACGACGGCGCGGGCTCCGGTGTGGATGCGGACCTGCTCGACGGGCTGCACGCCGCATCTTTCGCCGCGAGTTCGCACACCCATGGAGCGCCGGAAATACTGCCTACTATTCTGGGAGCGGACGGCGCGGGTTCCGGTCTCGATGCGGACCTGCTCGACGGAAAGCAGGCCAATCAACTCTGGTCCACCTCAGGCAACAGCAGCACCACGCCCGGCACAAATTTCTTGGGCACAACGGACACTAACTCTTTTGAGATAAAAGTGAACAGTACCCGGGCAATACGGATTGAACCTACCGGCTTTTCCCCAAATATTATCGGGGGGTACAGCGGCAACAGCGTCGGCTCAAACTGGGGAAGCACCATCAGCGGTGGGGGGAGCGATTTATCTCCCAACCGGGTCACCAATAATTACAGCACTATCGGCGGCGGGAGTGGCAACACCGCCAGCGGCGAATATTCGACGGTGGGCGGCGGCCTCAACAACAGCGCCAGTAATAGTGCTTCAACGGTCAGCGGCGGGAGCAATAACACCGCCGGCTATACAGCGGCGGTAGGCGGCGGGAGTAGCAATAACGCCAGTGGCGGCCATTCGACCGTGGCAGGAGGGGAGCTCAATACCGCCAGCGGCACCCACTCGACGGTGGGGGGCGGGAAGAACAATACGGCACAAGGCAACTACAGCTTCGCCGCAGGCACAAGAGCCCAGGCCAATCATAAAGGCGCTTTCGTCTGGGGTGACAGTACGGAGGCTGATGTTGTCTCCTCCGCCAACAACCAATTCACCGCCCGTGCCGCCGGCGGCGTGCGGTTCTATTCCAATGCCGGCCTGACCACAGGGGTTCAGCTCGCCGCAGGCGGTGGGTCCTGGACCGCCGTCAGCGACCGGAACCAGAAGGAGAACATCGCGCCTGTTGACTGCGGCGAAGTACTCGACAAGGTGGCGGAACTGCCCGTCTGCACCTGGAACTATACCTCTCAGGAATCGTCCATCCGTCACATGGGGCCCATGGCGCAGGACCTCTACGCTGCCTTCGGCCTGGGCGAGTCGGACACGGGCATCACCACCATTGACGCGGACGGCGTCGCCCTCGCAGCCATACAGGGGCTCAACAAGCGCTTGAAGGAAAAGGAAGCGCGCATCGTGAAACTCGAAGCGGAACTCGAAGAAATGAAGTCCATGGTGAAACAACTGGCGTCCCGGTGATCCTTATTGTCGGGAGCCGACTTGATGACAGGAGAACGGAAGGGTAGCCTGTCATGAGGGTTTCAGTCTTCCCTGTAAACGATGAAAATAAAAGTGGGCTGGTTGTCCTATAGGATGTATAAGGACATTTAAAGTCTTAAACCTGCATGCCGGAGTGAATTTTCAGGAGTACAATAAGATGATATACCTGAATTGAAAAATGGGTTTCCTACTGTTTATACTCATTCGTGCAAGGTGGCGGTCCTTGCATTGTTTCTTAAATGGAATCCTTATTTTTCGAAAGTAACTTGAAAGAATCAGGAATGGGATAATGGAAAAACTATACTCAATCAAAATAGCGTTGGTTCTGGCATGTGCCGGAACGGGAATGTTCACTTGTTCATTCCCGGCGGCGGCGGAAGAGCCGGTGTTGCATCCGGCGGATATGAACGCTGACTGGAAAGTCGTTCTCAGTGAAGCCATCGCGTATTTGTCCGGCTGGCAGCAGGGCAGCAATCCCATGAACTATGCCATTCGTGCCGCATATATATGGCAGGGAGGGGAACGGTACAACTATGACGCCGCTGAAGATCCGCCTTTGTGCTGGGAACTTCAAGGGCCAACGCCGGAGATTACCGCCTTCACCATAAACAATGATGCGGTTTACACTTCCAATCCCACGGTAACCCTGAACAACGAGGCGACCAATGACCCGACGGAATATATAGCCAGTGGTTCATCCGCCTTTAACGGTGCTTCCTGGCTGCCCTATGATCCGGCGCCCGTTTTCAGCCTGTCGGGCAGTGCGATTACGCAAAGGATTTATTTTAAGGTTCGTAATGGCCAGGGAGAGTCTTCCGTGAAATCCGACACCATCTACCTGGAACCGGCCATGATTCCCGTTTCGGCGGGCGTCTTTATCATGGGGGGTACCGGCGGGGGGGATGATGAGCAGCATGGTTTCCCCAGTGAGGTGCCGACGCATTCGGTAAGTTTGTCCTCCTACCTGCTGGGCAAGTATGAGGTAACGACGCGACAATACTGCGATGTATTGAACTGGGCCAAAGCGCAGGGATACCTCTACAGAGATAATGAAGGTTCGCCCTGGGCGGGTGAGGGTGATATTTACGCCGGTGGCGCGGGATTTCGCTATCCCATTGTAGATTTCAGTTCCACGCAATGCTACCTTCAATATATACGCGGCCTGTTCGTTCCCACAACGAGAACAGGGCTCCCCGATGAAACGGAATATTCCATGGCGGAACATCCCATGGTGGAGGTATCCTGGTATGGCGCCGTGGCGTTCTGCAACTGGCTCAGCCAGATGCTCGGACAGGCGCCCTGTTACTACCTGGGCGCAGACGAATGGCCGCTTACCGTAGCGCCGCCATCCCCGGGCGGCTACCGGCTCCCCACGGAGGCCGAGTGGGAACGTGCCGCGGCGTGGGACACGAGCATCCCTAAACACTGGATTTACGGTTTTATGGGAGACACCAATACCGGCAGCGACCGCTGTAACGATCGCAATGATGGCAGTTTTATAGATAACCCGCTGGGCCTGACCGCTTATCCCTTGACGTCTCCCGTGGGATGGTTTGATGGCGTAAACATCAGCCCGAATGGCAACATTCCTACGGTAAACAGCCCGAGCCCGGTGGGTGCCTACGACATGAGCGGCAATGTTAACGAGTGGTGTCAGGATTGGTACACACCTTATACCGCGGCCCCACAAACAAATCCCTTGGGAGACTCCACGGGAACACAACGCTCTGTACGGAGTGGCACATGGCAGAGTAATTACTGGGGGTGCCGCACCGCATACCGAATGTTTGCCGGTCCATCGGGCATGGCCGGGTATCAAGGTTTCCGCCTGTCCAGGTCTTCCGGGTGAACACGTTTAAACACCCGTGCAACAACCGGGGTAACTTGGCTTGCGATAGGACGCATGCTAAAATACCTCTTCGCAGGCACACCTTCCCGCGTACGCCATAAAAACACATACCTTTCCACATGGGCTATAGTACACTGCAGCAAACCTTATTACCGGTCCGTAGCGCACCTGGAAGGTACGCCTACGTGTACCGAAATATACTATGTCGTTTGGAAACGTCTGTTAGGTAAATGAGCATTGCGGCAACGCCCATGTAAAAACCGGAAAGAACATTCTCCCATGAAATTCTCCTATGGAAACAACGTAAACCGATGCGGACGATTCCCAATGAAACGAATCAGCGCCGCGTTTTGTATCCTGATACTCTTGCCGACGCTGACGTATACCCCGGCCGCCTTTGCCCTTCCCGAACTGCGTCCTGTTGTAGAAGCGGAAGAAACCGTGTACCAATACACGCCGGCGGACAATGGCGCCGGTCCTCTGTGGTGCCGGGGTTCCACCTCCCTTGTGCGCGCAGGAGGCAAACTCTTTGCGAGCGGGCTGGAAACCCTGGAAGGGGTGCCGCCGCTGAACAACTGCCGCTGGATGCTCTTTCAACGCACTTCCGAAGGGTGGCGGCAGGTGGCCGTGGACCCGAAGGACCGGACGCGCGAGCCGTGCCCGCTCGCCGCATTTCACAACGGGCCTGTTTTCTTATCGGTCAACCCGACGCTGGTGACGGACCGCCAGGCGGGCGGGGGAGGCCCGGCACGGCCGGAAATTCTGGTCTTCAACCCCGCCAACGCGGCGGGCGGATATGAAACTCTCTTGCCGACGTGGGACGGGACACCTGCCTTTACCGAGCACAGTTACCGCAGTTTCGCCGCCGACGGCATCAACCGCGAGTTTATCCTGTTTCAAAACATCGGGTACACCCATGCGGAATGGACCTTTCGCGACCGCGACGGCCACTGGGCCCGGCAGGGCAGACTGGAATGGCCCTGGGGCGCTGAGTATGACACCCCCCAGCCCGTTCGCGTCTGCTATCCCAATGTGGCGATCACAAACCGCACCGTTCATTTCTGCGGGGTCAGCGACATTGTTGAACCCTACGGGGAGTGGCGCACCTTCAAGAAAGAACTGACCGGCAACGAGTGGGACTATGATTTCCGCAGGCTCTTCTACACGTGGACACGGGACATTACGACGGGCGCCTTCGAGGACTGGGTGGAGATTGCCAGCCGCGACAAGACCTGCGGCTGGGTTATGCCCGGCGATCTCTGGGTCGCCCCAGACGGTGCAGCCCACCTCGTGTGGACGGAACAGGCAATTGATGAACGCCTGCGGGAGAAATTTTTTCCGGGCGCCGTGCAACGCCATGAAATGAACTATGCAGTCGTGAAGGAGGGCAAGGTTAGTAAGCGCCGGACCTTGGTGGCCAGGGAAGAGGGTACTCCCGGCGTAAAAGCCGTCGAGCCCCGTTTTCATGTTACCCCGGAAAACCGGATCTTCGTCTTTTATTACATCAGTGAAGCCGCCCCGGAAACCGGTGTTACCACCGGAAATTATCTCATGGAAATAAGCACGGACGGCGAACCGGGCGTTCCGGCAGCCGTGCCGCTGGCGCATCCCCTGTCCAGTTATTTCACCGCCACCGTGCGCGGCGGGTCACCCCCGTCTAAATCGCTTGAACTGCTCGGCGCGCGTGACGCGACCACCATGGGCTACGCGCGGATACAACCGGACACCAACCCTGAAATCGATACCGCTTCCCCGGCCGCCCCTTAATGTGAAACACGCACCGGGGGATGCGGAAGACGAGCAACAAAGCGGCGGTGTTCGCTCTCTTGAAATTTCTCTCGTTCCCAAATTCCATTCTTGTCATTACCCACATCTTTTGGCAATGAATAGTAGCGGCAAAAAACGAATGTTTGAATTCAATATCCCAACGGGATTTAGGAATAAAGCCCAGGGTTGCGGTACTCCGCTACCCTGGGTTGGAAAGTGCCCCCAATTCCCGTTTACCCCAACGGGGTTGCGTCACATTGGTGCAAATGCCGCACGGAAAAACCGACGCAACTCCGTTGGAGTAGAAAAGAGAGAAGGAGAGACATCACTTACCCAGGGTAGCGGGGTACCGCAACCGCTGGGCTATGATATGGAATCCTGTTGGGATTCTGAATACATACGTCGGCATCTCAATTCCCTATCCTGAACGGAAAGATGTGGGTAATGACAAGAATTCCATTTGGGAACGCAATCTCTCTTGAAATTCTATTTCCCTTTCCGTGTTCGTCCATCGGGTGTGTTTCCGCACTCGACCATGGTTGCGAAGTGGAACTTCGCGGGCAAGTGCGTTCCCAAATGAAACTCTTGTCATTACCCACATTTTTTGGCAATGAATAGTAGCGGCTAAAAACGATTGTTTGAATTCAATATCCCAACGGGATTTAGGAACAAAGCCCAGGGTCGCGGTACCCCGCTACCCTGGGTTGGAAGGGCCCCCAATTCCCGTTTACCCCAACGGGGTTGCGTCACATTGGTGCAAATGCCGTAGGGGAAAACAGATGTAACTCCGTTGGAGTAGAAAAGAGAGAAGGAAAAACATCGCTTACCCAGGGTAGCGGGGTACCGCAACCGCTGGGCTATGATATGGAATCCCGTTGGGATTCTGAATACATACATCAGCATCTCGATAACCCATCCTGAACGGAAAGATGTGGGTAATGACAAGAATGAAACTTGGGAACGAGAGGATAATGGCGTCTATGCCTCGCCTTCGGCCGGCGCCTCCCCCTCGCCCTCTTCAGCACAGACGCAATCAAAGGGACCGCCGGAACGCATGGGATAGTAATAAGGAGAATCCGGTCGCGGCCCGCCGCACACACCGACGTTGAGATACAGTTGTACCTGCCCTTCGGAAACCCACTGGTAACGCCCCAAAACAACACACCGGTCGCCGCTTGTAAACTGCAGGTCTATCGTTGGAGAAGAGGCGTCTTCATCCGTGGTATAGGTACCGCAACCCGTCATCTCCCGGCATATCTCCGGCGGCTGGCATTTGCCCCAGTAAGATACCGTATAAAGTGTAAAGGTCCAATTCTCACAAAAACTGTACGCGAATTCCGTATCCTCCCCGCACACCCACGCGCCTGTGAGGCTTCGCGCCGGTTCGCCTTCCATTTCACCTTCCACGAACGTCTCCCCCTCCCCTTCCCCACACTCGCCTTCGCGCGGCCCTTCCCCCTCACCCTCCTCCGGTTCACAAGGGGTACAACCACGGCAAAGATTCCCGGACACCGTGATATGGATCACATCCTTGACATCCTCGCCATCCGGGAGGCATCCCTGCCCGAACAGCAGCAGGAAGACTGCCCCGAAAACCGATACCACCATCATAACCGGTATGCGTGTCATAGGCCATCTCTCTTCCTGTAGATATTGAGCAGTCCGGCACCCGACCAAAGGCGAGGACGTTGAGCTCGAAAAGTTTTTATGAACACATCGATTACACTTGCGTGGCCTTTTCCCAACAGGGCGGCACCCCTGTTTCCCAAGTCAGTAGTCTGAACACTCACGAAACATACTCCTGAACGAGTCATGGAGCGCCGAATCGGAAACTCCAGACTATTTCGAATCATAAAACCCAGCCCCGATAAGCCCTTTGAGCGTTCCTTTGAGCAACTGTTTTCCCGTGTTCAATACGGGATGTTCCTTCCGGAACTTCTCCTGCTTTTCTTCCTGAGCGACAATGATGTCGAATAACCCGGTTCCAGTCTTCTCCTTCATTTTGTCATCAATGGAACTCAGAAGACCCAGATAAGCGCGCAGAGGCGGTCCTAAAACCTTTTCAGCAAGATTCAGCATCCCCATATAATCCTTTAAATCCTTTACTTCAGCAATCGACTGCAAAAAGAAAAGCGTATTAATTCTAGCAAGGATACACCTGCGTTTCAATGCGTAGAGCAGACTCACAAAAAAACGACCCAACCAACTTCCCCTCGGCGAAGTCTTCGTCTGGCGGATAGTAGCCATCCGGTATCCTGAATGATTGATTCAGAGGTTCCGGACGACGGCTATCTAGAATCCCGCGAAGCAGTTCGAGAGTAATTGAGCCATCAGGAGGCGGGAACACTTTTCTGACAGCCCAGTCTATCGCTTCAACACGCAGAGCGAGCCAGCCATGATTCCTAGTGTAGTGGGGAACGTAACGATCAAACAGTGTCCGTTCCATGGCAACATAACCTTGGTGACTATGGCGAAACTCGAAGGTCGTGAGGAATTCATTGGCAGTCTCTTCACCGTCAAGTTGCTGTATGAGCTTCTCTTTGATATCCGGCGGGACACTAGCAAGATTAACGCGACGGGTATTCTGGTCAAGAGATTCACTGAACGTTCTGTCCGGGATGCGATTCGTGACTAGAGCTGCTTCAGCAATCGCAGTCGGTTGGGTGGAATTGAAGGCTCCACACCACTTCTGCAGGAGTGAGCGGCCATGTGGTTTGTGCTGCATGAGCCAATCCCAAGTAAGAGCGTTCTTGTCATCGTAGGGGTCCACCGTGAATTTCACCTGAAGAAGTACCATACTTCCCTCGGCCTGCAGGGCCACTATGTCGTCTAGGCCCTTGGGTGACTCATCATCATCTGCTTCAAACTTCACCCATTGGTAGATAGACGGATCATCAAGCCAATTACAGAGGAATTCCAGTCCTATGAGATTCTGGTAAAGGTAACCTCCGAATGTAATCGCCGAACTTTTGATAACGGTATTCATCTGGACCGATTGCCCTCATCAGGACAAATTTTCCTGGGAGTGTTAATCCGTAGGCACTTCCTTGATAGTCTTCTTTTCAGAATAAACCTATCGTTGTGTATCTCTGCAAAGTGTAAATTATAGTTAATAAGTGCAGCATGTTTTAACTATAATTTACAACAACAAGTTACTCTCTTAGAACGGCTCGTTTGCTGCCTGAACTGATACTTGCGGGTCACAAAGAAGAGATCGTAGTACAAAGATCTACTGCAAACTCAGGCTTTTGCTCCTCCGCCCATACTCACTGAGCCCTCCGATACTTCATACGCGAGGAGAGCGCACTCTGTATTCCATCCAATATGGAGAGTGCTTTCTATCACGCACTAAAAGAACTTTTGTCATGTCCGACGAGAAAGCGATTTGTACCATCTGCGCGTTATGGTTCCGGTTGAATTGTCGTCAAAACGGAAACACTCAGCAAGGGCGTCAATCGTCGTGACGATGCCCCGCAACACAGGGGCAGACAAGCTGCTGCCCGTAGATGTCTCATAGTGGCTTACCCAATTACCGACCAGCGCCGGCACATGAACCACGTCAAGATCCTGTACTTGCTGTTGGTCGAGAACAAGCGAACCAGCTTGTCTGTGGAGGTTGACGGCCACTGTGATGGCGTCCAGGCAGTTAGAAACCATACGAGAATGGTCTTTCATGGCGAAATCAATGGGGACGGGCACATCCACCTTACGGATAATCTGAAGGAGTTTGTACTCCAAATACTGCCGCAGAAGTGGCTCCGCCTGAGTTAGCTGACCGGCGGTAAGCAAGGTATCAACGGAGGTCTTAAGTCTTTCGGCATCTTGTGCTTGGCTCAGTATGGTGCCCATGGGTGGTGAACCCTGCAGTTTGTGGTGGTACCAGGAGCTCGTGGCGCCGAGCCGGTCGAAGTATTTCTCGAGCAAGCCGTCGTGACTGAGAATGATAAATTGTAGGCCCTGGGTATGCTGGGGATGCTGGAGTCTCTGTCTTATCAATTCCATGAGATTCCACTGATGGCCAGCGTCGAAGCTGGACGTTACGTCGTCTAAGACGACAAAACGTGGAACTCCTGAGTGTTTCAAGGCTGCAGCCAAGAAGACCGAAATCGCCAAAGCATTGCGGTAACTTTCGGACAAGAGTGCACGGGCAGAAAGCCTGTGTTGACCGTGGAAATCGCTCAATTGTACGTGAAGGTCTTCCTTGTCGTTTGCCCGTTGAAGGTCGGGTACGACGTCACCGACGTTCATGATCTGCCTGAACATAGATTTGTACTCAGGCTCGATGGCGTCGATTTTCACCTTGGAAAGCGCCGCTTCGGCGTCTGAGAAGATAGTCGTCGCGTTAACGATGAACTTACGCCAACGCTCTCGGATGTCTAATTTGGCACGATACTTGGCCTCTTCGTCTTGTTTCTTCCTGTAAAGTTGGATGCTTTCGTTGAATTGGCGGCCGTATTCGACCTGCTCCGTCAATTGAACAAGAGACTGCGGAAGCTCTTTCTCCAACCGCTCCTTGGTGGCAGTCAATTCCTGGGTCTTTGTTGTGAGGGATTCCTCCAGGGTAGTGAGCCGTGTTACGGCGACGGCCAATTCGCCTGAAGTTAATTGGCCCGATGTGATGTTCCGGCAAAGTTGTTCCGCAATGCGGTCGGCCTCTTGCACCGCAAGCGGCGCGGCCTTTTCCAAGACGGCAAGGCGTTTGGTCCATAGTGCTGTATGTGAGGTTTGCTTTATCTCTGAGATCTTCTCAACAACGCCTCGATACTGGCCCAATTGGTCGTCTATGTGTACCTTGATTGATGTTTCAAGCGGACTGAGACACAGAGGACAAGTCGAATCATCCGTCCAGAGGCCCTGGCTGATGAGACTGTCGGCAGTCTCATAAAGGCGCTTGAAAAGGTCTCCGCGGGTTGCAGAAAGCAAGGCGTCTCTTTCCTCGAGAAGCCCCAACAGTTTCTGCTGTTCTTCTTTGGTGGTGGCAGGGTCACTGGCACCAAGGGCTTCCAGTCCCGTTAGTGATTCGATAACGCGTTCAAGCTCTTTGCGTTTTTCCCCACCCTCAGCCTCTCGGATGGCCTTCTTGAGAGCGTCAAAGTCAACGTCCGCGAGCCGTTTTCCCTGGAAATGCGACTTAAGCAATTCGACGTTGCCGAGTGCCGTGCTGACTTTGTCTTGGCATTCGTCCAATCGGTCAACGTCGTCGATAGTCTCGCCTGTTACGCGCTCATAATTAAGGCGCGCCGTAACCAGCGCTTGTTGGCTTGCTTGCTGGGAGGCTTTGATGGATGTGCCTATGA
>MTKZ01017508.1_pt1 | contig 13355 bp, 11 predicted proteins | sample 1042781 | NCBI WGS metagenome assembly MTKZ01 (sample SAMN06212207, study PRJNA360539) | anaerobic digester metagenome | biome: Wastewater treatment plant; material: sludge; isolation source: anaerobic digester fed with sludge from wastewater treatment plant | place: Denmark: WWTP Viborg ...
AGCCACCACCAGCGCAGCCCACCGAAATAGGGTCGGGTGGCTGTAAGGTGGATGGTATAGTCCATCTCTTGCTTGTTCCACTTCCAGGTATAGTGCATCTTGACATACCCATCGGTGTCTCTGGTGCTCAGCTCGAAGCCGATGCTTGATCCACTTGACCACGTACTGGTACCGCTTGCCGTGGTGTTAGGGCGAAGCAGCCCCTTCCTGCGCAGCTCGGTTAGATCGAAGGATAGACATTGCCCCGTGGTGCGCTTCTTGCTGTGCCATCCCCACCGACTAGACCCGTAACCGCCCATTATCTCACCGTTTTTTCTTTTGAATCTTTTGAATACGTGCCGTTTTGTGCCATTTTTCCGACCCGTTATTGTCCGGTGGTTTACAGCGTACCCCTAGTGAACAGCCAGCCACTTACACGAAAACAGCCGCGATTTACCTTAATCATATGACAAACATGCCATCCCACGAAATGTAAAGTTGTGCCCGTTTGCTGAATTCCCTTTGAAAAAGCCCGTAATCAGCAAACCGATCCCCATTGTCCTACACCTCTGCACGATCCCCGCTCGTATCGCCTTCGCATAGGCTGTGGCGACCTTCCCGAAAAGTGGGCCCACTCTCGGCTGTAAGGGCACCTACACTATGCGAATCCGTTACGGTTCTAGGTTCTGGCAAATTACCCGAAGTTGCACCCGTAACGCGCAGCCTGTAGGCCGCTTGCCTACATGCTGGGCTACAATAGCGGGCATCCTTGCGCCTTGGCTCGAACGTTTGCCCACAATGGGCACAATACCCACGTTTCTGCGGTTTGCTCCGTTTGCAGCGCATCGAACAATACCGCGCTAGTGTCGTGCTTGCGTAGAATGTGGCGCCGCAACACCAGCACACCAGCTTGCGTTGCCCTGGCGAATCGTGCCCCCATCGCTCCCACCATTCTGCTAGATGCGCTTGCCACTTGGGGTCCTTACAATCGTGATACATCATGTGAGGCACACCCCAGCGAAGCCCCTACCATCCAGTGGGAAGCCAGCACGCTGCATCAGGCGATCAAACACCCCGCGCTCGGCTTGGGGTAGTGCGCTGATCCGCTTCGCTGATCCATCTGGATGCGTGTTTTCGTTCCCGATCCACGACACGTAGGACTCGTACACCTGCTGCGCATCAGCCCAGCCAGCATCATAGGCCATCGTGTGAAGGGCGATCCAGCGGTCAAAATCCAGGATCAGGTTTGCGGCTGTCGCTTGCTCGACGCCGGCACTCAGCAGCTCGTGGTAGGTCACANNAGCGGCTGTCGCTTGCGGCACGCCGGCTGTTAGCATCTCGTGGTAGGTCACAGCATCCCGAATAGTCACCCGCGCTGGGTCCACACTCACAGCAGCTTCTGCTGCGGGGTCCGTAGGTGTAACTTTTTCACCTTCGCCGGGGTCGGTGGTCACAGTCTCGGAGGGTGATACCGCTGATACCTCTGATACCTCATTTTCGGTAACTTCCCGTAAGAGATTTTCATTTTTCGTTTGCTCGAAAGTTACCGCTGGTGAGGTATCATCGGTATCATCGGTATCACTTTCGTCTTGTGCAGGCTCTTTCAGCCCGATGCCCAGCCACAGCACGACAAAATTCCCATCGCGCCGCAGCCTCTTTTTCTTGGCGCCCTTGTCTCTCAGCCGTTCGCCCCATTCCCTACCGCTGATGCTTTCACGCTCCCCCCGCGATCTGCACCACGACTCGTACTCGGCACGGAGCACACCAGCGGGCACCTCTGCATACTTGGCAAAGGTGCAGCACTCAGCGAAGAAATCAGATAGTGGGTCCATCGCGCTGCGCAGCTCCGTGCTTTTGTCCCTGATCACCTTGGGGTAGCCCAGCCCCTGCTGCTGCCACAGCTTGCACCCATCCACAGCCCAGCGAAGCACAGCCGGCCCACCGCGCTGGGGGTCTTTCAGGATCGCTTTGACGTTCGGATCGCGCTCGGCTTCCGGTACCGCGTGCTCGAAGGGTAGACGCCGTAATCGACGCCACACCGCGCTGTTGGTATCGCTGATTTTTGGTGATTCGTTCGCAGCCAGCCACAGCTTGCACGAGGGGGTAAAAGTGAATTCGCGCTGGTACAGGTGTCGAGCCGTGACCCGATCCCCACCGGTTAGGTGATTTACCATCACCTCTGCAAGGTGCCGGGTCGGTTCCGCTTCGCACGCGGCCACCAGCCGTGCTCCTATGAGATCTGCAATATCGCCACGGGCTGCACCCACGTCTTTGCGCTGTAGGAACGTGTCAAAGGATGCGCTGTGCGCATAATCGCCCATCATCGCTGATGCGGCTTCCACGAAGGTTGTTTTGCCGCTTGCCGGGGGTCCCAGCACGATAAAGAACACCTCTTCGCGGGTGTCACCGGTCAAAGTGTACCCTAGTGCCCGCTGTAGATACCCCTGGTGTTCCTGATCGCCTTGGGTCGTGGTGGCGAGAAACTTATCCCACGTTTCACACGTCGCTGCGGGGTCATAGGCTACCGGGCTGATCTTCGTGATCAGATCGCCGCGCTGGTGGGGTCGCAGCTCACCCGTGCGCAGATCGATGGTTCCATTGTCACAGCAGAATAGGAGCGGATCACGATCAAACGAATCCGGGCGTGCGATCACAGCCAATTCAGACTGTGCCAGCACGACCATCGCTTCTAGTCGCTGTCGCATCTGCGAGGTACGCGCCCACTTTTTTACCTCTTCGGATGTGTCCGAGTACCGCTCCGAATCCGCTGCGGCACGGGCTGCACCTGCCTTGTCACCTGCTGCGGTACGTTGCTTTTCATCCCTGGTGGCTTGCTCGGCTTTGTCCAGCGCGTTTGCTGCATCGTCGTACAGGCTAAGGGCTGTTTGCTTTGCCCAGCGCATTACGTTACCCGTGCGATCTGGTGCCCATCGCTTGCCATCCCACACCAGCCAGCCCCACTCCGACACGAAGCGCATATCGCGGCTGTGCATCCGCACTAAGCGCCGTGCGTTTCCTAGGTCGGTAAGGTACTCGTCTACCGCTGGGATAGCATCATCATCAGCCAGATCATCAGGATCAGCCAGCGCAGCGGCTGCACGGTGCCCGTTCGGGCTGTAGTATTTGGTACGCCCCTGGTATGCCTTGGCTATGGTGGCTTCCCCATAGGTCACATCGCCGTGCGTTTCATCCCACTTATCGCGCATCAGCTTGCTTGCACGGAAGATGCGATCTACCTGCACCTCTTGGGAAGGGCCACAGTAAAAAGCCAGCGCACCAGCCAAGGCTAGATCAGCCTCAGAGTGGGAAGGGTAGTCGCTGGTATCGCCCTGGTCGTACAGCGCAGCGTACTTGCTCACCTTGCACATCAGATCCACGACTGTCTTGTCATCTTTGCCTAGGGTCGGTGCAGATCGCTGGGGGGTGGCTGCTGCCGGCTTGGGTGAGAAAAACAGCGCGTGCAGCTCGGCTACCTCTTGCTGTCGATCTTCCACAGCCAGCGGGGTATCGGGTAGGTGATTACCGGTAAGGGCGAAGAATCTCCCCGTGTCGTACACCTCTACCTCACCATCGCCGGCACCCCAAGGGACGCCCTTTTTCGTTCTGCGGCCACCAGGGGGTAGCTGCGCCTTGGCTAGTGAGTGGATGCCCGTACCCGACTGTGAAATCTCCGCATACGTGTCGAGGGTAGACACGACCTTAAGGGCTGCGGGGTGCATCTCCCCGGTGGTCGGATCGATGCAGTGATCCAGATCGATTCCCGTAACCCCGCTTCCCCCCAGCTCGAAGCCGATCCCAGCCCACACATCAGGCTCTCTCTGATACGCTGCCAACGCATCAGCGAAGGTGCCCCATGTAGATGGATCATCAGCCTTGGCTTTTCGGCGGGTGCCGGGGGTATAGGGTATCTTATCGGGCTTGGGTTTCTTCGGGTTTGGCTCTAGTCGCCACACGACCCAACGCGGCTGTGAGGTTAGCTCGGCTAACTCTGCGATGTTNNNNTGGTCGCATCCATTAGCCGGGGGGTGGTCCGGCTTTTGGATGCGTCGGTAAAAAGCAAAAGGCGTCCACCCCAACCGATGCCGGCTGCTTGGGACGCCCGCTTGCGTAACCTTTGACAAGGTTTAACAATATGATATTATCATATCGCCCGTGTCTGATCTGAGGAGAGATGACACTTTTTTCGCAAGGCGGGGGTCGGTGCTGTCAACATCGGCCCTTCGCTTTTTTATACGCTTAGGCTGCGCACAACTCCCTGATCTTGATCGCTGTATCCTGGTACAGCTCCCCCACCGGAAGGATCACCAGCGGTTTGGCTGCTAGCTGCCCCTTCAGAATGTTCAGCAGCTTCGTGTCATCTATCGCCCAAAACACCTCTTCGCCCGCGATCACCAGCCGCCCGCTCTGCACTAGCGGATCATCGATCCCCCGCCGTGCCAGCTCAGCAGCCACCTTGCGGATGGTTTGCAAGCTGATGTGTTCCCCGCGCATGTTGGCTACCGCTCGGATGCGGATCACATCTAGGAATCCGAATTTGCGGTCACTCCCCACACCGGCTGCGGGTACCTCACACTGTAGCAGGTTCCCCCGTTCGGGTCGCAGCCAGTAATCCATCGTCGCATACTTGATGCCAGCCAACCGTGCCACCTTCCCCGCCGATAGCCGACAATCTATAATCTCCGTCATGGCTGTCATCTCCCTTTGTCACTGTCGCTTCGTCGGTTCACTCGGTTTTGTTGACATGCTGTTGTATGGCTCAAGTATAATCAGCTTCGTACAGATAAGCAAATCCGTCACAGAACACGCGTGCTGATTCATCGTGCCTCACTTTCCCCCTAGGTCGATCCGCAGCCCTAGGTGATCGCACGGTGCATCGGTCAAATCCTGTTCCAGCCCTAGGTACCGCTGGGTGGTGGCTAGTGACTCGTGCCCCAGGGTCAAAGATACCTGATCCAGCGCAGCTCCCCCCTTGTATGCCAGCTTTGCGAACGTGCGCCGGGTGTCGTGCGCTGCTACATCCATCCCCAAGGTGCCGGCATAGCCCACCACAGCGATGTAGATCGACTGTGGCGTCATCTTCTCACCTGCTAGATGGTCGCCCTTATTCACGGGTCGGAAGATGTACCCTTCGGAGATGCCCGCAGCCGTTAGCCAGCGATCCACGAGGGCCTTGGCAAAGGCTGGGAGCGGTACGGATCGCGTTTTGTTGCGCTTCCCCACGAGGTCTACGATCACCCACCGACCATCACGCTGCTGTAGGTGGTCTACCGTGAGACTAGCAGCCTCTGCACGTCTGATGCCCGTGCCGATCAGCACAGCCAGCAAAGCACGGTCCCTTTTGCCCTTCAGGGTCCCTACCGGGGGTGCTCCGATCAGCGCTTCCGCTTGCTCTTTACTCAGCCAGTTGCCCAGCTTTCGCCCTTCAGCTCGTACCCCTTGCGCACGCTGGATGCCAGCCGCGATCTGCCCATCCAGTACCCCGTTGTCGGCTAACTCCCGTGCCAGCTTGCGGATCGCGCTCAGTCTTTGGTTTACGTTCGCTGCGCTCTTCCCCTGGTCCAGCATCTGCTGTCGGTACCTCAGCACCGTGGCCTTATTCAGCTCAGGCTGTCGGGTCGTGCCGTACCACGTCATAAAATCCACCAGGGCACGCTGGTAATCGCGCTTGCTCCCATCGGCTACCGTGTCCAGCACCATCGTCACAAAGGGCGAAAAATCAACTGATCCTGCATTTTGGGCTACCGTTAGTGCTGTGCTCGTGTCCATCTTGACTCCCCCTTACCTCACCCTATTGGTTACGCTAACTGTCATTAGCATAACCTATAATACACCCAAACGGGGGTATAGTCAAGCCTTTTGCTTGCCATAAAGCACGAGTTTGCGCACGATCTTCGCTCGAATTCTGCAAGATCGACGCGGCCATTTTGCAAGATCGATCTGCAAAACTGCAAAGGGGTCCACCCTTACCCCTTCGTAATTTCGTGGTTTGCGCCATCCCGAACGGAACAGATCAGGTATCGTTCGGGCTGGTGAGGGGGTGAGATACCGCACACCGCAGCCGCGATCTACACTCCCCCCACCCTTTCCTTTCCGTTCGATCACAGCAGCCGCCTTTCGCGCTTGGCATCGGTGCCCGCGATGATGCGCAGCTCGTGCCCGCGATCATGCTCCCCTACTCCGAAGGGTGCAGGGGGTGGCTGCTGCGGTTCCTTGGCTATGCGCTCCATTGTCACCTGCACCCAGCCACGGTACACCCGAAGGGCGAAGAACAGCACCGGAAGCCCGAAGATCACCCATAGGATCACCCCATCGCGCAGACTCGTGGGGAGTTTGGCGATCAGCAGCACGAAGCCACCAGCGCAAAGGGCTACAGCGCTCAAAAACACCGTTTTCGCCCTGTTTACCGTCATCTCCCACCATCCATCAGCGCTCTGGCACGTTCGATGCACCTCTTTGCCTTGGGTCTACCGTATCCCCCCAGCTTGGCATACCACCCTTTTGATTGTTCGTAGATGCGCGATAGGCTAGGGGGGTTGCCGGTAGATCGCCACTGATCCGCACACCAGCACACCATGCGCCGGCTGGGTTCCTCTTCGGGTCGCCCTGGTTCACCTTCCGCTGTTTCGGCGGGATGTTCCCGATCAGCACGAGATACCGCAGCGCCCACCTCAGCCACGCTCTGCACGACCCGAACGAAACTAGGCGCCGGGGTCCGTTCGGGCATGGGCTGGGGTAGATGCCCGCGCTGTGGCGGGTACCGCCGTGCCCACTGATCCAGCAGCCCCTGGCTGGGTTGCGCAGCCTGAAAGTGGGTCGTGCCCGCGCTGGTAATGGCGATCATATCACCTGCACCCCGCAGCAGCTCCGCTCCCACCTCAGCACGCCCTGATGCGCTGTAGCTATCCTGCGCAGATCGCACCTTCCCCAGCAGCACAGCCGGTAGATTCTTGACGGTCAACTCCCCCAGCGCAGAGGATAACGCGGTCTGACTCCCAAGCACGAGATGCACCCCAGCGTGCCGGCCCATCGAAGCGATCACCCCAAGGTGCTCCGCGATCTTGGGTCGCTGTCTCACCAGCTCCGGTACCTCATCCACGAAGACATACAGCAGGGTGCTATCGTCGTGCGCCGTGCGCACGCGCTGCACCAGCAGCCCTAGTGCTTGCTCTATGTCTCGTGGATCAGCGAACATCCCCCCGAATTCTACCGAAGGATGCCCCGATAGCGCCCAAAATCCCCGCTTCAGAGGATCGCACAGCACCACCGATGCCCCTACCATCTCAGCGCAGAGGATCATGCACCGCAGCAGGGTGGTTTTGCCCGATCCGGTCATCCCCACGACCATACAATGCACGTTTGCCACGAGGTCTATGCACCCTTGGCTACCATCATCCAGCACGCCCAGCAGCAGCGATCCAGCCGGCACATCTGGTGCAAGCGCCCATGCTCCCTCAAAGGTAAGGGCTGCGCTTGCTCCCTCTTCCCGTGGTATGCGGATGTAGACGGTATCACCATCCACTTCCACAGCCACAGCCGACACATTAAGGGCATAGGCGAATTGTGGCGCCATCCCCCTGATGCGCTGTAGCACCTTCGGGGAGATGCGCAGCCCGTACTTTTCGTACTGCGGGGTTAGGATCACCGTGTCTGTCGGCTTGACCAGCTCGACGCGGTACTCTTGGGGTTCCCCGTGATAGGTGCTGCGCTGTATCTCCCACAGCACGCCCATCTGGTGGCACGTTCCGAGGATGCGATGATAGCGATCCGCATAGTGCGTGCCCTTCCGAGGTCGATCACCGAAGATTTTCATACTCGTGGCTCCCATCGCGCATCATCGCTGCGGATGTACCCCAGCAGCACACCGACCAGGGCACGGAGATGCCCGCGCAGATCGCCGCACTCGGCACAATCGAGGATGGTAGCCCACAGCTCCGACAACACCTTCCGAAACATGGCACACCCCTTTCGTGTGTGCCGGGGTGAGAAACAGCAAAAGCCGCTTACCCCGGCTGCTTGCCGAGATAAACGGCTCGTAGTATCCTATGCTCTAGGCGTGCCGCTTACCCCGGCATTGCTTAGGGTCGCTTGGGTGCTTTCTACACCCAGGCGATCCGCCTTTTCCCCTGGTGGTCATCCACGACCACCTACAGCCCCATCATATCACCTTTGCCAAGCCAAGTCAACGCGCATAGCGTGCTAGGCGCTCCATTACCCGCGAATTCTGTTCCAGCACAGCCATCGCTGCACGCACCGAATCCTGCCCATCCCCCTGCATCATCTGCATCAGCATCCCGCTGGGGAGATGTAGGTACCGATCCATCGTCTTATCGTGCTCTTGTGCGCTCCGATAGGTGAGGTCACAGCACGATCTGCACTCGAAGCGGCCATTACGTGAGTTAAGGTATAGGATGCGTGCCCGCTTGCGGCACCAGGGACACAGCCACCACCAGCGCAGCCCACCGAAATAGGGTCGGGTGGCTGTAAGGTGGATGGTATAGTCCATCTCTTGCTTGTTCCACTTCCAGGTATAGTGCATCTTGACATACCCATCGGTGTCTCTGGTGCTCACGTCAAAGGAAACGGTTGATCCAGTTGACCATGTAGATGCGCCGCTCCCCGTGGTGTTAGGACGAATCAGCCCCTTCCGGTACAGCTTCGACACGTCGAAGGATAGGGTGCTTTCGGTTGTGTCTTTCTTGCTGTGCCATCCCCACCGACTAGACCCGTAACCGCCCATTTGATTACCCCGTGTTCCGTGCCGTTTTCCCGACCCGTTATTGTCCAGCCGTTTACAGTGTACCCGTAGTGAACCATCAGCCACTTACACGAAAACAGCCGCGATTTACCTTAATCATATGACAAACATAGGACATTCTGAATCGGTCAAGTTGCGGGGTCCCTGCTAGCTTTCGTAGTCTTCCCCGTTCCCCTTTGCAGTTTTGCAGTTTTCCCACCAGGGCGATGGCGCCCACTTGCTGAAAACTTGATGAAAACCGCCGAAATCAGCAAGATGGATGCACCTCACTTGATTACCTCTTGAAAAGGGCTGAAATCAAGTTTGTCCTACACCTCTGCACTATCCCCGCTTCCGGATCGCGGCACGATCTGGGGTCGCGGCTTGCGCTCTAGCTGGGGTCGTGGCTTGCGCACGATCTGTGGTCGTGGCTTCCGTTCCAGCCTTATGGGTGGCTTCCGTTCGATCTTCGTTCGTTTCATCGTTTGCCCCTATGATTTTCTCGAATTTCGCGCACGCTCACGGACTCCCCCTGGCACCGGTTCCCCCCCAAGCGCCAAAGATCGCGGCGTGCCCCTAGTATCTTCGCATAGGCTGTGCCGACCTTCCGGAAAAGTGGGCTCACTCCCCTGGTAAGGCTCTCAGCCTATGCGAAACTACTCCCACCAGCACGATCAGGTGAGATACAGCCCCTTGTACCCCTTCCCATCGATGGCGAAGCCAGCACGCTGCATCAGCCGGTCAAATAGGTCCCTCTCGGCTTGGGGTAGTGCGCTGATGCGCTTCGCTGATCCATCTGGATGGGTGTTTTCGTGGGCGATCCACGCGGTATAGGCATCGTACACCTGCTGCGCATCGATCCACCCTTCAGGATAGGCCATCGTGTGCCCACCGACCCAGCGGTCAAAATCGAGGATCAGGTTTGCGGCTGTCGCTTGCTCGACGCCGGCACTCAGCAGCTCGTGGTAGGTCACAGCATCCCGAATAGTCACCCGCGCTGGGTCCACACTCACCCCAGCAGGTGCTGCGGGTCCCTGGTCGGTGGTCACAGCCTCAGCAGGTGCATCAGCCGCTACCGGTGCTACCGGTGCTACCGCATTTTCTGTAACTTCCCGTAAGAGATTTTCATTTTTCGTTTGCTCGAAAGTTACGGATTCTTCGGTAGCGGTGGTAGCGGTGGTAGCGGTATCTTCCGCCTCTTTCAGCCCGATGCCCAGCCACAGCGACACGTTTCTACCTTCGCGCTTCAGTTTGTGGCTATGCGCTCCCTTCGCTCGAAGCCGCTCCCCCCATTCTTTGCTGCCAACTTGCTCACGTTCCCCCCGCGATCTGCACCACGTTTCGTACTCAGCACGTAGCACACCAGCGGGCACCTCTGCGTAGGGGGTGAATACGCAGCACTCCGCAAAGAAATCGCCCATAGGGTCCATCGCGCTGCGGAGGTCTGCGCTTTTGTCCCTGATTACCTTCGGGGTAGCCAACCCGATCTTTTGCCACTGTAGGCACCCTTCCACAGCCCAGCGAAGCACAGCCGGCCCACCGCGCTGGGGGTCCTTCAGGGTCGCTTTGACGTTCGGATCGCGCTCCCCTTCGGGTATCTCGTGCTCGAAGGGTAGACGCCGTAATCGTCGCCACACCGCGCTGTTTGTGTCGCTGATCTTCGGGCTTTCGTTCGCAGCCAGCCACACCTTGCACGAGGGGGTAAAGGTAAACTCCCTTTGGTAGATGTGCCGTGCGGTCACACGATCACCACCGGTTAGGTGGTTTATCATCACCTCAGCTAGATGGCGTGTCGGTTCCGCTTCGCACGCGGCCACCAGCCGCGCTCCCATAAGGTCTGCAATGTCACCACGGGCTGCACCTACATCTTTGCGCTGTAGAAACGTGTCAAAGGATGCGCTGTGTGCATAGTCGCCCATCATCGCGCTTGCAGCTTCCACCAGGGTCGTTTTACCGCTTGCTGGGGGTCCCAGCACGATAAAGAACACCTCTTCGCGGGTATCGCCGGTCAAAGTGTAGCCCACAGCCCGCTGTAGGTACGCTTCGTGCTCTTTGTCGCCTTGGGTCGTGGTGGTGAGAAAGTTAGTCCAGGTAGCGCACTCGGCTTTTGGATCATAGGCTACCGGGCTGATCTTGGTAATCAGATCGCTGCGCTGGTGGTCCCTCAGCTCACCCGTGCGCAGATCGACGGTGCCATTGTCGCAGTTGAATAGCCACGGATCACGATCAAACGAATCTGGTCGTGCCACTACGGGTAACTCCGACTGTGCCAGCGCGACCATCGCTTCCAACCTTTGCCGCATCTGCGATGTGCGTGCCCACTTGGTTAGCTCTGCGGCTGTTTCCTGGTGCTTCGCAGCCTCAGCCCCAGCGCGATCTGCGCCGGCCTTATCGCCTGCGGCTGCGCAGCGTTGCTCTTCCCTGGTGGCTTTCTCAGCTCGTGCCAGCGCATCAGCCGCATCATCGTACAGGTTAAGGGCTGTTTTCTTCGCCCATCGCTGCACCATACCCGTTACATCCAGGGTCCAGCGCTTGCCATCCCACACCATCCAGCCCCACTCCGACACGAAGCGCATATCTCGTGCGAATAGGCGAACTAGGCGCCGTGCGTTGCCAAGGTCCGTAAGGTATTCGTCTACCGCTGGGATGGCATCATCTAGTGCCTCAGGTGTCCCAAGTGGATCAGCCAGCGCAGCGGCTGCACGGTGCCCATCCCCGTAGAATTCCGTTCGCCCTTCGTAGGCTTTGGCAATGGTCGCTCCCCCGTAGGTCGTTTCGCCGTGCTTTTCATCCCACTTATCGCGCATCAGCTTCGATGCACGGAAGAGCCGGTCAACTTGCACCTCTTGGGAAGGGCCACAGTAAAAAGCCAGCGTGCCGCATAGGGCTAGATCAGCCTCAGAATGGGATTTATGCCCGCTCGTGTCGCCCTGGTCGTACAGCGCAGCGAAGGTGCTACTGTTGCGTGCCTTGCGTGCCAGCTCGACGATCTTGTCATCATCGCGGGTAAGGGTCCGTGCAGGTGGCTGGGGTCCAGCGGGTGCCGGCTTGGGTGAGAAGAATTGCGCGTGCAGCTCGGCTACCTCTTGCTGTCGATCTTCCACAGCCAGCGGGGTATCGGGTAGATGGTCCCCCGTAAGGGCGAAGAATCTACCGGTATCGTACAGCTCTAGCTCCCCACCCCAAGGTATCGCTTTGCCAGTCTTGCGACCACCAGGGGGTAGCTTTCCCTTGGCTAGCAGGTGGATGCCCGTACCCGACTGTGAAATCTCCGCATACGTGTCGAGGGTAGACACGATCTTTAGCGCTGCGGGGTGCATCTCACCCGTGGCTGGGTCGATGCAATGATCCAGATCGATGCCCGTGATACCGCTTCCCCCCAGCTCGAAGCCGATGCCCGCCCATGATCCGCTGTCCAGCGCTGCTACAGCCTCTGCGAAGGATCGCCACGTCGCTGGGTCGTTTGCCTTCGCCATCCTGATGGTGCCGGGGGTATAGGGCATCTTATCGGGCTTTGGCTTTTTCGGGTTAGGCTCTAGTCGCCACACCACCCAGCGGGGTTGTGCGGTCAACTCCCCCAGCGCTTCGATCTTGGCTACTCTCTGATGTACTCCCTGGTCCTGATCCATCTTCCACCCCTATAGTTAATGGTCGCATCCATCAGCCGGGGGGTGGTTCCGGCTTTTGGATGCGTCGATAAAAAGCGAAAGGCGTCCACCCCAGCCAAAACACCGGTTCTAGCCGCTTGGGACGCCCGCTTGCCGTAACCTTTGACAAGGTTTGACAATATGATATTATCATACTGTCCGTGTCTTATCCGGAGGAGGATGTGAGACACAGTTTTGCAAGCGGGGGTCCGGTGTAGCCAGCACCGGGCCTTTGCTTTTTCTACGCTGCGCATAGCTCCCTGATCTTTACCGCTGTATCCTGGTACAGCTCCCCCACCGGAAGGATCACCAGCGGCTTGGCTGCTAGCTGCCCCTTCAGAATGTTTAGCAGCTTCGTGTCATCTATCGCCCAAAACACCTCTTCGCCCGCGATCACCAGCCGCCCCGTCTGCACGAGGGGGTCATCTATACCCCGCTGTGCCAGCTCCGCAGCCACCTTGCGGATGGTCTGCAAGCTGATGTGCTTTCTGCGCATCTCAGCCACAGCACGGATGCGGATCACGTCCAAAAAGCCGAATTTCCGATCACTCCCCCTTCCGCTTGCCGGCACGTCACACTGTAGCAGGTTCCCCCGTTCGGGTCGCAGCCAGTAATCCATCGTCGCATACTTGATGCCAGCCAACCGTGCCACCTTCCCCGCCGATAACCGACACGTCAAAATCTCCGCCATTGTCTCTCCGCCTTTTCTTTTCGCTGTTTCGTCGGTTGTCTTCGTCGTTTGTTGAATACCGGTTGTATGGCTCAATTATAAACCCACAATGCACGGCTTGTCAAATAGGCCATCTCTGCGCAGAACGGGTGTTCGACGGTATTTCTTCCGTGTTCCACGGGTCCCTCACTTTCCGCTCAGATCGATGTGCAGCCCCAGGTGGTCGCACGGTGCATCGGTTAGGTCTTGCTCTAGTCCCAGATACCGCTGGGTGGTGGCTAGTGACTCGTGCCCCAGGGTCAAAGATACCTGATCCAGCGCAGCT
>MTKZ01010972.1_pt1 | contig 13353 bp, 7 predicted proteins | sample 1042781 | NCBI WGS metagenome assembly MTKZ01 (sample SAMN06212207, study PRJNA360539) | anaerobic digester metagenome | biome: Wastewater treatment plant; material: sludge; isolation source: anaerobic digester fed with sludge from wastewater treatment plant | place: Denmark: WWTP Viborg ...
CAGCCGGTCGGTGTCGAGGCGATGGGACTGCTCCGCATCGCGCAGCACGTCGGCGACCAGGCTTAGGTCAGTCCGGGCCTCGACCAGGTCGGCGACCGTCCGTTCGATCGTGGTTACCGGAAGTCCGTGGGCGATCGTGACGTCGTCGGGATCGAGCTGCCTTTGGCGATAGCTGACCTCAGGGCGCTGGCTCTGACGACGGATGGGAGTGCTGAGCTCGTGGCGATCGGCAGGCAGGTCGCCAACACCGTGTAGGGATGCAGCCGACTCGCCCATCACCACGGCGCCACCTGAGAGATCAATGAGACGCTGTTCGGCGGTGCGTGACGAGTCAGCAGCCAGCCATGCAGCCCGTAGACCCTCGAATTCGCCCGACGGCGCGCCCGCATCTCGATACACCCCCTGCGCCAGCCGTTCGAGGTGTCCTGCACTGCACAGGCGGGAGAGATCGAGCCGCTCGACCCCGAGCACGGCGGCCTGAGCTGTCGTCACCATCCCCCATTGGGACGCCGACAGTTCAGCCAGCAGGCGGAGAGCGTCGCTCGATTTCATCCTTGGATTGTATCCTTCCAAAGGATACTTTTCAAGCAAGAGTATGGTAGCCCTTGGAGCCACTCACGTTGAGGGGCGCTGATCCCGAGGGCATCACCTACGTCAACGTTGAGCTGCCAGACCACCTGCCCCTCACCGTTCTGCGCCGCCAGAAGTGCGTGCTCGAGACCACCAAGCAGGCCGTGCTCGACCGGGCTGCGCAACTGGCGGGCCGGTCGATCGAGTGCGTACGGTCGACTACCCTGGTCCGCCGTTACTCGATCTCGAGTGAGCAGTTCTCAGGTGAGGCGGCCAGCCAGGCCTGGCCTCCTACCGGGATGGTCAACATCGGATCGGTGTGGCCGAAGTCGAGGTTGGCGACGATCGGAAGTTCATCAAAGTGCCCGTTCGAGTCGACTATGTGCTGGAGCTTCGTTCGCGTCATGCCGACGGCTGCCTGGAACCGGCCGATGAGCACGGCGCCGACTCCTTCGAATCCGGGCTGTTGGCTCAACGAGGTCAGCTGACGATCGAAGTTCTCGGGGAACGACAAGTAGTCGTCTTCGACGAACAGCACTGACGAATCCAGGCTCGGCATGTGCTCGGTACCCTGCAAGAGGCTCAGCGTGCACAGGTTGCCGCCGATCAGGCGACCGGCGGCCGTTCCCGGTTTCAGGATCCACGGTCCATCGGTCGGGCGCACGGTCCTGTCGTCCTGATCGAGGTGCCACGCATCGTCGGTCCATGTTGCGGAGTGCCGAACCGCCCGCCGGCCTGGATTGAACAGTGTCTCGACAAGTCGGGTCTGCGTGGCCTCGAAGTGCCGTTTCATCCCAAACGTCGAGTAGTGCGGGCCCGAGTAGGTGATCAGTCCCGTGTGAGCGTGAATGGCACACGACAACACCGTGATGTCGGAGTAGCCACAGAACACCTTGGGATTCGCAGCGATCAGGTCCCAGTCGATGTGTGGCAGCAACTGGTTGGAGTTGTGGCCACCGATGACCGTCAGGATGCCATCGACGGTCGGGTCCGCGAACGCTGTGTGAAGGTCGCTGACCCGGTGCTCGATGGTGGCCGAGTCGAACTCGTCGATCTCCTCGACGTGCGCCCCGAACGACAGGCTGAGGCCCATCTCGGCGAAGCGTCGGTTCGCAACGGCGCGAGTCTCGGGCGTGATCAAAGCCAGCGACCTCGACGGCGCGATCACGCGCAGATGACTGCCGGGTGCCAGAGGTTTGGGCTTCACGATCGCTCGTCGCACACCGTCATCTTTACACGCAGTGCCCGCAGGGGCACCCGACCTACAACGGATCATTCGGGTCTACTCACAGGCGGCAACGACGGGCGACACCGGGCTGGCCTTCTCGTGATTGAGCGCGCTATCCGGCCGGGGTGCCACGATGGACGCTCGCAACCGGGGAGCACTGCAACACCATGACCTTGGGTGATTCGAACACCATCCAGAACCACGCCCAGTTCATCTGGTCGGTCGCCGACCTGCTGCGCGGCGACTACAAGCAATCCGACTACGGCAAGGTGATCCTGCCCCTCACCGTGCTGCGCCGGTTGGACTGCGTGCTCGAGCCCACCAAGCAGGCCGTACTCGACCGGGCCGCGCAGCTGGCGGGCAGGGTCGACAACCTCGACCCGATCCTCCAGAAGGTGGCCGGCGAGCAGTTCTACAACACCTCCCGCTACGACTTCGCCACGCTGATCGCCGCCCCCGACGACCTGGCCGACAACCTCAAGCACTACGTCGCCAGCTTCTCAACCTCGGCCCGCGACGTTCCGAATCCACTGGCTCTCAGCCCACGCTGAGCATAGTTCGAGTCGGACCCGTAGCGCCCGGACGACCCAGCGAGGTCGACTACGAACATTTGCCTACGGGTCGCCTCGGTGACGAGGCGGGACCGCCCCGACGACGTGGATCTTTCCTAGCTCCCACTTCAGTTTCGCGTTTAGTCGCTGGGCCTCGCTGGGTGTCTCGACGAACACAGTTATGTTCCGTTTGCGCCAATTCATGGCAAGACCATCTGTAATTCGATCAGCCACCGGGCACACGACCGCCTGAAGCGTGAGGTCCCGCCGATCGGCGCCGGACCAGAGAGGCACACCCCACGCTGTCCTCTCGTTGCCCAGCGCGCCCTCTCGCTTCAGAGATCTGATGTCCTCAACGAGAGCCGACGGGATACCCGCCCAAAGCGAATGGCCGTCCGGCATTGCTCGGTGGGTCTTCGCGGCGGCCACCGGCAAAATACTTCGTTGGCGCTCGACGAGCGCTTCGCGGTTTCGCCTGTGTCTGGCTCGCCGCTCCTCTTCGACAACAGCTTCCTCTGCCTCTCCCTTTTGTTGCTCTTCATAACGGCCGACTTGGTTGGTCGGTGCAAGAACTACCGCATCGTCATGAAACTTGAGCACTGGCTGCTCCCCTCTTAGATACGACTCCGAGACGTACGGCAGGCAGATTGGGCGCACACGGCCGGACAGCAGGCTTGCGATGAGCCGACCGAAGAAGGCGTCGTCACGCGTTTGCCACCCTTCACCGCCGAACACCGCGCAACCGCGGGTTGCGTGCACAACACCATTGGACTCGTCGACCCTGACCCCGGGCAGCTGGAAGAGCCACGACGCGTGTTTGGTCGTAATCCAGACCGTCTCGATGCCGTCGTTTGCGTAGCGGTCGGTTCGTTCCTCCCCTTCGGCGGTAGTCATCGAAGCCAGCTGGGCCTCGAACGCGATGCGACGCCCGTCTGGAGTGGACGCGAGGACGTCTGCTCGCCAACCGCCACGGTCTCCCGGTCCCGGGGCGCCCTCGACTTCGGCGGTGGAGTTCGCCTCCCGAATCGCCTGGGCGATGGTGTGCTTAAGCGCTCGATGCTCCGGCGTCTCTCCGTTCGATGGGCAGGTGGGCTCCGTCCGATCGTGAGCAAAGAAGCGCAATCCGAGCGACGACCTCCTCGCCTGCATCCGTCCTTCGCACCCTCGACAGGTCAGCATCGGCCTTGGGCGGACCTTGTGGATCGTTGCCCAGGTTTCGTCCGTCACCAAGCTGGCATCGACGGTCCCCAGCTTCGGGTGCACGGCGGTCAGCGGCATGCCTTCACCCGCTTCCAAGCAGCAACCGACTCCCACGGAATAGTATTCATCTCAGCGCACCAAAGGGGGAGATGGCGTGGAAGCCACATTGGAACGGCTCAAGCGGCCAACATCGGTCGATGACTTGCGACGCCTCGGCATGGAGGTCCGAACCCACGCCGAGATGCTGGACGAGGAGAGCCTCGCTCAACCCCACATCGACTACGAGCTCGCACAGAAGATCGCCTCGGCTATCAACAAGCTCATCGACGATGCTCCGGCCCTCGATCCGTCCCAGCGTGAGAGGCTCGGCGCGGTTGCGCGCTACTTCGTCCTCACGGAAGACGAGTCTTCGGATTTGGACCCTGACGGGCTCGTCGACGACGCTTCGGCCGTTCGTGAGCTCTGCTTGGACCTCGAGCGTCCCGATCTGTCTTCCAGCATCTGAGCCAACCATCAGGCCCCCAACAGTTCGGCTAGGACGTCGGCGGTGCGTCCCCGGTTGAGGGTCTCGTGCATGCGTTGGTTGCTGTAGCTCCGAAGGCACGAATAGCACGAGGTATCGCGACCGCAGCTGCAGGAGTCCGCTCGTCGGAAGGCATGTCGGATGAGCGCCGGCAGCTGACGGGCGATGCGCTGGCAGTGCCCAGCGCCGCCCGGCACCGCGTCGAACAGCACGATCGCTGGAGAGCTGCCTTTTGAGAAGACGTACAGGGTGCCGTCCAGCTCTTCCCGGTTGATGCCCAGGTCTCTGGACGACTCGATGAGCGAGTACAGGACGCCATACGCGGTATCCAGGTCGAAACGCGACGCGATCTTCAACTCCACCACGTCGGTCAGGAACTCATGCCCGAGATGACGGTTGGTCAGGGGCCCTTCGCAGGTTCTGCCCGGGCGGCGAAGATCTTCGTGGCTTCGCTTTCCTCGGGAGCCACCGACCGGTGCAGAGCCGAAGCCACACCAGCTGCACACCTGGTAGCCAGGGCCACCGCCTCGATTGATCATGGTGATCCGGCCTTGCCGCGACATCCTTGAGGAGAGGGTCGCACTCGCCAGGCCGTCCTCGACCTCGAACTCCGCGTCGTCATCGGTGCTGAAGTACGGCTCTGCGAATGCGACCTTTCGCGGGCGGCTTTCCCCCGACTCTCCATCTGCGCGTCCCACAAAGCCGTAGATCGGAACGATGAACTTGCCGCTTTGCTTCGTTTGGAGCGATCCGCAGACGTGGCATTCTTCCGGCCGTTCCGCCAGGGCCCGCCTGAACGATTGACAGTCCTCGCAAACCGCCCACCCGTAGACCGGCCATGCGTGGCCGGGCCGGGTGGCCAAACCGGTGCTGATCCACTTGGTCTTTCCGGCGACCACTTGGTTGCCTGGCGAATAGTCGGTGATTGCCAATTTCAGGTCCCGCGTGAGCTCGACTCGTCCAGCAAGCGGGTGGCCCGATCCACGTAGGTTGAGCTCGACCACATCGACCGGAAAGCCGTATTTGGGGAGCACATTGCGTGAGGCCAGGAACCCGACAAGCTGCCGAAAGCGGAGGGTCTTCTCCAGGTTCTTGAGACCCTTCAGTGCCCCGTACCGTTCCTCCTCGATCGCTTCTCGAAGCATCGTTTCGATCTGGTCGAGTTCGCCGCGGACCTCGGCCCCGGCCCGGGCGTACCAGCCGTGGGTCGGGTCCTCCTCGTTCTCATCAAGGAGTGCGGGCACCCAGTCCCAGCCGTCGACCCCAATCGAATCGGCAATTGGAGCGGGCAACAGCCTCTTCAACGCAGATTGCAGTTCGTCTAGGCCCTCGCGCAACCACGCTGCAAAGTCATACGATGGATTCGAATCGGTCGACTCCGGAGCGAAGAAGTCGCCGACCGTGTTCACTCGTTGTCCAAGGTCCGCCAGCTGCCGAAGGTACTGTGCAAAGGCGACCGAGTGGCTGTGGCGACGCGCTATGTGCACGTTGTCCAACACGACCGAGGGCGTCGGCACCACCCCATCGATCATCTGGTCAGGGTGCTCGTAGAAGTTGCGATCGTGATTTCGTCGCTGCGCAAACGTCACCACTAGTGCAGCCGAGTCGGTGCGGCGGCCGGCCCTTCCTGCGCGCTGCACGTAGTTGGCGACTCCAGGTGGAACGTTTCGCAGCAGCACGGCCTGGATATCGCCGACGTCCACCCCCATTTCGAAAGTTGTCGAGCAACTGAGCACGTTGACGTCTCCGTCGACGAACTGGTCCTGGACGGCGCTTGCCTCCTTCGACGTCCACTGCGCAGTGTGCTCCTGGGCACTCAGCGAGATCGGCTGGAGGCGCCTGTACAACTTGGCGTAGTGCCCATCGAGAATCTCCTCGCTGTCCACAACCGGCTCGAGGGTCCCCGTGCAACGCCAGGCCGGACAGATCTCGGCGACGTTCCACCAAGACAACTGAGAACAGCGGTTGCAGCGAAAGGGCTGCTTGCCCGGAGACAGCGGGATGAACTCAAATCTCGTGCTGTCCAATGTCCAGAGCGCTCCCTGCTTTCTGTCGGAACTCTCGATGAGCGTCTGCTTCCACGGTCCCTTCCGATCGCTGAGGTGAGCCCAGATCGACCGGATCACCTCAACGGGGTCGTCGTCGATGTTGAGCCGCTCGAACACTTTGCGGGCGATGTCCAGACGGCGGTTGAGGCTGGGTGCTGACGGCGCCCACCCCAGAACCCCAAAATCTGCGCCTTCGATTCTGACGCTGACCGCACGGTTTCGAGGGGCGAAGCGTTCGTCCCGGATATCAACACCCGGCGGCGCTGAGATCGCTCCGCCGGATCGGAGCGTGCTGAGTAGCAGCTGGATGAAACCGTCTGCCTGCTGCTGCGTCAGGCCGAGCGTTAAGAGCGGAGGGGGTGTCTTATACCTGCTCGGGACCGCCGTCGTGATGTGCACCAGGCCCGTACCCTCCAGACTTTGGCGTCGGTCGATCGCAAGAAGCTCTTCGTGCAACCACCCCGCGACCTCGTTTCGATTGGTGACTCGCCCTTGATCGACATCGAGGACCTTGTGCTCCTCGGCGAGCCTCATCACCTCGTCCACCACGTTGTCGGTACGCAACGTGTCGCGAGCCTCCGAAACAACCTTCCAAATCAGAGCGCGGTGCAATGCGCGTCCGTAGGTGCGCTCCAGGTATCCGGCGAAGAACGCAGCGTCCTGCCGACTGTCGGAGAACGTCAACAGCTTGCGCCCTTCCCCCACCTGGTCGGCGGCCTCAACGTCGGCCGAGGGTGGGAGATTCTGGTACAGCTCGGTTGCCACCACCGACACTGGAGCATCGGTGCCTGTGAGAAATCGGAACAGCACCTCGCCGGAGGAACGACCTGCGCACGAGGCACACCGTTGTACCGCCCCCCGATGGCCCTTCCCCGGCTCGACCAGCGTGACCTCCATTCGGTGACTCGACCCGCCGCACGCGCACCGACCACCAATCTCCGCCACGCTTCCGCATGACGTGCACAACTCCAACCCACCGGTGGTGGTCTCAGCCGCGATGTTGGTGGACATCTGATCGTCGTCGTCGGCGTCCACCGCCTCACCGAGCAGGTAGTACCTCCGGTCACCATCAAACTCATTCGCTCGCGCAAGGCGTTCGTAACCATCGCCCGTCGCTTCAGGAACGCCAACGATGTACTCGGCACGACAGTGCCGACACGTTGCAAGCTCAAGGAGCGCAGTCGTTCTGCCGGCCGAAGAGCACCCCCGGCAGTGAGCGAACCGCTGTAGTGAAATCCTCGGGGTGGCTGTCGGGTGGTCGGGATGCAGGCAGACAAACGCCCCCTCCAGCGAACGGACGAAATGGTGGTACCTGGCGGGCAACAGCGGAGCATCCGACTCCTGGTGGCGGGCGTTAACACACAAATCGATCAGTTGAACCGTGAGTGCGTCCCGACTGGAGACGGCTGGGAAGGTCGATGCCGCAAGGCGCTGTAGCTCGACAGAGCCTTCGGCGAGCGCCTGTTGCAGCCGGAGAACGTTGGCGTCTTGGCTGAGCAGGTTGTGCAGCGTGGATGGCACGTCGTTGTCGACCACCAGATCCGTTCGATCTGCGATCTCTCCCAAACGCGCCGCCGCTGGCTCCTTCTGCCGGAAGCACTCGTGCAGGCGCTCGATGATGGCGGGAGTGAACTCATGGGCCGATTGCTGGTGAGTGGTCAACGGCAACCGGGTTGCCGAGATGACGTCCTGTCGGGCCGGGTCCGCCTCGCTCCACTCGAACGGCTCGCCAAAGAGCTGCTCGGCGAATTCCACGAGCTGCGGGTTGTCCTCCACGCCGCGCCCCAACGTTGCACTGGTGGCGAAACACCTCAACCTGCCCCGCTCGCTCTTCAGCACCCGGTCCTTCAGTCGCCGAAGCAGGTAGGCCACCTCGGTTCCCTGAGCACCGTTGTAGACGTGGGCCTCGTCCAGCACGAGGAACTGCCAGCTCCTGGCGTGCGTACCGTCGAAGAACGGAGTGTCGTCGGGACGGAGGAGGAGGTACTCCAGCATGGCGTAGTTGGTGAGCAACAGATGAGGAGGCCGTTCCTTCATGACCTGCCGCGAGATCAGCTCGTTCGCGTGCAGGGTGGCGCCCGGGTATCGCTGCTGAAAATCGCTCTCGGCCCGCAGTTGCGTCTCCTCGGTCTCACCGGTGTAGCGGCCGAATGTGATCTCGGGCAACGGAGCGAGCAGGCCTCGGAGGCGCTTCACCTGATCGTTGGCCAACGCATTCATCGGGTAGAGCAGTAATGCCCGCACGCCGGGTTTGCCCAGCGTTCCCGCTTCGCGTTCCCGCAACAGGTGCTCGATGATCGGGAAGAGAAACGCCTCGGTCTTGCCCGAGCCCGTCCCGGTCGACACCACCAGATTCCGCTCATGCTCAACCGATTTCAGGATGGCCGCTTCCTGGTGGCCGTGCAGCGGGCGGTCCAGCGGGAAGGATTCCGCCAGGTCCCGCATGCCTGCGGAGAGAACGCCAGCCTGGATCAGCTCGTCGACGCTACGCCCGGGTTTGAAGGGAGCGGTGGCCTGGACGAACGGGCCCCGACTGAGGTCGCCGCCTTCAATCAGCGCTCGGTGGTACGCATCGCGCAACTCCGGTCGTCGCGGCCCGAACGACGATCGCAAATAGCCGAGGAAGGCATTGTCGATTCTGCGCGTGGTTTCCAGTGGGTCAAGCATGACGATTCATCCGTTGGGTAGGGAGGCTGTCCCACTCGTAGGTGGCAAGCAGGTCGGCGATGAGCACCCGGGCCAGGATTAGATCTCGTCGAACCTGGAGCGGGGCAAACTCGATGGCGCTGTCCAGCGCCGCCTGGGCAGTCGTAGCCAGGTCGGTGTCGCCGCAGACGTGCAGGGCAGCAGCAAGGGTGAGTTGGGGAAATGCACCCCATGGGGCAGCCCCGACGGCCGCAGCCCGGGACGAAAGGTGCAGCACGATCCACTCCGACGTAGGTGCCGGGTGGTTCAGCAGTCGGTGATGGGACGACATCCAAGTCGAGACGATCGGGTCAGCGGAAGTCTTTTGGGCCCGAAGCCATTGCAGGTTCGCTTCGGCACCGCCATCAAAGGTCAGCGGTTTCGGAAGCAACTCCTTCTGAAGAATGCCCGAGACGGCATCGAACTGCTCCAGTTCCATGCCGAGCCACAGCTGCTCAATCTTCGGAGCGACAGGGAGCGCTTCAACGTCGGACGCCGGGGACCAACCGAGAAATTCCTCGGGATTTCGGATATCGCTGCCCGCTCCGAGGTCGAACCCCACAATGGTGGCCAAGCCCGTCGCCAACTGCCAGAGCGGCCGCAGTCCTTCGCCCGAGCACTTCCCCTCACCCGGAACGACGAGCGGAGCAAGCGCAACAGCCAGGCGTAAAAGTTCGCTCCTGTCGAGTGCTTCGATACCTGCCAGCTCATCAACGACGGCCGGGAGCAAGCCGTGTGCTCGAGCGATTATTGCGATGAGGGCCGCAGATGCGCGCTGCTCTCGGGCTCGTCGACTCCTTGAACGGTTGATCACCGTCCAGCTCAGCACCGCTTCGAGCAGAACCGACTCCAGTTCGGCCTCGGTTAGCTCTCGTACCGGCACGCCCCAAGCGTTGATGGACTCGATCACCGTGAGCGGGTCATCGGCGGCACGCTCCTGGAGGTCGTTCCACGCTTCTCCGCCGTCGCCGAGACCAACTGCAATCACACCCGGACCCACGGAGCTAGGCCGGACAGCGACCGTCCAACCATCATCGACCAGGAGTTCCGCCAGGTAGTCGCCGGGTGGCGGGGATGGCTCGAGCAGCAGCGTTGCGCCGCCGATGGATTCATCGGGCAGCGAGATGCGAGACGGCTGTTCCCAGAGTCGACCTACCGACCAAAGGCGGAGCACCCGACCCTTGACCGGGCGGCTCTCCTTGACCCTGATGTCGATGAGCCGGCGGCTGGAGTCACCGATCGATTCGATCTCCAGGTCGACAAACTCGTAATGCGGCACGATCTTGGCAATCGGGACAGGACGCCGAGCCCAGCCAATGAGCAGGTTCAACTCAGCCGATTCATCGAGCGAGCCGACGGTGTCGGCGAAGCGGCCGAGATCGAATCGACACTGCCCCACCGCACCGGTCTTCATTGCGTGCTCTGAGCGCTGCCGCTCCTCCCCTCCAATCGACAGGCTGAGTTCGATCGGCAGGTCTCGTTCTCCAGTGGACACGGCAAGACCAGGCGGATTGGACCCGGTCACGTCCAGCGCCGACATCGGGGCCTGGGCGGTTCCAAATTCGCAGCGCCCTTCACGGACCAGGCCCCAACGGAGTCTGGGTACCCGGACCCGGATCGTGACGGCACCACCAGCGGCCTTAATCCTGAAGGTGACAGAGTCTCCGTCACTTTCGGGCATCGCGACAAGGTCACCTCCGAGAGCCGCTCCAACCAGCGGGACGACAGGCGACGAAACCCGGATCGTCGGCGGTGGATCCTTGGGGAGCGCCAGTCGCTCGGGACGCGTCACTGCGAGGCCAGGAACCCAGACGAACGCGCAGCGAAGGTCGGAGCCGAGCGCGCCGCGGGCCAGCAGGCTGACTTGCGCCGCCCGATCGAGAGGCAGTCGGCTCGTCAGGTCGAGCCGTTGCCCACCGGGATGCGCTGTGGTGGTTGTCTCACCCTCAACCGTCAGCTTGACGGTCCAGTCAATCGACGAGGCCGGCAGGGTCAGCGCTGCGCCGGCAACCAACACCTGCACGCCGTCGCCTGCGGTCGCGCCGTCCAGAATCTGACCCTCGAGGGTTGGGCGTTCGAAGGAGCGCACGCTCACTCGACGCTCCCTCGACCCATCTTGGCCGCCCACGATCAGCGCCTCGCAGCCCCGGAGGTCGATGCGATCCATTCGGAAGCCGGACCACGCGCCGCTGAGCTCCGGGAGCTCCTCGAGCACTCGAACGTCCTCAGCATCTCCAGCGCGTAGGCATCGACACGCTTGGGAGTAGGGCCGAAGTACCAACACGTCTTCGCCCCTGATACTCCGCCCCTGAGGAATGAGCGTCATCGACGTCGAGTCGATAAACAGCGCTGGAACGTCGTCAAGACCCTCGAACACGGTCTCCGAGCGCAGGTCACCATCAGAGATCAAGCGGACCTCCCATTGACGGTCGGGTCCAACCGTCACCGACTTATCGGCGGTGCGCGAGGCCACCTCTCGCCGCACACCGGAGGGAGACGAGATCGTCCAATAGCTCGCTCCAGCCTGGCTTTCAACCGCAGGCAGCGTGATCGATGGACCGCCCAGATCCCAAGGGTCGCACACGAATTTTGGCCGCAATGAAGGGCGCTGAGCTCGACGTGAGGTGGCGGTGCCGGCCTTCAGCGCTCCCGAGGAGGCCAGCCTTCTAAAGCCGGTGAGAACATATGCCGGAAGCCCGGCCTCGTCGGACGACAGCAGCGTCTTCGACCGAGACCACTCACGAAAGAGGTCAATACAGCGGTCAAGGAAGTCGTGGGCCAACTCACCGCCGAACAGAAGGAACCTTCGCACTGGCTTGCTGGCCCGAAATGCCTCGCCTCGCGCTCGCCAGAACGCCAACAGGTCGGTGGCATCGCTGGCACCGCGCGCCAAGCCGTCATCCATCAGCCCAAAGAACTCGGGAAGACAACGTCTAGGGATGCCTCCGTGGGCCAGGATCGGCGCTACGTAGCGGAGCGCCCGGTCTTCGGCGACCATGTCGGCAAACGTCTCCAAGTTGAGGAGTTCAAGCGCTCGCAAGAACGCTGGTCCATAACTTTGGTCGAGCCCCTTGACCGGAATGTCACCCCAGAAGCTGCCGAGTTCGTAGTAGTAGATGCCATGGCCGACGAGCCCCACCACCAGGAGCCCTCTTGCATCCCGAGCGACCTCCCCCGGCCCTGCGAGGTCCTGGCACGCCTCACCTAGACCATCCATCACCTCTTGATGAAGCGCTGCCCCAAGGCCAATTTCGGCCACCATGCGGCAGCCCCTCAATTGGGATCGAAGGTCCCGCTCCAGCTCCCTCCAGCCAGGTTGCAAGGATCCTTCTTCAGCGACCGGCTCTACTTGCTTCGTCGACGAGTACCGCCCCGGTGAGCTCTGCACAAAACGATCGCGTTGGGTCGTAAGCACGGTGTCAACAACGCTTGCACCCCGGACCTTCGACTGGGCGCGGCCCAGACGCTGGTACAGCTCATCCGGAGTTAACCCCGGGTCGTCGATCAACAGGCGCTCAAGTAGGTCAGCAAGTGACATTTTTCACCCTCCCCCTCAGAAATGAACCATAGCGATCAGCTGTGACAGTGACCGTGGGCACGAGCCGTTTCGGCAACACCCCGAAGCAGGGAACCGGCTTTCCGGCGGCCCATCTCGAAACACTTCCCTTCTCCCATGGGGCCCGCCATCGCGCAGATCGCCGCAGAGCCCGAAGGACGGAAGCCGGCCAGCCGCCGCCTGCTGACTTCAGGACACGTCCGAAAGCAGGTATTCGGCTCAGTAGTGTCGCGGTATGACCCCTCCAGACCCAGCTACAAAGTCCGATGGCCCGACGCAGCGTGAGGGGCTCCGCCTTCGACTTCGTGAACTGGCTGGGTCCGAGGAGGAGGGGAAATCTGCTCGAGAGCGGCCGGGAGACCTAGTCAACCGCTTGAAGAAGGCCAGTGGGTCCGCCGCAGAAGGAACACGCAAGGTCAGCGCTCGGCTGCCGCTTCCCGTTGCGGCCCAGCGCCGCCTCCACATCCAGTCGGAGCCAACACCCGACCCAGCTGACCATGTTGCAGGCGACCAGGCCCCAGATGACGAAACCTGGACGCTCGCGTTGTCGATTGGCACGTACCTGGTCGCTGCCTCGATCGCAACGCTTACGACAGGCGACCGCGGCGTGAAGATGAAGCGCGTCGTGGACAAGCTTCGTTCATCGCTCACCCAACTGGCCGCCGAGGGCGAGCTTGGGTCATCTGAGCTGGAGGCCATTTTTGTGAATTTGGTCAGCGAGTGGCCCGAAGCGGACCGCATCCGCCTCCTCATCGATCTCAACTTCGGTGAGCCATTCTTTCCGTACTCCCTCAAGGTCAAGCCCGCCGACTTCGAGCAGGCCCTGCGATCAATCGCGACGCTGAGCGGGTTTGGCCGTGACGTGATCGGTGAAATTCAAGCCACCCGAGCAAGCGCGCAACGGGCTCACTCCTCCATGAACTGGGTAAAGATCGGGATCTTCGGTGCCGGAGGCGTGGTGTTGGTCGGCACCGGCGCCTTCGCTCTGGCTC
>MTKZ01033087.1_pt1 | contig 13353 bp, 14 predicted proteins | sample 1042781 | NCBI WGS metagenome assembly MTKZ01 (sample SAMN06212207, study PRJNA360539) | anaerobic digester metagenome | biome: Wastewater treatment plant; material: sludge; isolation source: anaerobic digester fed with sludge from wastewater treatment plant | place: Denmark: WWTP Viborg ...
GTCCGGCGCTGGGTCCATCGGTGATCGCGGCCCGATCACGCCGCCGCCAGCGCCTGGTCGATATCGGCGACGATGTCCTCGATCGACTCGATACCGATGGAGAGCCGCACGAAGTCGTCGGTCACTCCGGTGAGGTGCTGCTCTTCGGGCTCGAGTTGCGAGTGCGTCGTCGTCGCCGGGTGGATCACGAGCGACTTGGCGTCGCCGATGTTCGCGACGTGCGACAACAGACGGGTGCTTTCTACGAAACGCCGACCCGCCTCGCGGCCGCCCGCGATCCCGAAGCCGATGATCGCACCGTACAGGCCCCGATAGTGATACTGCTCAGCGAGCGCGTGGCCGATGTGGCTCGGCAACCCCGGGTAGCTGACCCAGCTCACCTTGGAGTGCTCCTCCAGAAAGCGAGCGACGGCGAAAGCGTTGGTGCTGTGCCGATCCATCCTCAGGGGCAGCGTCTCCAGGCCCTGCAGGAACAGGAAGGCGTTGAAGGGAGACAGCGAGGCACCAACGTCCCGCAGCAGCGTCACACGCAGCCTGGTGATGTAGGCTGCGGGACCGGCCGCCTCGACGAACCTGAGGCCGTGGTAGCTGGCATCGGGCTCCACGAGGCCCGGAAACCGGTCGTTCTGCGCCCAGTCGAAGCGGCCGGCATCCACGACGACGCCGCCCATCGAGGTGCCGTGGCCGCCCATGAACTTGGTGGCCGAATGGACCACCACATCGGCCCCGTGGTCGATGGGCCGGATGAGGTACGGCGTCGGCATCGTGTTGTCCACGATCAGCGGGACACCCGCGTCGTGGGCGATGTCGGCCACCGCCCGGATGTCCAGCGTGTCCAGCTTGGGATTGCCGACGGCCTCCGCGTACACCGCCTTGGTCTCCGGCCGCACGGCACGCCGGAAGTTCTCCGGGTCCGAGGGATCGACCAGGTCGGCGGTCACGCCGAGCTTGGGCAGCGTGTGCCTGAACAGGTTGTAGGTGCCGCCGTAGAGGCTGTTGGAGCTCACGACGTGGTCGCCGGCGCCGGCGATGTTGAGGAGCGAGAACGTGACGGCGCTGGAGCCGGAGGCGAAGGCNNAATGAGGCGTGTGTAGATGTTGCCCGGCCGGCGCAGCTGGAACAGCTCCGCGGCGTGGTCGGAATCCTCGAACACGTACGCCGTGGTCTGGTAGATCGGGACGGCCCTTGCCCCGGTCGACGCGTCGGGCTCCTGCCCCGCGTGCAGGGCGAGCGTCTCGAACCCCGCGTACGTGCGCTCGCTGTTCTGCTCTGAAGTGCTCATCGCTCGTGGTCTCCTTGGGATGAGGGCGTGACGCGGCGTGCATGCGCGCGGCTGGCACCCGCGGCGACGGCCGCCCGACGGCCGGATCACGCTCCCATCCTACTTCGCCGCAGGGTCCGTCTGACAGCCAGCGCACGCGGTGGGCCCGCTGCTTCCTGCCCTTCGACGCAGGTCTCATGAGCCTGCGCACAGGGTGGAGGCCGCATCACGGGGTCCTGGCCAGCACGTACAATGGCGGTGTGGACCGGGCCAAGGACATCCTGCGGCGCGAGCTGCCCGGCCTCCGGGAGGCCGTACCGCTCGCGCCGCTCTGCGCGTACGGCGTCGGCGGACCTGCCGAGTACCTCTTCGCCGCCGGCACGACCGGCGAGCTCGTCCACGCCGTGCTCATCGCCCGCGAGCTCGGGGTGCCGCTCACCGTACTGGGCCGGGCCACCAATGTGCTCATCAGCGATGACGGGCTGCCCGGCTTGGTCGTCCTGGCGCGCAACACCAGGAGTACGCGCGACGGAGACCTGCTTTCAGTAGAGGCCGGCGCCGACCTGCCCGGCCTCGTCTCGGACCTCGCCCACGACGGCCGGGCCGGGCTCGAGTTCGCCGGCAACATCCCCGGCTCGGTGGGCGGCGCCGTGGTGGGCAACGCAGGGGCGTACGGCCGCAGCGTGAATGACATCCTGGTCGGCGTCCATTTCCTGGACGGGACTACCGAGCATGTCAAGCCGCCGGCCGAGCTCGAGTTCGCGTACCGGGCGAGCATCTTCAAGACGCACCCTGATCTCGTGGTGTTGTCGGCGACATTCTGCCTTGGGCGTGGCGAGCGGGACGCGCTGCTCGGCGAGATCGCCCGGGACGCCGGACTGCGCCGGAGCAAGCATCCCCTGGAATGCGCCTCCTGCGGCAGCTACTTCAAGAACCCTTCGCGGGATCTGCCGGCGGCCCGCCTCATCGAGGGCGCCGGCCTCAAGGGCCTGCGCAGGGGGCGGGCGCTGGTCAGCCCCAAGCACGCCAACTTCCTGGTCGCGCTGCCCGGAGCCTCCGGTGCGGACATCATCGCGCTCGCCCGCGAGGTGAAGCGCAGGGTCCGCGAGCACAGCGGCCACGAGCTCGTAGAAGAGGTCCGGCTCCTCGGTTTCTCCGGCGAGGACGCCGGGTCCTGACAGTCCGGGTCGGGTCTGGCACGCCGAGCCTTGCCCCGTGCTCGCGCGGCTCCGGCTCGCCGGCCCGCGCTATACTCTTCCGCGTCCGGGCGGCGAACGGCCGCGCCGGAGCCGGCGTCCCTCTGGGGAGGAAGGTCATCGAAGAGCTCCCGCACGGCCTCATCCAAGGCCTTCGCGACAGGCAACCGGAGGCACGCGCCGAGTTCTTCCGCCGGTACGCGTCGCAGGTGCGACGCATCCTGTACCTTCAGGGATTCTGCGACGAGGTGGACGACGCCGTGCAAGAGGTGTTCATCAAGGTCTACCGGGCCACGATGCCCCAGGAGGAGCGGTTCCTGGCCTGGTTCTACCAGCTCATCCTCAACGTCGGCCGTGACCAGGGGCGGCGACGGCGTACGCGCGGCGGGCTCATGCAGAAGCTGGAGCACATCGCGCCGGACGTCGCCGCGGAGGCCCCAGAGGGACCTGCGGACCCCGCCCTCCGCGAGGCTCTCTCGCATCTGTCGCCGGACTTCCGCGAGTGCGTCGCGCTTCGCTTCTTCGGTGACCTCTCCCTGGAGGACATAGCTGTTGCGCAGCAGATCCCGGTCGGGACGGTGAAGTCCCGGCTGCACGCGGCCATGGACCAGTTGCGACGGGCGCTGCACCACCAGGGGTTCGAACGCGATGTCTGACTGGCGGCACACCGACGAGCAGGGGAGGCCGGTCTACGACGACGACCGGCTGCTGGCCTTCGCTCTGGGACTCGACGACGACCGCGAGCTGGCGGAGGCGGCGTCAGGCGATGCCGAGTTGGGCCTGCGGCTGGAGCGGATGCGGGCCGAGGTGGCGGCGGTGGGCGGGCAGCTCGACGCCGTCGTGCCCGCCCCGGACGACCGCTACGCCGATCCCACGGACGCTCGCTGGGCCGGGCTCCGCGACTACTTCACGACTCCGCCGGCGCGTCCGGCGCGACACGGCGCAGGCCGCTGGCTACGCATCCTGGCGCCAGTCGCGGCGGTCGCGCTGGCGGTGGCCGTCGGCATCGGCGTCCTGGTCGACCAGACCGGCGACCGCCTCACCAGCGACGAGAGCGGCAGCGCTGCGACCAGCTTCGACGCACAGCCGGAGCGGGCCGCCGGCCGCTCCGAGGAATCCGGGACAGGTGAGCCCGCCGCCGGGCAACCCGAGGATCTCGGCGCGGCGCGCGCCCGTCTGCTGGCCCGACAGGTGGACGCGCACGCGGTGGTCGTGGTCGCTCGCGCGACTGAGAGCGTGGGAGACGCGCAGCGTTTCACCGTGGTGCGCGTGCTGAAGGGCCAGGCGCCCGCAGTGCTGCGGCTCCAAGTGGTGACCAGTCCGGCGGAGGACGGCGCACTCTACGTGCTGTTCCTTGACCCCGTCCCGGCCGGCGTCGCCTCGTCACCGAGCACGCCGGCCTCTCCGTCAGCCGAATTGGAGGCCGTCCCGTCTCCGGCGCCCACCGTCGCGCCATCGCCGAAGTATCCCGGCTCCCCGTCCTCCGGAGCCTCGCCGGACGGCACACGGCAGATCGTGCCCGAGCTACGGCGCGCTCTCGCCTTCCGCCGCGACGGCGACAGGGTCCTGGTGCGCCGCCTGCCGGACGGCGTGGATGTCGGCGCGCTGCTCCTTCCCTGACCCGCGCAGGGCCCAAGCCTTCGTCGAGGGGGGTAGACTCTCCGGGAGAAGACTGGAGGCGGCGTGACGGGACTTCTGAGCGGCCGCAACTACCTCGTGATGGGCGCGGCGAACCCCCGCTCCATCGCTTGGGCGACGGCGCTGGCGATAAAGCGGCACGGCGGGGCCGTCGCGCTCACGTATCAGGCCGAGAGGCTCAGGCGTCGCGTGGAGAGCCTCGCCCTGTCGCTCGGCGATGCGCCTATGATCGAATGCGACGTCGCCGACGACGGGGCCGTACGCAAGGCGATCGATGACCTTTCCGAGCGAATGTCCATCCTCGACGGTCTCGTCCACAGCATCGCCTGGGCGCCTGCTGAGGACCTGCAGGGAAGCTTCGTGGAGACCACCAGGGCCGGCTTCGCCCAAGCGAACGACATCAGCTCCTACTCGCTCATCGCCGCCGCACGGGAGGCGCGGCGTCTCATGACCCGCGGCGGCTCCGTCGTCACCATGACATACGCCGGCTCTTGGCGCGTGGTGCCCAACTACAACGTCATGGGACCCGCCAAGGCGTCGCTTGAGAGCACGGTCCGTTACCTGGCCGCCGACCTGGGGCCGGCCGGCATCCGCGTGAACGCCGTATCGGCCGGTCCGATCGCCACGGTGGCTGCTCGTACCATCAAGGACTTCAGCGGCATGCTGGAGCTGCTCGAGAGTCACACGCCCCTCCGGCGCAACGTGACCGCCGACGAGGTGGCCGACGCCACGGTGTTCCTGCTCAGCGATCTCTCCCGGGCCATCACCGGCGAAGTGGTCCACGCGGACGCCGGCGCGCACGCGACGATCTGACGCACGGCATGATCTCCTACGTCGCCAAGGATCTCGCGACCGGTGTGCGGCTCGCGGGTCACGCCGACGTACAGCTGCCGGCGCTCTCTACGATCAAGGTGCTCGTGGCGGCGGCGTTCTGGCGCGCCGTCGCGGCCGGTGAGCTCAGTGAGACCCGTCCCTTCGCGTTCCAGCCGTGGGCGAGCGTTCGAGGCGGCGGCGTGCTCGGCGGCTTCCGGCACGCCGCCAAGTTCGGTTTCGGCGACCTCGCGCACCTCATGCTTGCCGTGGGCGACGACGACGCCACCAACATCATCGCCAGCTTCGTCAAGCTGGAGCGCGTCGACGCGCTCGCCGCAGAGCTCGGCCTGACGAGCACGCGCATGCGACGCGCGATCGTGGGCGGCGCGGCGACGGAGAAGCGTGACAACCTCACCGCCGCCGCCGATCTGGCCGCGCTGCTTGAGGAACTCGCCTCCGGCGACAGATTGAGCCCTGCCGTGAGCGGTCCGGTGTGGACCTCACTCGAAAGACAGCAACACCGGGACGGCATCGCGCGCTACCTGCCGCAGAGCGCAACGTACGCGGGCATGTATGACGACGACGGCCCCGAGGGCGGGCACGCGTACGACTGCTGTCTCGTGCGTGAGGGCAGGCGCCGGTCGGTCATCGTCGTCATGACGGAGGACGCCAGCGGCCGCGAGACGGTCTCGCGGCTCGGCGCAGCCCTGTACGACACGCTCAGCCGAACGCCTGCGCATCCGGACTGACACCGAGCCCAGGCTCCAGCGAGGCCACCAGCCGGTCCCCCTGCGCCTCTATCCCGGTGAACGGGTCGGCGGCCAGCAGAAGAGCGCCGTCCAAGGCGACGTAGTCGGCCAGACCCGCGAGCTGCAAACCGGCGGCGATCCCCAGCGACGACTCCACCATGCAGCCGAGCAGCACGCGCAGGCCACGGCTGGTGCACGCCGAGATGAGGGCGAAGGCGTTGGCTATGCCGCCCGCCTTCGCCACTTTGACGACGACCCCGTCGTACAGGTCAGCCGCGGTCGCCAGGTCGTCCACCATCAGCACCGCTTCGTCGGCGAGCAGCGGGACCGGCGTGCGATCGCGCAGCCAGGCCATGTCGTCCTCCGCGGAGGCCGGGAGCGGCTGTTCGACGAGCTCGGCGCCCAAGGCAGCCAGGACGTCCAGCGAGCGAGCCGCCCTTTCGCGGTCCCAGCCCTCGTTGGCGTCATAGCGGAACGTCTTGTCGGGCAGCTCACGCGCCAGACGCCTGGCGACGTCCAGGTCGCCGTCGAAGCCGAGCTTGACCTTGAGCGTGCCAAACGACGCGGCAGCGCCGGCGCGGGAGACCATCGCGCCCGGCTCGTCGACGGCGATGGTGAGCGAGGTGGTGACCGCCGGCCTGGCCAGGCCGAGCATGCGCCACACGGGCTGTCCGGCCTGCTTGCCCGCCAGGTCCCAGACGGCCGCGCTCAGACCGGCGCGCATGCCGGGGAACGCCGGGATGGCCCCGTCGCCGGCGAGCCTGTCACACAGGGCCTCGACCTCCGCGGGACCTCGCAGGTCGGCGATCTCCGCGGCCAGCGCCGCCAGCGCGTCCATCCCCTCCTCACGGGTCTCGCCGTAGCGCCGGTTGGGGGCGGCTTCTCCGCGCCCGATCTGCCCGCCGTCCCGCAGCTCGACCACGTAGTCCGTGAACGTCGCGTGAGACCAACGCGAGAACCCGAACGGCGAGGCCGTGTGCAGATCCAGTGCGATCGTACTCACATGGGCCATGGTGCGCTTCCTTCCTGCGACGTCCCACGCGACTCTTCCGGTGCGCCCGGAGGCCAGGCACACCGATGGTCAAGCATAGTCCGCTGCCAACGCAGGCTCGACGTGCTCGCGTCGAGCCGCGCATCTTCTGTACACTCAGCCGGTGGAAGGGGAACCGGTGACGCTGCTCGATGTCGCCGACCTGTCCGTCGATTTCGCCTCGCAAGAGGGCGTCGTGCGAGCCGTCAACCGCGTGAGCTTCAGCGTGGAGCGAGGCGAGCTGGTCGGACTGGTCGGCGAGTCCGGCTGCGGAAAGAGCGTCACCGCGTCGGCCATCCTGGGGCTCACACGCATGATCTCGAACGCCACCACGAGTGGCCGCATCGAGTTCCAGGGGCGCGATCTGCTGTCGCTGCCCGAAGCCGAAGTCCGCAGCGTGCGCGGCCGGGACATCTCCATGATCTTCCAGGACCCGGTCACGAGCCTGAACCCCGTACTCTCCATAGAGCGGCTCATGACGGAGGGGATGGAGACCCACCTCGGCGTGAGCCACAGCGAGGCCGCGAGTCGCGCCGTGGAGCTCTTGGGACTCGTGGGCATCCCGCAGGCCGCCGAGCGAATCAAGGACTACCCGCACCAGTTCTCCGGCGGCATGCGCCAGCGTGTCATGATCGCGACGGCCCTCTCCTGCAACCCCAAGCTGCTCCTGGCCGACGAGCCCACCACGGCGCTCGACGTCACCATCCAGGCCCAGATCCTGCGCCTCATGAAGCAACTCTCGCGCGAGTACGACGCCGCGGTCATCGTGATCACCCACGACCTCGGCGTGGTGGCCGGCATGTGCCGGCGCATCCTCGTGATGTACGCGGGACGCATCGTCGAGAGCGGACCGGCGAAGCCGTTGTTCGCACGCCCGCACCACCCGTACACCATGGGACTGCTCACGAGCGTCCCACGCCTGGACGAGCCGCGCGGCGAGACGCTGCAGTCCATCGAGGGCCTGCCTCCGGACCTGGCCCATCTCCCGCCCGGTTGCGCCTTCGCGCCCAGGTGCTTCCTGGCGGACGAGGGGTGCTGGCAGGCCGTACCGGAACTGCAGCCGACGGCCGACGGCAGGGCCTCGGCGTGCTTCCGCTCCGACGTCCTCGTGGGCGCGCAAGCCAGGGTGGCGGGATGACGGCAAGCGAAGCGCAGAGAGAGACGCTGGTCAGCATCGAAGGCTTGAAGGTACATTTCCCGATCACCAGCGGCATCGTGATCCAGCGCAAGAAGGGCGCGGTCTACGCGGTCGACGGACTGGACTTCGACATCAGGAGGGGCGAGACGCTGGGCCTGGTCGGGGAGAGCGGCTGCGGCAAGAGCACGACGGGCCGGGCCATCCTGCAGCTGGTGCGGCCCACCGGGGGACGGGTGCTCTACGAGGGCCACGACCTGGCACACCTGAAGGGCGCGCGCCTCCGCAGGCAGCGCAAGCGCATGCAGATGATATTCCAGGACCCCTACGCGAGCTTGAACGGCCGCATGACGGTGGGCGACATCGTCGGCGAGCCGCTCCTCGTGCACAGGGTGGTCGGCCGCGGACAACGGGAGGCCAGGGTCCGCGAGCTGCTGGAGACCGTGGGCATCAACCCCAACACGCTGAACCGCTACCCCCACGAGTTCTCGGGCGGGCAGCGGCAACGCATCGGCATCGCCCGGGCACTCGCCATCGAGCCCAACTTCGTGGTGTGCGACGAACCCATCAGCGCCCTGGACGTGAGCATCCGTGCGCAGATCATCAACCTGCTGCAGCGGCTGCAACGCGAGTTCGGCCTCACGTACCTCTTCATCGCCCACGATCTGAGCGTGGTGCGGCACATCAGCGACCGGGTCGCCGTCATGTATCTGGGCCGTATCGTCGAGCTTGCCGACAACGCCGATCTCTACGGCCTGCCGCTGCATCCGTACACGCAGGCGCTGCTGAGCGCCGTCCCAATCCCGGACCCCGAGGCGGAAGAGCGCCGGCGGCCGGTGGTGCTCACCGGCGACGTGCCGTCGCCCGTGGACCCGCCCAAGGGGTGCCACTTCCACCCGCGGTGTCCGGCGATGAAAGAGGGATTGTGCGACACGGAGCCGCCTGTCCTTCGCGAGGTGCGCCCGGCGCACTGGGCGGCGTGTCACCTCATCACCGGCGACGACTACCCCTTCATCAGGGCCGGCGAGGGCGACCTGGCCGAGGCTCAATCGGCGGCGGCACTGGGCGCGGAGCCGCCCAGCCAGGCGGCCGGAGGCGATACGTGAACAGCGACACCGACAGGCCGGACCTCGCGCCCCCATCGGGCGCCGCCGCCATCGAGCCGGCGCCCGCATCCTCGGCCGGCTCGCCGGCCGAGGATGCGGCGCTCGCGGCCGGCCACGCCGGCTGGGCGCCGGACGCCCCGCTCATCGCCCATCGCTCGGCGTGGCGCGAGGTCTGGAGCCGGTTCCGGCGCGACAAGTTCGCCGTCGTCGGCATGGTCGCCATCGCAGCCATCGTGCTCATCGCCGTGTTCGCTCCGTGGATCGCACCGCACGATCCGGCGACTCAGTTCGACGACGGCCTCACGGCCAAAGGCATGCCGGTCGGGTCGTCCGCCAAGTTCCTGCTGGGCACGGACCCGCTCGGCCGGGACCTGCTCAGCCGAATCATCTATGGGGCCAGGGTCAGTCTGGTCATCGGAGTCCTGGCCAACGGGTTCGCGCTCGTGCTCGGCGTGGTCTTCGGCCTGCTGGCGGGCTACATGCGGGGCAAGGTCGAGACGCTGCTCATGCGCGCTACCGACGTGATGATGGCGTTTCCCATCTACCTCTTCGCCATCGCGCTGTCCGCGGCCATCGCCAAGCCCAGCATCTGGGTACTGGTGCTGGTCATCGGCATCGTGTACTGGACGCCGATGACCCGGGTCATCCACGGCGAGGTGCTCTCCATCCGAGAGAGGGAGTTCGTGGACGCGGCGAAGCTCACAGGGTGCTCCAATCGCCGCATCCTGTTCCGCCACATCCTCCCCCACCTCGTGGCGCCGATCATCGTCTACACCAGCCTCGGCATCGCCACGACCATCCTGTTCGAATCGGCGCTGAGCTACATCGGTCTCGGCGTGCAGCCGCCGACGCCCAGCTGGGGGGTAATGATCGCCGACGGCCAGTCGTACTACCTGTCCGTGCCGCAGTTGGTCATCTTCCCCGGTCTCGCCATCATGATCACCGTGCTCGCGTTCAACCTCGTCGGCGATGGCCTGCGGGATGCGTTCGATCCGCAGCAGCGCCGGCGGTGAACGACCATCGGACCATCCAGAGGAGACTCAAGGAGGAAGGCATGAGGTCCAAGCCAATCGGCCGCCGGACGCTCGCTGTGTCGCTGCTGCTGCTGGCCGCCCTGGCCCTGGCGACGCTCGCGGCCTGCGGCGGCGACGGCGACACGACAGGGGCCGACACAGGTACGGGCGGCGACACGCCGCAGCAGGGCGGGGTCATGACGCTCTCGTACCTCACCGAGCCGTCGAGTCTCGACCCCGCGATCGCCTGGAACGTGATCGACTGGCAGATCGAGCACGAGATCTTCGAGGGCTTCCTGCGCTACGCCGCCAAGCCGGGAGAGGAGGGCACGGCGCTGGAGCCGGCGCTCGCCACCGAGGTCCCGAGCATCGAGAACGGCGGCATCTCTGAAGACGGGCTCACCTACACGTTCCACCTGCGTGAGGGCGTCGAGTTCCAGCCGCCGGTGGACCGTCTGGTGACGGCCGAGGACTTCAAGTACAGCTTCGAGNNGAGCGAGCCGCGGGCGCCCGCGACCTCCTTCTACATGGGCGTCGTCGGCGCTGACGAGTTCATGGAGGGCAAAGCCGACGAGATCAGCGGCTTCAAGGTGGTCGACGACGTGACGGTGGAGATCACGCTGAAGTCGCCCGACCTCTCGTTCCTGAACGCCCTGACCATGGAGTTCTGCGACGTGGTCCCCAAAGAGTGGGTCGAGAAGTGGGGCAAGCAGATCAACAGGCACCCCTTGGGCACCGGTCGCATGATGTTTGAGAGCTGGACGCCGGGACGTGACATCGTGCTGGTCCGCAACCCCAACTACTGGGACGAGGGCAAGCCCTATCTGGACGGCATCACCTACGCGCTCTCGTTCCAGCCGGCCACTGCCCTCCTCAAGCTGCAGCGCGCCGAAGTGGACGCTCTCGGTGACGGCGTCCCGCCGGCGGACCTGGCGCGCGTCCAGGCGGATCCCAAGTGGAAGGAGTACGTGTACTCCCAGCCGCTCATCGCCATCAGCTACCTGTTCCTGAACGACGGCATGAAGCCGTTCGACAACCCCAAGGTGCGCGAGGCCATCGCCTGGGCGGTCGACCGCGACAAGCTCGTTCAGCTCCAAGCAGGCCAGGCACAATCCCTGTACCAGTTCTATCCTCCGGGCATGCCGGGGCACGTCGAAGGCAAGGAGTACTACGGCTACGACCCGGAGAAGGCCAAGCAGTTGCTTTCCGAGGCCGGCTTCCCCGACGGCTTCGAGACGATGCTCTACACGGACAACGTGGACCCCGGTCCCAAGCTGATGCAGTCCGTGCAGGCCGACCTCGCCGCCATCGGCATCAAGGCCGACCTCAAGACCATGGGCAACAACGCCTACTACAACCAGCAGTCCACGCCCAACACACTCACCATGGGCAGCTTCGGCTGGTGGATGGACTTCCCCGATCCCAGCGACTGGATCGGCCCGCTCTTCAGCAAGGCGAGCGCTGTGCCCGGCGGCATGAACTCGAGCTTCTGGTGGAGCCAGGAGCTGGAGGACGCGTACGTGGCGGCGCAGGCCATGACCGACCCACAGGCGCGCATCGAGGCCTATTCGGCCATGCAGGACATCATTGCCGCGGACACCGCCTACGCGCCGCTGTACTCGCCCACGCAGACGACCATGTGCTCCGAGAACGTGGGCGGCTTCTACCTGCACCCGGTCTACCAGATCGATCCGGGCAGCTGCTGGATGAAGTAGCGCAGGGACAGGCGACAGGAAGGTGACGTGATGCGGGCAAGGACGGCGACCAGACGCGGCGCGGAGCGCCCGGCTCCGGTCGCCGTCCCCTGCCCGCGGTCGAGGAGCGAGCTTGGGTAAGTACATAGTCCGGCGGTTGCTGTGGATGGTGGTCGTGCTCTTCTTCGTGAGCCTGATCACCTTCCTGATCGCGTACGCCGTGCCAGGCGATCCGGTGAAGGGCATCACCGGACCGCACGCCACGGCGGAGACCCAGGCGCGCGTGCGCGCGGAGCTCGGGCTGGACAAGCCGCTCTGGACGCAGTACGGCATCTACATGAAGAACCTGGTGCAAGGCGACCTGGGCTACAGCTTCATCACGCAGCGCCCCGTATCCCAGTCGATCCTCGAGCGCTTCCCCGCTACGGTCCAGATCGCGCTGTTCGGCATCCTGTTCGAGCTCATCATCGGGATCCCGGTCGGGATGGTCAGCGCGCTCCGGCAGTACAGCGTGAGAGACCGCGCCTTCACTGTGCTCAGCCTGCTCTTCCTCGCGGCGCCGGCGTTCTAACTGGGCATGATCTTCCTGTACGTCTTCGCCTTCCAGCTGCAGTGGTTCCCGCTCGGCGGGTACGAGGGATGGGCCTCGCCCCAGTACGCCATCCTGCCGGGGCTCGTGTTGGGACTCGGAGGGGCCGCCTGGTACTCGCGCATGTTGAGGAGCTCTATGCTGGACATCCTCAACGCGGACTACGTGAAGGCGGCCCGGGCCAAGGGGCTCCCGGAGCGCACCGTAGTCTGGACCCACATCATGCGCAACGCGTGGAGTCCCATCATCACCCTGCTCGGCATGGACTTCGGGTGGTTCCTGGGCGGCGTGCTGATCATCGAGATCGTGTTCGGGATCCCGGGGATCGGCGAGCAGACATGGTACGCGATCGAGGCACAGGACATGCCGCTCATCATGGGCACGGTCCTGTTTGCGGCCCTGCTGGTCACGATCAGCAACTTCGTGGTGGACATCGCCTACAGCTGGCTCGATCCGCGCGTGAAGTACAGCTGACGGCGCGCGGACGACGCTTCACGCGGCCCGCGCCCGCCTCCGGCTACTTCGGCGTCGCCCCCTGGCTCACACCCGACTCGAGCAGTTCGGGCAGCGACCGCTGCAGAAGGGACTCGAGCACGGCGTAGGCCCGGCGTGAGTCGAACCCGTCGTCGACGGCCTCCTGGATGGCGAGGCCGTCGACCACCGCCGTCGTGAGCTCAGCGAGGCCGAGCAGGACATCCTGGTCCCGCGGCGTGGCGCTCTCTGCGGTCCGCAGCCAGTCGAGCTTGATCTGCCGGTACCACTCCATGGCACGAGCCATGCGGGCGCGCAGGGCCGTGTCACGCAGGGCGTAGGGCAGCACGTCGAAGAACACCCGGAAGGAGCGGGAGGCGCCGATCGTCCGCAGACCCTCGACGAAGCGCGGCAGGCGTTCCTCTCCCATGACCGTGCTCATCGCCGCGGTCACCTCCTGCTGGTCCTCCTTGAAGGCGCTGTCGATCATGGCCTCGATGAGGCCCTCTTTGTTGCCGAAGTAATACTGCACCATCGCCGAGTTCTCGCCCGACTCACGAGCGATGGCGCGCAGGGTGAGGCCGGGAAACCCCTTCGCCACGAGCACGCGTTGCGCCGCCGCCAGGATGTTGGCGGCGGCCGGGGGTACGGTCGCGGC
>MTKZ01001753.1_pt1 | contig 13348 bp, 14 predicted proteins | sample 1042781 | NCBI WGS metagenome assembly MTKZ01 (sample SAMN06212207, study PRJNA360539) | anaerobic digester metagenome | biome: Wastewater treatment plant; material: sludge; isolation source: anaerobic digester fed with sludge from wastewater treatment plant | place: Denmark: WWTP Viborg ...
TCTCATCCACATCATCTATTATGCCTCAAAAAAAGAATCCTGATGTTGCAGAGATTATCAGGGCCAAAACCGCCCTTTTAAACGGCGAACTAGTCACCATTCTAACTATAATTAAATCATTACCCCAGAGTTACAACCGGGATTTACAGGAAGTAACACCCCATTTATGGAAAGCCACAGACACAATACACTCTGCACTGAATATTACTCAGGAGATGTTAGCATCAGTCGAGTTTAAAGGTGTTCGGGGCGAGGAGCTGGCACGAGCCAACTTTTCAGCAGCCACTGAACTGGCTGATCTCATGGTCAAAGAAGGAGAACTGCCTTTTAGAACCGCCCACCAGATAGTGGGAAGAGCAGTGAGCACTGCCCTGGATAAGGGTATGCGAGCTGAGGATATTGATGCCCAGTTTTTGGATGAAATTTCACAGGAAATCTCAGGGAAAAAACTGCAAATAGATGAGAACCTTGTCAAAAAAGCTCTGGATCCAGCAGAGATAATTAAAAGCAGGAAAGTTATGGGTGGTCCAGCCCCAGATATGGTTAAGGCTTCTATAAAAGATTTGAAAAGATTTATTGATGAAAATAATTCTTCTTAACTTACCACTGCGATTTAAAAATACTAAATACAATTTTAAGATAAAAATAGGCGATATAATTGTTATTAACGGCCGGTCCATAATTTTTTACTAAGTTTCTGCATTTTTCGGGCTTCTTTCATCTGTTTTTCTAGATTGCCATCTTCTACAACTATAGAACCCTGATAACCACAGTTTTCACATTTCCATGTTCCGGAATCCGGGATGAATAATTTATACTTTTTCGAATTGCATTCTGGACACGTTCTCGTTGTTGCCATATAAACACCATTTATTTATCTATTTTACTAAAAAAAACTTTTTCCATATATGTCATCCCTTGTAACCTAATTAACTCAATTTTATTAATGTTTTATAAATATTAAATTCTTTTATATACGGTTCTTTTATGTAATTGTACGGCTATAACGAAAAATACGGCCGTGAAAAGTATGATCACAATGAAATCTATATGAATAGGGTAAGTACTGTTTCCGTTGATTGTATATCTTATTAGATCGGTGAAGTAGGTTAAAGGGGAGATTGAAGCTATTATTTTGCCCCAATAAGGCATTTGTTCCAGGGGTATGAATATGCCGCTGACAAATACCAGTGGAAATCGGACCAGAGATGAGATCATCATGACATTAGATGGGGCGTTGGATGGTGGTGAAGATAATATCAAACCAAATGATGAAAAACAAGCTGCAGCTATGATTATTCCTAATATGAAAATGATAGGATGGATTATGTTTACACCTATTGCTAAACCTATGCCTATTGGTAATATGGGGATTATTATTCCAAATAAAAAGGATGCTAACATGTCACCGAACAGGAGAGTTGTAATGGAGATTGGTGCTGATATTAATCTTTCCAAGGTCTGTAATTGGGCTTCCCATGGTGCTATTACTGGAGAAACTGCGGTTGCTGTGAAGAATACAGTCATGCCAATTAAGCCCGAAATCAGGAAGTCAACAGACATCTTTCTACTGCCGATGTAAAAGGCCAGGAACAGAAATAATGGCATCAAAAATCCGAATATGACTACAGGTCCTTTTAAGTAGTATATGAGGATGTCTTTTTTCATTACACCTATAGAACGTTTCAATTGATTCATATAATGATTTATCTGCATTAAGCTTCACCGGTTAGTTCTAGGAATACTTCTTCCAGAGAAGGATCCCTGGTGTTCAATGTAATTATTTTTAAATTTTCATTTTGAGCAAATTTGGTAACTGCATGTATTAGATCATTAATATTATCAGTTTCAATAATAAATTTATCACCTTCCTTCTTTATTTCATTGATATGGGGTATTAATGATAATTTTTTAATATTCACAGTATTATCAAAGCTTAATTCAATAGATTTAAGCTTTTTAATCATTTTTTTGAGTTTTTCGGGCCTATCAATGGCTGCTATTTGGCCTTTGTTGATTATAGCTACTCTATCACACAGGTGATTTGCCTCATCCATGTTATGGGTGGTTAAGAAGATTGTTTTATTTTGATCTGGGAATTCTTGAAGAATATCTCGAATCAGAAGGCTGCTTTGAACGTCAAGTCCAGAAGTTGGTTCATCTAGAAATATTATTTTTGGGTCATTTACCAAGGCCATGCAAAGGATCAGTCTTTGTTTCATACCCTTGGAAAATCCCTTTACCTTATCTTCTCTCCTATCATAAAGGTTTAATCTTTCTAAAAGATTTTTAGCCCTGTTTTCAGCCTCTTTTTTGGGAATCCCATAGAGTTCAGACATTAATATCATGTTTTGCCATGCGGAAAGGTCAACGTAAGCATTGGATGTTTCTGGAACCACTCCAATATTTTGTTTTGCTTTTAATGGTTCTTTTTGGATGTTAAATCCTAAAATCTCTGCTTTCCCTTGGTCGGGTTTAATTATGCCAGTTAACATTCTTAGGGTGGTTGTTTTACCAGCCCCGTTGGGACCTAAAAATCCGAATATCTCCCCCCTACGGACTTCAAAGTTAATATGGTCCGCGGCCATGAGTTTTCCATATATCTTTGTCAGATTTTGAACTTTAATAACAGTTTCCATGATATTTTGTCCTAATTTGGTGCTTTAAAAAGACAGATAGTTAAATATTTATTTATATTCTCTTTTTTGGATAAAATATTTGTTTCATCATCTTAATTTGTGAAGTGATCATCTATTTTCCTCACAACACAGTGACAATTACTGGCTTTCCCCTATAACTGCAGCTGCATTAAGCTTTTGATTGTAGAATACAAAAACGTTACAGTACCTTTCTCTCTTTCGGTGTCTCTGATAATTTTTATAAAGCTTTTCGTCCGATATTCATGGTATTTTGCTTCGACTCCATCCATGTGGATAATTTCATATTCTTCATGTGGTTGGCCAAAATTAGTTGGTGCAATTTCTTTAAGCCATAAATCAACTTTAGCTTCTTCTTTTGATAGGTCTTCGGGCCATGATTCATCTATTAAGATTCTGAATCCATCCTCGTCTCTGGGAGGTTCATATATTCTTTTCATTCTTAACATATTCATCACCATGTTGAAATTGCAATCAATTTATCATGATAAAACATGATAATCAATTTAACATTATTAATCATGATATATAAAAGTTGCTGTATTTACATCGATGAATGAAATTCAGTTGTCACATTAAGAACAGTATTACAATTATCAGGACAATACTCCCGATACTAATGACTCCACGTTTATCTTTAAAGTCAAAATAGTGTTATTTACACATTAAAAAGAAATATATCTTATTAAAATTCACTTTGAGGGTAGGATATTGCTTGAGCATAATACCATTTCATTATTAGATTTACACTATTTATCCTCACTAAAACCATTTCCTTCATTTTCAATTCTCTTTAAATAATATTTCCTAATTTCATCAGCAATCTCTTTATCCTCTACCACCACTGCCCCCTGATATCCACAGTCCCAGCACCTCCATATAGACCACATCTGAGGGTTAACCCATTTAATATTCATTGAACCACAATTAGGGCAGAACTTAACTGATATTTTCATGATTAACCTTAACTTTCACAATATTTATATACATTCTCCTACAAAAGATATTAGCATGAAAGAAGACACTACACGTGAAATAATCTCTATAATCGCTATTATATTAGGGGTTTTAATGCTTATTTACCCCCAACTGGTAGGATACCTGGCGGGATTATTCCTGATCATATATGGTATACTCGAACTAATCAAGTAGATTAAAAGAACATATCACTTGCACTGCCAGTGAATTATAAAATACCAGCAATCTGATCTAGGGCCTCACCAGGCTCCAACACACCTGCCCTAGTTTCTCTTAGAACCCTCTGAATAGAGAAACGTCGCATGTGAAGATGTTTTTTATGAACTTCCCCAATCAGAGGACATCCGTAGCCATTTCTCGTTTTCACTCCCCATTTAAAAGCTATATTTTTAACATCCCCCTTTTTAAGAGATAATACTGCGGGTAGATTAATTCTTAATACATCCCCCTCTCTCTGGAAAGAACTTGCCCCAGTTGAGAGGAGATCTCCAAATATCAGAAAGGGGATGTTATTTTCGTGAATAAAGGCCATTATTGTTTCTTCGATGGTCTTTGAACATTTGCCACATGGGTGGAAGCGTCCCTCAAGGGATCCATCAATGACTTCCTTCATATCCACTTCCAGGTAGTGGTGTCTAACACCTAGTTTTCTGGTGAGGTTTTCTGCACTCTCACGGAAGTAACGGGGGAGGATGATATCACCAGGGTTCACTGTCACCGCCACTGGGTTGAAACCCAGCATTTTAGCGATCACTAGGGAAGCGCTGCTGTCTACACCTCCTGATAGTGCTACCACCGCTGTGAAATCGAATTTATTATCATCATGATGTCCAATAGATTTGTCATCATGAAATCTGTTGAATTCTTTACGGGTTTTCTGGAAATTTTCAATAACTGATTTAATATTATAGGGATTTTTTATGCGGTAATCAAGGATGTGAGATAAACTATTCAGGGGTTCTTTTTCTGTGTGCCCATATCCTGATATAATTCCCTCCAATTTAGCTAGGGCAAGTTTCATCCGATATACGGGTACAATGAAATCTGAATATGCCTCCACATGAATAGAGTTGACTCCCAGTTCTTCCCGGAGCCGACCCACCACCCAACCCCCTTTACCAATTATCACCGATTTCTCAGGACGGTCCGGGGTAATAATAAGAAGATTTCCTTGATCTTCATCCCAAAAAAGATCAAGGATGTCCACTTCAACATCTTTATGACCTATTTCTCTTCTAATTTTAGATATTAAAGATATTAGCTCATTTTTTTGAATATTCAAAACTATTTCCCCTTACATACAGAAAAATTTCAAATTAATGAATAAAATTAAGTAAAAACAGTTATCTCCTGGTGTAGGTGCCCATCAGTTGCCCTTCATCAAGGATGTGCCCTTCCATAACCTTTAAAAGTTCTTCCTTAGTGGCTCCTGAAGGTAGGCTTAATTTAACATCCAGTGCGTACACTTTGAAGTAATAACGATGGGTTCCACTGGGTGGGCAGGGCCCCCCATATCCAATGTTTCCCCAACTGTTTGAACCTTGCAGTGCACCATTTTCCAGTTCTTCCCTGGGCATCACCAATTCTGGTAAACTTCTGGTCTCAGGAGGCAAATTGAAAATCACCCAGTGAATCCAGGTGCCCCCTGGTGCGTCAGGATCATCACATATCAGGGCTATACTACCATCATCGGGTATTGACACTTGTGACATACCCCACTCAAGGGGAGGGGATATATCCGAACCTTCACAACTGTATTTGGGAGGTATAGGTTCGCCATCATTAAAAACCGGACTCAAAATTTCTAAAACCATAAAAACACCCCTATTAATGTGGATTCTCTTATATTTCTGTTTAATATTTGAACGGCAAACTACTTATATGTGAAGTGGTTGTACAACACCCCAGCGGATGCTGGTTTTTGTTATAAGGAACTTATGATTATAGACACTTGCAAATGAAAGTCGAAGTTACCCATAGTCAATTATGGTTTTCAAAGTGAACATCTTTAAGGTTAATGGTAATTCATAAGCAAAAGATCGACAAACTTAAATATAATGTGGCCTCTATAAATGAACGAGGTGATTAACATGGCTGAATTGCCAATTGCTCCAGTAGGAAGGATCATTAAAAATGCTGGTGCTCCAAGAGTTAGTGATGATGCAAGAGATGCATTAGCCAAAGTATTAGAAGAAAAAGGCGAATCTATCGCCACAGAAGCTGTTAAACTAGCTAAACACGCAGGACGAAAAACTGTTAAAGCATCAGACATAGAAATGGCTGTTAAAGCAGCCTAATCTTTTCTTTTTTTCTTTGATGTTATTTTTAAGTTATTTAGGCAGTATTAATAGTCATAAATATGGGCTGCCAAACACCTTATCCGAATAAATTAACTTTTATAAACTGTATCCATTTTATCTGTATTATTTTCACCCCCATATTCCCATATTACCAATAAAAATAATCCCTAAGGGTCAGACCCCATTATGTTGATAAAATGATTATACCAGAATAATATTATAAGTCCGGGATTAATATATAACAAGCAATATTTTTATTAAAAATCATACAATCAGGAACTTTACACATTCTTTGATCTGAATAAAAACTATTTAAGGTTTTGATAATTTTGAGTAGAATATCCATATTAGACCATGACCGCTGCCAGCCCAAGAAATGCAACTACACCTGCATTGAATACTGTCCGGGTGTGCGCATGGAAGAAGACACAATCACCATCGATCCCAAGACCAAAAAACCAGTCATCTCTGAAGAACTGTGTTCGGGGTGCGGTATATGCACCAATCGCTGCCCATTCAATGCCGTGAGTATTATTAACCTGCCAGAAGCATTAGAATACCCCATACACCGTTATGGGCAGAACCAGTTCGAATTATTTGGTTTGCCCACCATAAGGGAGGGTTCTGTTGTGGGACTCCTGGGACCCAATGGTATTGGTAAGTCAACCATTATCCGTATATTATCTGGAGAACTACATCCCAACCTGGGAAATTTTGATGAAGAAGTTCCCTGGGAGGATATATTCAACTTTTTCAAAGGAAACCAGCTGCAGAATTACTTTCAGAAACTGTCAGCAGGTGATTTAAAAGTGGTTCACAAGCCCCAAATGGTGGATTTATTACCTAAATTTGTGAAGGGAAACGTTGCTGACCTTTTAAACAGTGTTGACGAGAGGAAACGACTGAACTTTGTATGTGAATCCCTGCAACTTGAACCAATAATGCGACGACAAATAGCCAACCTGAGTGGTGGTGAACTCCAGAGAGTTGCTATCGCTGCTGCAGTCTTACGAGAAGCGGATTTCTATTATTTTGACGAACCAACCAGCTGGCTGGATGTCCGACAACGGTTATACGCCATTAAGGTTATCCGGGAGCTAGCAAGTGAAGGGAAATCCATCCTGGTAATAGAACACGATCTTGCAGCATTAGACGCTATTTCCGATTACGTACATATCCTGTATGGCCAACCCGGTGGTTACGGTGTTGTCTCCCAGATGCGCGGTGTTCGGGTGGGAATAAATACCTATATCAATGGTTATCTCCGCGAAGAAAATGTTAGATTCCGTAAACAGGCCATAGAATTCCATGTAAGACCCCCCACTGCAGAAATCGACACTGAATCAATATCCTCATACAGTGCCCTTGAAAAGTCATATGATGGCTTCCACCTGGAAGTTGATGATGGCGAAGTTCAACATGATGAAATACTGACTGCTTTCGGACCCAATGGTATTGGAAAAACCACCTTTGCCAAGATGCTGGCTGGAGTGGAAAAACCAGATAATGGAAAGATACAAAAGAAGGTTACATTCTCCTACAAACCCCAATACCTCATATCTGACTATTCTGGCACAGTACAGGAATTCCTGTACACCACAACACCCAACTTTGGCACCAACCTTTTCAAGACTGAAATTATGAAACCATTCCTCCTGGAGGAATTACTGGAGAAGAAGATGGATGAATTGAGTGGGGGCGAACTTCAGAGGCTGAGTGTGGCTATCTCCCTTTCTCGGGACGCGGATATTTACCTTTTNNTTGGATGTTGAACAGAGGCTCCGGGCAGCAAGAGCAATAAGGCGTGTGGTTGAAAGCCGCAATGCTGCAGCTATCATTGTTGACCACGATATCGTGTTTATTGACTACATTTCCAGCCGTGCCATGGTCTTCACTGGAGAACCAGGAGTGGATGGTCATGCCACCAGTCCCATGGACCTGCGTTCAGCTATGAACAAGTTCCTATCCGAGGTTGGTGTTACCTTCCGTCGTGATAAAGAAACTAGAAGGCCCCGAGTTAACAAGGAGAACAGTTACCTTGATAGGGAGCAAAAAGAGAAGGGAGAATATTACTATCTGAAAAGTTAAATAATTTAACCCCTTTAATCTATTTTTAGCAATTGCATGCACCATGAATTAATGGAGGTTTATTGTTTCCATTCGGTTCTGGGACATCAAAATATTAAATAATGAATACAAGTTGAATCAGGAAAAGGCTATAAATGACGGAAAACTATTATTTTTATATTTAACTTTTAAAAAAATAAAAAATGCATAAAAAGGAAAAAAATAATTATTTGGAAGTCTTCAATGCTTCCATCCCTTCCAGGAAACACTCTGCAAAGTACTCCACCTGTGTAGTGGGTATGGAGAAGCTCACCCGGAGGTAGCGGTGCCCGAATTCTTTACTGGTGTAAGATCCTTCCCTAGCGAATATTTTACGTTCTATGAGGTAATCTGCCATTTCTCGAGGTGTGACACCTGTATCGATCATATCGATGGCCATCATGTTTCCATCAGATGGGTAGACTGCTATGAAAGCTCCGTCAACCTGATCAACTGCCTGTTTGATGATGTCCTGGTTCTGTCGGGTGATATTCCTTACTCTTTCCAGCCATTTTGGTTTGGATTCTATGGCTGCCATGGCCCCATTCTGGGCTACCAGGTTGGTTCCCAGGTCGTTGATGACAATGGAGCGTATGGAGTTGATTATCTCAGGCACCCCCACTACTGCACCGACCCTCATTCCAGCCATACCATAGATCTTGGAGAAACTGTACACCGTGACTGTGTACTCCGGACATATCTCTGCCATGAGTTGATGTTCCCGTGCGAAATCACGATAGGTGATGTCATGTAACAGGTAGATCTCATGATCTTCTGCAATATCCTTAAACTCTTTTCGCTCCTCCTTGGTGTAGGATGATCCCAATGGGTTCAATGGATCGACCAGAGATATCAGTTTGGTGTTCTTATCCAAATTCTCCCTTACCAGTTGAGGTGTAAGTTTATAGCCACACTGGTCATTATAGATGGGAACTGATTTAACATGGTCCCCAAAACGGCTGGCGAAATTATCAATAATAAGATATCCCGGGTCACAAGTGATGGTGTTATTTTCCGGCTCTAGAATATCATTGGCACACAGATATAGTGATTCTGTGGCCCCGGCAGTTACCAGAATATCATATTCATTACCCAACCCCAGATCTTCCATGATCAATTCCCTTAGACGTGGAAAACCTTCAGGTGGTGGGTATTTGCAGTAATCATTCCACCGGATGCTGGCTATCATGGCTTCCACAACTCCATTCTGGTCATGGAGATGGTTGGTGTTTTGCCCCATCCAGATCATGTCCGGATCATTGTAAACGTAGTTAAAGAATTCATTAGCTGTTTTGAATCCTTTAGGCAGTACTTTTGCTGCTTTAGCATACTTTTTGGGTGAAATCATATCTCTCAACACTCAACTATCTTAACTGTTCTTTTTGTGTACATAAAATTAGTAATTTAGGATTACCTGCGAAACATTCCCGCCCCTCAAAAAGGATAGTAATCGCCAAAATACCACTTATAAATGTTAATTGCAATTCTACTTTATCTTATCCTAATTTATATCATCACTTAATTTAAAAGTATCCATTCATATGAGACCACTATCAACAATTCGGAAGCGGGTGCGCAGCCCCTCAGGTCGGCTGCGGTGCCTTTTTAAGATGGCATATCTCTCACCACTGACATCTCCCCTTTCCAATTCCACCATGATCTTGCTCCTGTATTTTAAAATAGTGCCGCCTACTGGCTCCACCATTCCTTCACCCTCAAAACTGGCATAAACCTGGTTGGTGATAACCACTGCTAGGTCGTGTTTACGGGCCAGTTTGGTGAGGAGCCCCATCTGCTTTCCAAGCTCCCTTTTTATCTGGGATGAATCACCATCAAGAACCCGGTAAAGAGCTACTGCAGAGTCCAGGATGATGAGTTCCACCTTCTCCCCAGATAAGATCATTTGTTCGACCCTACGCAGGACCGAATCCTGTTCATTAAATGTGGATGGTTCAAATACTATGATATTAGAAGCTAATTTGTTGAAATCTGTTCCTGATATCTGTTTAACTCTTTCAATGGATAATCCACCCTCAGTATCTATGAATACACTTTTACCTCCGTTACTGGCAGATTGAACCATGAGATTGAGGGCTATGTTAGTTTTACCAGACCCTGGAGGGCCGTAGAACTGAGTGATGACTCCCTTTTCAATCCCGCCCCCAATGAGGGAGTCGATTGGTGAGGATGTGCGTATTTTACCCTTCTGTTTTATGTTGGATAGAATTTCTGACATTTAATCCCCATATATTAATTCTGAATAAATCTCTATTTATTCTATTAAATCCTTCCAGGATAAATATAAGTATGTTTAGATTTGATCTCCATTACTCTACTTACTATTTTATTATTGAGAGTAGTTTCTCCATCCCTGCACCTTCTCTTAAGATGTTTGGAGGGTTGACAGTGAGATCCACCACAGTAGATGAAACCCCACTCCTGCATGGGCCGGAATCAATTATGATATCTGGTTGACCATCCAACTCTTTTTGCGCTTCACTGACAGATCTAGGGGAGGGATGGCCAGATATGTTGGCACTGGTGGTAGTTATGGGAAATTCCCTAGAAATCTCCCTGCAAATCCGATTATTCGGGATTCTGACTCCGATTTTGTCTGTTTCTGCTGTGATCTGAGCTGGGACATTTTCTTTCCTGTTCAAAATCAGAGTGTAGGGTCCTGGAAGAATTTTTTGGACTATTTCCTCTCCTTTAGAATCCAAGTACGCCACATTCTTTATGTCTTCTGGTTTTGACAGGCAAATTGATAGTGGTTTGTCCAGTGATCTTTCTTTCATCCGATAAACATCTAAAACAGCTTTTTTTCTGAATATGTTTGCTGCCAAACCGTAAACTGTGTCTGTTGGGTAAACAACAGTTCCACCCTGACGTAATATGTCCAGAACAATTTTTATTTTTTCTTTTTCTGGATTCTTAGCATTTATTTTAATAATTATCATCTGATCTTCCTTAAATTTTAATAGTAATTAATGATAATTCAATTTTTACATAACTTCGTAGATTATATTACAAGATAGTTATGTTTTTAGTTATTGCGGGTTAAAAGATATAATTAAAGAAGGTATATGCGAGTATTTTTTTTTATAATCTTGATGCCGAAGATCCGAAAGGTGTAAACTTGGGGAATGATGATGAAATTAATTACAGAAACTTTTAATAGCCGTTTTGACCATTGGAAGATCATTTTACCAGAAGAGGACATTGAAAATAGAAGTAACGGATACATTCAACAAGCGGGTTGGCTCATACAATACTGTTTTGATAGAGATGACCATGGTGACTATCTTGATTACTATGCAGCACATAGGATGACTGATGATGAACACGTACGCATCTACGAAGATGGTCAGGTTGAGGATCTACCCGCACTACGTAGCATGCGCCTGGTTAGTGAGGATCCAGAGGAAGATAAGCGACTGGAAGAGGAATATTACCTGGAAAATCAAAAGATTGCCAAGATGCTGGCTTTGAAAGGTTTTGATAAGTTCACCATTAACATGTTTCTTCATGCAGGGCTGGACAAAAAAACAAAATAAATGCAGGGGAAGGGATTCGAACCCTTGAAGGCCTACGCCAGAGGATCTTGAGTCCACCCCCTTTGTCCACTCGGGTACCCCTGCACTTAATGATAAGATCAAACCCTTATATTTAGATTCTTGGTTTATGATTTAACATCCCTATTCCTATTTTCTGAGATAGCATATCCAAACCTTTATTTCTTGAAGTGTGTCTATTATATTTTAAAATACCATCAACGTCCATATCAGTTACTTAGGCAGTTTAATGCTTTTCTTTAATAATTCTTTAATTCATTCTCCCATTTATCACTGAAATTAGTATAATTAATGCAATGAATTATAATACTCTGGTGAAATATATTATGAATATTACTTTTCTGGTGCTCTCTACCTCAAATTCCTTGAACTTACTGGACCAATAGTATTCCACCCCCACAAAGAGGAGGTGAAAATTACTATGAGAACTAGCCACGGAATATTATTTGGGGAAAGAGCCAGATTATATGATCCTGAATCTTTCCAGGACCGTGAAGAGGTTATTATATATCCAAGGGAAGAGTTCAAGAGGACTTATAGAGCTATGCATAACCATGTGAATGATATTTTCTTAATGGACCATCGTCTGGAGAGGGATGATAACAGAAAGTTAATGGGTCACTGGCACTGGATAATGGAAAGGATTCATATTATAAATTTGGATTTGGATTCGTTTCTCAGTTTCATGCCATCACAAAGCTATCTGGACACATACCTGAACAGTCCAGTTAAAATAACAGAAGATGAAATGTTAGACTCTTTAAGTGAACTATCTGAAGAATCCAGAAAAGTTCTGGATGTAGGTATGGATTTGTTATAATAAACTGATAGGTGAGTTTATAGATTGTTTGAACCCTTTATGAAATGTTCGAACCTATAATTGTTCCCTGTTCCCCTGTTTTTTGATTGGTTTGGTTGGGATGAGACATAGTTACGGGATTGTTGACCAGAGGGAAGTATTAATCTACAAACCTCAATTATTCAGGAAAACCGATGACATTCTGGTTTTCCCCAGCAAAGAATTTGAAAAATGGCAAAGCCAGATCATAGAATATTTAGATGGTATTTATCAGATCAACGCTAAAAACATGGAAAAAGGTAGATTAGTGGATGTTGATGATCTAAATCTGACCCTGGGATTACTATTCAACATCAACCATGAACTGGAAAACATTTTCAACCAGGATAATAAGACGGATTTTTCTTATGAATATGTTTCGGTTATGGATGAGAAATACAAGAAATGCAAATCTAACTATTATGGACGTTACAGACATAAAATTGATAGGAAAGTAACTAAAATATCTCCTCAAATAAGGTACATGCACTTGCTGGAGATTGTTAATTATGCTCAGAGACTCTGGTCAGAGGAAAACAGAGCTAGTAGGCTGAAGATAATTAAAAAATAATCTATATATGAGTCTGTGACTGTGATGTTCAAACCCGTTCTTTGTACTTTAATTCTTTAAATTTGACCTTAAATTTTGTCCCATGACTCCTGTCTAGTTCTATTTCACCGTCAATTTGGTCAGTTAAACTCTTTACCAGTTGCAAACCAAGAGTTTCGGTTTTTTCGAGATCAAATTCTTCCGGCAATCCTAGTCCATTATCAGAGATGACAAGTTCCATTTTGCCCTGGAAAGATTTTAGTTTGACTCTTATAGTCCCTTCACCTTGAGGAAAGGCATATTTAACACTGTTAGTCACCAATTCGTTAACAATAAGACCTAATGGT
>MTKZ01046626.1_pt1 | contig 13348 bp, 9 predicted proteins | sample 1042781 | NCBI WGS metagenome assembly MTKZ01 (sample SAMN06212207, study PRJNA360539) | anaerobic digester metagenome | biome: Wastewater treatment plant; material: sludge; isolation source: anaerobic digester fed with sludge from wastewater treatment plant | place: Denmark: WWTP Viborg ...
ATAATATCGGCTTGCCAACTCTTTTAGATATTATTGCTGAGCTTGAAAAACCTGGTCGTGACCCTCGTGACGAATTTCGATGGGCTCAATTTTGTGAAGGTATAAATGAAATTTCAGACCTTAAAATTGGTATGATTCTCGAAGGAGTTGTAACTAATATTACAAATTTCGGTTCATTTGTGGATATAGGTGTGCATCAAGATGGACTTGTGCATATTTCTGAAATTTCTCACAATTACGTCAATGACCCGACAAAAGTTTTAAAAGTTGGGCAAATAGTAAAAGTAAAAGTATTGGAAGTAAATGAGAAACTCCGGCGAATTAGTCTCTCAATTAAGCAAGCCGATGAAAACAAGGAAAAACGGCATAAAAAGAACAAAAGTTCATTTACAATAGAGGATTTGCGTACTAAATTTTCAAATTAATTATTCTTGTTGATTTTTAGAATTTTTGTGATTTCCATAACTATAATTTTTATGGTCTAATATCGTTATATTAACATTAACTTGTAAATTGCTTGAAACTTTTATTAAATTACAGAGTATATTATATTTAGTTTCGAAACTTTTTTGAGGTCATAATGAATAAAAGTGTTTTTTTATTAGTTTTATTAGTGTTTCTTTATTCCTGTTCTGATAAAAATAGTACCTCACCAACAAAATTTGAAATTCAGCCGAAAAGCCTTCATTCATATTGGATATATGAAAACTATGATATTGATTCAAATAACATAGAGAAAAATGCAAATAATTACGATTCGGTCGTTGTTTCGGGGCAAAAAACTCTGCTGGATAAATTAGGAACAATTTTTCTTGCTACATCGAAAAATTACAATGGGCAAGAATTGGGAACATCTGAATACTATTCTTATGAAGAAAATCAAAAATTATATATGCATTCAAGCAGATTTAACCAATTTTTTAGCGGCGAAGGATTGCCGGGTTTGCCTTTTACATTCAAGGAACAATGGGTAAAAGTTGCCGATATAAACGATGATGATTGGAAAGCATACGAAGATGAAATCCCGGAGACCTCATTTATGGGTTTGGGAACAATTTCCGGGAAATTGCTTATTACCGGCGAAATCAAAGGTAAAAAAGATTTTCTGCTGAACAACAAGAAATATCAAGCCTATGAATTTTATCTAAACGTATCTTTTAATGGAACTTTAAAATTTCAGCAAGCTCCAATTCCTGTTAACTTGAATTTTGACCAGAAAATTTATATTCAGTTTGTAAATGGAATTGGGCTTGTTCAGCAAATAAATAAACCAACCAAAGTGCAGCTTTTGGGATTTACAGCCCCTGGTTCGAAATCAGTATTAACTAAATATTTAATAAAATAAGGGTGTATTATGAAAAAGTATGTTTTGTTGTTTTTGCTTCCTTTCTTCTTGTTTGCTTGTTCAGATGATGACAACAGTAATAATCCAAATGATAATACTCAGGAAAAGAATTATTTTCCGCTTAAAGCCGGGAATTATTGGTTTTATGAGAATTACGATTTAGATATGCAAAATCAAATAAAAACAGATACTAAAAGAAATGACTCGGTCGTAACTGCATCAAGCGTAACATACCTGGGTAAAGTAGCATTTCCTTACGTTCAGTATTCTTGGGTTATTAACGAATTACCTGTTGAAACAGCCCGCTATCATTTTTATTATGAAAAGCCCAAATTATATGCAGAAACAAAATATGTTTTACCGACAAATGCTGTTTTTGGTTTGCCTATCGACAAAATCGAGAACAAATGGATTGTTTTAGCTGATTTCCAGGCAACAAACTGGGATGTATTCTCGCATCAATTTGCTAATGAAACAGTTCAGCTTCCTGGATTACCAATTGCTCTAAAATTTAATGCAAACTACACAGTCAAAGCCACACGTAACACTGCTACTACTAAAGTATCTATTGGAGGTGTTTCTTTTGATGCAGTTGAAGTTGTATTAAATCATTCGATAAAAGGAAATTTAACTTATACTATTTTGAACTTCCCCATTGAAGTGAATTTAGTGCAAAGATTTTATTTTGTTGAAAATATTGGATTGGCCAAATCAATGCTTGAATCTAAAACGATTGAAATAAATCTTGGAACATTTGGAACTCAAAAGCTTGACGTTGAAGGTTATCAGAAGAATTTAGTACGCTACAATGTTAGTAAATTATCTCAATAATGTAGGAAAGAGGTAATGAAGAAAATTGCTTTTGTTTTTGCTACTATTCTTTTGTTAGCAAGTTGTAGTGATGACAATTCAACTCAACCTACCGAAAACAAGATTATCTATTTTGCCCCTGCTTCGGGGTCAGTTGGAAATGTAGTTGAAATTGCCGTAGAAGGTTTTTCTAATAAAAAATCTGAACTCGAAGTAAAATTCAACGGAAAAGTTGCGGTTATTGATACTATAACCAAAGCTGCTGGGACTAATCAATTTGTGATTAGAACTTTTGTTCCTTCGGGGGCAACTACGGGGAAAATTTCAATCACATACAAAGGAAAGACATATTACAGTGAAACTGATTTTGTTGTTATCCCGCTGAGTGGCGACCTCTTGCCTCTGGGTAATGGTTGGTATTGGGTTTATAAAAAATACCAGCTTGATACTAATGCAAATCCAATAATGAGCAATTTTACTTTGGATAGTTTAGTTTGCACTGGCAAAGAAACGATATTGCAGCAAGAAGCTTACAAATTATTAAGTTTTTCTACTTTTGACAATTCTAATCAATACAATCAAAACAAAAATCAATACTTTTACAAAGTAAATAATACGTATTTTGCACATTCAAGCTGGTTTGATGATTTAGTCAATTTTGGTGCTTCGGGATTTGTTTTGCCGTTCGAAATTGCTGAGCAATGGGTGAAAATAATCAACCCGGACCATAATGATTGGCGAATTTATTCGCATACATTTACCAATGAACAATTTACATTCGGCACACTTAATGGTGAGCTTACAATTGATGGCATAAATAGAGGAAATGTCTCAACCACAATCAGCTCTACAACATTCCAGAATGCTGTTCAGGTAGATTATATATTTAAGTTTGTTGGCAATGCTCAAACTCAATTTGGAAATTTGCCGCTAAATCTTGAAAGAGTGCTATCAATTTATTACGTGCCAGGAATTGGAAAAGTTAAAGCAAAGATGTTGCCAATGAGATTTGTTGTAGATGGGTTAATCGACCAGTTAATACCAGGTTATGAGCAGCAGCTTTTCAGATATTACATCAATTAATTTCAAGGGAAAGCAAAAATGTCTTATGAAACCATAATATTTGAGAATATCGGCGACTTAGCTATTATTAAGCTTAATCGTCCCGAGAAATTGAATGCTCTTAACAAAAAAATGTTAGATGAACTCGATGATTGTATAAAGAATATTGAGAAAAACAATTCTATATATGGTTTAATTATTACGGGTAATGGCAATAAAGCTTTTGCAGCAGGTGCTGATATTGCTGAATTACACGAGTGCAATAAACAAACTGGGAAGCTTTTCTCTGAATATGGAAGTTACGTCTTTAAACGGATTGAACAATTACCAATCCCTGTAATAGCAGCAATTAATGGCTATGCACTTGGTGGCGGGTGTGAACTCGCCCTTGCTTGCCATATCCGCTTTGCTTCCGAAAACGCCAAGCTTGGACAACCAGAGGTCAGTTTAGGTGTTATTCCAGGATATGGTGCATCGCAACGATTGCCACGAATTGTTGGCAAAGCAAAGGCTCTTGAACTTATTATTTCTGGTGCAATGATTGATGCAAACGAAGCATTTCGCATAGGTTTAGTAAATAAAATCTTTTCGCAAGAAGAATTGCTCGACAAAACAGTTGAGTTCTTGAATACTTGTTTCAAAAATAGCAAATTAGCAGTTAAAGCTTCGATTGATTGCATAAACAAATCCCAGGAAATGTCCTTGCTCGAAGGTCTTCATTATGAAAGCCAGAAATTTGGAGAAATATGTGCTTCGAAAGACTTTAAGGAAGGCACTCTTGCCTATATAGAAAAGCGACTACCAAATTTCACTAATGAATAGTATATCTCTATTGTTTTTCAATTCTACTGGATAATTAAAAAGGCTGCTCAATGACTGAACAGCCTTTTTTTATAGTTGGGAAATATAATTAATACTCAGAATAGAATTTTGAACGATAGTCTTCGATTTTAGCTTTTTGCTTAACTGTTTGGAACCAGCTTCCATAAGCAGCACCGCGAGCACTTTGGCGAAGTTCTCGGGCTTTTTCAGGATATTTAGAATTTATTTCGCTTTCATTTGGTATTGTTTTCGAATAAACTTGAATGATATACCAACCATTTTCGCCGCGTATTGGCTCTAATATTTTACCAGTTTCCGAATTAATAACTGCGTTTGTGAATACAACATCCATACCGACGCCAGGCACCTGACCGTTGTTGCTTAATTTTTCCAGATGAATAACATTATGATTTGTTACATTAGCTAAATCGCCCATCGTTTTCACTTCATTATATACTTTTTGAGCTTTGTCTTTTAGCATCTCAATTTGTTTTTTGCGAATTATGTTTCTACGAATTTCCTTTTCATAAACAGCTAAACTTGGCGCACCCTCGCTAACTGCATCGATTACCTGCATAATAACAATTTCTTTTTGCTTGGTTTCTTTTGGTTTAGTAACGCCGCCAACTTTTAATTCAAATACCTCATTTGTAAGTGCCCAGGAACCAAACAGAGGGAATGTTTTGGAGATAAAATCAGATGTATCTACTCTTAAATTAAGCTGCTTGGCTAATTCATCAAATGATTTTCCTTCTTCAACTTGCTTAACAAATGAATGTGCATCCATAAAAAGCTTATTGCGTGTTGGATTTGAAATTGTAGGAGTAATTTTAATTTCGCTGTATTTTAATTCGTCTGATTTTTTATCCACTACTTTAATAATGTGATAACCAAATTGTGTTTCAACTGGACCAACAATTTGACCAGGATTTGCTGCGAAAGCAGCATCTTCAAATGGTTTAACCATTCGACCTTTCCCGAAATAACCTAAATCGCCACCTTGCACAGCTGAACCTTTATCCTGGGAAAGTTCTTGCGCTAATTTAGCGAAATCTTCACCCGAACGAGCGCGTCTGAGAATTTTTTCAGCTTCAGCTTTTGCACTATCTTTGTTGTTGCCAAAAGATACCAAAATATGGCTTGCTTGAACAACTTCGTTTTCACCTTTGCGACGTCCATCCAAACGGAAGAAATATGTACCGTCGAACAATTTCACTGGACCAATAACCTGTCGGTCAGCAGCATTTGCTAAATAAGAAAGGCGGCTTGGGTCTATGTCTTTAATCAATTTCCAATCGTAAGATTCGCCACCAAATTCACTAATTCTAACTTCAAATGCACTATCAATTGCAGCAATATCGTTTAGAGTATTTAAATCATCTAATATTTTTTGAACTCTTTTTTCAGCACGTAAAGAGTCTTCTTTCGAGGGTTGAATAGGAATTCTTACATATTTAATTTTTCTTTGGTTTTCACCTTTGAAATATCTTTTGTTTTTCTCGAAATAATCTTTAATCTCTTGGTCGGTAACTTTTATCTCGTCGGGATTAATATCTCGTGTCCCAAGATGTATGAAGCGAACATCAGCGAAACTATTTTCGTCTTTGACAACTGTTTTAGCGTAAATTGGAGAAATAAAACTTCCCGCAGTTGTAATAGTTGTATTCAAAGCTTCGTTCAGTTTTTGTGAGCGCAAATAGTTCTCGATTTTGATTAAATCGTTTCTAAAATCGCTAATTGCTTTTTCTCTTTCTTCAATTGGTATTTGATTAGGGTCGCGACCCATATATTTTACAATATTTTCAGGATTTGTAATTAAATCGTAGTAAATTTGCTTATTAAGATTTCCTGCTGTATCAGTAAATGAACGAGCCAGAAAGTCAGGTGGATTTTCTATTAAAATATCAACGATTTCATTATTANNAACGATTTCATTATTAGTTACTTTTATTCCAAGCTTTTCAGCTTCTTGTTTAAGAATAATCTCAGTTACCATTTGGTCCCAGACTTGCGTCATTATCTGATTTTGGTCGATTTCAGCTTCGGGGTTCTGCATTTGTGCTCTTTGCTGTTCAATTGCTTGATTAACTCTTTCCTGGAAGTCCTTGTAAAGGATTTTTTCACCATTAATATAAGCAATTGCAGCAGTTTGAGGGTTGCTACCTTGTTGCAAAAGTGTGGAGATGTCCGCATCACTTGCTACCATAAAACCAACAAAAATGACCACAAAAGCAGCCAGTGCATAAGGTGAAATTTTCCTAATTCTTTCAAAAGTTCCCATTTATACAAAATCTCCTAAATTGTATAATAATTAATTACTATTATTTTCAATAAACTGCAATACAAACTACAAATTTAATTATGAATAGATTAATTTCAAAATGAATAAGTTGCAAAATACTAATATTATTCAATTATTTAATGCAATAAATAAACTAACAAAAATCGTTACTTCTATAATCTGTGAATATATTCTAACCTAATAATTGATAATTAGTACTTACAAAAAATAAGAGGCTGTCTTACTTAACTAAACAGCCTCTTTTCTATAAATTATAAAATATGATTACTTGAAGATTTCTTTCTTTTTGTAATGAGTATGTAATAGGTGATGTGATGTTTCGCCAAGTGGTTTGCCAAGATAACGTTCATACAAGCGTTTGATGTCGGGATTTTCGTGTGATTTCCTTAATTCTTTTCCTTCATCTTCTGCATAAATTGCCGCTAATCGTTTTTGACGAACCGAATCATCAGTAAATCGTGGTTGTCCGCCGCCACCAATACACCCACCGGGGCAGGTCATAACCTCAACAAAATGATATTCCTCGCCATTTTCGATTGATTTGAACAATTTTCTTGCATTCGATAATCCGTGAGCAACAGCAACTTTTAATTCAACACCCTCTAAAAACGACCAATCAGGTTGTGTGCCTTCAATTTTCAGAGTTGCTGTTTTTACTCCATCTAATCCCATAAGTGGTTCGACGTGTAAGTTTTCGAGTGGTAATTCTCTGCCTGTGACTATTTCGTAAACAGTGCGAATTGCAGCTTCCATAACACCGCCCGTGTTTGCAAAAATATCAGCTGCACCAGATGAAAGCCCTAATGGAGAATCCATTTTAGAATCTGGAAGCGAAGTGAAATCTATTCCTGCCTGTTTTATCATTTTTGCTAATTCACGTGTTGTCAGAACATAATCAACATCCTGAATTCCGCTTGCATTCATTTCTTCTCTCTGACATTCAAATTTCTTAGCCGTGCAAGGCATCACTGAAACAACAACAATTTCATCAATATCTTTGCATAACATTTCTGCGTAATAAGTTTTCGCTAATGCACCAAACATTTGCTGAGGCGATTTGCAAGTTGATAAATTTTCGGTGTATTCAGGATAAAAGTATTCAACAAAGTTTATCCAACCCGGAGAACAACTTGTAAATTGCGGTAGAGCAACTTTTTTCCCATTTACGATTTTATCTTTCAATCTCATTAGCAATTCTGTTCCTTCTTCGATAATAGTCAGGTCGGCTGTAAAATTAGTGTCGAAAACTTTATCGAAACCTAACTGTTTCAATGCAGTGACCATTTTCCCCGTTACCAATGTTCCGGGTTCGTATCCAAAGCATTCGCCCAGAGCAGCTCTAATTGCTGGTGCAGTTTGAACAATAACCATTTTTGTTGGGTCATCGAGTGCTTTCCAAACATCATCGATATGACTTCTTTCAGAAATTGCACCAACTGGACAAACAGCTGCACATTGTCCGCATTGTACACAAGCCACTGTTTCTAAGTCAGACATAAAGGCAGGGCTAATCATCGATGAAAAACCTCTACCTTGTGGGAATAATGCTCCAACTGCTTGCACTTCATTACAAACAGTTACGCAACGGCGGCATTTTATACATTTCCCATTGTCTCTTACTAATGCCGGTGTTGATTTATCTATATGCGGTTTAGCGACTTCACCTTTCAAGCGAATGTCTTCAATGCCCATCTGATATGCTAAATTCTGTAATTCACAATCGTTGTTTCTGTCGCAAGTTTTGCATTCTCCATTATGTTCGGAGAGCAATAATTCAACGACTGTTTTTCTTGCCGAACGAGCTCTTTTAGTATTTGTAAACACCTTCATTCCATGTGCAACAGGAGTGGAGCAAGATGCGGCAAGAGCTCTTCCGCCTTCTATTTCCACAAGACAAACACGGCAGGCACCAAGTGGCTTTTTCCCTTCAAAGTGGCACAATGTTGGGATATTGATGCCAACTTTCTTAGCTGCCTCTAATACTGTTGTTCCTTCGGGAACTTCAACATTAATATTGTTTATGCTCAATGTAACCATTTTATTCTCCAATTAATGTCCATAATCACATCTTAAACATCTCTTAGCTTGGCGAATTGCTTCAGCTTCGGTGTAAGATTGCTCAACTTCATTGAAATTATTTCTTCTTCTATCAACAGAAAGAAGAGGCATTTTTACACGTGGATATGGTGCTGGATCGGCATCAGGATCGAATAACGTGTCGTTAGGTTTTTCTTCACGCCAGAAGGCATTAAATTCTCCCGTTATGTATGTATCAATACCAACTGCGGCACGTTCTCCGGCAGCAATTGCTTCTATAACGGTTCTATCCGAATTGCCGACAACCGCAACGTCTCCACCTGCAAACAACCAGGGAATTGATGTTTGTTGAGTAACAGGGTCAACTATAATGTTCTCGTTATTGTTCATTTTTAATTTTATTTTTTCAAAAATTTCTGGATTTTCAATTGCCTGTCCAACTGCTAATATTACTTGATCACACTCAACTACAAAAGTTCTATCTTCTTTAATAGGTCTGCGGCGTCCCGAACGATCGAAATCACCAAGTTTCATAGGTGTGCATTTCATTCCGACCACTTTCCCGTTTTCTGTTAAGATTTCTTCGGGATTAGTAAGTGGCATAAGAGTAATCCCTTCTTGCAATGCTTCATCTATTTCTTCGACATAAGCTGGCATTTCGTCCTGACTGCGTCTATAAATTACAGATACTTTTTCGGCTCCAAGGCGGATTGCTGAACGTGCAGCATCGAATGCAGCGTTCCCACCACCAACGATAACAACATTTTTCCCAACGGGTACAGAACCTCTTAAATTATATGTCCTCAAAAATTCCATAGCAGTAGTAACACCTTTTGCATCTGATCCTTTTATGTCTAAGTTGATACTACCCTCATTGCCAATCGCAAGGAAAACTGCCTTGTAACCATCTTCTATTAGATCTGAAAGAGTAAAGTCAATGCCGAGTTTCTTACCTGTCAAAATATCTACGCCCATATTTTCAATCATACGAATTTCACGTGCCAATGTTTCTCTTGGAAGCCTGTATGCGGGAATAGTTTGCACCAACATACCACCAGGACGCAGTTCGGATTCGAAAACGTGTGGACGATAACCAAGACGAGCAAGGAAATAAGCACAAGACAAACCCGCTGGACCTGCACCAATTATTGCAATTTTTGTTTTAGCATTTTTTTCATTTTCACGAACTTCTGGTAATTGTATGGTAATTTCCTGGTCTACCATAAATCTTTTCAAAGCACGTATTGAGACAGGCGCATCAAGAGTTGCTCGCCTGCACTTATCTTCGCAAGTATGGAAACAAACACGAGCACATACAGCAGCAAAAGGATTTCGTTCTCTATGCAAACGTAGTGCTTCTGCATAACGTCTTTCACCAATTAGAGATACAAATCCAGGAATATCCACGCCAGCAGGGCAAGCACTCTGGCACGGAGCACGAACAAGCCCACGGCAAACACCTGCTTCGCAATGTCTTTTGAGTATATGCGATTCATACTCGTGCCTAAAATGTCTAATTGTTGATAATACAGGGTTCGGTGCAGTTTGTCCCAAACCACAAAGTGAAGTATCTCTGATTTGCTCGCCTAATTCTATCAGCAGTTCAATATCACCTTCTTGACCTTTTTTTTCAGTTATTCTCTCTAATATTTCCAGCATTCGCTTTGTCCCGACACGGCAGGGGACGCATTTTCCGCAAGATTCATCTTGAACGAATTCAAGGAAAAATTTAGCGACATCAACCATACAGGTGTCTTCGTCCATTACAATTAATCCACCGGATCCCATTATCGCACCCAATTCGTTCAGGGATTCATAATCGAGTGGAACATTCAAATGCTGTTTTGGAACGCAACCTCCCGAAGGACCACCAATTTGTGCAGCTTTGAATTTTTTGTCGTTAGGAATACCATTGCCAATGTCGTATATTAATTCACCAAGCGGCGTTCCAATTGGAACTTCGACAAGCCCTGAATTATTGATAGCACCTGCAAGTGCAAAAACTTTTGTTCCCTTGCTCTTTTCTGTACCAAATTGTGCGAACCAATCACCACCTTTGAGAAGTATAACGGGAACATTAGCGTATGTTTCCACATTATTCAATACAGAAGGTTTATCCCATAATCCTTTTTCAGCAGGGAATGGGGGACGTGGGCGTGGTTCGCCGCGTTTTCCTTCAATTGAATGAATTAATGCAGTTTCTTCACCGCAAACGAATGCACCAGATCCCATTCTGATTTCGATATCAAAAGAGAAATTGCTTCCAAATATATTTTTGCCTAAAATCCCACACTCTCTTGCCCGATCGATAGCAATTTGAAGTCTTTCAACTGCCAGAGGATATTCAGCACGAACATATACATAACCTTGTGAAGCACCGATTGCATAAGCACCAATGGCCATACCTTCTATTACGCTGTGAGGGTCGCCTTCCAGAATAGAGCGATCCATATAAGCTCCGGGGTCACCTTCATCTGCATTGCAAAGCATATATTTCACATCGCTTTTGCTGTTTTGTGCGAATGACCATTTAAGCCACGTTGGGAAGCCTGCACCACCACGACCGCGTAGACCTGACTTTTTCATTTCATTTATTACATATTCAGGGCTATGTTCTGTAACTACTTTAGCCAGAGCAAGATAACCATCTTTTCCAATGTATTCTTCAATACTTAATGGATTGATTTCACCACAATTTCTTAGAACTATCTTCACCTGACGACGGAAGAAATCAATATCTGTAATTACGGGAATTGGCTTATCTGTAGCTTCGTCTTTCCAACAGAGATGTTCTAAAATCTCACCTTTTATTAGATGCTTTTCAACAATATCTTTTGCATCGTCTGGTGATACACCTTGATAAAAGATTTTATCTTTTGCTGTAACAATTACAGGACCGCGTGAACAAGGTCCTAAACATCCCGTTTCTACTAAAAGAACTTTATCTTGGATGCCGTGTTCTTCGAGCTCTTTCTGGATAGCCGCTTTTACCATCAACGAACCAGATGCAATGCAGCCACCACCGGCACAAACTAAAATTTTGTCAGCAATTTCATTCCCAATTTTTAAATTTTCATTTCTAACGGCATCGCCGATTTTTCTTAATTCTTCTATGCTTTTTATTTTCTCTGCTTTTATCATCCTGCTTTCTCCTTAATTATTGTCATTTCAATATCGCGGTAGAAATCGATAATTTCTTTAACCTTTTCAGGTTTTACTCTTTGATGTGTTTCGTCGTTAACCATAATTACAGGTGCTAATCCGCAAGCACCAAAACAACGACCTACATCAAGAGAGAATAATCCATCGGAAGTTGTGCCACCAACTCCTATTTCAAGTTCCTTTTCGAGAGCTGCAAGAACATCTTTTCCACCACGAACGTAACAAGCAGTCCCAAGGCATACTCTAACCATATATTTGCCTTTTGGAACAGTTGTAAAAAATGAATAAAAACTTACAACACCAGTTACTTCGCTGTAAGGAATATCAAGTTTCATACTGATAAGTTGTAGCACTCGTTTCGGTAGATAACCAAATAATTTTTGAGCAGTTTGCAGAGCAGGAATTAATCCACCAGGCTTTCCGACGTAACCATCAAGAATTTCTTCAAATTGAGCCAAAAGTTCATCTTCTGTTGGCTCTTTTGAGCATTCGGGACATTTTTCAAGGGACATAGAAAACAATCCTTCGTTTGTGAATAATTCTAATTGTTAAATAAATCAATCAAGTAAGTATCAACTACATTTTGAATAAATTTTCATCTTTTTTATCATTATATTTTTGTTAAACATAAATTAATCCATTTGTATTAGAGATAAAATTCTCTATTGCTAATATAGCATTTATTTTCATTAATAACCAAAAATAACAATCTGAAAACTCTTGATAATTCTACTTTTTTAACTCAATTCATTAAAAATTCATTTTCAATTAATAGTTTAACCCATTCTAACCAAAAAATACTATGAAATACTTGAATTTATATTGCCGATAATTTCACGAATGACTATTTATTAATATATTTATCAAGTCTAAACTTCAATCGTTGAAACTTTTATTTTATTTATATAGTTTTGCTTATATTTGTAAGTTATTCTTTTGATAGAAACATATTAAGGAATTTTTTATGGAATCTCGTTACAAAAGTTACAAGAGTATCGAAAATTTAAAAGATTATATTGGTGAAACTATTACACTAAATGGATGGGTTCATAACAAGACCGAGAAAGGGAAGCTTGTATTCATTATGTTAAGAGATGGAACTGGTTTTGTTCAGAGTGTTGTTTTCAAAGGAAATGTTTCTGAGGAAGTGTTTGAAAATGCAAAAAGGTTAACACAAGAGACAAGCATATCGCTGACAGGATCTGTCAGAGAAGACAACAGAGCCCCTGGTGGTTTTGAAATTGATGTTACAGACTTAAAGATATATCATTTAGCAAAAGATTATCCTATTACGCCAAAAGAACATGGCGACGCTTTTCTTNNTATTACGCCAAAAGAACATGGCGACGCTTCTCTTCTTGAAAATCGTCACCTCTGGCTGCGTTCTTCCAGGCAAATGGCAATTATGCGGGTTCGTGCAGCTGTAATTAAAGCAATTCGAGACTTTTTCGATGGGAATGGCTTCAAACTTATGGATTCCCCAATTCTAACGCCAAGTGCTTGTGAAGGAACGTCGACGCTGTTTGAAACTAAATATTTTGACTTAGGAAGCGCATATCTCTCGCAATCTGGTCAGCTCTATGCAGAAGCATCGTGTATGGCTTTAGGCAAAGTTTATACTTTTGGTCCAACTTTTCGTGCTGAACGTTCGAAAACTCGTAAGCATTTGACAGAATTCTGGATGGTCGAACCAGAAATGCCTTTCTTCGACTTGAATGATGATATGGATTTAGCGGAAGATTTGGTCGAATACATTGTTCAATACTGTTTAAAAACCTGCCAAAAAGAACTTGAAGTACTTGAACGCT
>MTKZ01030694.1_pt1 | contig 13347 bp, 6 predicted proteins | sample 1042781 | NCBI WGS metagenome assembly MTKZ01 (sample SAMN06212207, study PRJNA360539) | anaerobic digester metagenome | biome: Wastewater treatment plant; material: sludge; isolation source: anaerobic digester fed with sludge from wastewater treatment plant | place: Denmark: WWTP Viborg ...
GGCGCCGGGGAGCTGGATCCGCACAAAACGGGCGGGGCGTCCTCCGATGTCGATCGCCAGCGGGGCGTTGTCCGAGAATCCGTAGAAGACGGCGCCGTTGTGCGCGTACCACTCCTGCCACGACGCTCCGTCGGCCGATGCCAGCAGCTTGAGATGCGCGGCCCGCGGCGCGACGCTGTCGCACCGGTTCCAGACGACGACACGCTGAACCAGGCACTCGCTACCCAGGTCAACCTGCCACCAGGGGGCGTCCTGCTGGCTGGTGTGGAATCCCCATTCGCCGTCCTTGACGCCGTCGCAGGCGCCCGCGGCATCCGATTCGGGGGTAAGGTCCCGCGGGGTCGCGCCGTAGCGGTACTGCTCCTGCAGCAGCCAGTCGGCTTGGACCTGGTCGCGGAACGGAACCTCCGCGGCCTGAACGGCCGAACCCGTCAGCACAGATAACCACACGACAGCGCCCAGCGCCTTCCCGAGCCGCATGCCTGCTCCCCTCATTCGTCACTCCAGCGACGGGGTGACTGGTTCTCCGCGGCTCTGGGCCCCGGTGTTTTCATACGCGCCAAAGAACTCGGAATTGCAGTCCAGCCACAGGGCCAGCCGGTAGATGTCCTCTTGAGACGGCTTCGCGTCGTAGTGCTGCCCGTTCAGATAGTCGAACAGTTTCGCCGCGCGGGCCCCGAACGCCCCGGGGATGGTCCGGCTGCCCCCGTGCACCCCATCCGTGATCGAGCCGTTGCTCACATTGAAATAGAAGCCGTAGTCTTTGGCCAGGTTTTCATACGAGCGGGCCCAGAGATGCGGTTCCTGCGGCTCGCCATCCAGGGGCAGCGCCCCCTTTTCCCGGTGGCACTCCACACAGTGCCGGTCAAGCACCGGCTGCACCAGCCGCTGGTAGTTGAACGGATTGGAGCCTTCGACGTCGGGNNTTGAATCGCGGACGGCGGCCGCTGCAGGGCAGCAGGAACGCGCGTCATCCGGAGGCCCGCCCGCTGCTTGTGTTCGTGACAGCCCAGGCAGGTCAGGGTCTCGCCCGCGTGCAGATACGTCGCCGAACGCATGGATTGGATGGCCAGCCCCTGCGCATCCAGCGCCTGGAAATAAATGAGTTTGCCGGCCGGCGCGCGGAAATGCGCGCTCCCGTCTTCCGCGACCGGCACGGTGCCCAGCACGGCCCGGGCATTGCTCTGGTTGGCGACGCCGATCCGGGGCTCGTTGGGCGGCGGCGTGGTCTTCGGCAACACCTGAATGACCCGCAATGCGGCGACTTTTGCGTCGTTGGGCCATGCAAAATCGCTCTCGTATATGTTCATGACCGCGACCGTCCCGTACTGATCTTCGGGCGGGGTCTAGGCCGTTTGGGTAGTTCCGGCCGGGAGCACGGGCGGTTTCGGCCGCGGCGCGAGCGGCATCGGGCTCAGGCAGGAAATGGCCGGATCGCGGTACAGCAGTTCCCGGTTTCCGAACCGGTCGAGCCAGTAGATGCCGCGGTTCTTCGTTGTGGGATCGTACACGCAGAGGTAGTCGTCTTCGCTCAGGGGCCAGGGCGTGCCGTAGACCATGCATTCGGCGATGGGCCGCAGGTGGCGTTCCGACTCGGGGAACGGCACCTCGGGAGTCAGGCGCGTGAGCTGGCTCATCGCGTTGTCGTCGGCGGCGCGCGGGTCGATCAGCACCAGCGAGCCAAAGGCATGCCCGTGGTGCGCCGCGGCCGTCGCGACGTACCGGTGCGAACCGGGAATGGCGCGAATGCTCATCTCCATCCACGGACGGCTGGACCGGTCTTCGGGGTAGTTACCATGGAAACTACGCGGATCGCGGCCGTCGGGGTAGCTGGTCCAGATGTGATGGGCCACATTGGTGTCGCGGTCAACATAGTCCCACCGCGTGTAGACGATCATCCCCTCGTGGTTCACGCTGGGATGCCATTCATGGGTTTCGTGATAGCTCATCGGGATGATGTCCGACCCGTCGGCGCGCATGCCGTACATCGCGTAGGTCGGGCAGTGGCGGCCGCAACGCAGGTAGCCGCCCCGGCGCTCGGAGATGAACGCCAGGCGCCCGTTCGGCAACTCGCACGGGTCGAAGTCGTTCCAGGGACCGTCGGTGAGCTGCACAAGGCCCGAGCCGTCGGCGTTGCAGCGGAAGAGGTGGTAGCAACTCCGGGGCGTCCATTCCAGGTCCTCACCCAGGGCCTCGGTGAATGCGAAATAGATGGTGCTGCCGTCGTACGAGAGTTCGGGCGAAAGAAACGCGCCCGGCTCGAGAGGGGCACCGGCCAGACGGCCGGCTTCCACGTTCGAAGCCGCAAGCAGGTTCTCCACCGAAGGGCGCGCCCCGAACGGCTCGTTCAGAACGAACAGCCCGCCGCCGGGAACGGCGTTGAACCCGTAGTACTGGTCACACATGTGGAACACGCCCCTGGAATCGTGCCGCTTGACGAAAAGGAGGCGGTCGAAATCAAACACGGGATTGCGGAACGCGATGTCACGCAACGCCCACCGCGCGTTGAGATAAATGGCGCGGCGCGCCGCGGCGTCTGGAACCCCGCCGGACGCCAGCGCCTTCCATTCCGCCTCGAGCGCGGCGAACGCCTGCATGGCCTCCGCCAGTCCGGGGACGTTCCCGGCATGGGCCAGGCGTTCCGCGAGCGCATGTCCCTGCGCAAACACGTGCTCGATGTGGGCGGTGGAACAGGTCAACGCATCCGCAACCGCGGCTGAGGGCCGCGAGTAGGGGCTTATGCTCTTCTGGTCGGCGGGTTTTCCCAGTGCGATATTCTCGCCGGGATTGCCGGCGGCATACACCTCGACCTCATCGAGGGCAAAGGAACACTTTCCCGGGATCTGGAGCCGCACCACGCGCGCCTCGATGTCTTTCCCGCGCAGATCGATAACCAGCGGAGCATTGTCCTCAACGCCGAGAAAGACCGATCCATCGTGCGTGTACACGGTCTGAAAGGCAGGATTCTGAGGCTCCAGGCAAACCAGAACCTGGAGCGTACGGGTGCGCGGGGCAGTACCGCTGTCGGTTCGGTTGTAAACGACGATCCGATCGAGCTCGTACACGGCGCCGAGGTCCACCTGCCACCAAGGCTCCTGCTCGCCGCTGGCCGTGTGAAACCCGTAAGCGCCGGTCTTGATGCCGTCGCATCCGCCGGCGGCATCCTCCTGCGACGAAACCTCTCCGTGTGCGTCCGGAACCGCCGTTTGGAACAGGGCGTCTTCCTGCAGGAACGAGGCCTCGACGAGCGCCCGCCAGGAATCCTGCTCGTCTGCCGGTACGGCTTGCGGCACGAAAACGAGCCATCCAACGAGCGTCGCGCAGGAACCCAGAACACGCATGGTCCGGTACGGCCGCCTGAATGCCAGGGACATGAGCGTAATCCTCCAATGAATACCTGCCCATTATGATACATTTTCCGCCTTTGGTTTGACAGCAGGTTTAGGGTATCGTGGACGCAGCCCCAGAGCCGGGGCGTGGGGAGTCTGACTGCATGACGCGACGCGAACGACTGATGAGGACGCTGGAGGGNNCGCGCTGGAGGGCCAGCCGGTTGACCGGCCCCCCGTCTGTTTCTATGAACTGAACGGTCTCGACGAGGAACCGGAAGACCCCGATCCCTATAACGTGTTTAACGACCCCTCCTGGCGCCCCCTGCTGGACCTGGCCCGGGACCGGACCGATCGCATCGTCATGCGCGGCGTGCCCTTCCGGGACACGCCCCCGGATCCGCTTGAACCCCTCCGCGCCTTTGAACGCTGGGAAGACGGCGGAAGCCGATTCGAACGCACCACCCTCCGCGCCGGCAACCGGGTCCTGACGACCCTGAACCGCCAGGATGAGGCCGTGTACACGGTCTGGACCGTCGAGCACCTGCTCAAGGACGTCGACGATTTCAGGGCGTGGCTCGCTCTGCCGCAGGAGGCGTTCGGCGGAACGCCGGACACGTCCGAGGTCCTGATGACCGAAGACCTGCTGGGCGATGCGGGGATCGTCTGCCTCGACACGCCGGACCCGTTGTGCCATATCGCACCCCTGTTTGAAATGGGCACGTACCTGCTTGTCGCCATGACGGAGAACGCGCTGATGCACCAGGCGCTCGAGAAGGTGGCGTCGCTGCTCCTGCCGCGCGTGGAAGCCGTCGCCCGGGCGCTTCCGGGCCGCCTCTGGCGGATCTTCGGGCCGGAATACGCGTCTCCGCCCTACCTGCCCCCGAACCTTTTCGAAGAATATGCGGCCCGCTACGTCACGCCCATGGTCGAAGCCATCCAGCGGCACGGGGGCTATGCGCGTGTACACTCCCACGGGCGGCTGCGCGACATTCTCGACCACATCGCCGCCACGGGATGCCGCGGTCTTGACCCCATCGAACCTCCGCCGCAGGGAGACGTCACGCTCGCCTATGTCCGCGAACGTTACGGCGCGCAGATGACGCTCTTTGGCAATCTCGAAGTCTCGGACATCGAAAACCTGCCCACGCCCGGGTTCGCCGAAAAGGTCGCCACGGCTCTGCGCGAAGGGACGGCGGGCGAAGGCCGGGGTCTCGTCGTGATGCCGAGTTCCGCCCCGTACGGGCGCGAGCTGTCGCCGTTGACCCTGCGGAATTACGAAGAAATGGTGCGGCAGGTGGAGGCGTTTCCAGGCGCCTAGCGGGGCCGGACAACACACCCGCCGTCTGCCGGGGTAGCATCAATCGTCTGAGGGAGGCGCCGTGGAAGACACCGTTGTGCCGGAGGGGCCGCCGCAAGACAAAAAGGCCTCCACGTGGTGGTGGCGCGCCTTTCTGCCTGCGTTCGCGGTGGTGTATGGCCCGTTCAATGTCGCGGCGGGCATCACCTGGCTCTTCGTTTCATGCGCCCACTGCAAACTCGTGTGGCTGAAGTGTCTCTGGGTCTTTCCCGGCATGGTGCTGATGTTCCTGGCGCGCATTGTCGCCCAGAACATGGGGCTCCGGAGCGTACCCGTCTCGGAGACCACAGGCGCGCTCATCGGCGGCGTGTTGTCTGCCGCCATCGTGTTCGGNNCGCTGGCCTTCGTCCTGTCGGCCTGGGGCGCGTTCATGGCATTTCACCTGGTCCGGGCCTGACGCACCCGCGAGCCGGAACGCCGGCGCCCGGCGCCTTAATGCCCCAGCGCGGTCAGGAGCCCGGCCATTTCGCGCCGCACGGCCCGGATGGCCTCGTACCGCGTGTCTTCCACCGCCCGAACGCCGGGCAGGCCTTCCTTGCCGGGGGTGGTGCCGTCGTCGTCCCACCCGCAGAAGCGCGCGATTTCGAGTGCGGTGTCGTTCAACAGTCGTTCGGCTTTGGCGACCGCTTCGGGCGCGCGGTTTTCGCCTTTCGCCTTGTGCGCGGCGCCCCGCAGGGTCACGAGCATATCGTAATCCTCGATGCCGTCGCGCACGGCCTCCCAGCGCTTGCTGGGCACCACCCCGTCGCCTTGATATACCAGCAAGTAATCCAGGGTGTCCTCGGGCTTGTACCAGGGATCCGCCTTCGAGGTGCAGTACGACCAGAACCCGATGCCCGTGAGCCCGTGATGCCAGGCCAGCCACGACTGTCCGCGGTAATACCCCAGCGGCGACTGGTGCTTTGCGTTGTCCGAGCATTCATAAGTCCACAGGGTCTTGCCGGAATTCTTGATGATCTCCAGTTTGTCCTGGTTGATGTCGAGCAGGAATCCCCCGCAGTTGGGGCACCAGATGTCGACGTACGGAAGCATCTCGACGAGTTCTTCTTTGCGAATGCGCGCTACGGGATCGGTATACATCAGGATGTTGGGGTCCGCTTCCCGGGCGAGTTTGGCGTAGAAGAGGTATCGTTCGACAAGGCCGTCGTTCAGGCCGGGTTCATCGACGGGATACATCGCGAACCGGTCGTAGCCGATGCCCATGTCCTTGAGGTGGGCCACCCACGCGCGCATCCAGGTCACGAACGCCGTGCGGTACGCGCCGGTCTCGATGCCCCCCGGACCCTTGATTCCGCCGGTATTGTGAAACAGGATCATGCCGTGAGGCGCATACCGGCGCACATAGGCGTCGTGTTCGGTGTAGTCGATCTCACCCACAATCGCGCCCGTCTCGTCGTAGGACGCTTTCGGGACAAGCGTCGTCACGAACACGTTGTTGCCGTGCGCGACGCGGTCTTGAACCGTCTCTTCCTCGAAACCGCGCATCCGCGGGGTATTGTAGACATACCCCCAGTTGCAGTGTTTAAGCGCCTGGGTCTCGGGCAAGGCCGGTTCCCAGACCTCGACGGTCAACGGCGCCGTGAATTCCCGCGACTCGACCTCGAGCGTGCGCAGCCGGACGGTGCTCGTCCACCGGCCGGGCCCCAGACCGTCGGTGCGAACCGCAAACCACAGTTGCCGCGCGTCCCAGGCGGGCAAGGTCAAGACGTAGCCGGAGTTGATGCGGGGCAGGACGTCGGCCGAGAGGTCGAGCGATTGCGTCGGTACGCTCACCACCTCATGGATGGCGACGGCGTCGCGAGACGCGACCGGCGCCGCATCCGGCGCGCCCTCCAGCACGAGGGGATCGAGTTCCACGCGCACCTGTAACGGCGCTGTGCCGAGATTGAACACGTTCAAGGCTGCATCTTCGACCTCGCCGCGGAACGCATCGAGCGTCACCTCGGGCGCTTTCAAGCGGTCTTCGAGGATTTCGTCGAACGCGCCAAAGGGCGCCCAGGGATTGGCCGCGCTCAGACGCAGGGGCCCGGCTCCTGTCTCACACTGTTCCGCGGCGGTTGTCGCAAGCTTCCGCAGCCGGGAAAAATCGCGGATGTCCCCCTGCATTACGTCCCGGAGTTCGCGCTGTTCCACGTCCGGCAGCGTGCCGATGCCGGCGATGCGCGTCGCGCAGGATTCGAGCCGTTCCCGGGCCTCGCGAACCTGGCCCAGAATCGCATACGCATCGGGAAGGCGCTGCGCGGTCTCCCCTACCGCGTCCAACAGCGCGGCCAGGTCGGCGAGCTCCTTCCGCAACGGCGCGATGTGGGCGCTGTGCGACCGCCGGGCCACAACGGTCTCCCCGTCGTACACGCGGCAGGCAATCTCCAACTCAACCGGCCGTCCCGCGGGAAGCGAATACCGGTCGACCACGGCGGCCGAGGCCTCCGAAATGTCAAAGGTGGCGGTGCGCGGCGTCTCCCCGCTCCGGGACGTCGTGACTTCGACGCGAAGGGGGCGCCGGCCGGGATTCTCGATGTCGAGGCGAATGGCATTCTCGCCAGCGTACATCGCGCCGAAATCCGCGGCCGTGATACGCACGCGCGACTGTTCCCCGCCCGTCTCCAACACGCCTGCGCGGGCGGAGGTGAACCGGTATTCGGGCCAGAGGACCCGCGCACCGGCCTTGGCGGAGGGCCATTTCCAGGCGATCGCGCCCCCGGATGTACACGCGTAGACCACACAGGGGGTGCCGTCGCCCAGCAGGTCCGCGATGGTGGGCGAAGCATTCGTCGGGTTGGGCATCGCGATCTGTTCTTCGAGTTCACCGTCCGCGCTGAACACATAGAGTTCGCCGCAGTAGCCCGCGGCCACGATCTCGATGCCGCCGTCGCCGTCGATGTCCGCCAGGGCCGGGGACCGCCGCGCCCGTTCGTGCACGGTGCCGGTCCACAGTTTGGCGCCATCGGGCGCGATGGCCGCCAGAAGCCCCGACAGATCGAGCGCGTAGATCTCGAGGATGCCGTCCTGGTCCGCATCGCCGGCACAGATGCTGCTGTCGATCTCCTTGGGCGTTTCAAAGCGCCACATTACCTTGCCGTTCGCATCAACGGCCGCGACGGAATTGTCGATGGCCGTGAGGATTTCCCGGGCGCCGTCATTGTTGATGTCGGCAATGATGGGCGCGGCGCCCTGCGCTTCGATATCCAGGCGCCACTGCTCCTGCCCCGCCGCGTCCAGGCAGATGAGCGGCAGCAGGGACCCCGAGATGAAGATCGACAGCGGCGCGGATTCCGACAGCCTTCCGATGGCGGGCGGATAGGTGTACCCGTGACCGCCATTATATTGCCACACGAGCTCGCCGGCCGCCGAAAGGCAGACCACATGCCCCGCCGAATCCCCGGTGACCACTTCGCGGCGCCCGTCGCCATCAAGGTCGCAGGCCGCAATCGCGGTGGTCCCCCACTCGATCGCCGAAGGCAGGCCATATGTCCAGATGGTGTCTCCGTTCTGACCCGCCAGGCAAAACACCGTGCCGGCCTGATTCAGCACGAGGATCTCCGGGAGTTCGTCTTCAACCAGGTTGACCACCGTGGGCGGCAGGCTGATGGAGGTCTGGAGACTCCGGCTCCAGATCTCGCGGCCCGCGCTGTCCATCACCACCACGCTTCCCGATACGGTGGTCGCGATGACATCCTGGCGTCCGTCGCCATTCATGTCGGCCAGCGCGGGAGAACTGTCGAAGTTGCCCAGGGGCGTCTCAAACCGCCACAGCGCTTCCGCGGCGTCAGCGCACCACGCGGCAGCGGCCAATAACGTAATCAAAAGAACCGATCTCCAGCTCATGCTTCACACTCCTGAACAGTTGAACAGCGCCTGCATTGACGATGCTTACCATAAGCGCCCGGGCGGCCATGGTCAAGCTGGTTGCATTTCCAGGGCAATTGCACTAAAACCAGACGGAAACAACCAGTTCGCCGGAAGAACAGGTGCTCTCTACCGACCCCGAGTCAGCGCATTCACAAAAAGAAGATGCAGATGTCCGCAGGACATGGCGTTTTTTCAACGTCATTCCGCGCAAGCAGGAATCCAGCAGGCCCGCGGGCGCATGAGGAAACGGCGTTTTTCAACGTCATTCCTGCGCAAGCAGGAATCCAGTGGGCCTCTGGACCCCTGCTTTCGCGGGAGACGGGGGACGGGGGTCACAAACGACCCGTCTCACGAAGACCCTTTATGCGGGGCGCATTAAGTGCGATCGCCCTGGTTGAATTTCGCCGGGAGCCCCGCGACAATACCCTTTCAGACCGCGATACCGGGTGAACAACCCCTGAAGACCTGCACTACCTGGGAGGCCGCCGTGATCGCCATCGCCATATCCTGCGCCGTTGTACTCGTTTGTTTGGGATGGGCGCGCCAGGCCCGCGCGGAAACGCCGGACTGGGAAAACCCGGCCGTGCCCGGGCGCAACAAGGAGCCGTACCATTGCACGCTGCTGCCCTACCCGGACGTGGCAACCGCCCGGCAGGGCACGCGTGACGCCTCGCCGTTTCACCAGTCGCTGAACGGCGTGTGGAAGTTCCACTGGGTGGGCAGGCCCGACGACCGTCCCCGTGATTTCTACAAACCCGAGACCGATGTCTCCCACTGGGACGACATCCCGGTGCCGTCGGTGTGGCAACTCCAGGGCTACGGCATTCCCATCTACACCAACGTGCGGTATCCGTTCCCCGCGGACCCGCCGCACATCCCCCACGAGTACAACCCCGTGGGCTCGTACCGGCGGGTCTTCGAGATTCCGGAGGCATGGCGCGGCAGACGCGTCTTCATTCATTTTGACGGCGTGGAGAGCGCTTTCTACCTCTGGCTGAACGGCAAGCCGTTGGGCTTCAGCAAGAACAGCATGGGCCCCGCCGAATTCGACATCACCCCCTGCCTGAAGGACGGCGAAAACACCCTCGCCGTCGAGGTCTACCGCTGGTCCGACGGCAGCTACCTCGAAGACCAGGACATGTGGCGATTTTCGGGCATCTTCCGCGACGTCTACCTCTTCGCCACGCCCGAGATCCACGTACGCGACTTCTTCGTCCGGTGCCGGTTCGATGCGGGATACCGCGACGCCACAATCCATCTCACCGCCAACGTGCGCAACTACGGCGCAAAAACCGGGACAGGCCATACGCTTGAGGCCGTGCTTCTGGATGCCGGCGGCGTGCCCGTGGGGAATGAGCCGCTGATGGCCGCTGAGGTCGTGCCGCTCGCCGACGGCGAGGAACAGACTCTCGAGCTCGACGCCCCGGTGAAGGCGCCCCGCAAATGGTCGCCGGAAGAGCCGTACCTGTATACCTTCCTGCTCCTGCTCAAGACGCCGCAGGGCGGTATCCTGGAAGTGGAGCAATGCCGTTTCGGATTCCGCGTGGTGGAGATCCGCGACGCCCGGTTGCTGGTCAACGGCGTCGCAGTAAAACTCAAAGGCGCCAACCGCCACGAACACGATCCCTGGCGCGGACGCGCAATCTCTCTCAAACGCATGGTTCAGGACATCGAGCTCCTCAAACGCTTCAATTTCAACACGGTGCGCACAAGCCACTACCCCGATGATCCCAAGTGGTACGACCTGTGCGACCGCTACGGCATCTTCCTGATCGATGAGGCCAACCTCGAGGCCCACGGCATGGGATACGACCTCGACAAGACGCTCGGCAACCGGCCCGAATGGGAGGCCGCGCATCTCGACCGGCACACCGCGCTGGTCGAGCGCGACAAAAATCACCCGTCGGTCATCATCTGGTCGATGGGCAACGAGTCCGGCAGCGGCTGCAATTTCGAGGCGGGCGCGCGCGCCATCCGCGCCCTCGATCCCACACGCCCCATCCATTACGAACGCATGAACGAAGTGGCGGACCTCGACAGCGTGATGTACCCCCACCTGGACGACCTTATCGCCGAGGGGAAGAAGGATTCGCCCAAACCGTTCATCATGTGCGAATACGCCCACGCCATGGGCAACGCCGTCGGCAATTTCCAGGAATACTGGGACGCCATCGAGCGCCACAAACGCCTGATTGGCGGCTGCATCTGGGAATGGGCCGACCACGGCATCTTCAAGTATACGGAGGACGAACCCCGCGAGGACGGGTCGCGGACCTGGTTCTGGGCCTACGGCGGCGATTTCGACGACGAACCCAACGACAGGAACTTCTGCATGGACGGCCTGGTGTTTCCCGACCGCGGCATCCCGCCCAAGATGTGGGAAGTGAAAAAGGTCTACCAGTACGTGGGGATCGGCCCCGCGGATCTGGCGCAGGGCTCGGTGCGCTTCCGCAACAAGCACTTCTTCGCGAACCTGAACCGCTACGACATCCGCTGGAGCGTCCGCGAGGACGGGTGCATCGTCGAGGAAGGTGTCCTGCCTCCGCTGGACCTGCCCGCGGGCGAAGAGACGGAACTCACGATTCCCTTCACTCCGCCTGTGCCGAAACCCGGGGCCGAGTACGTGCTGCGCGTGAGCTTTCATCTCAGGGAAAACGCGCTGTGGGCGGAGCAGGGCCATGAATCCGCGTGGGAACAGATGCGGTTGCCCATCGATTCGGGCAAGGCTCCCCTGCTGATGTTCAAAAACGCGCCCAAACTGAAGCTGCAGGAAGATGACACGCAGCTGGTAGTCACCGGCGGCGGGTTCACCGTCCGGTTCAGCAAGTCCCACGGAGGCCTCGGCGCGATCGTCTACGACGGGCAGGAGATCCTCCCCGATGGCGGCGCAGTGTTCAACGGCCCCGCATTGAACCTCCTCCGCGCGTTCACCGACAACGACACGCGCCTCGTCGGGGGCGAGAGCCTCAGGCGAGGCTTCTATCAGGCGGGATTGAGCCAGATGCGCCCCTATCTCAAGCGCTTCGAGGTGCTCGACGCACACGGAGAAACAGCGCGCGTCGCGGCGCACCTGGAATGCCTCGGCAGCAAGGGCCGGGGATTCGCTCACCAGTGCATGTATACCATCTACCCGGACGGGTCCATTCATCTGCGCAACCATCTCGAGCCCCTGGGCGAACTGCCCATGCTCCCGCGGATTGGCCTCAAGATGACGCTGGCGGGCGGGCTCGAGCAGCTTGCCTGGTACGGCTGCGGCCCGCACGAAAGCTACCCCGACCGCAAGACCGGCGCGGCTGTCGGCCGCTACGAGAGCACCGTGACGGCCCAGTACGTGCCGTATCCGTTCCCCCAGGAATGCGGCAACAAGGAAGACGTGCGCTGGGCTGCGCTCACCAGCGACGCGGGAACGGGCGTCCTGCTCGTAATGGATGCCCCGCTGGCGTTCAGCACGCTGCGGTTCACGCCGGACGATCTCAACTGCGCGGCGCATACGTATGAGCTGAAACCTCGGCGGAACATCACCGTGTGCGTGGATTACCGGCACTGCGGGTTGGGCAACGGGAGTTGCGGGCCGCTCGTGCTCGATAAATACGCCCTGTATGCGTCCGCCGTCGAGTTCGGGTTCGCGCTGCGCCCCGTTCGCGACGGAAAGACCGATCTGGCCGCGATGGCGCGCGAGAAACTCCCCGCCAGCGAAAGCTGACCCGGAGGTGGAGATGAACGTGAACGACGCCGTCTGACACAAGGTCAGGCACTACGACCCGCGCAAACAGAAGAAGGGAGATTTTGCCATGAAACCCACTCGCCGCGACATGCTCAAGACGCTCGCTGGCAGCGTCGCCCTGGCCGGGGGCGGCTACGCCCTCCGCGTCGCACAAGCCGCCGAAACGGCCGCGCCGGAGTCGTCGGGGCCCATTCCGAAACCCGAGCCGCGCATCGAACGGTTCGAGCGGCTTGCCTACGGCATGTTTATCCATTGGGGCCTCTACTCCCAGTTGGGCCGGGGCGAATGGGTCATGAGCCAGGAGAAAATCCCTGTTGACGAGTACAAACGCCTGCGCGACACGTTCACGGCCTCGGAATTCGACGGCCGGACAATCGCGGGCATCGCCCGGCGCGCCGGCCAGAAATACGCCACGCTCACGGCCCGCCACCACGAAGGCTTCAGCCTCTACGACACCCGGGGGCTGTCGGACTACGACGCCGTGCAGAGCCCCGCGAAGCGCGATCTTGTGGCCGAGTTTATCGAGGGCTGCCGCGCCGAGGGCATCCTCCCCATGTTCTACCACACCACGCTGGACTGGTATCACCCCGATTTCGGCGCCGATTTCGACGCGTACCTCGACTACCTGCACGCCTCGGTCGAGTTGCTGTGCACGCAGTACGGCGAGATCGGCGGATTGTGGTTCGACGGAAACTGGAGCAGGCCGAGGGCCGACTGGNNCGACTGGAAGGAAGACCGTCTGTACGGACTGATCCGGAAGCACCAGCCCAATGCGATGATCATCAACAATACCGGCATTCACAAAATGGGCCAGGTCGGCCACCCCGAGATTGACAGCACCACCTTCGAACAGGGCCGTCCGACCCCCATGGATCGCCGGGGTATGCCCAAATACATCAGCGCGGAAATGTGCCAGACCATGAACATGCACTGGGGCATCGCCACGAACGACTACAACTACATGTCGCCCCAGGACATCATCGAAAACCTGTGCGCATGCCGGAAGGTCGGCGCCAACTACCTGCTCAACGTCGGGCCCACGGCGGACGGGGCCATCCCGGACTATGAACGCGCCACCCTCGAAC
>MTKZ01021354.1_pt1 | contig 13346 bp, 10 predicted proteins | sample 1042781 | NCBI WGS metagenome assembly MTKZ01 (sample SAMN06212207, study PRJNA360539) | anaerobic digester metagenome | biome: Wastewater treatment plant; material: sludge; isolation source: anaerobic digester fed with sludge from wastewater treatment plant | place: Denmark: WWTP Viborg ...
ACCTATTACAGCCCTTACTCTCTCCATAAATTCCCCCTCCGGATCATCAACACCATCAACACTGCAAGCCCCGTGATTGTAAAACCAGAATGCATCATAAGGCATGTTATTCCGGATAATCTCAAGCGCACTCTCAACAAAAGTCTCAAATGATTCTTTGGTTACCGGCCCGCGTCCGCTGCCTCCGCCGATTAAAGAAGGAAGCCAGATTGCAGACTGTCCCATAACGGAATCCTCACTCAGATAGGACGGCAACGATATCGGCCTGCCTACTATAGCCTGCCGGTTGGGCATAAAAACGCTGTTTTCAATCTGTATTCCGGCAATTCCTATACGTGGTTTCTTTTGCTGTGCAGAGACATTGGAAAAACATAACACTGCCAACAGACAGAGATTCAGGAACAAATATTTTATCTTCATTTTTTTGATTTGTTTAAATAATGTCATTTATAGTAAAAACGAATATAAAGAAAATTACCTTCATCAGAAAGCCATCAAAACTAACTTCATTAATGCTTATTGGCAATATACCGGATATAGACTAAAAGAAGTCTCAATTCTGGCTCCGGGATCAGGGATCAGGAAGTTCTGTCAGGATTCATGAGGCATTTTGAACCTGATATAATTTTGATTATAATGATACCTGCTCAAGCGGGTGAACCCTGATTTATTTCCACAAATTTGGAAGGAACCTGTAGTACAGCAGGTGCCGCCAGGTAGCCCAGTCGTGACCGCCATGGCCGCCCGTATAATATTCATGTTCAATATTATGTTTTTCCAGGGCCTCATGAAGAGCCACACACCTTAGTCCCATAGAACCTGAGGCTTCCTCAGTCCCCTGGCCGACAAAAAGGTAATCTACCTTTTCATTGACTTTGGGATTGTTTAAAAACTGAGCCAGCGAAGTTTCTGCATTGGTATCGCCGGCACTGAGGATGCCGAAGTTTGCAAACAGGTCGAGCGAACGGAAACCTACAAACATGCTGTGACGGCCTCCCATTGACAAACCTGAAATGGCCCTGCCTTTTGGTGACCTGATAGTGCTGTAAGCCTGGTCGACAAGTGGAATCACATGATTCCGCATCTCTTTTTCAAAGATATCGAAAGTCAGTTCGGTGTGCTTTGGATGATTCCGGTGAATTACCTGGTTATTGGGAATTGCAATGATCATTGGCACAGCTTTTCCTTCGGCCAGGAGGTTATCCATGATAAAATTCACCCTTCCGTCGAAAACCCAGTTTGACGGTAGTTCGCCACTTCCGCCCAGCAAGTATAAAACCGGATATTTTTTCTTGGGATTATACGCGGGCGGGGTGTAAACATAAAGTTCGCGTTCCCCTTTTGTCACATCCGAGTGGTAAACATGCCGGGTTACGGTTCCGTGGGGGACATTTCGTGCATCGTAATAGGCCGGTCCGTCGCCATGTATAATCAACTCGCTGTAGGGCGGCATGGCCGTAAAGGCGGCGTAAGTGTTGCCGGGGTCTGCAATCTGTACTCCGTCGACATTGAAATGATAGGCATACATATCGGGTTTGAGCGGCCCGATTGTAAGTGTCCAGATGCCGTCTTCTCCTTTTGTGAACGGGAGAGCTTCCCTGCCCAGGCCATTGGCGGTGTGTATTGCCCCGGAGGGCAGAACAACCTTTTGTGCATTGGGCGCCCTCAGACGAAAAGTAACTGTATTGTCGTCGTGTACCTCGGGCGAATTCACGGCAGCGCTGAACGGGATCAGGCCTTCTGTATTCTTTTGCGGGTTGTAATCGAGATTGACATTGGACTGTTGTCCGAAACTACGAAACGGGATCAGAATCAGCCCGGCAACGATGATTGCATTCTTTATATTCATCATAGTATTGATTTTAATGGTAGCGCGCTTAAGTGGGGGAACCCACGTGATCTGAATTATATAAATACTTGTTTGTACTTTTGATAAATGTAAGGTACACCTGTCTTATTTTAAAGAACAGGGACATCTTATAAAGATACAACAAATTCATAACTTCATCAAGGGAAATCTTCGCTTCAGGATTAATTTCCTCATTATGAAGCTTCCGCAAAATCACATTTTCTCCGCTCCGCTTATCTCCAATGATGGTCCGATATACCCGGGCTATCTTTTTATCGAGGACTATAGCTTTTTATAATCTACATACCGCCAGGCATTTATCTCTTTTACTTCAGCCTGACATATTTTTCCACCCAGTGTTTCGTGTTGGGAATACCTGCATCATTTACAGGAAAGATATGCAACATGGTATCTTGTCTGAACTCGAGCCAAATTTTGTTTTTGGTACCCTCATAGGCTTTGTCAAAATGATACTTGATAGTTTCTTCATAGATATTCCCATTCAGTGTCCATGTTCCGACACCGTAGCGGTAGGTGGTTGCTGTGTCCACCTGGTACTTTCCGACGAAAATGAAATAATTGTCGTCCCATATTTTAGTCTGGTTGACAACATAGCGGTCGGAGAAATAATTGGTCACTTTTCCGTTATCGACCATTTGCATTTGGATCATTTGCCATCCGCCCTTGGGGTTATGGACGTGCTGCCGGTTGCATGAAACAGCCAGCAGGATGATCAGGCTCAAAGGAATCATTTTTTTCATACGAACAGGTTTTTGTTGAATACTAAGAAATAATCTATATGGATAAAAACACCGGACTATCTTAACTTCTGCTCTACGATCTGCCAAAAAACCCTGCCTTCTAAATGTATGAAATATTTCTGATAAAAAACCTGTTTTAAATGAAATTATTTGGGATTGAGGATGTGAATGGCATCCTCTGAAATCCATTCGAAAGTTACGGGTTCCTGTAGTCCTGAACCGGGATCCGTTTTGAGCTGCTGCATCTTCACCTTCACGGGCATTTCGATGCGGTAGGGTTTGCATTTTGTAATCAGGCTTACCGCCCTTTTTGCTCCTTCGTACAGGGCTTTGCGTGTTTCTTCAAAAGGATACAGGACGGCAGCTTCCCTTGATAGTCCTTTCTTTGTTGATACAGTGACAAGATCGTCACCGAAGAAGTGCCGCGCTTCCCTGCAGGTGGCATCATCACCCGTGACCATGATGAACGGCACATTGTAATGACCGGCTATCAGGGCATTCTGGACCAGCTCGCCCGATTCCACACCGTTGTACCAGTATCTGTTTTCTGATCTTGAGTTCTGGGTGTGATGGAGAACACCGTCGGGAGTACCCATCATTGCATGAAAACCCAGCATAACCATTCCTGAGAAGGTACTGTCGAGCTCCGACAGGTTGCCGGCGCCTGGCCTGGGAAGGCCGGTGATATANNGAAGGCCGGTGATATACTTTGCTCCCGGCTCCATCAGGTGGGGAATTATACATTGCGTACCATGACCGTCGAGAACCACTATCTCATCCGCTCCTCCGTCCCTGAGACCTCTTACGACTGCGGCCAGATCGCCCATAAAGTATTCGCATGCCTGGATGTTAAGGGGAGAATCCTTCTCCCTGGTCTGGGCAAACTTGTAAACGCCGCTGATTCCTTCGAGATCAGTGTTCGTATATATTTTAATCTGGGCCGTAGCCGGCCGGGGGATAAACAAAATCAGCGCGGCAAGCATGCAGAAGCTGCTGATCCTGTTTAGCGGTGATGCCTGAATTATTTTCATTTCGTTCTTGATTAATAAGGAGTATCGGTTGAAAGTTCAAAGTAGGCTTTTTTTCTGAAAATCGCTTTTTGACAGCGGGATTTATTTCACTATATTTCCGCACATATTTGCATATATGAAGATGCAGTTATTTAAAAAGCTTATTCCGCCTGATAACTGGAAACTTCCTGTTATTCTTGCGTTTGGAGTCTTTACCGGTCTCGGGATCTTCTCCTTTCACATATCAAATGCCTCGTCGTACCTTGGGGATANNCACACCGCGAATGGGCACACTGCAACGACTGTCATGTTCCCCACGGCAATATCATCAGCAAGTATTACTTCAAGGCGAAGGATGGGTTGAGACATGCTTCGATGTTTACCCTGAGGCTTGAACCGCAGGTTATATACATCAGGGAGGCCGGTAGGAAAGTAGTCCGTCAGAACTGCATACGCTGTCATTCGGAGCTTCTGACCGACAGCAGGCTGATGAATTACAGCAGGAATACTAATGAGTACAGGCGCAATCGCGATTGTCTCGAATGTCATCGCGTTACGCCTCATGGACGTGTCAACAGCCTTTCGAGCGTGCCCAATGCGCGGGTTCCGCTACCCGGTCCCGTGGCACCCGGCTGGTTGAACAATGCAATTAAAGCTAAAAACAAATAATCCGATCCATATGAAGTCAATTCAGGAAATACTGAAGGAAAAGCCTGCTTTGGGGTGGCTGATATTTATTGCAACCGTGGTGCTTGTATTTCTTCTGGGGATGCTTGCATCGTCAATAGTCCAGAGAAGGGCAGAAGCGGTTTTTGCCTACACTCCGGAGGTTACTTTTTCCGAAAATGAACCTCGAAACAGTAAGTGGGGAGAATTGTTTCCCCTNNATTGTTTCCCCGGGAGTATAACAGCTACCTGAAAACCGCCGATACTACTTTCAAAAGCAAGTATAACGGGAGTACAATGGTCGATATGTTAGAGGAATCACCCAGGATGGTCGTTCTGTGGGCAGGTTATCTTTTTTCGAGGGATTACAACCAGGGGAGGGGTCATTATTACGCGATAGAGGATATACAGAAGACTCTTCGCACTGGCGGTGTTCCCAGTCCCCAGCCAAATACCTGCTGGGCCTGCAAGAGTCCGGATGTTCCAAGGCTCATAAGCCAGAAAGGGCCGGCTGAGTTCTACAGGGGGACATGGGATACGAAGGGGCCGGAAGTTGTAAATCCTATAGGATGTGCCGACTGCCACGATTCAAAAACCATGAACCTGAGAATATCGCGGCCGGCGCTTATCGAGGCTTTCGAGGCAAGGGGAATGGATATCTCAAAGGCGACTCATCAGGAAATGCGAAGCCTGGTCTGCGCACAATGTCACGTGGAGTATTATTTCAACAAGAATATGATAGAGGGAGTACAGTACCTGGTATTCCCGTGGAAGAATGGCACCACAGCCGAGGACATTGAAAAATATTACGACGAGATTGAATTTTCAGACTGGACTCACGCGCTCAGCAGGGCGCCCATGATCAAGGCCCAGCATCCTGATTATGAAATTTACCTGACAGGGATACATGCTTCCAGGGGTGTTTCCTGTGCCGATTGCCATATGCCTTTTATAAGCGAAGGCGGTATAAAATTCACGGACCACCATCTTCAGAGTCCCCTGAACAGTATCTCAAATTCATGCCAGGTGTGTCACAGGGAGGAAACCGAAGAGCTTATCAGGGATGTTTACAGCCGCCAGGACAAGCATATTGAAAACAGGGATATTCTTGAGACCCTTCTGGTCAGGTGTCATGTAGAGGCTAAGACAGCCTGGGACCTGGGTGCCGGCGAAGAGCAGATGAAAGATATTCTGACCGACATCCGCAGGGCTCAGTGGAGATGGGATTTCTCCGCTGCCGGGCATGGCAGTTCATTCCATTCGCCGGTGGAACTTGGAAGGCTTATCTCAGGAGGAATAGCTGTGGCCCAGGAAGCAAGGGTAAAACTTGCCAGACTGCTGGCGACTCTCGGATATAACAGGGAAATTCCCTATCCCGACATCAGCACTAAGGCTAAAGCCCAGGACTTTATCGGTCTTGATATGAAGAAGCATAACGATGACAAAAAGATCTTTCTTGAAACAGTGCTTCCCGTATGGGTAAAGGAGGCAGCTGAACGAGAGAATAGCTATGATCAGTAAGATCAGGTCTGCCTTCGACAGCTTATGCTCTCCTCAACCTGACCGACCTGTTTTTTGAGACGGCACAGAAATATGTGACTCCATTCTTTTCGGTCATATTGTCAATCCCGAAACCTGCTGATTCCAGTATATCAGTAACCTTTTTCCTGTTCAGGATCCTTTCACCCAGGAGGTCGAGGCGGACTACGGTCTGCTTCAGCAGTTTTATTGGATGAAGCAGGGCATCCCCCACGGAGGAGCTCTCGATAAAACAGCCAAGGAATCTGGTGTTTTCCGGAAGGACCTGGCTGAGAGAGCCAAGGAACTCATCAAGGTACTTTATCTGGTTGAGCTTTTTAAGGTTGATAAGAGTCTTCACTCTTTTAAGCTCATCCTCATCATAAAAATAGTGATGTCGCGAAGAAAGAACAACCAGATTGTTCTCCCTGTCAAGGCCCAGTTGCTTCAGGTAACTGAAGAAACTACCGCCGTCTTCTGCTATCATGTTGACAATGGCCGGGAAAAAACCCGAAATGCCGTGTGTACTTTTTCTGCTGTCCGAGTGAATTGTTTTGGTTTCACTGACAGTTGCTTCTTTACCGGGGATCGAAACAGTTGCCATTTTTTTGTGTTTTTGTTTAATGTAAAATTAGTAACCAAAACCATGTCTGTCAAGTAGCATCTGCCCATTTAGTGGGCAAATGCGATTGTTCAGCCATCTGTTTGTCATCCGATTCGGACAGATGATTTATTACTACCGCTTCTTTACATAAAAAATAGGGTCATTCGTCAAAAGCAGGATGAAATTTACATCCGTACGCCGGAAAAACCGTGAAATGCCATTTTGCCAATAGTTTAACATACAGATAATCACAGAGATAATGCATCAGAATAAGGCTTTTTTACAGACATCTTCCATTTTTGACGAACGCCGGCATTCCGATGATGAAAAAATGCAGAAAATGAAGTTTTTCGGTTAATCCGGATGGCAGGAGAGGGTGAAAAACGGCGAATAATGTTAATTTTGTATAAACAGCAAATACTCAAGACATGGCTTACAATCAGTTTAACCAGTTTAACAAAGACAGGGTTCCGCCCGACTGGAAAAAGTACCTGGCGGGCTACAATTACATCCTTGCGGGATTACTGGCAGCCATTCTTCTTTGGACCACCTTTTTTCAGATAAGGCCCGAAGAGGTTGGCGTGATCACCCGTTTCGGGAAGTATGTAAGGTCGGAGGAACCCGGGCTGCACATGAAGCTGCCCATACTCGAAAGAGTGTATAAGGTGGCTGTGGAACGCCAGCAAAAGGAGGAGTTTGGCTTCCGGACCACCAGCACGGGCATTCAGTCGCAATATACAAAGACCGGAACCACAGATGAGTCGCTTATGCTTACCGGCGATCTCAATCTTGCAGATGTAGAATGGGTTGTCCAGTACAGGGTTGACGATCCCTACAATTTCCTGTTCAAGGTACGCGACCCGGTCAGAACGATGAGGGACATTTCGGAAAGCTGCATGAGGCAGATAGTAGGTGACCGCACTGTTAATGAGGTTCTGACCGTGGGAAGGACCGAGATAGCCATCAGCGTTCAGCAGGAAATGCAGAAGCTTTGCACGGAGTATATGCTTGGTATAACCATCGAGCAGGTAGTGCTTCAGGATGTCAATCCGCCTGATCCGGTAAAGGATGCCTTCAATGCAGTAAACCAGGCTCAGCAGGAAAAGGAAACGATGATAAACCAGGCAAGATCGGAATATAACAAGATAATTCCGAGAGCCAGGGGCCAGGCTGATGAGACTGTCCAGAAAGCCGAAGGCTATGCTACGGAAAGGGTGAACAATGCCCTGGGAGAAACCAGCCGTTTCAATGCCCTTTACAGGGAGTATGTCAAGGCTCCGGAAGTGACAAAAAAGAGGCTCTACCTTGAGACACTCGGGAATGTGCTTCCCAGGCTGGGGCACAAGATTATAACCGATGAGAAGGGGAACAATGTGCTTCCGCTTCTTCAGATGCAGTATGACAAAAAATAAACAGGGACTATCATGACAAAATACACTAAGATTCTGATTCTGTCAGCGGCATTGCTTGCAGCCCTGATTGTTATCCTGAATACGGTTTTCAAGGTCAGGGAGACCGAACAGGTTGTTATAACGCAGTTCGGGAAACCTGTTGGTGAGCCCAAAACCACTCCGGGTCTGAAACTGAAGATCCCGTTTATCCAGAAGGTTAATTATTTTGAAAAAAGGTTCATGGAGTGGGATGGTGATCCCAATCAGGTACCGACCAAGGATAAGAAATTTATTTTCGTTGAGGCATATGCCCGCTGGCACATAACCGATCCGCTGCAGTTCTTCAAGAGGCTGACCGACGAAAGGGGGGCCTTGTCGAGGTTGTCGGACATACTCGACGGGGAGACCCGCGACTATATTGCAAATCATAATCTGGAGGAAGTTGTCCGTTCGACTAACCGGGTTCCTACGCCGTCGGGTTCCATCGGGGAGGAAGTGGGCGACACTCTTTCTGATATAACGACGGGCAGGCTGGATATTCAGAAACTTATCCTTGAATCGGCAAATGAGAAAGCTATCGATCTTGGAATTATAATTCTTGATGTCAGGCTGAAGAGGCTCAATTATGTTGAGGAGGTCAAAACCCAGGTCCACGAGAGGATGAAGAGCGAGCGTTATCGTATCGCGGAGAAGTTCAGGTCGGAAGGGGCAGGAGAGGCATCAAAGATCAATGGTGAAAAGGAAAGGGATCTTAAGGCCATTCAATCTGAAGCCTACAGGAAAGCCGAGGAGATCAGGGGCCAGGCTGATGCCCGGGCCACTGCAATCTACGCGAATGCCTACAACCAGTCGGCCGCTTCGAGAAACCTCTACAGCTTCATAAAATCGATGGAGACCTTTGAGAAGACATTCGACACCACAACTACAATTATCCTTTCAACAAGGAGCGAGTTGTACAAGTATCTTGTAGAATCCGATTAGAGGGGATATGCCGGGGAAGCATGATTTATTGCCTGCAGCCCTTTGGCAGGGAGGAAATCATTCCTGCTATTTTGCAAGAAGATCTTTCATCTTTATTCTGGCCAGGTATATACGGCTTTTACCTTCGTGACTGGAATAGTACGATACCAGGAGATCTTTTTTGCTTATCAGCATTCCGGGGTAACTGGTGTCGCCTCCGCTTGGGAGCAGAACAGTCTTCTTCACTTTTCCCTGTTTGTCGGTTAAATATATCACTGTTGAATTTGTAGGAGATTTGTATAAACGTGTGCCTATCAGCAGATTATTTTTAAGAACAAGGAAATCAGGACCTCCCAGGCGGTAGTCGAGTTCGGTCCATTTCCAGTCACTGTAGGGAGCCTGACTTATTCCCAGCATTCCGTTTGCCCCGGACTCCCTTCGCAGCAGTATCATCATGCTGCCGTTTTTGTCAAACCTTATTGTTGCCTCATTGGGGAAAGACCCGATGCTGAATGAAGCAAGCTTTTCCCATGAAATGCCGTCGCTGGTTTTAAGGAGTTTCAGGCCGGTCCCTGAATCAGCTGTCCCGGACTGATAATCAACTCCGTATCCTGTTTTTCCATTCCAGGTAACTCTCCATATCCAGTCGAAGCCCGTGCTTTCCCCGTCTTTGAATGAGACAGGTACTTGCTGTGTAAAATCCTGTCCGTTAGAGGAGAATGATACATGCGGAACCATGCCGGAAAGCTTACCTGTGGAATAATCCGAACCTCCCATAATTACCATCAGCCGGCCGTCGGGCATTACTGACAGCTTTGGATCCCTGAGGTCGTAAAGTTGATCACTTAGAAAAGCGACAGACTCCCAGTTGATGCCGTCATACGAGCGGATGACACGGATGCTGCCGTTTTCAGAAACATTTTTTGGCACGTGGGAATTCCCCTCGCGGAAAGTGCAGTATAATGCCGATTTGTAACGGACAAGATCAGTAAAGGCATTGTGACTGCCCTTGTCCCATATCATTTTTGTTTCAACATCCGGGTTCTGTCCTGGAGAAATGGCAGGAACTATTGACAGTAAAGCTATTGCAGCAAGTTTGATCATTATTCCGTTTAGTGAGTTCATTTTTATAATTCAGATTAAACATAAAACATTTATTGGATTTTATTTACAGTCATCCTTCTTTATCAGTTAGTTCAGCCATAGTGCAACTCTGTGGCTGTTCCTGTCTTTGCTTACACTTGGTGATATGGTTGCTATTATAAACATGAGTGGTTATTTCAGGGTTTTGTATTCTATAAAATTAAGAAAATTTCCCGTGATTTTCAATTAAAACAGCTGGTGAATTAAGGCTGTTTTGCCTTTTTATAGTTCTCGATTAGTGTAATTCCCGGGTAACCAATTCCGGCGAGTTCGGGATAGTAAGGATAGGTTTCCTCGCGGGTGTAGAAACCGGTGACGATCACATGGTAGTAATCATATTGTTTCACAATCTCGACCGGGAGATTGAGCTTCGACATTATTCTTCTCCGGGCTTTCAGGGCCTGTGCCTCCCTGTGGTAGATGGCCACCTGGAGAGCAACGGAAGGTTCTGTAAATGCCGGTCTTCCTTCGAGAACCATACCGGAAGGCTTTTGGCTGTAAACAGCAACAGACCGTTCGGGGATCACCGGTACCTTTACCACGCTAACAGGTTCTCTGACTGCCGGTTCTTCGGGTAAGGGAGTTACTGTTCGTACTGTCCATTCATCCTTCATCGCTAGTTCTCCATATTCCGGATCAAGACTCCTTATTGCTTTAAGTACTATAGGGTCAAGAATCGGCTGATCAGGAGTTTCAAGCCTGTAGTATTTGCCGGTAATACGGGTCAGGGGCTGTTCAGCCCTTTCTGCAGGAGTGAGCGGCTGTTCTCTCCCGGTTATGGCTTCCCTGATCCTGGCTAAAGAATCCTCTTTTGTTACCAGTATTCTCTGCTGCTGCATAGCAAGCAGCCTTATTATCCAGAGTTCCTTGAATCCAAGCTTGTTAAGCTTGATGACATTCTCGTCAACCTCAGCTCTGGTCGGCAGATCGAGAATACGAACCCTGTAATAATCGCCTGCTATGGTTATCTGTACATCTTTCCCAAGCTCACGTTCAAGCATCCTCTGGAATTCTTCTGCATACGACTTGCTCCTGAATGCTCCTATCTGGATGGCCCAGCTGTCTTCCGTTATGGTATATACTTCCTCGGTCAGTTCATGAAGTATAAGGTAGGAAGTGTCGGTCGTTACAACCGGCTTTTCAGGGATTAAGGGCTCTTCGGCGTCAACGGCAACCGTATCTTCGGGTATCCTTGTCAGGAGGAAATCAAGTCCTTCGGCAACGTCACCTTCCGTTCCGCCTTTTATTGTAAAATCCATTTTCCCGGGATCTGACAGCATTCCGAGCCTTCTGAGCTGAGCCGTGTCGATCGTGGCAAAGTATTTTCCGGGAGTGAATCCAAAGTAGCTGAAGTAACCGTCGTCTTCGCTTAAAGTCTGTGCAACGGGATTTGATTTCTCATCGATGAATCTGACAATAATCCCGCCAAGGCCTCTTGTTCCCTGCTCATCCCGGAACCTGACATATCCGGTTCCTTCACCGGTTATATTGATTGGGATCTCGACAGATTTCATCACGTTCGGATCGACGGCAACACTGTAACTCGATTTGGGAAGTCTCCAAGAGATGCTCTCAAAGTTGTTGGGATCGACTTCAATAAAACAGTTTGTATATGGTTCAAGGCCAATGATACTTATGCTTGTGTCCCGTTCGCTGATCTGTATCCTTCCACTGCCGGCACGGAGATTCAGACCCCTTGCCCTTGGTTCTCCCTCATCCTTGAGGCCATTTGAGTTCAGATCGAGGAATGGTATCACGATTATCCCGCCTCTTCCCACGTTTGTCCGGTTGTCGGTTTTCAGGAACTTTGTTTTCCTGTCGTTTATGACACTTCCCCGTGCATACTGAATGAAACTGGTCCTGTCGCCGTACTGCCTCACGGAGGCTCCTGCCTGTGCAAAGGAGAAGTCGTACCTGAGTCCGGCTTCAGCCAGGGTGATGTCGTGCCGGAAGTTGCGTTCAAACGACATGTTGAGGAATCCTTGTTTAAAGACCTTCTTTTCGATCCTGGTCTTTACAGAAAGAACCTCGTTGTTGCTGTAACTGTACTGTACCTGAGGCATTACTAAGAATCCCAGAGGGGCATTGAACGCCAACGCCAGATTTGAGTAGACATACGGCTTTATTTCGTCGACGAACAGGGCATAGCTTGTAAGGTTGGTGTTTACTCCGAGCAATGAACCGGTGATTAGCCATTCCGCGGTTGTATATTGAGATGAAGGAAGAACTATCTGATTGACCGTAAACCTGTTGAATGCTGAAAATTTTCCGAGTTTGAGAGGAACGGTAAGGCTTGCCTTTCTTTCTTCCCTGTAGTTATAGAATATAGCCTTTTGTTCCTTGTCGTACCAGGTATAGTTAATGTCGAGTTGCATATTGGAGGGAAGCCTGTATGATAAGGTACTTGTTGCCCTTACTCCGTGTGCATATTCGCCGGAAACAATAATGTTATTGGTAATTTTCACCGAGGTATTTACAAAAGGCATGAAGGGTTGTGAAGTGACGGATGACAGGTATTCGGCTCCGCCTCCGATGGTGATGTTTCTTGATAGTCCGTAACTGACTCTTGCCCGTGAGAAGCGGCTGGCCATGTTGTCTTCAACAATTCCTGCGCTTGCAGTGTATTCCAGGGTTTTTTCGGGAAGGAAGTTGTAAGGTATGTTTATGTTCTGTTCGCGTGTCCTTTCCTCGCCCCATGGGCCGAAAAACTTGAGTTTCACAACGGTGTTGCCATAAACCAGGGGTACCTGGAAACTGAAGAATCCTGATGCATCTGCTTTGACAAAGTCGACGAGTACATTGTTCACATAAAGCTCCACCGACCATCCTGGTTCGGTATGGTCGCTGAGAAGATAGGTGCCAAATGAACGTCTGTAGGATGTAGGTGTATTTGTAAGCTGCACTCCTATAACAGGATTGTAAAGAGTCGAAAGGGCGCCTGTGTGTATTTTTCCGGCAAGTATCTGTCGCAGAGGAGCAAAATCGTTGTTCACGTAGCGCCATAAGTAGCGCTGCTGTTTTTCACTGAATGGAGTTGAACTGTTATAGTAAAGTGATGCAGTTGCCTCACCGCCGGCTATCATGGCTCCGAGGTCGAGATTCAGCCTTGTGTCTGATTTACCGTCAATTTCCTGTGATGTGTAGGCTCCCCAGTCGGCCATCCCGAACTTGAATGCCGGGTATTTTCTCCCTATTACCGTATCGGCTTTGAACTCACCCTTCAGCCTGGAAATATTCTTTCGCATCTCTTCCTGTTTCATTTCCCTGATCAGGGGCAGGTCAGAGCGGGCTGTGAGTATCACCGACATCGATCTGAAGATGAAATTGCAGTCGAGCCCGAATACCTTCCCGAACCATGATGACAACAGGAAAACATTGGTTTCTGTCCTGATTATGTCATTCTGTCCAGGTTCGTATTTTTTATCCAGGTAGGTGATCTGCCGG
>MTKZ01000022.1_pt1 | contig 13342 bp, 14 predicted proteins | sample 1042781 | NCBI WGS metagenome assembly MTKZ01 (sample SAMN06212207, study PRJNA360539) | anaerobic digester metagenome | biome: Wastewater treatment plant; material: sludge; isolation source: anaerobic digester fed with sludge from wastewater treatment plant | place: Denmark: WWTP Viborg ...
GCCAGCCCTCTAAAGGGACGGCATTTCAATGGTGCTCTGACTTATAAATCTTTCCTGAATTAAGGCTTTGCACGTTAAGTTGATTCTGCACGGAAAGTGACAATTTCTTATAGTAGATTAATAGTATCAATCAATGACTTTAGTATCAAACATTTTTAAAAATTATCATAGGTCTCTAACGCCAGGAGCCTGGAGCAAAATTCAAGATTTTTTGGCTTAAAATTGAGTGCACCCACAGGATCATATTTATGTACTTGAAAAGGAAAACGGCGCATTCATGACTGCAGAAATCGCCATAATGAATAAAGAGGCCATAGCTCTAGCTGCAGATAGCGCCCTTACAACTAACCTCGGATCAACAGCAAAAATTTTCCCTTCGGCAAATAAAATATTTAGATTATCTAAATATCATCCGGTTGGGATAATGGTTTTTGGGAATGCCACATTTATGGATATGCCTTGGGAAATCTTAATTAAAACATATAGAAATAAATTATGCAAGAAGAGGTTTGCTAGATTAGAAGAATATGCACAGGATTTTATAAAATTCCTCGGAGAAAATCCTCTAATAAAAACCTCATTAAATACCGAACAAAAAGAATTTTTTATGAAGAAAAATATATTGTATTATTTCTCATACATCAGAGATAGCATAGATAACCGCGTTGAACAGGAAATCAAAAATAAGGGATCGATCGATGAAAAGGAAATTAAAACTATTATAAAACAAATTTTAAAAACACATCAAGACAACTGGGTAGATTGTGACCCTTTGCCAGATCTTCCGGAAGATCTCAAGTTAGATATAATAAATAAATACAAAGAGCATATAAATGGTCTTGTCTCTGAGGTTTTTGAAGAATTGCCTCTGACTAAGGGGCAACGAGGCAAATTAGTAGAGCTTGCTTCATTATGCATGCTGAATTTTTCAAAAAATCAATCCAATCCACTGAATTCGGGCGTTGTTGTGGCTGGATTCGGTGAAGAAGACCTTTTCCCCTCACTTATTTCATACGATATAGAATCCATGATCGAAGATAAAATAAAATATAAATTAAATAGTTTATTAAAGATTGATATGAAAAAAACGGCGTTGATTGTTCCATTTGCTCAAAAAGAAATGGTATCTGCATTTATGGAAGGCGTTGATCCCTATTATAGAATTATTAAGGATGTAGCAATCGAAAAAACATTTAAAAATTACGCAAAGTTGATTGCCATTTATTTGGGATTGCAATCTGATACGAGAAGAATTAGAAAAATGGAGAAAATTGGTGAAGTTCTGTTAAAAAATTTAACGCAAGATCTAAAAGCAATAAGGGGGAAAAATTACTCACAACCTATAGTCAGTATTGTTTCTGGATTGCCAAAAGATGAATTAGCTTCAATGGCAGAATCTTTAGTCAGTCTGACTTCTTTTAAAAGACGAGTCTCTCCCCAAAGTGAAACGGTCGGAGGTCCGATAGATGTGGCTCTAATTTCGAAAGGCGATGGATTTATATGGGTTAAAAGAAAACATTATTTTAAACTTGAGCTTAATCCGCAGTTCCAGGATAATTACTATAAAGAATGCCGCGACTCGTACGGAGGGGAATAATGCAATCGATAAAGTCCTTGCGATTGTTTAAGAAGAAATATTACCCCAAAACACATCTTGAAGAGCTTGTCCTTGAAGAAGGAGATCCGCGCGATATTGGGAATCGCTTAGCGGAGAGGGCACTAGAAAAAGTAAAAATAGAAATGAAACTTGGATGAGGGGCAATTTTTTATTTTTGAGTATCCTCACCAGCCCATTTATATTTATCTAGATCCCTTAATCTCCTGTTCTTTTCTTCTCGTACATAATTAGCGGTGATATAGCTTATCAGATTGCTTAGGGGGACACCCGTTTCTTCTGCTTCCCGCTCCAAGAATACTCTTGCGTCCTCCGGCAGCGTCACAGCTACACGCTTTGATTTCTTGAATTCAGCCATAGTAATTTGTTATCTAATGAGCCTAGGTATATATAAGTTATGTAAAGTTACTTAAAGCAACTTATAAATACTAATAGCTACTATAAGTAGCTATGGCGATGACCTCCAATTCTCGCGAGATCCGGGGCAAAGAAATAGCAGAAAATGGCAATGTCAAGAAAATCAATGACCATTCTTTCAAGGTAAAATCCCAATCAGGAAAGGGTGCCTATGGGGTCAAGGCAACGCCAAACGGCATGACTTGCACCTGTCCGGATTTCGTTTATCGCGGTGGGAAGTGCAAGCACATACAGGCTACTCGATATTACTTAGAGATTGAGAAGGACACACCACAAGGCACAGTAACCGAAAAGGTCCACCTAACCTATGCTCAAGCATGGAGCGCGTACAATGAGGCTCAGATAGCAGAGGTTAACCTATTCGATGATCTGCTTAAGGACCTGGTTAAAGCCATCCCAGAACCAGAGCAGACCTTTGGCAGGCCGCGCCTGTCTCTCCAGGAAACTCTCTTCTGCGCGATCCAGAAGGTTTACTCTCAGCTATCCAGCCGCCGCGCTCATAGCCTCTTCCAAAATGCAGTAGAACGCGGCCAAATCGGCCATGCGCCGCGATTCAATGCGCCATCTGACCTCTTTAATAAGCCAGAAACAACGGCGATTCTGCAAAGACTTGTCACTCTATCGGCTCTTCCCGTAGCTGGAATTGAGGTTGATTTCGCGGTTGATTCAACCGGATTTAGGACCACCACATTCAACGCTTATGAAGGTGCGAAATATGGCAGAAAGAAAGAGCATCAATGGATTAAGGCTCACCTTTGCGCGGGCGTTAAAACCAATGTGATAGCCGCTGTAGCGATCACCGATGCCTATAGCAATGATTCCCCTCAATTCGGGCCTTTAGTTAAGAAGACAGCCAACGGATTCACCATTAATGAGATTTCGGCAGACATGGCTTACTCCTCACGACTCAACCTACAATTGGTAGCCAACGCGGGCGGTAAGGCATACATCCCCTTCAAGAAGAACGCTACCGACAAATGCAGAGGTTCATTCCTTTGGAATAAGATGTACCACTATTTCCAACTCAATCGCGATGAGTTCATGGAGCACTACCATAAAAGGAGCAATATCGAGGCTACCAACGCTGCGATCAAGCGTAAATTTGGCGAGACTCTGAAATCCAAGAATCCTGTAGCCCAAGTTAATGAGTTACTTGCTAAAATTATTGCGTACAACTTAACTGTGGTAATCCATGAAATGTACGAAAATGGGATACAACCAGAATTCCTGCACGTAAAGTAGGGCTAAATCACCCTTTTACGTGCAAAGCCCTGAATTAATATGTCCATCTTCAGGGTAAGGAATGCCTCTCCAGTAAGCTTTAAGTCGAAGTCGTACATTAACAATGCTGAGGTGCTTCATTTGACCGACAAGATCTATGTGGTTGGGCACAAGAGCCCTGATACCGACTCCGTAACATCTGCAATAACCTATGCCAATCTCAAGAATGCCCTGGGCATGAAAGAGGCCGTGCCGGCGGCGGCTGGTGACCTCAATGGCGAGACCAAGTTTTTGCTGGACTACTTCAAGGTCCCCTACCCCGAGACGCTGACCGATGCCACAGACAAGCAGGTCATACTGGTAGATCACAATGAGATGGCCCAGGCTGTGGACAAGCTCAATCCGGAGAACATTGTGGAGATCGTGGACCACCACAAGATCGGCGGCATAGCCACAGGCAAGCCCATATTCTTCCTCAATGAGCCGGTGGGCGCTACCGGCGGCATCATCGCGAACCTCTATGAGCAGAATGGCATTGCCATCAGCCGGGAGATGGCCGGGCTGATGATGTCTGCCATACTCTCCGATACTGTGCTCTTCAAGTCCCCCACCTGCACCCCCCGCGACAAGGCCTCGGTGGAAAAGCTGGCCAAGATCGCCGCGGTGGATCCCATGTCCTTCGGCATGGAGCTTCTAAAGGCCAAGAGCAATATGTCCGCCAAGTCCGCCAAGGAGATCCTCATGGGCGACTTCAAGAAGTTCGACTTCTCCGGAACCAAGTCCGGCGTGGGCCAGGTGGAGGTCATGGATCTGGCTGATCTGGCACCCAAGAGGGCGGCCATCCTCGATGAGATGAACAAGATGAAGGAGGCGGAGAAGCTGGATATGGTGGTGCTCATGCTCACCGATGTGATGAAGGAGGCCAGCGATCTCTTATTCGTAGGAAACGACGCTGCTGCAGCGGGCTTTGAGAAGGCCTTTGGTGGAAAGCTGGCCAATAACTCTATCTACAAGGAGAAGTGCCTCTCCCGCAAAAAGCAGGTCGTCCCGCCTCTGGAAGGCGCTTTCAAGAAATAAATCCCTCTCAAAAAGGATGGCTGTGCCATCATCTCTCTTTTTTAAGCCTGAAACTGCTCTGCTACCTGGAGGGGTGCACCTTCTCCCCAGCCATCCTCACCAGAGGCTTGGAAAGATGCCTTCTGGCACAGGGCGGGACCTCATAGTACCCCGGCTCCAGGGAGCAGGGCGAGATCTGGCTCACGGCTCCCTCTGCCCGGGTCTTACAACGCCGGCAGCGGTAGCCCTGGCCTCGGCCAGCGGACTCCATCCTTTTGCTGCACTGGGGGCAGAGCGGTGCAGAGATGCTTTTTCTCTCGGATAGGCAGATGATATTGATCTTCTCCAGGTTGAGGGCGCCATCCCGCACCGATCCGTAAACCTCTATCTCGTCACCAGGTGCAAGATCCCGGATGGTGGAGCGGAAGGACTTGGTGGGCTCGAAGGCGGCACATTGGATCCGGGCGCCGCCGCTCTCCAGGGGAAAGAAAACATGGCCTCCGGCGATGGATCGGGCAGGCTCCGCCACGGTTCCTCGCAGGCAGTAACTTTGGCTATCCTGCACCCCCTCGATGCTGCTGCTAAGGATGTGGGCATCGGTTCCCTGATTGGTCTGGAAGAGGACGCTTCGCTCAACTGGCTCGGACTGTATGCATTGAAAGGCCTCTAGAATTGCCTGGGGATCTGAGCCCCGGATTCCGAAGAGGACCGGATCGCCTGAGTGGGGGGCAAATACGATGCGACTGCTGTAATGGTCCACAGTATCCCAGGTGCGGGGGTAGGTGAGAGCATCTGCCCTCCAGACCGAGGCCGTATCGATCCGGCGCGGGCTGCCCCAGCGCTGCCTTTCCCGATAGGCGATCAGCTCATAAGTGAAATCGGGCAGATCGGATCCCACTGCAGCCAGGGCACCTATCAGCCCCCGCCCCTTCTTGAAGCCCCGGTACCAGACTCCCTCCCGGTCCAAGAGCCTTCTGGCATCAGATATCTCCAGGATCTCTGTGACCGCCCGGCGGTAGAAAGAGTTCATCTTCTCCGTCACTTCATCGGCTATGACCAGGCCGGGATTGGTATTGGCTCCGGAGAAATCGGATAGCTGGAGAAGGGTTTTCAGAGCTGTATCCCTCACCTCATCGACCCGCTGGCTCTCGATCTGGAAGGCCAGGGCGGCATTGCCCCTGGTCTTAAACCGGGCGCAGGGATTGAGCCGAATCAGCCGGGGCCAGCCCACCATCTTTCCCAGCGGCTGCAGCCTCTCCATTAGCACTGCGGCCAGATAGGTGGTGCACAGCCCTCTTTCAGAATCGGTATCATCAATTCCAATGAACATGGTCAACCTTAAATAGCGGTCAAACCGAGATATATAATGATGGATAAAGAACTTCTCGCCGAGCAGGTGGAGGAGGTTCTAAGGCAGGCCGGATTCAGCACATCTGATCGCTGCTATCTCCGTCCCAGGAGCTTTGACCTTGCCGCTCGAAAGGGTGATCTCTTCCTCTTGCTCAAGATACTCACCAATATCGACGGCCTGAACGAGCAGACGGCTACCGAGGTGCGCCGCCTGGCCATGCACCTCTTGGCCAGCCCCATACTGGTGGGAGAGAAGAGCCGGGATCAGTACCTGGAGCGGGGAGCGGTGTATTTCAGGTACGGCATTCCCACCCTCAGCCTGAACACCCTGGCCGACTGCCTTTTAGACGATGCCCTTCCCCTGGTTTATGCTGCCCATGGAGGGCTTTATGTGCGCATCAATGGAGCCAGGATGAGAGAGATGCGCCTGGAGAGGGGCATATCCCTGGGAGCCCTGGCCTCTGAGCTGGGTGTATCCCGCCGTACCATCAGCAAATACGAGGTGGAGGACATGGATACCTCGGTGGATGTGGCCCTCAAGCTGGAGGAGATCTTCCAGCAGGAGCTGATCCAGCCTGTGGATCCATTCCACACCGGTCCTGCCGTAGAGGAGAAGGGGCTGGTGACTGACGATATACTGCGTTTGCTCTTGGATATCGGCTTTGATGTGGTTCCCACCGCCCAGGCTCCCTTTAATGCCATCACCAGAAACCGGGACCTGGTGGTTCTTACCGGGGTGAGCAAGTTCACTTCCAGCATGCTTAAAAGGGCCAGGCTCATGAGCAGCCTCTCCGCCGTGGCCAGGGCCAAGTCGGTGGTCATTGTGGATGGAAAGACCAAGATCGAGTGCATCGAAGAGACGGCATTGATCGAGAAGCGGGAGCTGGAGGAGATCGATGCCACCCGCGATTTCGAGGACCTGGTGGCGGAGAAGCAGAGCCGATGATTGGAAAGCACTTCTGCTGGGCCGCTCGTCAGGCCTTTAAAATCGGCCAATAGCCTTCAGTCTGGCAGCTTCATCTGCTGCATATGAATATCTGCCTGGTCAGGCTCCGGTGCACCCTATCGGTATGCTTTTGCAGCAGGACAAAGCCCACCTCTTCAATCATCTCCTCAATCGATCTGTCCGCCACTATGGCCATGCGTCTGCCTGGCCGTATCACCCTGAAAAGCTCGCCCAGGCTCTCCTTCAGCAAGAGCTCCTTGGACGGGGCCATGATCTTGGCCGACCGGCCGTAGGGGGTGTCCAGGACGGCGGCATCTATGCAGCCGTCATGCAGCGGCAAGCGCTTGGCGTCTCCCAGGAGCAGGCTGCAATCCAGGCCCTGGAGGTTGCACCGGGCTCCCCGGACCAGAGAAGGCTGCACCTCCACTCCCAGGCCCACCACCCCTATGAGGCAGGCCTCAATGAGGATGCCGCAGGTCCCGGCAAAGGGATCGAGCAGAACCTCGCCTGCCCGAACCTGGGTCAGGTTGACCAGAGCGCGGGCCATGCGGGGCATGAGCACACCGGGATGAAAAAAGGGCTTGAGGTGGGGACGGCGCATCTCAAAAGAGCTTCTATCCGTCCGGGCTACCTCAAAGCCCAGAATGATCCGGCCCGAGGTGATGATCGCCCGCAAGAGCAGCTCCGGATGGGACAGGTCTGCCCGGTAGCCCCTGGCGAAGAGAATTCTGCCCACCTCATGCTCCACAGCATCGGCAGGCGGGGCAGCATCCCTGATCCTGCGCGCCCGGACGAGATATTTTTTAGGAGGCAGTTGAAGGCAGCTAGCCGCCTCTGCCAGGGCCTCTAAATCCGCCGGGCAGACCGCCAGAACCTCTATGATCCGGTGGGTCATGGCCAGCCGACGGCCCAGCACTCCCACATCCAGATCTTCCGCCTCCACAATCAGGCACTGCTCCAGAAATTCTATCTTGGAAAAGCGGGTGGAGAAGGTCTCCACCAGAGCCAGGGCCTCGCATCGGGGAAGGCTCTCGTGCTCCCCGGACAGCTCAAAGGCGTAGGTCTTCATATAGGCCGGGCAATCAGGCCAGGTAGCTGTTCACATCCCTGTAATTGAACTTCTTGGCCGCCAGGACATTCTCCAGGAAATTGAATATGGACCGGCGCACATCATCGGAGAGAAGGGGATACCAGGTGGGGCTGGCCACCACCACTGCCCGGAAGGCAAAGAAGGGGGCTATGACCTCCAATAGCTCATCGTCTCCGGTCTTCTCCAGATAGTTCTCGAAGAACAGCTCAAAGAGGTCTTTGAGATCCCCGGTCAGCCGCAGGCTTTTCTGAACGGAATAAAAGATGTAGTTCATGGCCAGGGCAGTGATATCGTCTGCCGCCTCTCCCCATTCGCCACGGCTTCTGTCCAGGACGGTATAGTCCGTCCCCTCTCGGAACATGATATTCCAGGGGTGGAAGTCGCCGTGCACCTGGCAGAGGCGGTGGGCTTTGCCTCTCAGCAGCCAGCGCCAGTCCACGCAGATCTTCTCTATATCCGCCAGCTCATTTTCAGCCAGGAAGCTGGGATTATCCGGGTAGTCGTCCAAAATGCCAAAGATGCACTCGCCGTCCCCTATAGTCTCCCGGATCTTGCGCAGATAAAGCGGCGGGCAGTCATCCTTCTGGGCGTGAATCTCAGCCAGATAGTTGGACAGTGCTAACACCCGGTCATAGTCCAGATCGGTTGCACCATTCTCTTTGATCCTTTCCAGATCGAAGAAGTACTCCTTGCCCTCGATCTTCTCCATGAGCAGGAAATACTCCCGAGCGTCACCAGCGGATACCAGCTTGCCTTTCTCTGTGAAGTAGCCCACATCCAGGGACCGGGCGTGGTTGGGCAGGTGGTTGAAGGCGGAGTTCTGCCAGATCATGATCCTGGCCCGGTCTGAGAAATGATCGTGGCCGAAGCCGTGCTGCACCCTCATGGAAGAGAGGACGGCGGAGCCCTTCTTGCCCTTGACCTCATACTCCACCAGCAGTGGCGAGCCATATCCGAATCCCTTGACGTCCTCGGTTGTAGCTATGGTCTCGCCCATCCTGCGGGTGCTGATGAGGACCAGACCCCGGCCGTAGAGCCTCTTCAGATATGTTTCCAGGTTTGCTTTTTTCAGATCCAAGATTGGACACCTCCGAGAGCTGGCCTTCAGGTTCCCATCTGCCAGCTATGCAGGTACTTCTCCTGCTCGGCAGTGAGCTTTTCCGTCTCCAGGCCCATGGAGGCCAGCTTGAGCTCTGCCACCCTGCGATCGATCTCCACGGGAACGGCATAGACCTTCTTCTCCAGCTTTTTGCCGTGCTCCACGATGTGGCGCACAGCCAGGGCCTGGTTGGCAAAGGACATATCCATGACCTCGGGGGGATGGCCGTATGCCGCAGCCAGATTGATCAGCCGGCCGTCCGCTAAAAGGTAAAGCCTGCGGCCGTCATTGAGGTCGTATTCGGTTACATTGTTCTGCACCTCGGCCTTGCGGACAGCCATCTTCTCCAGGGCCGGTATATCTATCTCCACATTGAAGTGGCCGCTGTTGGCCAGTATGGCCTGATCCTTCATCTGAATGAAGTGCTCCTGGCGGAGGACGTTGATGTCGCCGGTAAGGGTTACAAAGAGATCTCCCAGGGGGGCGGCCTTATGCATGGGCATAACTCGGTAGCCATCCATGGCCGCCTCCAGGGCCTTTCTCGGCTCCACCTCCACCACAATCACATTGGCTCCCAGGCCGCGGGCTCGCATGGCAAAGCCCCGACCACACCAGCCGTATCCTCCCACCACCACGGTCTTGCCGGCGAATAGAAAGTTGGTAGCCTGCATGATGCCGTGCAGGGTGCTCTGGCCGGTGCCGTAGCGGTTGTCGAACATCATCTTGGTCTCGGCATCGTTGACGGCGATGACTGGATAGAGCAGAGCCTTGTCCTCGGCCATAGCCCGCAAGCGCACTACACCGGTGGTGGTCTCCTCGCATCCGCCGAACATCTTGGCAGCCAGCTCCGGCTGTTCCTTGTGGATGATGGCTATGGTATCGGCACCATCATCCAGGCTGACATTAGGCTCCAGCTCCAGGGCCATCTTGATGCAGTGGTAGTACTCCTTCTCGTTCTCTCCCCGGAAGGCGTAAACATGGAGCCCGCGAGCCGCCAAAGCTGCAGCCACATCATCCTGGGTGGAAAGGGGATTGGAGCCGGTGACCGCTACCTCTGCCCCACCGGCCACAAGGGCGGTGATGAGGTTGGCTGTCTCCACTGTGACATGCAGGCAGGCCACAATCCGCGCTCCTTGCAGTGGTTTTTCTTTCTCAAACTCCTCTTTGATCTTCTCCAGTACCGGCATATGCCTTCGGGCCCATTCTATGCGCTGCTCTCCCATCTCGGCCAGGGATGGGTCTTTTACCACGCTATCATGCAAAAATATCACCTTGAATTTTTATTGGGTCGATCAGAGGTAAGAGACCTTATTACTGATACTTAAATGCAACCCCATATGCTGCTGCGCCCAGCGATCCGGACTCCCGCGAGGCTCTAAGGACCGGATCTTGGATCCTTACGGCCTCTATCATGATGCCAGGAAAAGAGACAACTATATTGAGAGAGATTCTCCCGGCTATGAGTGGAGTGGATGAGGACCTGTTTTCGTTCCTGCAAAGCTACGGTTTTTCCCCGGAAGAGCTTGATTTAGCTTTCTATGAGACACAGTCATTTCGCAGCATCCCCGGCACCACATTTCGTCGCTATATGAACCGGATCATAGGCAGCATTGAGGCGGAAGACCGGCCCGCCTTTCTCAAGGGCATAATACTGGGAGCAGCCATCCGGAAGGCGGCGGAGAGCGTGGAGGAGCCAGCTCTAACGCAAGAAGAAAAGCTGATAGATCTGGAGATCGAGAAGTTGGGGCTGGGCCGGTAGTTGTCGGATCTAATGCCAGTCCGACGCCCATAACGCATTTTAAAAAATCAGCCATTGCACCCCTACTACCGTAGCTGTGACCACTATCCCGGCCAGAAGAACTCCTGCCGCTATGGCGGCAAAGGCGGGCCAGAATCGGAAGCCCACCAGAAAGGCGATGGCGCAGCCGGTCCAAGCACCGGTCATGGGCAGAGGTATGGCCACGAATATGGCCAGAGCGGTCAGGCCGAAGCTCTCATGCTCTTGTATGTACTTTCTTCTGGTGCGGGCAAAAAGCCAGGTGAAAAATCTATCCCAAACGACAAATCTCCTCAGCCAGTCAGAGACCGGCCCCAGAAAGAGGAGCAGGGGTATCACGGGCAGCAGGTTTCCCAGCACAGATAAGAGATAGGCGGGCAATGGCTCATAGCCGTAAAAGGCTATGGCCAGGGGTATGGCCCCCCGCACCTCGGATATGGGAAGGGCCGCTGTCAGCAGAATTGCCAGCCAAGCCGGAAAAATAGGCTACACCTCATGGCCGCGGCAATGCCACTCAGGCTTATAATGATTTCCTACTGGCCTACAGTGCCCTTGATCTCCACCTTGAATACCGACTCGGAGGTGGGAGAGGAGACGGATATGGTAAGGTCCACGGGTATCTTTCCCAGGGAGACCGATAGTGGCGCGAGGGATAAGGGCGAGGCGGAATTGCCAATCTCCACCTTGACCCCCTGGGATAACTTGGTGATGGCACCCACAAGGGCTGAGAAATCCATGCTCTTGGCCGCCTCGGAGAGATCGGGAATGACCTTGATGGGCGCCACCTCAACTTTTCCCAGGGCGATGGGATTCTTCTCGTCTCCAGATATGCGGGCGGATATGGGGCTGGACTGCTGGCCGGAGACCTGTACGCTCAAAGCTCCATCGGCGCCGGTTCCCTTCACCTTTGCCACTATGGGGAGCCTCTCCTGGTCCTCCGATCCGCGTACTATTGCTTCGGCTTCTACTTTCATGGTCACCATGGTATCATCAGAGGGGGATGAATTTTATGGGATATAAATGTGGTAGAGATACGTCGAGTAGAACAAGTCAGATTCTCAGAACCGGGATCGTACATGAACATGAAAATCAATGACCTGCTTGGCATTTACATGGTAAGAAGAGAACAGATCTACATCGAGGATAGATCGAACAAATACGTTGAATATGTACGAATATTTAAAAAATATATTGATATAAAATTAATTTACATTATTTTCCCCTAAGACGGTAATACCTTTAGGTGTAATGATAGTTATGAATGATGAGCCAAAACTCTCGGCTGCTTTATTTCTTAACTCATTAAAAATATTTATTTTTTCAATAAATGATAAATCCGATCTGCATCTTAAATCTAAAATAAATCTGATTAATATACTTAATGATGTTATCTCTTTAGTACTATTAGATATTTCTAAATTTATAAAGGGAATTGCTAGTTCATCCCCAAATTCAACGGCTTTTAATGCAGCTTCTAAATGTTCTCGTGTAATTTCCGAAAATCCTGCATTCCAATCTATATTAGGGCTAATAGGCGATGAGAAAACTTCCATAAAATTTCTATATGCATATTTCTTATCTTCTTGCCATTTTACTTCTTCTTCCAATTCGCGTTTTCTTGCGTCTGATTTTGTATTCAGATATTGTGCGAGATAAATAGCTCCTAAAGTGACAAAAGCTGTTAAGAGCGTAGTCATTATTTGTGTGAGAAGAGGCAAATAATCTGTTTTAGATGGCTGCATCAGACTAATATTCGCAGCCAATGCACCTGTCAAGTTCAAATCCATATTAATCAACTCTTACTTGAATTCAGCCATTTTTACATATCCTCATGATATTGATCCGCTATATTAAACGCTTTCCATAACCCCCAATGAATTTTTATTCCTTCATTTGGATCAAAATAAGCAGTTGGGCTTCTATACTTTGTCGTATTTATATCTCGTCCATTTTCATCTTTTCTATAATTAGATATTGCACCGCAATCAAAGAGCGCCTGCAAGATTCTAACAAGATCCAGAGACTTAAATCTCGGATCGAGATTTTTTCTTGTTTCAAGTTCCTGAAGATTGAATGAAGACTTATTCATCAATGCTAAGATTTTTATAGCTTTCTCGCGTTCGTCATCTCTTAGAAATCCATTTAAATCATTTTTTATTTCATCTAGCAAATAATTTACCGAATACCGTTTAATTCCGGACCACACTTCTGGGATGGTCGGTTTATAGCCTTTGGTACTATTTTGGATATAATTGAATAATTGAATAAAATCTCTCGGGCGATATCTAGTGTTATCAAGAAGCGTTTTCATAGTTGAACTCCCTTGTAAAATTGAATGAGGAAGTAAATCCTCAAAAACATCAGCATCATATCCTAGTGAGACTTTTGCCCTTAAATTTATCAACTTAACAAGATTTGAGGAAGAAAGAGGTACACCTTCTTCGTACCAATTTAATATAATTGCGGAGTCATGCTTAATCTTATTGAGATTCGATCCAGGCAATATTTCAAATAGATCTGTGCGACATAATAATATTATTTTGGCGTTTACGCTACTATCCAAAAATTGCATATTAATCCTATCAGCGACTGCTATCAAAGATGTGATTATATTATGCTGCATTAATTGCAGCGTCAAGAGGTCGTCAAGTCCATCAATTACCAATAAATGTTTTGCTTTAACCGAAACATTATAGCATACTTCCTTCAATAAATTGAATATATACGGCAATCCTTTTACCATGAAAGCAATCCGATAAAGGAGGAAGATT
>MTKZ01037896.1_pt1 | contig 13340 bp, 14 predicted proteins | sample 1042781 | NCBI WGS metagenome assembly MTKZ01 (sample SAMN06212207, study PRJNA360539) | anaerobic digester metagenome | biome: Wastewater treatment plant; material: sludge; isolation source: anaerobic digester fed with sludge from wastewater treatment plant | place: Denmark: WWTP Viborg ...
AACCTATAAGGTAGTGCGTGGAGTCTACAGTTGCAACCCAATCACGGAAGGCATCATTAATGGCATCTTTAAGGGTACATGAACCAGTTTCAACTGGTAAAACATTGGCCCCAGATAGTTGCATTCTAAAAACATTTAATTTCTGCCTTTCAACATCCTCTGATCCCATGTAAACATCAACTGGGATCCCCAAAAGAGATCCTATAACTGCAGTAGCTATACCATGCTGCCCAGCACCAGTTTCAGCTATTATGCGCTTTTTACCCATATATTTGGCAAGAAGTCCCTGTCCTAGTGTATTATTTATTTTATGGGCCCCGGTGTGGAGCATGTCCTCTCTTTTGAGGTATATTTTGCACCCTAATTTTTCAGAAAGATTCTTTGCATAATATAATGCAGTGGGCCGTCCTGCAAATTCCTTTAGATAATAATCAAGCTCCTGATTAAACTTCGTGTCATCTTTATATTTCAAAAATGCTCTTTCAAGCTCTTCAAGCGCAGGTATAAGGAGTTCTGGAACAAATATTCCTCCATATTTACCAAATTTTCCATCGCTAATCATTAAATCACCTTAATCATACATGTTTTAGATATCTTTATCTATGTAATTCTTGTTATTCTGCCTTAATTTTCATCAATTCAGTTATTTTGCTATTATTTTTAACTCCTGGCCTATCTTCTACGCCTGAGTTAATATCAAAGACATCAAAAAATTTTTCTAAGAGTTTTCCCTCATTTTTGATTCTACCAGCGTTCATTCCACCAGCTAGAGTCAGTTTAACATCATTATTCTGTGATTTACCAATTTTAGCCGCCTCAATTGCAGTTTCTGTTGGGATTTGTTTTCCTGTTCCTCCAGTTTTGCCCTGAAGTTCATAGTCAAAAAGGAGAAAATCACAGACATCTGCAAAATTTTCAATTTCACGTTTTTTATTTCTGTTAATTAACTCAGATATTCCCAGTGCTCTGGTAATAGTCAGCTCACGGGATTTATGAGTTTTATCTTCATTCTTAGGATATTTTTCTTTCAATTGGCCTATTTCCTCAGGTGAGAGGGAATGAAGTTGTATGTTGGTTATTCCCGATTTTCTTATTTTTTCTTCTGCATCCGCCATGTTAAGGGGTTCAATTACAAGCACCGCCTTAGTTCTATCTTTCATGAATGATAGTAGGGTTTTAATTTCCTCTATTTCCACCATTCTCTTTGATCTTTCTATATTAATGAATCCGATGAGATCTGCACCTTTCTCTTCACAGACTATCAGATCCTCCTTGGATCTTATTCCACAAATTTTAATTTTCATGTAACTGCCCTGACTTGGTTAACTAACCTTTCGACTCGGGTTTTTTTAGATGCAGATACCAGTTTTTTCACCTTTTTCTGGATATTCTCGGCAGACATTACACTCGTTCCCACCAGAATTGCATCTGCCCCAAAACTAGAAATTAGTTCAATATCTTTTGAACTTTGAGCTCCACTTTCAGACACCAGGGTGATGTTTGAAGGAACATATTTAGCCAGTTTCTTTGTTCTATTAAGATCAATTGTGAAATCATTAAAATCACGGTTGTTTATCCCGATTATCTCTGCTCCTGCTTTAACTGCCATTTGTATTTCTCCTATATTTTTACACTCTACCAGAGCATCCATATCAAGATATTTGCATAATTCAATACCCTCAATGAGATTTGGAAAGATATCTGCCATTAAAAGTACTGCACTGGCACCATAGGCTCTAGCTTCGTAGATCTGGTAGGGATCTAGGATGAAATCCTTGCGAAGTAGGGGTAATTTGGTTATTCTACAGGCTAGTTTTAAGTTATCGATATTACTTTTGAAAAATGATTCTTCAGTTAGAACTGACACTGCATTGGCCCCTCCTTTCTCAAACTTGGGAAGTACATCACCTATCATGAGCTGACTAATATTACCAAGAGAGGGGGAGGCGGGTTTATATTCACAGATAATGGAAACATCATCATCTTTGTTCAATGATTTTCTAAAATTGGTTCTGAGTTTAACCCTCTTTATATCCTCTTTCAACTCATCCAAGGGCTGATATTTCATTCTAATTTCCAGGACCCTTTTCCTCTCTTTTAGGATATCTGTGTATTTCATGAGACTTCCATCTCCAGAAAATTTTTCATAATTTTTCTACCATCATCCGTCCCAATGGATTCTGGGTGGAACTGAAGGCCATATATAGGATAATCATGGTGTTTAATGGCCATTATCATCCCATCATCTGTTTCAGCCATTATATCCATAGAGGGGGGAGTTGTGTCTCTTTTACATACTAAAGAATGATATCTTGCTGCTACCAGCGGCCTGCTAACTCCCTGGAACATGCCCGTATTCTGATGGTGGATATGGCATTGTTTTCCATGAACTGGTTCAGTTCGGATTATTTCACCACCAAATGCTGTGAAAATTCCTTGATGTCCCAAACAAACACCTAGAACTGGTATTTTTATACCCACCTCCAGTATGATGTCACGTGAAACTCCGAAATCTCGCTTGTTCTGCGGATTTCCGGGTCCTGGTGAAATGATAATCTTAGAGGGTTGGAGCTGTTTAATTTCTTCTACAGTTATTTCATCATTTCTAAAGACTTTAATATCAGTTTCAAACTCCCCCACCAGTTGATAAAGGTTATAGGTGAAAGAATCATAGTTATCTATTATCAATATCATTTTGCTTCACCTGACATCTTGAGAGCGCTTAAAAGAGCCTCGGCTTTGTTTTCACATTCAAGATATTCATTGGTTGGAACAGAGTCATGGACTATTCCTGCTCCAGCCTGTATCTTTGCTTTGTCTCCATCACAGACCAGGGTTCTTATGGTTATGGCAAAATCAGCATTTCCATTTAATCCAAAATATCCCACAGCCCCTGCATAGGGACCACGGGGGATCTGTTCCAGTTCATTAATTATTTCCATGGCCCTGATCTTGGGAGCTCCACTCACCGTACCTGCTGGAAAGATAGAAGCAAATGCATCCACCGCGTTTTTATTATTCTGTAATCTTCCCCTCACCACGGACACGATATGTTGTACATGGGAAAATTTTTTGATATTCATGTATTCCGGAACATGGACAGTTCCAAATTCACTCACTTTCCCAATGTCATTACGGGCCAAGTCTACCAGCATTAAATGCTCAGCTCTTTCTTTCTCATCGGCTAAAAGTTCTTTTTCAAGTTCCAAGTCTTCTATGGGTGTTTTTCCACGTTTCCTTGTCCCAGCTATGGGATAAGTTTCTACATTTCTATCTTCCACCCTGACCAGCATTTCTGGACTGGAACCAATAACTTCCCTTTCCCCCAGCTTCAAATGATACATATAAGGTGAAGGATTGATTCTACGGAGAGTTTCATAAAAAGCGAGTTTGTTTCCTGTAATTTTATATTCTACAGCATTGGAAATAACACTCTGAAAAATTTCCCCAGTTTTTATTTTTTCTTTGGCTTCAAGAACCATTTTTTGAAATTTATCTTGGGAAAAGTGATGGTTTTTTTCTTCAAAAGTCAGCATATCTTTATTGAGTTCTTTTTTTGATATTGAATGGATTTCTTCCAGCCGATTTTCTCCGAGAGTTACGTATTCACATTTATTCTGGAGTTTGTCAAATATTATGGCGTCCATGAAGAGTCCAAACTCAAAATCTGGGGTTTCTCCCACATTCAGGGGGACTGATTCGAAGTATCGTACAGACTCGTAAGAAACGTATCCCACAAGACCTCCACGAAATCCTTTTTCAGTACTCCCATTTCCAATAATGCTTTTTATTTCATTAAATGGATTTGGGGTTTCAATTTCCTCTGTTTCATCTTCTTTTTTGACTTCCAGAATTCCATTGTGGGCTTTGAGAGTTGCAACTGGTTTGAATCCAAGAACTGAATATCGTGCTAAGCCACTATCACTTTCCATAGATTCCAAAAGGAAACTACTGGAATATTCTGAGTATATTTTTTTAAAAAGGTCAAATGGGGAGTCAAAGTCTATTCTAGTTTTTTTGAATTCCTGATTTTTGATTTTATATTCGCCAAAAGCATTCACTGCCTTGCATTGTTTCACCATATTTAGTCACTTACACCCATATACTTCATAGTACTATTTAAACCTTTAGAGTACAAAAATGTACGTAAAACTAAATATATGACCAATGCCAAATTGAAGATTAAAGAAAATCCCTACACATTTATCCATAAAAACAATCGGGGAGAATAACACATGTGGGATCGCGTAAAACACAAATTCGAGAAATTTCCGGCAAGGATGGGCGTGGCACGTAAAATAGTTGAATTAGGGCTCAGGGTAGGTGAAAATGGTAAAATTTACTGTGGTGACGTAGAAATAAATGACGTGGCACTGGCAAGGGGTGCGGGAGTAGACCGCAGATCCATCCGGGCAACAGTGGACGTGATCATGGACGATCCTGAATTGGCAGCAATATTTGGCAATATATTCCCTGCTGGAGCTCTTCTTAAGAATGTAGCCAGTGATCTGGGTTTCGGAGTGGTGGAAATTGAAGCCCAAGCAGGCACTCCGGGAATACTGGCCACTGCTACTCATTTAATATCCGAAGAGAATATAAGCATTCGCCAAGCCCATGCTGGCGATCCTGAACTTGAAGAACACCCCAAACTCACTATAATCACGGAAAAACCAGTCAAAGGAGAAATGTTCAACGAATTTTTGAAAATTCCTGGAGTAAAAAGAGTTTCAATATATTAATGAGAAGTTGAAATGAGGATGTATAAAGTTGAATGATATTGCATTATACAAATTATGAACTCTTTCAAATAAAAACCAAAAAATAAATAAAAATTAAATGGATAAAGAATTGTTATTCAGATACTAAACCATAATCATGGTTTTCTACTTTTAAATTCTTCAGCATCTTCTTCCATAATCTTCAGGAGTTCATCCCATGCTTCAAGAGATTCTTGAGCCTCCTGGTCAGATAATACCTCGATTGCATATCCTGAATGAACCAGAACATAGCGACCGACATCTACATCCTCAACTAAATCTAGTTTCGCCTGCTGCCTTACTCCACCAAAGTCAACCGTGGCGACGTTATCCTTAATTTCTAAAATTTGTGCTGGTGCTGCTATACACACGATTATCACCTTTGAAACTTATTTTAAAGATTTGAACATGTTTATTTTGGTCATTAAATTAGCATTTAATTCATATTGTATTTAAAAAAAGCTCTGTTTGAAATTATCACAGAACAATTTAGTTATTTTAATAGATGCTCATCACCATATAAATATCTTGGGGACGAACCATCTTGGTGTCGAGCCTAAAAATTTTACCATTACATTTTGGGGAATAAAAAATGAAAATAGTTATTATTGGAGGAGGTCCAGCAGGGCGGTCAGCGGCCATGGAAGCAGCACAACTTGAAGCAGACGTCACCTTGATTGAAAAAGAGCATATTGGTGGGACGTGTCTTCATGAGGGTTGTATGGTGATCTGTGGTTTTAATGATGTAGTTAAATTTCATGAAGATTCAGAAAAATTTCAAAAAATGGGCATTATCCCCCAAAATTACTCACTTGATTACACTCAAGTTGTAAATGGCATTAAACAGGTTACAGGCAAAATAGAAAGCGTATTAAAACATGAAACCAGAGAATCAGGAGTGGAAATAGTTAAAGGTGAAGTCTCAACAGTTAATGAAGAGAATGTGGAATTAAATGGAGAGGAACATCGCTACGACAAACTCTTAATAGCCACTGGGGCCAGGCCATTTATACCACCCATTCCCGGTGCAGAGAATGCACTGACATACAAAGATGTTCTTGACCTTAAAAAAGTTCCTGAAAATCTTAATATAGTTGGTAGTGGAGTAATAGCCTCTGAATATGCAGGAATATTCTCATCTCTAGGGAGTAAGGTCAATGTACTATGCCGGGGGCAGTTTTTAAGGAATTTAGATGGTGAAATCAAAGATTATGTACTCAAAAATCTTCTTAATAATGTTATCATCCACGAAAACGTGAAAGTAGATGAAATAACCAGTAAAAGCATTATCACATCCAATGGAGAGCTGCATGGATTCTCCTTCCTGGCGACGGGGATGATTCCAAACACGGAAATAATAAACGACATAGTTAACACAAGATCTAGGGGATACATAGAGGTAAATGGGCAAATGCAAACAAGCAATCCTTCTATTTATGCNNGGGATGTGGTGGGCACGGTAAACAACACTCCAGTGGCCCGCAGGGAAGGTCTGGTTGCTGCCAGGAATGCGTGTGGCATATCCTCAACCATGGATTATAATTTTATACCTCAGTCTTTAACGCTTTATTATCCTGTAAGTTTTTTTGAAACTGAATCAGAAAAGTCTTCGGATGAATTCGATGTGCGTATCCGAGGATCTGCAGGTCCCGGATCATTTTGGAATGTTTTAGATGGCAATACAGGTCTAACCAAACTATCATCAAACATGGAAAATGGTGAAATAACCAGAGCTTACTCGATATCAACGGCTTCCCGAACCAGCATGCATTATTTGGCTAAAATGATTAAAGATGGTTATAAAACTTCTGATTTTGATGATTTTATTGAAACTCATCCCTCAACGGATGCTGTCTACAAATTATTGCACTATTTAGCTAAATATGGTTAAATGAATCTGTTATTAAAATAAATTATTTCTCATAAATCGAATAAGATAGGAGAAAAGAATAAAATCCAATTTATTTCCCTTTAATTTTTTCTTTTATTATCCTCGCAATTCTTGGCGAAGCATCTTGAATCAATCCAGCATAAACTTTACTTTTATCTTTTATTTCATCCTTTTTCCCCAAAACATATTGAATTTGATTTTCTAATTTGTCCAGATCGCATTCAATCACTGCTCCGGGGAATATTCCCCCCATATTATGATATCGACCATATTTAACTCTGAGAAGAGCGATAATGGGTAATTCGCATGCCAGAGCTTCATGAATCATCAGTCCGTCATCAGATAGTACAACCAGATCAGCCAAGCTGTAAAGATCAGGGAGGTTGTCAACATATCCCAAGTTTAGTGTTGTTTTTAGATCTACCCTGAATTCGGCTTTAAGTGGTTCACCAACTACCAAAATGTTGGCTTTCAAACCTCTCTGACCTATTTTCCCAGCAGCTTGAGCCATTTTTTCGAATAAGGAGGAACCCGAAGAGAATAATACGGTTGGTAAATCCTCTCTGAAGCCCTGAGGCATGGATTTCACGGCATTTTCACGATTACCTCGTACAATATCAGGATTTATAGGTAGATATGAGGAATGAACTTTATTTTTAGAATTTAATGATGTTCCTTCTAATATATCCTGTCTGAACAATGGTGATTCGGGCAGTGCGATGATATTAGTAAGTTTAGACAAGACTTTAGAATCCGTGGGCGTGGCAACCACTCCCACTGATGGGATATTGGCAAGTCTGGCTGATAAAGCGCCTATAATTGCTCCACCACCAATCACACCAATCACTATGTCCGGGTTTATCTTTCGGATTAGTTTGGCCCCTTCCCTTGCGGCTAATAGGGATTTACCACTGGCTTTCAGTAGGGTGTATTTGTTGGCAGCATGTCCTCCAGCTTGAGGGATGCTGATCTTATGCCAGTGAATTCCTTTTCTCTTGAATAATAATCCGGGAGCATTGTGATCAAGCGCGAATTCACATTTCACGCCCTCTTTCTCAAGAGCACGGGCGATGTTGAGGGCTATGGCTGCATCTCCGCCCATTCCCCTTCCAGTTATTGTGAGTAGAGCTTTCATTTAAACACTTTATTATCTTTGATCAATATCAATTTAACCTTTAAAATGTGGTTGGAAGTCCTGATTGAAGAAGTCTGTGTTCCATATGAAATCATAAATGCCAGATATGGTATCCACAAATTCCTGGTACTGATTCCATATGGCTATTGCGGTTTCTGATAATGCATTGTTCCCTGAAAGTTTGCAGAAAGCTATTAACATCTCCTTTTTATCCCTTACAATTAATTTAATGAATGGGACAGGAAAAAACTTAATCTCTATGGGTAAATCTTTTAAGATACTTTGGGTAGGAATTTCAACATCATCCATCCAGCATGAGGGGGCAGTGAGCATTTTTATATTAACTCCTTTATTTATTGGTTTTTTAAGGGAGGTTTTAAGCATATCTGGCTCTTTTGGAAACATTAAACCTCCCATTATAAACAAAGATTCTTTTGCCCGTGATATGATTTCCAACTCTTTTTTGACAATTTTTTCAGGACCATGTAGTAACCATATGGGTGCAGGGACTTGTGGGATCCGGCTCTCGTAAACCAGATTAAGTTCTGCTTCTGCCTGTTCCATGGTGTTCCGGATATGGTTTCTAGATTTCTTGAAAACTTCGTGGGGAGGGATCACTGTGAATTTTAATGGTTTTCCTCTGCTCATCTCAATGAAACCTTTTTCTGCTAGATTTTTTAGAACCTGGTATACTTTTGATCGAGGTACATTAGTAGCCAAGCTAATTTCAGTTGCATTGGCAGAAATAAGTGATGTCAAAGCCACATATGCTTGTGTTTCATAATCAGTTAGCCCCATAAGTTTTAGGGCCTCCACGGATTCCCTGCTTAAAGTCATTATTAATTACTCCCTTGATCTTTCTAATTCTTTGGTGTTTTCATGTAAATCTACCAATCCTATGAACTCTTAAGTATTGTCATGTTTCATTTTATACTCTATTAGTGACAAAACATTTAAATGTTTTTCTGGTATGATCATTTAGCATGATGTAGAGAAGGTGAAAAATGTGAATTCAGAAAACGAATACGCCATCAAGACCAACAATCTCACTAAAAAATATGGAAACTTCACAGCAGTGAATAATCTGGACTTAAAGGTGAAGAAGGGGGAGATATATGGTTTATTAGGCCCTAATGGTGCGGGTAAAACTACCATCATCAAAATGTTGACCAGTATCTGCAACCCAACCTCAGGAAGTGCGCAAGTAATGGGTGAAAAAATTCCTGACGGTAAAAACGCCCCAATGATAGGTTACATGCCTCAGGAAACAGGAGTGTACTTGNNGGTCGACCCTGAACTCAGGGTTTCTTTCTGGAATTATTTCAATAAATTACGAGAAAATGGGGTAACTATTCTCATTACCACCCACTACATGGATGAAGCACGTCACTGTGACCGTATTGGTTTTATGCAGAGAGGTCATCTCATAGCAGAAGACACACCTCAAAAACTTCTTAAAGAGAGTGGGAAGGATTCTCTGGAGGATGCATTCCTTGAATTTTCTAAAAAAGATGAAGCCCAAAATGGGGTGGGGTCATGAAATTCTATCGTGTTATGGCTGTAAGCCGCAGAGTATTCCGTGATGTAGCCAATGATAAGCGCAGCCTTGTTTTGTTGTTCTTGGCACCAATATTTGCCATGTGCATATTTGGTCTGGCATTCAGTGGTGATGTGGAGGATGTGGATGTTATAATCGTAAATCAAGACCAGGGATTCACCCTACCCATGGGGGAAACCACTTATTTTTCAGAAAAGATAATCTTAAACTTGGATAACGAGGTCTTAAACATCAAAAATATGAGTAATGCAGATGAAGCCCGAAAAGAAGTGAAAGAGGGTAAGTCCTCGGCAGTTATTATATTTCCTGAGGAATTCAGCAAAAATGCTATTTTAAAGCTAGAAAATACCTCTTATCCAGATAGCGCAGAGATTATAATCCAGGGTGATGACAGCATAACCAACATAAAAAATGCCATAGTTAAAACGGTTAACGAGGCCCTTTCCGACACCATGACTGAGGAAGGAGTTAGTGCACCTTTAAAAGTGACCTCTGATCCAATTTATGGGGCTGATGCTGAGTTTGTTGACTTTTTTGTGCCCGGAATCCTGGCCTTCGTAGTATACTTGCTTACAACCATTCTCACCCTCATCACTTTCGTGGGAGAAAGAGCAAATGGCACATTGGAAAGAGTGTTGGCCAGCCCAGTGACTGAAGGAGAGGTTGTAACTGGATACGCGATCACATTCGGGACATTAGGAACATTACAAGTCGCATTATTACTATCCGTGGCCATACTGGTGTTCAACATAATAGTGGTGGGCAACGTATTGCTGGCGTTTATGGNNTGCTGGCGTTTATGGCAGTAGCCATTCTAGCCGTAACCTGTCAAGCACTGGGGATACTGCTTTCAAGCCTTGCAAAGAGGCCAGAACAAGCAATATAATTTTTCCCATTTGTTGTTTTACCAGCTTTCTTGCTTTCAGGTGTATTCTGGCCTATCCAAGCTATACCGGAATGGTTAAGGCCTTTATCCTACTTTGTGCCCCCTACGTATGCAGTGGATGCCTGCCGGGCAGTTATGCTTAAAGGATGGGGTTTGGATAAAATATGGCCAGATCTCCTGGCCCTGGTGATATTTGCCATCCTGTTTCTGGTTCTGGCTGTGTGGTCTTTAAGAAGAGGGAAGGATTAAAAGGAGTAATCTTTCTTTTTTTAAATAATCCTTTTCCTTATTTTTAAGATTTTTTTTTAAAGGTTCAAAAATAATAAATCAGCCACTATATGGGTTGTATAACAACCTACGGAACCCTAAAAACATCAGAAACTTGTTTTTTACATTTATATCCCGTTTTTTCAGGATGATTCTGCGGAGAAGATCCCCCAAACCACCTCCAGTTAAGACATCCATCACTAGATCTCCGTATCGGGGATTCTGGATCTGAAGCTTGGTTTCCAGAAAATTTTTAAGGTTTTTACGTCTTAAGAGTGCTATAATTAAAGAAGTGATAATCAAAAGGACCAGCACTACCAAAAAAACTCCTCCTGTTCCCCAGTCATGGAAGTTTGCTATGTTCATCCCCAGTAATGTGTATACAATTCCTAACCCTACTCCAAAAGAGTGGTTACCAACTTCACCCATCATTATTTTCCCCTGATAATCAAGGGGCGAATATCCAATGCAGGTTGCAAGAATTACTAAAGATGACGAATAGGGATTTCCTGTAGTTAGATAAATGAGAATAGATATTATTGTGCTCATTATAATTACAGTGGATGATGCTGTTCCCGGTTGCATGTCAGCGATGTTTAATGGTTGGATCATCAAAGCAATGAGGATTGAAACAGGGCCAAAGTAGAAATATCCGATTATAATGGCAATCAGCATCCCTAAACCTCTGAAAAGCTGACCAAATTCAAATGGAAGTACTTCCACCTTTTTTCTACCAATCAAATCGTCTAGAAACGCGAATATTCCTATAATTCCAATTAAATAATTTCCTGGTGGGGGGAAAAACATTAGAAGAACTATAAAAGGTGCCAGTCCAATGGCTCTGGGTGTTCCTCCACGTATAGGGGTGTAAAGGTTTCCTCCGAGTCGTGGGAATAATTTGTAAAATAATATGGTTAAAATACAGGAGATCAGAAAAGCCATTATTAGCATTGAAATTTCTGTGATGTTAATTCCCATAATGTTCATTTTGACTTGTCTCCTGAAATTATATGATCCTTTTTATCTTAAATTTATTTTAATGCGTATCTTAGTAAAGCTGCCAACCCACCCAGGGCGTTTAACTGTTTCCCCCCGTCATGTTCACTGCTTAAAACCATTACTTTACCTCCCAAGTTCTCAGCCATGTCCATGATTTTTTCCACATCTTCTTCTCGGAGTAATTGATCTATGACCAGTAAATGTTCAATGGCACCAGCTTCAGCGGCAGTTTTAACCTCATTTTTACCATAAGTCACTAGGTTGGAAGTTTTCCCGATTTCTTCCAGGACTCTGGACATCATCCTTATTTCCTGGGCAATTCTTCCTTCAGTGGCCATTTCCTCCAGGATTCCTTTCTGCAGGACTTCATGAATTCCTGATCTACCACCAGCGCCAGTGCTTTCCAATCTGGAAATATTGGCTAGATCCGGATATTTCTGGCTTATAAATTGGTAAAAATCGTTTTTACCAAATCCGGGTCCGGCAATGACTATCCCTTCAATTCCTTCAAACTTGGTAATGGTGTCAATTATCTCCTCATAAAAGTTGTTTATGACTTGCTGACGGTTTTTCTGTACCATCCTTTTGCCTGAGACTCCCCCAATGATAGGACCATAATATTCAACCCCATATTGGCGTAGGATACCCATATCCGCATTATCATCCTCAATAACCACAACCAGTGCACGAGGTATTTTTGATGCATCAATCGCTTCTTTAATTCTTTTCCTATGCCAACGGGACCATTTTTCCTTTTTAATCTTCACTGAGTTCTCAAGCTTTAAGTCCAGGGTGTGATGAGAGCCTAGAGAAACCAAATCTTCGGGTCCCTTTTCAATAACACCTTTAGCCCTTAATTTCCCAGTGTACTTATGAAAATTAATGCTTTCCACGCGTATACCCATAAAAAATGTTTTTTTAATGCCACGATCACTGCGCAGACGCTCTCCACTGGTGTCTTGTATACGACGGGTTGTTCGGGATGAAACCAGATCACCGGGCTCTATAAGGTGAGAAAGATGCCATAAGTCATCCAGAGTTTCGGGGAATAACTCAATAATTCCTCTCTTAGCATCTTGATGTATGATACGCATGATTAAAACCTTCATCAGCAATTTTATTGTTTACTTTTTATTGTTTGCCTGAATTTTGAGTATTATATTTTTTAATATGTTATTTACACAGTATTTACCTTATTTATCTTTAAATCTTTTGTTAACATCCTTTATTTTTTTGTATTATATTCATATTTTTTATTATAATAATCATAAATTTTATATAAAAGGTATTACAAATGTGCTTATGGTGATTATTAATGGATGACCAACTGGAAAGTAAGATAAGAGAAACGCTGGAAAATGTTAAACCGTGGCAGAGGGTCCCTACTTCACTTGAAGGAGTCTTTCTAATCAAAGCTCCTACAAGAGGTGACCAGGAAAGCATAATGGTTGAGATAAACCCTTTAGATGAATTTGGACGTCCCATAAAGCGTAGAGGTATATTTATTCAGCGTAAAATTCATCTTGAACGTTTTTTGGATGTAATGAACCAGCCTCGTTTAAAGGAGTTTTTAGATACACTGGATGCCATGGCTGGAAGTGTGGGAGAAGATAATGTGGGAACACTGGAAATATAATCTTAAAACGTTTTAATGGGATAATAACTATAATTTTGTGGTTATTTATTATCAATCAATTCCCTTTTTTAAAGAAAAATACTGTTCATATTAGTTAAAGTCTAATTTGTAGTAATGTATATAAAAAAAATTATTTATTGACATTCTAGTATTAATTTCCAAAAAATTTATATTTCTTTTAATTGATATTTTTTCATTGTATTATTAAATA
>MTKZ01015532.1_pt1 | contig 13323 bp, 8 predicted proteins | sample 1042781 | NCBI WGS metagenome assembly MTKZ01 (sample SAMN06212207, study PRJNA360539) | anaerobic digester metagenome | biome: Wastewater treatment plant; material: sludge; isolation source: anaerobic digester fed with sludge from wastewater treatment plant | place: Denmark: WWTP Viborg ...
ATGGCAGTTCTTTGGGAAGAAACCCGAAATCGCGTTCAATAAACTGCCTTTCCCCGGCGAGATGGCGGACGTGGTTTGTACTGCGCCGAAGTAACGTCATTTAACAACAGGCAATAATCTCAGGCATACTGTATTTGCAATGAAGAAGCGACAGCATCAGAAAGGATTCTCCAATGGGCACACCATCACTAAACAGGCGTGAGTTTATGAAGCGCGGCATCGCCGTCTCAGCGGTATTTGGCATTCCAACCATTGTGCCGGGCTCGGTGTTCGGCGAAAATGCTCCGAGCAATCGTGTGAATGTCGGCCTTGTCGGTTGCGGTAACATCGGCAATTACCACAAGAACTGGCTCAAGCAATACCCGGACACCCGCATTATCGCCGTCGCCGATGCCTACAAATCGCGGCGGGTTGCCATGGCCGAAGAGATGAACAAGCACTATGAATCCGCGGACACGACAAAAGTATACGATGATTTCCGGGAGGTGATTGCCCATCCGGAAGTCGACGCCATATTCATAGGCGCCCATGACAACTGGCACACCCCGATGGCGATTGCGGCGGCCCGGGCGGGCAAGGACATTTACTGTCAGAAACCGCTCACCCTGGACCTGGAACATGCCAAGCTGCTCCGGCAAGCCGTGGCTGAAAACAGCAGGATTTTTCAGTTTGGCACCCAGTATCGCTCCGAATCNNTACCCCAAAATGGTGGAACTGGTGCGTAATGGCTATATTGGAGAAGTGCAACGGATTGACGTGTGGAGCCGGAATGTATTGAATGATACCAACCAGTACCATGTGGCGCCCTACGGCTCCACGGAGGAAATCCCTGTGCCGGAAGACCTGGATTTCAATGTCTGGCAGGGCCCGTCGCCCATGGTGCCATATACAGCCGACCGGTGCACCCCCTGGGGCGGCTATCATTGTCCGGAGACGTCTCTGGGCTTTGTGGCGGGTTGCGCTATTCATCCCCTGGGCGTCGCGCAGTGGGGCAACCGGTCCGACCATACCAGCCCCATACGGTATGAGGGCACCGGCAAGGTGTCCGCCGAGGGCATCTTCAGGACACTGGAACGCTGGGATATCCTGTGCGATTATGAGAACGGTGTAAAACTGCACATGATGGACATGCAGACGGCTACAGACGTAGTGAAAACGTATTATCCAAAATTGCGCAACGGAGACGGTGTAGTATTTCATGGCACCGAAGGCTGGATAGGGGATTTTAATTTCGGGACCTTCTATGCGAGCAACCAAAATTTATGGAAAGAGGAACTGAAACCGGACGATGAGCGGGTATACAAGTCGGACGGTCATGTGCGCAATTTCATCGATTGTGTCAAGTCGAGAAAAGAGACGGTATGCCCGGTGGAAATGGCAATCCGTTGCGACACCATCGCGCATATGGTGAATGTGACGGCCCGGACCGGGCGGGTGATCAACTGGGATCCCAAAGCCGAACAAATTGTGGGTGACGATGACGCGGCAAAAATGCTTGCCCGTTCCTGCCGCGAGGAATGGAAGATCTGGTAATGTTTGCACGGACTTTATCCCGCCCGGCAACAGCATGGAAGTCCGATTATCGGTCAGGGCCAGCGGAAAAGTATAATAACGCGTCCGTGCCTTGTGGCCCCATCAAGCCTTAAAAATAAGTAACATGGCAGAGACCAAATACTTCGTCATTGCCAGCGGAGCAAAGCGATGACGTGTGGCTGGGTTCCGGGCAAAGCCCGCGTTCCCAAAAACCCGAGAAGGAGCGTGTACTATGAAACGTAGAAGTTTTCTGACTGCCGCAGCGGCAGGCGCCGGTACCTTGGCGGTGGCACCGGGCAGACTCGCCATCGGGGCGGTACCGGAAGGCCGTCCTTTCGCCAACCTGCCTTTGAAGGTGGCATGCAGTTATGGATGGCTTAAAGACTGCCTGCCCGAGGGAAGTTCCCCGTTGGATATTTTCAAACTGGCGGCCGAATGGGGTTTCCCCGCCGTGGAAAACCTGGGCGCAGGCGAGGACAAGGACAATTACAGTCAGTTTGTGGAAGCCACCAATGCGACCGGTGTCAAGTGGACCTGCATTTCGGGCGCGGGACGCATTACCCAGGGGGAAATGCTTGATGTGTCCCAGCATGACCGCCTGGAAGAGCAGTGCAAAACCGCCATGGAACAGGCCAAAGGACTGGGGTGCAACTGTATCATCGGCCTTACGGGTGAAACGAGTTCAAAACGTACCCTCACCTATGATAAGTGCGCCCAGAATGTGATTACATTTCTTCGCCGCATCAAGGGGCTCCTCGAAGAAAACGGTATCCTCATGGTACTGGAGACGCTCAACCAGTTGCAGGACCACCAAAACTTCTGGCTGGCAACCACAGACCAGGCCCAGTTGATCATACAGGCGGTGGACAGCCCGAACATCAAACAGTTATTCGATATCTATCACCAGCAGATAACCGAGGGCAACATCATTCGCAATCTCTGCAACAACATTGACGGTATCGGCCATATCCATATCGGCGACAATCCGGGGCGAAAACAACCCGGTACGGGCGAAATCAATTACCCCAACGTGTTCAAAGCGCTGGCCAAAACCAATTACAGCGGATACGTGGCGGTCGAATGCGGGTATACCGACACCGCCGAAAGCGCCATCCGCGACCTGCTCAAATGCTTTGAAGGCTGGGCATAACCTGTTTTTTAAAAAACTTTCAGGGGTTACCTGGCGGTTCAGAGTTTTGTGTACCTGAGTTAAAAGAACAACGTGGAGTTGCCTTGTTCGTAGTGGCTGTCGGACTTTGTCGAACTGCGTCTGACGAGGTCCGACAGCGTTTTTTTTCCTGGGACACCCCGCCAATGGGAGGCCGGGATTCTTCCCTACGGCTTCTTTACTTCGCGCTCGAAGCCCCGCATGCGCGCCAGCAATTCCTTTACCAGTTTCGGGTGGGTTTCGGCCACATTATAGAGTTCACGCGGGTCACAGCCCAGATGAAACAGTTCGATCTCAGCATCCTCATTTTCGCGGCGCAGTTTCCAGTTACCTTGACGCACTGCTTCAAGACGTTCGCCCCGGAAATAATAAAAGCATTTGTGGGGCGAGTCTGCCTCGCCGCGCAACAGCGGCAGGATGTCTTTCCCGTCCAGGGTGCGATCCTGTGGTGGAGTGACCCCGGCAATGCCTGCCAACGTCGGCAGGATATCCATGGTGGACGCAACCTGGGCGTTTCGCGTGCCGGCGGGGATATGGCCCGGCCAGCAGGCAATCATGGGTACGCGCATGCCCCCTTCCCAGGTGGAGCCTTTGGCCCCGCGCAAAGGCCCGGGTGACCCGCCGTGCCAGCGTTCAACGTTTTCGTTCAGCATACGGTCGGGCAGGTCCAGCCAGGGGCCGTTGTCGCTGGTGAACATAATAAGCGTATTGTCCGACACCCCTTTTTTGGCAAGCGCCTCCCGGATACATCCGACGCTCCAGTCAATCGTTTCAATGACGTCGCCGTAGAGCCCCCCGTCAGATTTCCCCTCGAATTGTTCCGAGGTACTGACGGGAAGATGGGGCATGCTGTGGGCCAGGTACAGGAAAAACGGCGCTTCGTCCCCGGCCTCGATGAAGTTCACCGCTTCTTCGGTATAGCGCTCGGTTAAGGTGTTTTGGTTCACCGGGTATTCAACGGGTTCCGTATCCCGGTATAGTTTCAGCGGCTCGTCCGTCTGCATGAAAGGGTTGCGCATGTCGTTGCTGTAGGGCAGGCCGTACCAGGCATCAAAGCCGCGGCCCGTGGGCAGTACTTCCGGGCGCTGGTGGCCCAAGTGCCATTTGCCCACCGCCATGGTGCGGTAGCCCCGGCTTTTGAGCAGGTTCGCAATGGTAAGTTCCGATTCCGGCAGGTGCTTGTCGCTACCCGGCCCCGTGTTGCCAGGCATGCCGCACCGCACAGGGTAACGCCCGGTCAACAGGGCCGCACGTGACGGAGAGCAGACCGGCGCGGCGGCATAAAATGAGGTCAGACGCACACCGTCCCGTGCCATCTGGTCCAGATGAGGCGTTTTAATCAGAGGATGCCCGTAACAACCGAGGTCGCCATAGCCCATGTCGTCCGCGAAGATGAGAACAATATTCGGGAAAGGCTTATCACCCGTTTCCGGTCGTGCCGAGAACGGAAAGGCCGCCGCACCCGCAACGGCACCTAGGAGTTCCAGAAAGATCCTTCGGTCTAGTGGTGTATTTTTCACGGTAGTGCTCTCCCAGGGGATTGTATTAAGATGTTACCAGAAAATCTTGAATATAACCATGTTTCGCCAACGTACATAGGGGGTCTGTAAAACTTGCAGGACAGGTGGGAAGCGTATGACATGCAAAAATTTCTTGATTGATTTGTACCCACTGTCCTTATAGAACGCCGTTTGTGCCTGATACCAACCTACTGAATTTTGTTTAGCGATAGTGAAGCAAAATTCGCGTTTTGCGTTTTTTGTTTGGCGCGATAATTTCAATGCGCGCTTGAAGCCGCCTATGGGAATTTGCTCCAATGATTATGACAGAAGCCACGGGCGTTGCCATATCTGTCCTGGAAGAAGCCCGAGATAGATTAGAGACAGTAATCGGTGGGCTCGGAGAGTATTCCCCGGCATCCCCGTTGCCACAAAGGAGAACAGCCATGTTGATGCGTACACGGTATGACTTGATTTTGCTGTCGGTACTGTCTGCCGCCGTCCTTTTTAGCGGTTGCCCGGCATTTGGACAAGGGTATGACAAAGAGAAATACGAACCCGACTGGGAATCGCTGCAGCAGTATGAAGTTCCCAGATGGTATCTGGATGCCAAATTCGGCATTTTCATTCACTGGGGGGTGTACGCGGTACCCGCCTTCGGCAATGAATGGTATCCGCGCAATATGTACCGGGAGGGTTCCCACGAATATCAGCATCATGTGGAAACATATGGGCCTCAAGCGCAGTTCGGGTACAAGGACTTCATTCCCCTGTTTAAAGGGGAAAACTATAACCCAAAAGAATGGGCGGCGTTATTCAAACAGGCAGGGGCGCGGTATGTGGTGCCCGTTGCGGAACATCACGACGGCTTTCAGCTGTATGACAGTCAAATCGGAGAATACAACTCGGTCAAGATGGGGCCAAAACGGGACATTGTAGGCGAACTTGCGGCTGCGGTGCGGGACGAGGGGTTGATAGTGGGCGTATCCTCACATCGTGCGGAACACTGGTGGTTCTTTGACGGCGGTATGCAATTCGATTCCGATGTGCGCGCGGGAACCTGGAATGCCTTGTACGGCCCTGCCCAACCGGAGAAAGGGGCGCCTCCCGATAAAGCCTTTCTTGAAGACTGGCTGGCGCGCTGCAAGGAACTTGTGGACAAGTATCAGCCCCAGGTGTTCTGGTTTGACTGGTGGATTGAACAGCCGGTCTTTGAGCCCTATCGTCAGCAGTTTGCCGCCTATTACTATAACCGCGGCCTGGAATGGGATAAGGGAGTCGTCATCAACTATAAAAACGCGTCTTTCCCGGACAAGGCGGCCGTGTTGGACGTCGAACGGGGTACACTAGACCATACACGGGATCAGTTCTGGCAGACGGACACCTCCGCAAGTATCCGGTCTTGGGGCTATATTGAAAACGATACCTTCCGTTCCCCCACTTCACTGATTCACGAACTGGTAGATATCGTCAGCAAGAACGGGTGCCTGTTACTCAATATTGGTCCACACCCCGACGGCGCCATTCCCGAGGAAGCGCAAAAAATCCTGCGGGAAATCGGGCGTTGGCTCAAGATTAACGGTGAGGCCATCTACGATACGCGGCCCTGGACGAAATTCGGCGAGGGGCCAACGCAAAGCGCATCCGGGTCTTTTTCCGACCACAAGGAAGCGCCCTTGACAGCGGAAGACATCCGGTTCACGCGCAAGGGAAATGTGCTGTATGCCGTTGTGATGGACTGGCCTAAAGAAAGGTTCCGCGTCGTTTCGCTTGGAAAAAACATCTCCCCTGATATAAACATCACTTCCGTCAGCCTGCTCGGCAGCCAGGAACCGCTGACCTGGCGGATGGGGGCAAACGGCCTGGAGGCAGAAGTGCCCGAACGGAAGCCCTGTAAACATGCCTATACGCTTAAAATTACCTTGGCGGAATAAGTCCATTTACAGGAGAATATTTCATGAATGTCCTCAAATGCATCTTGTCGGTGATTGCAGTCATCCCTGCCTATGCCATGCAAAGCCTTCAAGACGACACTCCTTGTTCTTTCGGTACAAGCGGCAAGGAAGAGCATGTTTTGGAGGTGGGCAGGGAGGCGGACCTGTTTCAACATTCCGGGAGCGGTTGTCTAACACACATGTGGTTTTGAAGGCGAGTGGACAAGGAAACCTGTAAGCCCTATCCTGCCGTACCATAAGAGAGGACCGTTGTGTCTTGCAGGCGGAACGGTGCGGGTATATCATGTTTCTGAACAGAAAATTACTACTTCGGGAGGCCATGATATGTTTTGCACGGTAATGATTGCCTTGAGCCTGTTGGCCACTGAAACGGACCACAGCGCCATTCCGTTTTCTCCGGCCTTGCAGCGGGCCGATATCCGGCAGGAGCGGCTTGACGATGTGCTGGAAAACGCCTTGCTCCTGGGCAACGGCGATATCAACGCCCTGGTATATTCACGGGGCGGGAACGTGGTGATTTCCCTGACCAAGAACGATGTGTGGGATGCGCGGCTGCTCACGGAGCAGGATCCGCCACTGCCTACACTCCAGCGGTTGAAAGCGCTGGCGGCCGAAGGATGGCCGAAAGGAGGCGATGCCAATTGGATTCTGCCCGACGGACAGGCTTATGACGGTCAGGATTCGTATCATGCCCATCCTTTTCCATGCCCTCTTCAGTGTGCGGAAGTGGTGCTGCAGAGCGGTATTCATGAAGCAGGTGATGAAAAGGAACAGGCGCAGTGGGAGGCTGTGCGCGCAGAGGGAACGCTGAATGAATTTGTGCAAGACGGGACAAAGGGTATCATGCGAATTGAGGGGAAGACTGGATCTTCCAACGGATTCCGGTATGCCCTGGAGCCCCCTTTGGAGGCAGACTACGCAGAGCTCTCGCTTCGCGTCCGGGGAATGGCGAATGCGCGTTTTTTTGTAGAGCTAATGGACGAAAACAACCGACCGTGTTTCAGCAGCGGGTGGCTTGACACGCCCCGGACAGTCGAGGACGTTTCCTTTGTTCTTCCGAAGGACAAAGCCTTCACGGCCATCATCCTTTACACGTGGACTGAGGATGGTGCTCTTGCTGCCAATGTATTCGAAAAAGTCGCTTTTACGGGTAATGGTCCGGAGGTATCCCTCACGCTGGGTTCGCCGCCTTCGGTGCCCATGTCAAGTTCTCTTTCACTGGAGAAAGCCGTGGCGGAAATTGAATCGGTGCCCTGCAAAAGTAATGGGGCCGTAATTCGCGCTATCGCCGATAAGAATGTCTTTCTGATTGAAAGTACCGCATCGGCCCGGTTGCACGCGGTGACGCCGGACTTTCTCCCGCCTCCGGATCTTCAGGACGGTGCGGAGGTGTCGTGCCTCGCGCAGGAGGTCAAGGGCGATCTCGACTGGCCCGGCATGCGTTACGCCGTGGCGCTGGCGCGCGGGGAAGGGGCGACTGCGGTGAGCATTATCACCTCCCTTGAAAGCGACACGCCCCAGGAAGATGCCGTCAAACTGGCGACGGCAACCCTGGCGGAAGACCGCGCCTCCCTGATTGAGACCCATGAGGCGGCCTGGCGCGATTTCTGGTCGGCCAGTGGCGTCTCCATGCCGGACACGACCCTCGAACAGAACTGGTATCGGTCGCTTTATTTCCTGCGTTGCGTAACCAAGCCGGGGGTGGTGTCACCGGGGCTGTTTGCGGGTCTGATCAACGCAACCCCCGCCTGGCACGGTGATTACCATCTCAATTACAACTTGCAGCAGACCTTCTGGAGCGCTTATATCACCAATCACTGCGAACTCGCGGAGCCCTATGACCGGCTTATCCTCGAATACCTGCCCCGGGCTATCTGGCTGGCCCGCCAGGTGTATGACTGCGCGGGCGCTTTCTATCCGCACGTGCTGTTCGCCTACGAACCGGCAGACCCGGAGTCCTGCAACAGCGTCAACGGGCGGCAGTATATCCATCATGTGTGGGGACTGACGCTGGGCGTGGCGGGATTCGCGGTACAGCCGCTGTGGTGGCGCTATAAATACGCTCCCGATCCCGAACTGCTGCGCGAGATCACCTATCCGCCCCTGCGCGAGGTTGCCCGATTTTATGCGTCCTTCATCCAGACCTGTGACCGAAAGGACGGGGTCGTGCGGCTTGGCCCGTCCGTGAGCCCGGAACATTGGGGCTGGACTGAGAACCTGGACCGTAATTACGATTGCGCCTTCGATATTGCCATGACCCGTTATACCCTGGAAGCCGCCATCGAAGCCGCCGGCGTATTGAAATGCGACGCCGACCTCGCGCAGCAATGGCGGGAGGCGTTACCGTTGCTGCCGTCGTATCCTACTACCGGCGGGGAGGCGCCCGTGGTCGTGGATGTGGCCGGAGCGCCGCCCACGGAATATAACATTTCCGTGCCCGCCACGCCGGTCTATCCCGGCGACGTGGTAACGTGGTGGTCGGATAAGGAAGAACAGGAACTTTTCACGCGGACGATAGACACCCTGGAATGGAACGGCAATAACGCCGCCTTTATGCTGGCCATTTCCCGCGCGCGGCTCGGCATGCCGAATTCGGCAGACTGGCTGCGCGACGAAATCATCGCGCGCCAGCGGCCCAACGGCACGCTGACCCTGAACCGCCTCGGCCACCATTTCAATACCTTCGGTCACTATACCGAACAGTTCGGGGCCGCCCAAGCCGTGTCGGAACTGCTACTCCAAAGTATTGGGGATATCGTGCGTGTGCTGCCGGCGTGGCCGCTGGAAAGCTCCGTACGCTTCCACCAGCTGCGTGCTCAGGGCGGTTTCCTCGTGAGCGGCGGCTGCGAAGAGGGCCGTCTGTTGCCGGTCCGCGTTCTATCCACTGTCGGAGGCGCGTTCCGTATGGCGTCCCCCTGGGAACAGACAACGGTGCAGCGGGGCGACGAAACCCAGCCGGCAACGCCGGAGGAGAACGGTATCATCACCCTCGATACCCGCCCGGGCGAGGTGCTGGTAGTAAGCGGGGCGGCGTCTTAGACCGTGCCCCGCCTATTGGTGGACTGCAGGGGCCGCCCGCGTTGTTTGAGAAGGACATCAAGGACCTAAAGGACGTGAAGGACACCGTTTCTACGGGTGTGTTCTATCGTACTTTGGGTCCTTTGGCTGTGTTCAAGGGGGTGCCTTCCGGGCTGACTACTGCGGTATGACCGGCAGCAGGATATGGGACGGCCGGTCGGTGTCGTGGTAGATGGTCTGTTTCGCGGTTTTGAATTCGGTTTGCTGCGCGAAGGGGCCGTATACATTCAGGTTGCGGTCGAATTGGGGAAAGTTGCTGCTGGATACCTGCACCCGGATGCGGTGGCCTTCAAGGAACACATTGCTGGTCGCCCACAAGTCAATCTCGAAGCGGTAAACCTCGCCCGGGACCAGGGGCGTGTCTACCCCCTCTTCCCGAAACCGGCCGCGAACAATCCCTTCCGCCAGGTTGAGGCTGGTCCCATCGGGGGCAACATCGCAGAGTTTCGCCGTGAAATCCGTGTCATCCCCGGACGTGGCAGCGTACAGCACAAAGCGGATCGGACCAGTGACCTCCAGGGCTTCGGTCAGCGGCGCGGAGGTGTAGACCAGCACGTCCTGCCGACTTTCCACCTTCTCCTGCCGCCGCGGGCCCATGCCGTCCCCCATGAAACAGCCGCCGACGGAGGGCACCGGATCGGCGGGATCATAGACGTAAGTGTCCGGCGCTTCTTCTCCGGAAGCGGGAACCTCGCCCAGGGCGCCGTCGCCCGAGGCCGTGTTGGCCTCGCCGTTGCTGCGGATATAATACGGAGTGTAAACGGTTCGCGCCAGGGGCCAGTCCTCCTCCCGCCGCCAGGTGTTAATTCCCATCACAAAGATATGGACCGGCTTCTCCGGCAGGTTCCCTTTTCCTCGAAGCCAGTAATCGTTCCAGTTGAAAAGTTCCCGAAGGAGCAAAGGGATGCCAGCTTCCTTGCCAAAGTCCCGGTCGCACTCCTGGCTGCCGTGCATCCACGGTCCCATGAGAAGGTGTGGTCGCCGCGCGGCATCGCTGCCCGCGGACGCCCGCAGCGCCTGGTAATCCTCCAGCATGCCTCCGGCCGCAATGTCATACCAGCCGCCGATGAGCAGGGCCGGTGCGGTGATATTCGGTATCTCCGGACGCCTGTTAAGAGCGTCCCAGTAGGCATCACGCAGGGGATGGGCGAGCCAGTCATTGAAAAAGTCCACATCGGCGCCGGTTACATCATCCGCTTCCATCAACGGCAGGTGCCACATGCCCGTTTCAAAGTCCTCTTTCGGATGGTCGCCGCCTTTCCGTTCCCCCACGCCCACCGCCCAACCGCCCCCCGTTTCCAGACAGATGGCACCGTCGCGGTAGAACAGGTCGCGCAGGTCGGCTGAGATGACCATGGGCGCCATGCATTTCATCGTGTCTCCGGCCGCCGGCGCGAGGGCCCACTGCGTGTAGCCCAGGTAGGACGGCCCCGCCGCGCCCAGGTCGCCATTGAACCAGGGTTGCTCCCGAAGCCAGCGGACCACGTCTTCACTGTCCTGACGTTCATGGCTGAAGGCATAGAAGTCGCCCTCGGAGGCATACCGGCCACGCACGTCCTGGATGATCAGGGCCAGGCCCCGCTGGGCGAAAAGGATGCCCGGAGCAAAGGAAAAGCGCCCGACCGGGACCTCCTGCAACGGCTTCTTGTCATAAGGAAGCCGGATGAGGATGGCGGGAAACGGACCGGCCCCGTCCGGCCGATAAATGTCCGTGGCCAGACGCACCCCGTCGCGCATGGGAACCATCACGTCCTTTTCCACCACCATCCCGCCGTACACGGGCTGCGATATGCCGAGATAGGCTGCAAGGATACGGTACCGCAGCATCCACCCCGCGCCCGTCAGCACTGCCGCCGCCAGCGCGGTCACCGCCAGCAGGATCAGGCATCTTTTCAAAACGACCCGTAGTCTCAATGTAAAATCCTTTTTATGTATCGGCATAACAGTTCTTACGCAGGGGGGGGGGAATCATTGGTCTCCCCTGCGTAAAGCTTTATACGTAATGGAATCCGCCTCTTTCTCATCACCGGACAGAATAGGGGGATGCGCATTTAAAGACGGTTATTTCAAGATACCGCCGCGGCGGGAACTCAGGCGTATCCCCTGGAGCAGCATGTTCAGGTCTTCGGGATTATCCGAGATTTCCATGCCGGTTTCCCGGGTAATCAAGCCCTCTTTGATCAAGTCATTGAGACTGTCGTTAAAGCCCTGCATGCCCTCCTCCCGTCCGGAGGCGATTACCGTATTGAGTTGGGCAATACGGTTTTCCCGTATGAGGACCCGTGCCGCCGGGTTCATCACCAGCACTTCGCACGCGGGCACCCGCCCGACGCCGTCCGCGCGCTGCAGCAGGCGCATACACAAGATGCCCTGCAGATTGAGCGATAACTGGGAGCGTATCTGGTCCTGCTGGTTGGCGGGGAACAGGTCGAGTATGCGGTCCATGGTCTGAATAACATTGGTAGTGTGAAGCGTGGTGAAAACGAGATGCCCGGTCTCGGCGGCGCTGATGGCCGCCTGAAAGGTCTCCAGGTCGCGCATCTCGCCGATAAGAATAACATCCGGGTCCTGCCGCATGACGGACTTCAGCGCCGAAGCGAAATCAATCGTGTCCAGCCCAATCTCGCGCTGGCTGATAAACGCCTTCTTGTCCGCGTGCAGAAACTCAATCGGGTCTTCGATGGTGACAATGTGGCATTTTCTGTGCTGGTTGATATATTCCACGATGGAGGCGAGCGTGGTGGTTTTGCCGCTCCCGGTAGTACCCGTCAACAGCACCATTCCGCGGGGCATCTGGGCAAATTTTTCCAGGACGGGTGGAAGGTGCAGGTTGGCAAAACTTTCAATGTTCGTTTTGATACGCCGTATGGAACAGGACACCGCCCCGCGTTGACGGAAAATATTCACCCGAAACCGGCCCACGCCCTTTTCCGAATAGGACAGGTCCACTTCGCCCCGCTTTTTGAAATGGGTGTTCTGTTCCGGGTTCAACATAAAGGAGATGATTTCGTCGATCATCTCCGCGCTATACATCTCCTCATCGACCGGAACCATTTCTCCGTCAATGCGGTACCAGGGTGCCGCTCCCGTCTTCAGATGAATATCCGATGCGTCACGTTGAACGGCGCGTAGAAGGAGTTTTTGAAAGTGTGTTTTCATACGCCTGCCTTTTCTTTTCAAGGACCTTTTGCAAGTAAGGAGGCATTTGAGAATTTGCCCGGCCTGTCGAAGGAGGAGGAGTATAACTGGCGGCCGGCGCGATGCCCGAGGCCGGTTCCAGCTTGCCGTGGTCGGTCTCCTCGTTTTTTGCGTTCATGACAGGAACGGCCTCAACCGGGGGTTTTACCGGCGCCGGTTTTTCCACGGGAACAGGAACCGGAGCCTCCTCCTCCTTTTCCCTGACAGTAACGGCAACGGGCCTGGATACCCGCGGAACGTTGTCGGCCTGAACAAAGCGGGCGGTATACTCCGTAGGATCTTTCTTTTCGAAACCGGCGGCAATCACCGTGATTTGAATCTCGGGCCGCTCCTCTTCGTCCACCACGGCGCCGCCGATGATGGTCGCTTCCCGCCCAATATTGGACTTGATGTACTCGTTCGCCTTCATGACCTCCTGCATGCGCATGTCGTTGCCGCCCCGGATATTGATAATGACGCCCTTGGCGCCGCAAATATCCGATTGCTCCAGCAACGGACAATTGATGGCATCCTTCGCCGCGCGAATGGCCCTGTCCTGCCCCTCGCACACACCGATACCCATCAGCGCCCTGCCGCGCGATTTCATCAGCGTGCGCACATCGGCGAAATCGACGTTTATCAGTCCCGGCACCGTTATCAGTTCCGATATGGCCCGCACGCCATTGTGGAGCACTTCATCGCCTTTGCGGAATGCGTCCACCAACCGGGTTTCATCGTCGCTCAGTTGGGCGATGCGGTCATTGGGCACCACAATCATGGAATCCACATGTTTTTCCAGCTCTTCCAGGCCCGACAGTGCATTATCCATGCGTTCCATGCCTTCATAAGAAAAAGGCAGGGTAACCACGGCAACCACGAGCGCCCCGGATGCGGTCGCTTCTTCCGCAACAAT
>MTKZ01126797.1_pt1 | contig 13323 bp, 10 predicted proteins | sample 1042781 | NCBI WGS metagenome assembly MTKZ01 (sample SAMN06212207, study PRJNA360539) | anaerobic digester metagenome | biome: Wastewater treatment plant; material: sludge; isolation source: anaerobic digester fed with sludge from wastewater treatment plant | place: Denmark: WWTP Viborg ...
GTGATTCAACAAGTCACCGAAATCAAGAAGCAGCACGATCTCCCCACTTTCCACCCAGCCCGCGAAGAAAACCTCATTTCAGCCCGTCGCGCCCAAGCCACCCAAGCCGGATTGGACCCCGACTACGTGGAGGACCTGTTCCGGACAATGCTCCGCCATTCCCGCGTTGGGCAACTCAACACCCTTAGCCGCCGCAGCGTCCGGCCCGGTGCCAAAGTCCTCATCGTCGGCGGGCTTGGAAATATGGGGCGTTTCTTCTCCACCTGGCTCCGCCAATCCGATTACGAAGTCCGCATTTTAGACCGTGAGGATTGGCCGCAGGTCCGCTCGCTCGCCGCTGGCGTTGACCTCTGCCTGCTGGCGGTGCCCATTGAAACCACCCCATCGGTTGCACTCCAAATCGGCCCACACCTCCCGCCCGCCTGCGTCCTGGCCGACATTACCAGCCTCAAGCGCAAGCCCTTGGAAGCCATGCTCCGGGGCCACGCGGGGCCCGTCGTCGGACTGCACCCCCTCTTCGGTCCGGCCACGGTCACGATGGACAAGCAAATTGTGGTCTTTAGCCCCGGCCGCGCCATGGACAAGTGCCAGTGGTTTCTGGACCAACTCACGCTTTGGGGCAACGTGCTGGTCGAGACCCTGCCCGCCGAGCACGACGAGATCATGGGGATTGTTCAGGCGCTGCGCCACTTCGCCACCTTTACCTTTGGCCAATTCCTCCGCTCGCGCGGCGTTCCCATCTTGCGCACCCTTGAACTGTCCAGCCCGATCTACCGCCTGGAACTAGCTATGGTCGGCCGTCTTTTCGCGCAGGACCCTCAACTCTACGCCGAGATCGTGTTTGCCACACCCGAGCGCCAGGCTCTCCTGAAGGACTACATTCAGTCCCTCCAACAGAACCTCGCCCTGGTCGAACGCGGCGACAAAGCCGAATTCGTCGCCCGCTTCCGCCAGATCGCCGAGTGGTTTGGCCCCTTCAGCGAGCAGGCCATGCGCGAGAGCACGTTCCTCGTCGAGAAACTCGTCCACCGCTTCTGACGCCCGCTTCGGCACCAACCCTGCTCAATAGATCAAGGGAATAAACCGCCGCACTCGGCGCTCGTAGCTGGCGTATTCGGGGAACTGCTGTCGGAGCCAACGTTCCTCGCGCCGGGCTTTGGCGTCGAGAAGCGGAGCGAGCGCCAATGCCGCCGACAGCGCGGGCCAACTCGCAGAGAACAGTGCCCAGCCCGCCGATGCGCAAAACACAGCGACGTAAAGCGGATGGCGCATGTACCGATAAATGCCCGTTTGAACCAATCTGGTGCGCGGTAGTGGTTTGGGAAACGGCGTCAGGTTCCGGCCCAGGCTGATGGCACCCGCCAAGCCGCAAACCGCGGAGCTCAGGAGTAGTAAAGCGCCGCACCAAGTGACGGGAGCACTGTGCCAATGGTTGCGATAGAAAACGCCGCCTGCCATGACGAGACCCATAAGCAGGTTTTGGCCGAGCATCCAAAGCCCGCCGCGATCAAGAAAGGTGGTCCTCATGTGCCCCGCCACATGGGAGCGGCTAGTAAGTGCAAGTCATCGGCCGGGACAATTGTCGTCGCCAGGCCAGAGTTGGAAAGCGGGTGATGGTTCCACTATCCGGAATGTGGTGAGTGTTGTGTCTCTGAGGGGCTTGGCGCATGGTCGTGGCAGGAGGTCTCCAACTGCCCAACGAGAATGGCAATGCCCAAACCAGCCGCCAATGCCACGGAAAGTCTAAGGCGATCATGCGTGTGGAATTGCAGTTCCGGCAGCAGGTCAGCGCAGGCAATGCAGAGAAAGGTGCCCGCACTAAATGCCAGAGCGCAGCCGAGCCACGCCGGATGTTCATGGGCCCAGGGGCTGGCGCCCAGGAAAAACAGCATTGCGCCCAGCGGGGTCACACATGCGAACAACAGATTGACCCAGTGTCTTGATGCCCGACCCGCACCGCTCGCAGCCATCAATGTCGTAATGGCCAGCGCCCCGAAAGGCTTGTGCAGAATGACGGCAAGTGCCGTGCCCAGACCCAACGCCCCCCCGTGCGCGTGCGCATCCGACGCCACAGCAGCTGCCATTGCCAGCCCGTCAAACACCGAGTGAATTGACAATCCGAAGGCAAGCCCAATCCAACTGAGGCTGCGGGCGGATCGCTCGGCCAGCGAATGGGTATGGCCACATGGCTCCGTTGGACTTCCCTCGGGAACATCATGGTGATGAAAGGGCACAAACCGTTGCAGGAAGAACATGACGAGGAAGCCGACCAGCAGCCACGCGGTGCTTTGGTGGACGGAGCCCAGTTCATGAGTGGCATGTGGCAGGAGGCCAAGCACTGACAATCCAAGCATCAGGCCGGCGACAAAACTGACGGACATTTGAAGGCGGATGTGCGTCAACTTGAACAAGGTGGGCATGAAGCCGCCAGCTAACGCCGCCAGCAAGGCGAGCAGACAGTACCCAAGCAACAGGACGGTTGGAGAATGCATGGGGTTATTCATAGCATAGCGAGAGGCCGGAACGCCAGTGCGTGTTATTGCGCGGTTTGGGGGTAATAGCGTTTCTTAGCGGCGTGGCCTGGAGCAGCGTAGGAAAACTGCTGCCGGGATCGGATGAACGCACACTGAGCCGCCAGGTGCGGACAAGGTGCGATTCTTCTCAACCCTGCCGGTGGCGATGCCGGCACGCCCGGTTGCTAGCCCCGCGGCCCAGTCAGGGCACCAAAGAGACCCCTGCCGTCCATCAGTCTGAGTGGCAGTTTCCCCCGGGCTGCCCGTGTCCATGATCGTGCGCATGCTGGTGATGATGACCATGGTCGCGGTGATGCTCGGGATGCGTGCACCCCTCGGGGGTCTGGATCAGCCGTCCTTCAAGGTAGGCGACCACCAGCGATTCCACCGGTGCGTCAGGCTGTCCAGCCCGCACCTGAATGCCGTTCTGGGCAAGAATGGCCAACGCCCGTTGGCCAATGCCGCCGGCGATGACCACCTGAACGTTCTGTTCGCGCAGCCATCGCGGGAACGCCCCGGGTTGGTGCTCGGGGGCGGGCAGAATTTCGGTGCGCAAGATGGCTTTTGTGCTTTGATCCACTTCGATCAGCGCGAAGTGCCGGCTGCCGCCGAAATGTGAATTCAGGCGGCCGTTTTCTACTGGAATAGCAATTTTCATTATTCTCTAATCTGTCCTGATCTCATTGACTCATCTCATCCGCAAACGCTTTAAAGCTTCCAGGCGGCGGGAATGGGGTCCCTTCCGGCCCCGGAGTCTCCCAACGCCGACCGCAACAGCCGGGCATCACAAACTCAGGCTGCGTCAGCGTGCCCCGGTGAAACGCGGCAATTACGGAGTCCAGTTCGCCGCAGATGTGTGGCACAACGCGGATCCGCGCCTGCTCCAACGCCGCCAAGAGCCCTCGCGATATCCCCCCGCAAATCAGAACCTGGATGCCCAACTCGCCAAGGCTGCGGGCGATTCCCTCCGGCTGCTTCTCAAAGAGCACGACCTCTTTTCGCTCGACCTCCGCCTCGCCTTTCAGGCGAATCAGCACCAGCCGTGCCGCCACGTCAAAGACTGGCGACACGCGACCCTGACAGTTGGGAATCGCAATCAGCACGCTCGCCGTAATGCGAGATTCATGCCAGCACGAGAATGGGGGCTGGACCCAGCGAAATCACCAATGGAGACATGGTCAGACCCCACCGTTGGCCCGCGCAGCGGGAACATGCGGTGTCGCAAAATGCACCTGGCGGCGGGAGCGCCCGTCGCAATCTGCAAGCCTACCGGTTGCGATCGTCCGCCTTCCCGGACGTCAGCCGCTGTTTTGCCTGCTCAATCAGCTCCACCAGGCTCAGCGCCTTTGGAGGGGGAGAGGAAGCGCTCGCCCGCTCGACTTGGGCCATCGCCTCCTCCGAAAGATGCGCCTGCAAGAAGCCGCGCACATCGAAGCGTTCCCACCAGCAGTTCAGAATCAGCCGGCAGGGCTTGCTGCCGGCTTCTTGCCGGCAATAGCCGAAGGTGATTTCCTGACCGAGGCGAGGACAGCGTGCGAGAACATCCTGGTCGTGTTCGTTCAGCATGGTCAAACCATACGCCTATCTACGCCCGTTGACGAGCCTTGTCTTTGCGCCCAAGGCGGCCAGCCGTTAAACCGCATCGCCCCTCATTTTTTGCAGCCAGCCTTCGTGCTGGTGGCCTGGGCCATCACCTGGCCACGGTTATGAAGTTGCGGGTGCGTTTGCGCATCCTCATCGTTATTCACCTGCCATTGGCTTCAGGTTGCCTGGCCTGTCGGATCAGGAATCCCTTTCCGCCTTTGCCGGCAGGTCCATTCATACAGAATTGGGAAGACGATCTGCACGAAGAAGATGGCCACGAGGAACCCGCCGATATAGACAAGGGCCAGGGGCTGGTGAATCTCGGAGCCAGAACTGGCTCCCAACGCCAGGGGCAGCACACCCAGGATGAGAATTAGTTCGGTCATGAAAAGCGGGCGGAAACGTTTGATGGCTCCCTCGATGACCGCCCGGTGAAGCTCGACGCCGGTCCTTCGGAGGTCGTTGATACTGCCCACCAGCACGATGCCGTTCTGGAGGGCGATGCCAAACAGGGCAATGAACCCAATCAGGGAGGAGACGTTCAAGGTCTGCCCGGCCAGGAAAAGCGCCACAATGCCCCCCGCCACCGTCATGGGCACGTTGAGAAGCAACAGCAGGGACTGCCGGAGGGAATGAAGGGAGGCGAACAGGACGACCAGCACCGCCAGTGCGACGATCAACATCATCCACAGGAGCTGCCGGGTGGTGCGCTGCTGGCTCTCAAACTGACCGCCGAACGTCACGTAGTAACCCTGCGGTAGCGACACAGAGCGGGCGATCTGGTCCTTGGCCTCCTGCACGAAGCTGCCCACGTCGCGGCCGACGACGTTGCAGAGCAGCACCTTTCTGCGCATCAGGTTTTCCCGGAAGATGGTCTGTGGCCCCTCGCCGCGGTCCACGCGGGCGATCTGCGATAGAGGTACCCGCTGGCCCGAGGGAGTATCTACCAGCAGGTTTTGAATCGTCTCCGCGTCCTCTCGGTAGGCTTCGGGCAGCCGAAGCAGGACGGATGTGATGCGGTGGGCCTCCCACACGTCGGTGACCTCGACGCCGTTCAAGGCGGTCTCGATCAGGTCGGCCACCTCCTCGACTTTGATTCCGTGGCGCGCCAGGGCCTCGCGCTGGAGTTGGATCACAACCTGTGGTATACCGGTGGTTTCCTCGATCTGCAGGTCCGCCACGCCGGGGACCTGGCTCAGGACATCCTCAATCTCATGGACGCGGGCGTTAAGTATTTCCAGGTCAGATCCGAAGAGCTTGACGGCGATCTGGCCCTCGGTGCCGGTCAGCATTTCGCTCATCTTGTTGGCAATCGGCTGCTCGAAGATGTAGAAGATGCCGGGTATGTTTTCCAGTTCACGGCGCATGGCCTCGGTCAGCTCTTCGTAGCCACGCTGGCGCTGTTCTCGCGGTTTGAGTTCCAGTATATAATGGCTGTGGTTGACCGGGTGGACGTGCTCGGATTCCTCAGCGGAACCAGTCGTGCGGCAGACGTGAATGACTTCGGGAAAGGAGGCGAAGATGGCCTCTACCTTTTTGCCAATGCGCACCGATTCCTGGAGCGAAGTTTCCGGCAACATTACGGTCGAGGCGATCATCGAGCCTTCGTCGAGGAACGGCACAAACTCGTTGCCCAGCCGCGGGTAGCACAGGGCACCGGCCAAGAGGATGAGCCCCGACGCCATGGCCATCATGCCTTTGTTCCGGAACGCCCGCTCCAGCAGCTCAGCATAGCCGCGGGTAATGGCTTCCATGACGCGGTCCAGTCGGGTGAAACCCACCTTCCTGGGGGGACAGAACGACATCAGGACGGGCTGCAACGTAAGGTTGATGATCAACGCGCCAAACGNNATCAGCGCGAACGCAGTCGGCCGGAACATCCGTCCGGCGATCCCTTCCAGACCGAGGAGCGGCAGAAAGACGAGGATGATGATCAGGTTCGCCCAGAACAGATAAGGAGCGATTTCCTGGGCGGCAAAGGCAGTCAGCTGCCGCGGCGAGGTGTTCTTGTCGTCGTTGTGGAAGACCCGGCAGATGTTCTCGACCATGATGACCGATCCGCTGGCCATCTTCCCGACGCCCACCGCCAGGCCGCCAAGGGCCATCACGGTCAGCGACACCCCAGCTACGTGCAACAGCACCAGCGAGAGCAGGATCGATATGGGGATCGTCAGGGCGGCAACCATTGAGGCGCGGAAATTGGCAAGGAAGATCAGCATGACCACGAAGATGAGGAACCCGCCTTCGAGCATGGCGACCCCGAGATGATTCAGCGAGCTCAGGATCAGCTTGGACTGGTCGTAATAGGGCACGATGCGCATCTTCTCCGGGAGGTCGCGGCCCATCTCGACAAGGAATTGCCTGACCCGGGCGATCGTGCCCAGGCTGTCGCCGCCGTATTGCTTCTGCACTACCACCGAGACGGCATCCGCACCGTTCAGGCTGGCGTCTTCACGCGCAAACTTCGCGCCTCCCTTCACTTCGGCAACGTCTTTGACATAGACGGGCACGTCTTTGCGGGCCGTGATGACAGTGTTTTCGATGTGCGCCAGCGACTCGATGCGGCCGACGCCTTTGATCAGGAACTCCTGGTTCTTCTTGGTGATAATGCCGCCGGAGAAGTTGCGATTGCTCTTCTCGATCGCCTCTTTGACCTCGCCGACCGTGATGCCATAGTGGTGCAGCATGTCGGGCTTGAGGAAGACCTGATATTGGCGGATGAACCCGCCTAGGTTGAGCACAAACGACACGCCTTCCGTCCCTAGCAGGCGGTAGCGGATCGTCCAATCCGCCACGCTGCGCAACTCCATCGGGTCAACCCCATCGCCCACCACAGCGAACTCGAAGATTTCGCCCATGCGCGAGGAAACCGGCCCCATCACCGGCTGAGACGACCCCGCCGGCAACTGGTTGACCACGATGTCGAGTTTTCCCGCTACGATTTGCCGGGCCAGGTAGATGTCAATGCCCCAGTCGAACTCGACCGTCACCACCGACTCGCCGGTAGTGGACTCGGACCGCACACGAACGACGTGGGGTGTGCCGTGCATCAGGCTTTCCAAGGGGAAGGTGATCATCCGCTCCACATCCTCCGCCGCCATGCCTGGGCAACTGGTGATGATGTTGACCAGCGGGGCGTTCAGGTCCGGATAAATGTCTTTCGGCATCTGCTGGTAAACCACTACGCCGGCGACCGAAACCAGCACCGCCAACAGGATGACCAGCAGGCGGTTGCGCAGCGCCAAATCAATGATCGCTCGAATCACAAGGATCTCCTCTTCAATGGGTGTGCGCGCCGTGCAGGCTGGCTCCGCTCAGCTTGGACCTCAACTGGTGGTTGCCCTCGATTACCACCTCTTCCCCCTCCTGCAGCCCTTNNACCGTCCTCCAGGATCGCCGACACGGGGACCGCCAACACCGGCCCATTGCGGGCGAAGAACAAACTCACATCGGCGAACATGCCGGGCTTGAGCCGCTCCTCCCGATTGTCCACCTCCGTCCGGACGGTGATGGTGCGGGTTTCCTCCTGGACCACATCGGCAATGTAGCAGACCTTGCCGGTGAAGCGCTCCGCGAGAAATGCCGGCACCCTCACCTCGACCTCCTGGCCGATCCTGGCTTTGGCCAGATCCTTCTCATAAATCTCGGCGTCCACCCACAGCAGTTTCGGATCAACGATCGTGAGAATTTCCTTGGACTGATCCACCATGGCGCCGATCACCGCCGAGCTGGTGACGACTTTGCCGTTAATTGGCGAGTGCAAAACCATGGCCGGGCTGATCTTGTGGTTCTCGGCGATCTCTTTCACCTGGCTCTCGTTGAAACCCAGGGTGTGCAGTCGCTTCTCGGCCGCCTCCAAGCTAGCCCGTGCCACCTTGGAATCGGTCTCAGCCGCCAGCAGGNNCGCCAGCAGGTTCTTCCGCGCGCCGATCCCGTCGGCGGCCAACTGCTTCTCGCGGGTGAGGCTAAGCTCGGCCAATTCATGACTGGCGTGCGCTTTGAAGTACTCGGACATGGCATCGGCCACCTCGGCGCACTCCAGCGTCACCAACGGTTGCCCTTTCCTGACCCGGTCCCCCACCCGGACGTGGACCTCTGCGATCCGCCCCGGCAGGAAATAGCTCACAATCGCCGTGCCCGAACGCGGAGCCAGGATTTTCCCCGCGGCTTTCAGGACACCCGGACATTCGCGCCGCTCTGCCTTGGCCCAGTGAATGCCCGCCGCCTCGATCGCCGCCGCCGAAAGCTGAACCACACCCTCGACCGAGGCCGCTTTGGGTGCCGCACTCTCCGGCTCCGAAGAGGGCCGGCCATGTCGTTTCCCGGCGCTCCATGCGGGCAGGCCGAGGATCAAAATCATCGTCACGAGGTAACTGCGTTTCATTTCTCTTCCTTTCTGTTCAACTGCGGCATTCCCGCCGTTAGGATCGGTTCCCCGACCAACCGTTCTACTCTCGCGACCGCCAGGTTTACCCGGACCAGGGCTTCCAGGTAGCTGGCGCGAGTCTGCGCCAAGGTCTCCTGGGCGGTCAGCAACTCCAGATAATCAAAACCACCCTGTTGGTAACCCTGCTGCGTCTTGCGGAAGGCATCCGTCGCCCCCGGCAAGACCCGTTCGGCAAATGTCCGGCGCTCCTCCAACGCCGTCGTTAATTCGGAATAAGCGTCCGCCAGCGCCGCCTGCACCCGCAACTCCGCGTCCCTCCTTTGCCATTCCGCCCGCGCCAGGTTGGCCCGCGCCTCGCGGATGCCGTCCTGGTTCCGATAAAACAAAGGCACCGGCACGCCGAGGCCAAACACCATCGTGCTTACCCGGTCGCCTTCGATCCACCGGTAACCCGCCAGGACCGACACATCGGGGACACGCTTGGCGCGTTCGACAGCAAGCGCGGCATCCCTTCTCACCACCTCGACCGCCGCGCTCATCAGTTCCGGACTCTCGGCCAGCCTTAGCCGCAGCGCCGAAAGGGGTGGCGGCGCGACTTGGCACTCCAGCGTGCCGGTGGCCTCTTGAAACACCGGTGTCGCCGAGCCCCACGTCGCTGAAAGGCGCACGCGGGCGGCCTCCAATTCCTGTCTCGCGCGGTTTACTTGCGTCGAGGCCTGCGCGTGCGCAACCGCCGCGCGCGTGCTCTCCACCGAGGACGCGTCGCCCGCCGCCACACGTTTGTCCGCCGCCGTTAGCACCTCCTGCGCGATGCGGAACGTCTCCTGGGCAATCCGCACCTTCTCCTGGGCGCCGAGCAACGTGACAAACGACTGCACGGCTTCGGAAAACACGTCCAGTCGCTTCGCTTCGTACGCCCACCCGGCGAGCTGCCGCTCCGCGGCGGCCACCCGCATGGCGCGGGAACGCTTGCTGCCGAGCAGAATGCTTTGGGCCACCGCAATCGTCGTCTCGCTTTATTGCAAACCGTCCAAATCGCCCCCCACGTTCTCGAGATCAACGCCTGCCTCAGGGTTCGGGAGCAGTCGGGCCTGCAACTCGCGCGCTTCCGCCGCCCGAATATCCCAGGCGAAACTCGCCAGCTCGGGATTGTGGCGGAGCGCCAGGACCAGTGCCTCGCGCAAATCAAGCGTCTTAGTCGGTTCGGAAAACTGTGGCCACTGCTCTGCGTGAGTCGCGCCCGAAGCCGGCACGGCCTCGCAGACGGGCAGGTCGCGCCCCAGGGAACGAGGACTGGCATTCAAGTGGTCCGCGTTGTGGGTGGCGCACCCTGCCAGCCCCACTACCAGCACGGACCACGGCACGGCCAGCCAGCGCCACAGCACACCGCCTGGCGGCAAGGCCGGCTGACCAGGCGCCAACAGCGGCTCGCTCCGGCGGCCATCCCCAACGCGCCCCACGTCACGCTGCCGGCCGGCAGGACTCAGAACAGACCCGTTTCTCAGACAAACAGACCGATTGCACTTCATACTCTTCAACTCGGATTCAATTGCGCGGACAACGAATGCGCACTCGCGCATCACTTACGATCAGACCGGATTGGTGGTGGACGGCACGAGCCGTCCCAACCATGCTAGCGGAGGGAGAATCCGGAGGGAGGAGCCCGCGAGGGAGAAAGGCGGTAGAGGGCAGATGCCCGGTACAAAGTCTCGTTTCGGCAGCAAGCGGCTACCAATATGAACAGCACCGTCGCGACAACCGCCGGCGCAGGGGCCGGCTCAACCAGCCCGCCTTGGAGCTGTTTGATGGCGCAGAAGTCGTCCGCTTGCCCGGCGTTCGGGCAGATCAGCTCATGCACTTGCGCCGAGCTTGCGGCCAACGCCATTCCCAGCAGCAGGAACAGCATCAGCGCCACTGCCCCGGTTTTGCCGGAGATGTGGACGCGTCGTTGAGACCAGTTGGTCACCACGCGCCGCATTACACCATATGCCTTCGTAGAGGTCAAGCGTCGGCAACGCATTTTGCGCCACGCGAATTGACTCACAATACATATGACTTAAGAAGGGGAAGGGGGTGTGGGGGGAGGGGCGTTCGCGCGCCGCTCGCCGCTGGTGGAGAATCTCAAACGGACCTCAGGTCACTTGCACCCTGACCTTGCCCGCAATGTCCAGGCTGAAGGCATCAAAATCGAAGCCGTGCAGGCTCCAGCGGGAGGCTCGGGCAAGTTGCCCGTTGAGAGCGACCGCACGGGACTCCGCCTGCGAGCGCAACAGCAGCAGCGTGGCTTGAGACAGCGCGGTGCCGGCCTGAAGCGTGAAGGTGTCGGCGGAGTCAAAGCGGGCTTTGACACCTCGTCGCGCCGTTTCCCATTGGCAAATCTGCTGGGTCGTCCACCACTCGAGTCCCTGGGCGCGACCATAATCCACCAGCCCGGCCAGCGCGTCGGCCACACCCGGTTTCAGGATATGCGCGGGATGAAAGAGAAAATGCGCCACGCCGTGATGCCGCAAGGCTGAGTCAAGCAGTGGCTGGCCGTATTCGGGCGGGCACGTGATCACCAGGTCCTGGGTCATCAGGTTGACTTCGAGCACGTTGAGCGAGCGCGGCGAATCCGTTTCGTCCTCGAGCGGGAAGTAGGGCTGCGAGCCGCCCAACGGGAAGCCAATGGTGCCTTTCTTGCTCGGCCCACGCGTTTGGTCGGAGGCGATGCCCGCCTCCTGGCACCAGCGCGGGAAATCAAGCCGGCCTTCCCACCGCGTGTAATGATTCTTGTTCGAGTGAATATGTTCCACCCCGGCCTCTTTCATCAACCAACGGTGCTGGAAGAGAAAGTTGTCCTTGGACCACGAGGTGCGCTCCCCGCCAGTCATGGCATCGTAATGCAGCGCAATCTCGAACTCCTGTTTCGAGAGGCAGCGGTAGAATTCAGCCGGGTAGCCTCCTGGGTAGAGGATGCACCAGGTGGACTTGAGCCGGCAGCGATTCATCACATCGAGCAATGCTGCCGCCTTCGGTGGGTCGTTCCCATCGCTGTCATGCGACATGTGCGCGACGGCCTTGAGCGCGCGCGGCCAATACCATAAGACCGGCAGTGTCATTGCCTGCTGACGAGCGAGATGGAAAATGCTGCGCAGGATGATCTCTCGCAACTCGTCGCTGATGGGCTCCATGAATAGCGGCCCGCCATCGGGGGGCGTCGGCGTGCGATCCCGCTGCCAATCGAGCACGAGACCGTCCTCCGCTTTTAGCAGACCGTCGTTGAGTGGTGCTGAGTTGTCCGGCGGAGGCTTGCCATCTTGCGACACTCTCAGTCCCTGCTGAATGTGGACGATCGAGAAGAGCAAGTCCGGTGCAAGGAGCAAGGCCCGGCCCGCGCCGAAGCGGTTTTCCAGAATGGCGCTGCCGCGGGAGGTGCCGTTGGCCAACTGCAGTTCCGCCAGCGCGGTCGCGGAGCCTTTCTTCATTGCGTAGCCGCCAAACACATGCAGCGAGCTGCGCAATCCTGCCGTCACAGGATGATCGCCGGCGCCTATTTTCATCCAACCCTCGGCGATCGGGCTTCCGCCGCTGACCCCGAAGACTTCATCCATTCCGGAGGTTCCCCCAAGGCCAATGAGCGCGCCGCCCTGTTTGACCCACGCGGCCAAAGCCTCGCGTTGCGGCAAGGCCAACGGCAAGTGTCCGGCCAGCAGCACGATAGACCCCGAGCGTCGGAACAGCGAGTTCACCTCCCGCGCGGGCAACGATTCAAAAAACAAACCTGCCCGCTGGAGTATCTCTGCGACGTACACCCAGGTCCGCCCGCGCGGATTAGTGTCGGTAGAGACCGGCTGTGTGATCACCGTGATGGGGGCGCCCGGGGTGATCCCTCGCAAACTACCCGCCGCCCTGGTGGAGTCCCCAGGCGAAGTGTTCGGCAGACCCTCGGAGGCTTGGACGATTGATCCCGCTGCGCCCCAGGCCGGCATCACCATGCAAGAAGTTGCTGCGACAGCGCGCCGGAGAAACGCGCGCCGGTTGCCCAGCGTTTCAGGATCGTGCGCGTGTCTCTTCACGGCCTCATTGGTCCAGGTTCTCTGTCATGCGCAAAGCCGCCTCGCCTGAACTGTGCCAGCCTCAACGCCTTCAGCTTTCGGAACAGCGTGCTCGGGTTAATCCCGAGTCCCCTGGCGGCCTTCTGGTGGTTCCCTTCATTCCGGCGCAGCGCATCCTTGATGAGCAGCTTCTCCATGGACTCCAGTGTTATCGCTTTCCCCAGCCGCAGCGCTTCACCCAGCACGTCGCCCCGAAGCGGCGGCGGCAGATGCTTCATTTCAATGACCCCGCTCCGGCATAGCACAAACGCGTGCTCGATGATGTTCTCCAGCTCCCGCACGTTCCCCGGAAAGTCATGCTCCATCAGTCGCGCCAGCACCGCGTCAGAAACCCCCGCAATATCCTTTCCCTTGAGCCGGTTGAACCGCGCGATGAATTGGTCAATCAACAACGGGATATCCTCGCGCCGGTCCCGCAGGCTCGGCAGCTCAAGGCGGATGATATGAATCCGATAAAACAGGTCCTCGCGAAACCGGCCCTGCTCCACCAGCTTGCTCAGATTCTTATTGGTAGCCGCGATGAGGCGCACGTCGGCCTTTATCGGCTCCACCCCGCCCAGCGGCTCATAAACCCGCTCCTGCAACACCCGCAGCAGCCGCGCCTGCATCGCGGATGAAATGTCCCCGATCTCGTCCAGCAGGATCGTGCCCCCTTCGGCCAGGGCGAAGCGCCCCGGCTTGTCGCGCCGCGCGTCCGTGAATGCTCCCGCCTTGTACCCGAATAGCTCCGACTCCAGCAAGTTGT
>MTKZ01022035.1_pt1 | contig 13322 bp, 14 predicted proteins | sample 1042781 | NCBI WGS metagenome assembly MTKZ01 (sample SAMN06212207, study PRJNA360539) | anaerobic digester metagenome | biome: Wastewater treatment plant; material: sludge; isolation source: anaerobic digester fed with sludge from wastewater treatment plant | place: Denmark: WWTP Viborg ...
CATCGCTTATACCGCACCGGCACAAAATTGTAAAGAATTCCGACACCGCAATCCCGCCGTATTGGCCGTTACTGTCGAGACCGGTACGAAATCTTTCGTCCGGCGGCATTCTCGAAGTTTCGAAGATCCGTGAAGTCCCGCAAGCGGGGTCGTGAACCTGTATCCGCCGCTCCTCCGGTCAGTCTCTTGTGCATTCGACCGCCCGCGCAACCAAGATGCCGGTCCGGTTCGCGCTGCCGGCAAGATAGCGGTCCAGGGTTTCCTGGGAAATGACCACTTTCCGGGCGGCGACGGATGCATGCAGGAGGTGGATCCTGCCCCGGACGCGGACCGCCAGGCCGGCATGCATCACATCCAGCCCCTCTGTGGAGGTCGTCACCGCGATCAGATCGCCGTCGGCAATGCGGCCGTCTGCCTGTTTCACGAACCCCTTGGGAAGCAGACAGCGGGTTCGCCGACTCATTTTTTTCTCCTGTTCCCTGACCTGCCGGAAAATATGCGGGTTCCCGAGGGGGGGGTACCGATCCGCGTTTCGGGTCATGAAACCGATTTTTTTCAGGCTGGGCTGTCCGCCCAGCAGGCGGGTGATGTCTTGCACGATGCCCTTCCGCTGGTTGTCGAATATCCAGTCGGAAAAGTAATGAAGACGGGAGGCATATCCCGCGAGCCGGCGCTGCCGGTAGCGGATCTGCCCCAGTTCCGCCGCATAATCTTCAAATGCGGATTTCCCGGAACGGATCAGCCGGGCCAGCGCTAGGGCATTTTCGACCAGTGTGAAGCAATCCATCCGCCTGAGGTTGACGACCAGTTCCTCCGGACCCCTCCGTTCCAGCGTACCGGCCGCGTAAGGTGTTTCCAGCAGGCAGGTTCCGATCTCGGCTGCCAGTTTTCCGACGGAATGTCCCGGGACGTTCCGACGGTGGACGGTTTCCAGAAGCGATGCGAAAATCCGGCGGTCTCGCGGGGTGCAAACCAAGGTTCTCGACCTGCTAAAATTTGACCTGCGGAGCGGTTTTTGCCGCCGCGGGAGTCTCGAAGAAGGCCGCTTTTTCAAAGCCGAACAGGCCGGCGAGCAAATTGGCGGGGAAGCTGCGAATGGCCACGTTGTAGGATTTCACGGTCTCGTTGTAACGCATCCGCTCCACGGCAATCCGGTTCTCCGTGCCCGCCAGCTCATCCTGGAGCCGGATGAAATTCTGGTTCGATTTCAGCTCCGGGTACCTTTCGATGACCACCAGCAGCCTGCTCAAGGCACCCGAAAGCTCATTGTTCGCCGCGATTTTGTCCTGAACATTGGCCGCGCCGCCCACCTTAGACCTGGCGTTGGTGACCTCGATCAGCACATCCTTCTCCTGTTTGGCGTAACCCTTGACGGTTTCCACGAGGTTCGGAATCAGGTCATAGCGCCTCTGCAGCTGGTTTTCGACCTGCGCCCAGGAGCTTTTCACGGCCTCGTCCATGGAAACGAACCGGTTGTATGTTCCCTTGAAAAACCCGTAAAGCGAGATGGCGAGTAAGAAAACGATGCCGGCGACTGCAACAAATGCAATTTTTCCTTTGCTCATGGCGGATGCCTCCTTGATCCATATTTTCAATATTCCGGTTGATGTTCCGAAGCCAGATGATCGATGATATCCGATGTCCGGCTCACTTCCTTCAGGTACTCGATGAAGAGAGAGCGGATTTCCGCCGATGAAAGCCGGTCCTTCCCCTCCCGAATGTCCTCGCATTTCATGAAGAGCGCCGCGTCCACGGCAAAGGCCTCCGCCGCCGCCTGAAAGATGCCGCGCCTCGTTTTCGGGACCTCGATGTTTTTCAGGTGCAGCATGGCCTCGAAGAGGGCCGCAAGTGCGGTCAGGGATACCCGGATGAGCTGCCGGAGCCGCTTTTCCCGGCCCTCCGTTTCCATCAAGCCTTTTCTCAGGTGCAGGATCTTTGCCTTGAACTCGCGCTCGATCTGTAGCCGGAGCGGCTCCGAAGGAAAGACCAGGGCCGCCAAAATATCCTCGCCGTAGACAGGCACATGCTGCCATTTCATGTTGAGAAATTCAACGGGAAAGGAATCCAGCGAAGCGCGGATGTCCTCCCATGTCATGAAAAGGGGAGTGGCCACATTCCGCTTTTTCCATTTTACCACTGCATCGACGGCGCCAAACAGGTTGTCGATCCCCTTCGGGGTGAGAACGATCAGAAAATTGATGTCCGACCTGCCCGGTGTGTAATCCTGCCGGGCGCCGCTCCCGTAGAGGATAATGGAAATCAGTTCGTCTTCAAAAGCGTTTTTGAAATCTGCTGTGATCTCCTTGAAAATCGCTTCCGGTTTCAGGGGTGTTTTTGCCATAGAACCACCTCGAGTTAAAAATTGCCGCCCGCTCCGCCGCCGCCGCTGCTTCCTCCGCCGAACCCGCCGAATCCGCCGCCTCCGAAGTCGCCGAACCCGCCGCTCCCCCCCCGGCCGCCGCCGCTCAGCAGACCCAGCAGGATCAGGGAGAGCATTTCCCTGCCCGGTCGGGTGCCGAGCAGGGATGCGAGGACCAGCAGGGCGATCAGCCCCAAGATCCAGTCGGACTCACCGCCGACCGGGCGGCGTCCGGAGGGGGCTTTCGCCGGTTGTCCGTTCAGTGTGACATTGGCGTTCTTCGCCACGATGGCCGCAATCGCGGCATGGCCCTCGAGCAGTCCCCTGCCGTAGTCCCCGGCCCTGAGCCGGGGAATGACGGACCGGTCGCGGATTTCGCCCACGAGACCGTCCGGAAGAATGCCCTCTACGCCATAGCCCGTCTCGATCCTGATCTTTCGCTCCTTCAGCGCCAGGACGATGAGGACCCCCTTGTCCTCGCCCTTCCTGCCGATGCCCCAGGCCGAATAGAGGCGGTTGACGTAGCTGTTGAATTCATTGTCGCCGACGGTGACGAACGTTGCCACCACGATGGCCGTGCCGGTTTTTTCGAGGACTTCCCGGGACAGGCGCTCCATCCGGTTGCGGTATTCGGCCGAGATCACACCGGCAAAGTCGTTCACCGCCCCCATGGGCCGGGGGAAGTTTTCCTGCGCCTGCGGCATCCGGGGGACCAGGAGCAGGAAAATCGCGAACGCCGTGACGGCGATGGTCTGCATTCGTCGTTTCATGGAGACCGTTTCAATCGGCCGGCACGCGGCGCGTGGCCCTAACCGAAAACATGCCGGCTGAGCAGATGCCAGGCCTGCTCTTTGACGAAGGCCGATACCCGGTCGTTCCGGATCAGGAGAACGCCCTCGTCCCGAAGCCACTTCAGGACCTCATGAATATCGGCCGGCTCCTTCCCCGTGTATTCGGCCAGCTCCCCCACGGGATCCTGGCCCGGCTTCAGGGGCCACTCCTTCAGGAAATACAAAATAGCCATCAGGCCGATCCATTCCCGTGTCAGTTCTTCCAGGACGGCGTTGGTGTTTTTGAGGCGCCGGGAAAACTCCTGCAGCATGTAGAGGGAGACTTCGCCGCTTTCGCGGATCAGATGCCGGAAAGTGTCCCCGTCGAGCACGGCCACGTGCGCCGTGTCGCTCGCGATCGCCGATGCGGTGCGCGGTGCGTCGATGAGTGCGGCCATTTCACCGAAGTAGGATCCCGACGGCAGCTCCGCCAGCAGCTTTTTCACCTGCCCCGCCCGCTTTTCCAGCCGGACATGCCCGCTGAGGACATAGTACATTTCGCGACCGGCGTCCCCTTCCCTGAAAATGTAGGCGTCCTTCGGGTAGACGCGGCCGAACTTCCGGGACAGACGCTCATCGATCTTTTCCCGGTTTTTGCCGGGCTTCAGCAGGGCATTCTCCAGCAGGATCATGTCCCTTCGCTGGTAGGAGGAAATCAGCTCCGCGCAGAAAAGCAGGATCAGTGCCATGTAAAAGACCCAGATCACCAGGATGACGACGGTTTCCAGGGAGCCGAAGATGACGTGATAGCGGGTATAGTTGGAAACGTACCAGGTGAAAAACTGTTTCGCCGCCTCCATGAGTGCCGAGAAAATGAGGCTCGCCGCAAGGGCCTCGGCCAGCCTGACCTTGACGGGGGGGATAACCTTGTAGACGATCGCGAAAAACGCCACGGTGACGAGGAAGGGGATCAGATCGCGGAACAGGAATCCCTGAATGATCAGGAGCTGCCCCTTGAAGATCATCGGTTGTCGGACCAGGATCTTCGCGAGGTAGGTCACGCCGACGCTGGCCATGCCGATCGCCCACCCCGCGGGAATCATGGCGATGGCCAGCAGCTTGGAGAGGATGTAGTTCCGGTAGGATTTCGAACGGAAGATGATCGTGAAGGCCGTCTCGATCGCGCTGAAGATCATGGCGGAAAACCAGACCAGGGTGATGATTCCGGCCCAGCCGAGGACGCGCCGCTTCTCGTCGATCCGCCCCAGCTGGGTCAGCAGGTCCCCTGAGAAGTACGGATGCAGCGTGCGGATGCCGTCCAGGATTTCACGCTGGATCTGGGGGTTGGACCCGAAAAACTGGCCGGCCATCAGGAGCGTGAGGATGAAGAGCGGAAGGATGGAGAGGATGGCATAAAGGGCAATGGCCGCCGCCTGATTGGTGTTGCCGTTGATCAGGTAGTTCTTCAGGCTGTCCAGCAGGATGTCCCAGGTCGTGGCGGAAATCATCCGGACGCGGTGCATGGGCGATTGGGTGGCAGCGGATGAATGGGTGAGTGGAGCCATCAGTGGATTGTCCGGGATTCGTCTCGCCGGCCTTCGGGAATATGCAAATGGCACCCGCTTGGCAGTGATGGGGCGCCGGTGCCCGAATTCTTAAAGCAGGTGCCCGGGAACCGGTCCGGGGCAAAAAAGCCGGCGTCATTCCGGCGGTGTGTGGCTTCTTTTTTCCCTGTCTTTCCGGCGGCGGGAACCCGACTGTCGCGCCGCCGGTTTGCGGCTGTCGCTTCTGCGCCGGGCCTGCTCCCTTTTCTCCATCTGAAGCGCTTCCCCGTCCTCCGGGGCCTGCGGGGGAGCCTGCAGGATCCGCTGGTAGTAGTCGTCGAGAAGCATGGCGATCAGCGGGGATTCCTCCTCCGCTTCGGTCAGGCTTCGGGCCAGGGGAATGAAACGGCGCATCCTCTCGTTCTGCAGGCTGTCCCGGGACCGGAGATCGGATTCAAGGGAGGCGATGATCCGCTGGGAAACAATCGTCTCGACATCTTCCTCCGTCGGCAATGCCTTTTCCTGCAGGTCGATGTCGTACATGCGCGATATTTCCCTGAGCTTGAACTGCTCCATTCCCGCAACGATGGAAATGGCCACGCCGCTTGCCCCCACGCGGCCCGTGCGGCCGGCCCGGTGGACGTAAAGTTCCGGGTCCTCCGGCGGTTCGTACTGGATTACATGCGAGAGGTCGGGAATGTCGATCCCCCGGGCCGCCACATCCGTCGCCACGAGGAAGCGCAGGGTTCCGTTCCGCACCCTTCCCATGACCCGCTCCCGGGCTCCCTGGGCAAGGTCGGAGCTCAGTTCGTCCGCATCGTATCCGAAACGTTTGAGGACCACCGCCACGTAGTGCACCGTCGATTTCGTGTTGCAGAAGATGATGGCCGACACCGGGTTCTCGGCCTCGATGATGCGAACGAGGGAGCGTTCCCGCTGCATCCCCGGAACGATGTAGTAAACATGGTCCGTTCCGGTCACATGGACATGATCCCGGCTCAGGCTCAGGAATTCGGGCTGGTGGAGGAACTCTCCGGCAAGGCGCATCACGTGGGCGGGAAAGGTCGCGGAAAACATGTAGGCGCTGATCGGCCGGGCGGGGAGAAACCGCTGGATCCGCTTCATGTCGGGATAGAACCCCATGGAGAGCATGCGGTCGGCTTCATCGAAGACCAGGATTTTCAGCTTGTCCAGCGAAAGCGCTCCCTTGAGCAGGTGGTCGAGTACCCGTCCCGGCGTCCCCACGACCAGGTGTGCGCCCCGGCGGAAGGCTTCGAGCTGGGGGCCGTATTTTACGCCGCCATAAACTGCCGCCGTCACCATCTGGAGACCGCCGCCGAGAACTTCCGCGTCCCGGGACACCTGCAGGGCCAGTTCGCGGGTGGGCACGAGGACGAGGACCTGGCAGGCTTTCTTCTCCACATCCAATCGCTCCAGGATCGGCAGGATGAATGCCCCGGTCTTCCCGCTCCCCGTTTGCGACTGGACCATCAGGTTCCGGCCGGCAAGCACATAGGGGATTGCCCGGGCCTGGACGGGCAGGAGCTTCGTCCATCCCGCTCCGGCACAGGCGGTCCGGATCCGCTCGGGGAGGGCATCCAGGGCCGCTTCGGGAAGGGCGTTCTCCGGCTCGATGACGCGCTCGCCCTCTGCAGCACTCGGGCCACCTGCTTCCGGTGTGGGTTGCTCCGGCGCGGCGTCCGGCCTGTCGTTTGAAGCCTGTTCCTCTTGCATGAATCCTCTCTTCCCTTTCCTATATTTCCATGTGCTGCATGTAACGCTCGTTGAGGCTCACCGCCGATCCGCCCGTCGCATGCCGGCGTCGGCAGGCATGCGATGTCAGGGATCTGCGTCCGCCGGCCGCCGCCTCAACAGCTGGTTGCAGATGACCGTCTGCACCGGTTCGTCAAGCTGGTTCAGGGTGGTGCATCGGAAGCGGACGGCGCCGCGGTCGGGGCGCGAAGAAGAGGGGCGCACCTCCAGGACTTCGGCAACGGCCCTCAGGGTGTCGCCCGGCCGGACCGGCCGCAACCAGCGCAATTCGTCAAAGCCCGGCGATCCGAGATTGTTGGCCAGCAGGCCCGTCATCAGCAGGGAGCGGAAGGTAACCGCGACCGTATGAATGCCGCTGGCAATGAGGCCCCCGTAGATCGACCCCTTCGCGGCTTCCCTGTCCATGTGGATGGGCTGCGAGTCGAAGTGCAGCGCAAAATCGATGATCGCGCCCTCCGTCATGGTGATGCCCGGCGACTCAAAACGGTCTCCCGGACGGAAATCCTCAAGATACAATGATTTCATTCTCTCATTCTCCGGTTTGAGACTACGAGACACGGATGCAATGCTTTCAGTCGCTTTTGCTCAGCCTGTCGAGACCCTCGTGACTTTCACGTCTTCGGGTCGCCCTGAGTGCGTCTGAACACGGCACGGATTTATCTCTGCCCGGATTTTCATCATAAGTCAACGATTTTATCATATTAAGATCAACCGCCACTGCACGGGCGGGCAAAAGGGATCAGAAATAAATTGCAATCGAGTTGCATTTTAGATACAGTCCGGCCATGATTTTGAAGAATGGGCACTGCAATGCGGAGGGAACGCTTCGGGAGGCAGGTCTGAGCCAGACGGGCCAGCGGGTCGCCGTGCTGACGGTCATGATCCGGGCGGAGGGTCCGCTGAGCGCCGGTGAAATCCTGAATCGCACGGACCCCGGGCAGAAAATCAACCGGGTCACCGTCTACCGGATCCTCTCGTCATTCCGGGACAGCCGGATCATTCGGGAACTGCCGACGGATCGAGGGGTGAAGCTCTACGAGATGGCCTGCCGGCACAATCCCGCACATCCCCATTTTTACTGCAAGTCCTGCCGCACCACGACCTGTCTCCAGCCGGTCAGGCTCGCAAAGGCGGCCCGATTGCTGGCCGGGCCGGAGGCGTTCCGCATCGATGACGTGCAAGTGCATGTCACGGGGATCTGCCTGCAGTGTAACCGAAGAGGGTGAACGAGGCCGATGGATCACACCCGCGCATGTGAGGAGAGCAAGCAGATCGGGAACCGTTCCCCCGGAACGGGAAAAGCCGTCTGGATGGCCTTGATCCTGGCGGTGGCCTGTCTGGCCGGATCCTGCCAGAGGAATGATGCCGGCACGGGAGCGGACGGCCGTCTAAAGGTCATCGCGAGCCTTTTTCCCACTTATGACTTTGCCCGTAACATCGGACGGGAAAAAGCGGATGTGACGCTCTTGCTGCCCCCGGGCGTCGAAGCGCACGGCTTTGAACCGAAGCCGGGCGACATGATGCGACTCAACCGGGCGGACATTCTGATCTTCACGAACCGGCTCATGGAACCCTGGATTCAGAAGATTCTGCTCGGGACGCAGAACAGGCGCCTCGCCGTTGTCGAAGCGGGGAGGGGCATTGCGATGTCGGGGGACGCCGGGGGAAAGGCTGACGGCCATAAGGATGCGGACGGCGCTGAAGACCCCCACATCTGGCTCGACTTCTCCAATGCCGCGGCGATGGTGGACCGCATTCGGGACGGATTCATCGGCAGGGATCCGGAAAACCGGGACTTTTATTTCCGGAATGCCGAGGAGTACAAGGCTCGTCTTCGTGACCTGGATCGACGGTACCGGGAAACGCTGTCCGGCTGCAGGAAAAAGGTTCTGGTTCACGGCGGCCACTCGGCCTTCGGGTACCTGGCCCGCCGGTACGGGCTGCGATACCTGTCCGCATATGGCCTTTCACCGAACGCCGAGCCCCGGCCGGAGGACCTGATCCGGTTGAGCAGGACCCTCCGCGCGAACGGCCTGAAGCACATCTACTCCGAGGAACTCCTTTCCCCCCGCATCGCGGAGACCATCGCAAGGGAGACGGGTGCCGCTGTTCTTCCGCTCTACACCGGCCACAACGTGGGTAAAGAGGCGCTCGAAGGGGATGCGACATTCATCTTCCTGATGATGAAAAACCTGGAGCGGCTCAAGGAAGGCCTGCAATGTCCCTGAACGTGATCGATGTCCGCAATCTCAGCTTTGCCTACAACGGGATCGATGTGCTGAAGGATGTTTCCTTTGCCGTTTCCGCCGGAGACTACGTGGGATTGGCGGGCCCCAACGGATCCGGAAAAACCACGCTGCTCAAGGCCCTGCTGGGAATTGTCACGACGGAAAAGGGCGTCGTCCGTCTGTTTGATCATCACCTGGAGGACTTCCGGGACTGGCACAGAATCGGCTACCTACCCCAGAAGCTGAGCGCCTTCAATCCGCATTTCCCGTCCACGGTGCGGGAAATCGTCGCCCTGGGGCTGATTTCAAGACGGACCTTTTCCGGGCGCCTGGACAGGAGGGACCGAATGGAGATTGACCGGACGCTGGAGCGGCTCAATATCCTGCATATCCGGGATTCCCTGATCGGCGAACTCTCCGGCGGCCAGCAGCAGCGGGTTCTCATTGCCAGGGCGATCGTCCACAGACCGGAGGTCATCATTCTGGACGAACCGGCCTCGGCACTGGACCCGGATACCCGGGAACATTTTTTTTCCACCCTGCTGGAACTGAACCGCACGGATCGCGCCACGGTGATCCTCGTGACCCATGACATCGGCAGCATCGGCCAGTACGCAGGCAAACTCCTGTATGTGGACCGGACGGTGATTTTTTACGGAAGTTTCGATGATTTCTGCCGCTCCGAAAACATGGCTGCGCTGTTCGGCGGGAATGCCCAGCACATCATCTGTCACCAGCACGACCGCTGACGGAAACGCGATCGATGGAGATTCTCGAGTATTTGAAATACGGGTTTGTCCAGAGGGCCCTCATCGCAGGCTCCTTCATCGCCCTGCTCTGTTCGCTCCTGGGGTTCCTGCTCGTCCTGAGGCGGCTGTCCCTGATCGGGGACGGCCTGGCCCACGTCACCTTCGGAAGCGTTGCGCTGGCCCTTTTTTTCAAGACTTCTCCGCTTTACGTTTCCCTGCCCGTCGTCATGCTGAGCGCCCTGGGCATTCTGAAGCTGACGGAGAGGGCCCGGATATACGGCGATGCGGCCATCGGCATCGTGTCATCGTTCGGGATCGCAGCCGGCGTGATCCTGGCCAGCGTGGCCGGCGGTTTCAACGTCGACCTGTTCAGCTACCTCTTCGGCAACATCCTGGCGATCAGCCGCGCCGAGCTGATGCTTTCCATCATCCTGTCCATTGTCGTTCTGCTGCTGGTCCTGGCGTACTATCATGACATCTTTGCCATCACCTTCGATACGGAACTGGCGCGCGTTAGCGGGGTCCCCGTGGGGAAAATCAATGCCGTCCTCGTCCTGCTGGCGGCGGTCACCGTCGTCCTGTCCATGAATGTCGCCGGAATTCTGCTGGTCTCGGCGCTGATGATCCTTCCCGGCGTCACGGCCCTGCAACTGGCCAGAGGATTTCGGCAGACCCTGTTTCTCGCCGCGCTCGCCGGGGTGGCTTCGGTCGTCGCGGGCATTCTGGTCTCTCTCGTCATGAACCTGCCGACCGGCGCGACGATCGTTATGGCCAACCTGCTGTTCTTCGCCGCGGCCTTTGCCTGGAAAAATGTCAGCGGGATCAAAAGGTCCGGCGGCGGCCTGGCGACGGTCCTGCTGCCGATCCTGATCTTCGGGGCCTGCGCGGACCCGGCCGACCGCACCGGAGGCCGGGCCGGCGCGAGCGGCGCGGACAGCGGTCCCGCGTATGGGGACATCCTGGTGGAAGGCTCCATCGGAGACGCCAGCAACCTGATCCCCATCCTGGCTTCCGACAACGCATCCCACGAGATTGCCGGCATGGTGTTCAACGGTCTGGTCAAGTACGACAAGAACATCCAGATCGTCGGGGATCTGGCCGAATCCTGGAATGTTTCCGAGGACGGCCTGGTCATCACCTTCCATCTTCGCAAGGGAGTCAAATGGCATGACGGCCGCCCCTTCACGGCTGACGATGTCCTGTACACCTACAGGGTGACGATCGATCCCAAGACGCCCACCCCTTATGCCGGCGATTTTCTGAAAGTGAAAAAAGCGGAGGTCCTGGATCCCCATACCTTCCGGGTGACCTATGCCAAGCCCTTCGCGCCCGCCCTGATGAGCTGGGGGACCGCCGTCCTTCCCAGACACCTTCTGGAAGGTCAGGACATCACCCGGTCGCCCCTGCGGAGACACCCTGTCGGGACGGGTCCCTATCGCTTCCGGGAGTGGGTGACCGGTCAGAAGATCGTGCTGGCGTCGAATCCGGATTATTTCGAGGGGCGGCCCTACCTGGACGGCTACATCATGCGGGTGATTCCCGACATGGCCACCATGTTCCTGGAATTGCGGGCCAACGGCGTGGACCGCATGAACCTGACGCCGCTTCAGTACACCCGGCAGACGGAAAATAACCTGTTCCGGAGAAGCTACAACAAGTACCGCTACCTCTCGTTTTCCTACGCCTTCCTCGGGTACAATCTCGCCAAACCCATGTTTGCCGACAAGCGGGTCCGGCAGGCCATTGCCCATGCCGTCAACAAGGAGGAGATCATCGACGGGATCCTGCTGGGATTGGGAAAGGAAGCCACCGGACCCTACAAGCCCGGCGCATGGGCGCACAATCCGGACGTGAAGCGCTACCCCTACGATCCCGCAAAGGCCAGGGCGCTCCTGGCGGAAGCCGGCTGGAAAGACACCGACGGGGACGGGACGCTCGACAAGAGCGGCGAACCCTTCGTCTTTGAAATCATCACCAACCAGGGAAACGAGATCCGGGCGAAATGCGCGGAGATCATCCAGAAGCGTCTGGCAGAGGTGGGCATTCAGGTGAAGATCCGGATTCTGGAGTGGGCCGCCTTTGTCAACGACTTCATCAACAAGCGGCGCTTCGACGCGACCATCCTGGCCTGGACGATTCCCATGGACCCGGACATCTACGATGTCTGGCATTCGAGCAAGACCGGGCCGGACGAGCTAAACTTCGTGTCCTACCGGAACCGCGAAGTGGACGAACTGCTGGAGAAGGGAAGGGGGACGTTCGATCAGCGGCAGCGGAAAAAATGCTACGACCGGATCCAGGAAATCCTTGCGGAGGAACAGCCGTACCTGTTTCTGTACGTTGCCGAAGCCTTGCCGATCATCCATGCGCGCTTCCGCGGGATCGAACCGGCGCCGCTGGGCATCGCCCATAATTTCATCAGGTGGTACGTTCCCCGGGAGGAACAGAAACTGGTCCTGAAACCCTGAGGCCATGCCTGCTTTCAGGGCGTTGCCTTTCCGGGATTTGCTCCAGCCGGCTTTTTCGGAGCCTCGGAAATTTCGACGGCGTAGATGTTCTCCGCCTTGTAATAGGTTTGATCGACATCGTAGCCGAGGTTGGGCTCCATATCGATGACGATTCGCATGGCACTGGTTGTCCGGTTCAGCGCGGTACGGATCTGCCTGACCAGTTTCCCGCCGGCGCGAATCCGGGTCAGGCCCTTTCCCGCGGACGAGACGTTCGCGATATCGATGACGATCCTCGGATTTGCCCCGTCAATGCCGAAGATCCGGGGTGCGTTGAAGCGGTTGAATTCGATCAGAACCTTTTCACGACCGCTCGCTTCTTTCTTGAAAGTGATGCTTTTCACGACGATGGCGCCCGAGAGCGGATCCTTGACGGGGAGGATCTCTTTCCCCTCGGTGGATTCCGCTTTCTTCGGGAGTGGCGCGGGCGCCGCCAGGCGGAGGCTGCGGACGTAACCCAGTGCACGGGCCTCGTTACGGATTCTTTCCTCAGGGCGGAAAACGGCATACCAGCCATTCTTCAGGAAATCAGCCTTGACGGTTTCCCCCGCCTTCAGCGTTCCCCGGATTTCGGTGTTTAAGGACCGCTCTGCCCGAATGTTGACCTTGGAGCGGGCCGTCAGGATCGTTCCCCATTCCTGGGCCAAGGTGCGGGGAGGGATCAGGAGAATGAGCCACAGGAACGATAACAGGAAAAGTACGGATTTTCTATGCCTGTTCATAGTCACTCCTCTTTCCGGATGATTGATTCAGAGCATTACCGCGATCATATTCTTTGACGGTGTCCTTGTCAAAAGGAATCTACAGGTATGTACTGAAACTCAGGGCCGTGCGGCTGATGGCGGTTCCCATGGTTTCATGAACCAGCTCGTGGCGGCCGGCGACAAAGGGTTGATAAACCAGCATGATCTCAGTGGCGGACACACGCATTTCGCTCAGCCGCGGATGAACCCGGCGCTTGTCCACAGCCAGACCGGCCAGTGTGATCTTCATGCTTTCCGCGGCTTCCCGGCCGGTCAGCGTCGCCGGGTGGAAAGAAGCACCGGCAAGGGACTCCCCCGTCTTTCCGTCGGGCTGGAAGGCCGTCATCTGGCGGGCCCAGCGCAGGAACAGCGCCGGACTCAGTTTGAAGGCAGGCGCCCAGAAGAATGCCGGCTTCTTTTCAAAACCGCTGTCTATGGCCTTGGGCAGGTTTGCCAGCCGGATCAAGTCCGCGAAGGAGCCAAGCGGGATGCCCTCCACGCGGGGCGTCATCCGCCAGAAGGGCAGGTAAAGAACCTCTTTTCGCGAGGAAGCGGCCATCACGGAGAAGGACACCCGCTCGAATTGCGTCCCGGCGCACTGCCAGGCGGAGTCGCAGTTCCTGCAGAGCAGGATTTGTGCATCTCCTTC
>MTKZ01042641.1_pt1 | contig 13312 bp, 8 predicted proteins | sample 1042781 | NCBI WGS metagenome assembly MTKZ01 (sample SAMN06212207, study PRJNA360539) | anaerobic digester metagenome | biome: Wastewater treatment plant; material: sludge; isolation source: anaerobic digester fed with sludge from wastewater treatment plant | place: Denmark: WWTP Viborg ...
CATTACCTCAGAATAAAGATGAGATATATGAACTTTCATTAGGATTTAATGACTTACTGGCACGAATTGAAGATGCTATTGAACGAGAACGTCAGTTTACTTCAGACGCTTCACACGAACTCAGAACTCCCCTCGCTACTTTGAGAGGTACTTTGGAAGTGCTGATTAGAAAACCAAGAACCCAGGCAGAGTATGAAGAAAAAATAAAATTTAGTTTGTCAGAAATTACAAGGATGACTACCACTTTGGAGCAGCTGCTGCTCCTGGCTCGTTTGGACACAAAAACATCCATTAAAGAAAATAACTTCGTTGATTTGCCGACTATCATTGATGAGTCATTGAGCTATTTTAAAAGTCAGATAGCAGAAAAAGGATTAAATATTCATTTTGTTTTTGATCAAAAAAATGAACTACTTGTTCCTTATTATTACACCAACGCAGTCATTAATAACATTTTAATTAATGCTATTAAGTATTCAAAAAAAGATTCAAACTTAAAAATTAGCGTGGAAGAAATCGATAACCATGTAACTTGTACTATCCTGGACGAAGGGTTAGGGATCAAAGAAGAAGATTTGAAGCGTATTTATGACAACTTCTTTCGATCTGATGCTATGGAGCACAAACAAATATCAGGTAATGGATTAGGTCTATCTATTGTGAAGAAATGTGCTGATGCTATTGAAGCAAAAATCAATATATCAAGTGTTTTAGGAAAAGGCACTTCCGTATCCATTACATTCTAAAAAGCATTATGAATATTCTTTACCCTAGCATCAACTTTCTTATAAAAACAAATAACTTTTAAATCTTTGCCAAATGAAAGATACATCAAGTGACTATCTGGATAATCATTACATACACAAAAGCAATTGGTTAAGGGCAGCAGTATTAGGTGCGAATGACGGCATTTTATCAACTGCCAGCCTTGCAATCGGAGTAGCTGCGGCGAGTAATATGAGAGAACCTATTGTCTTGGCTACTTTAGCAGGCCTGGTAGCAGGTGCATTATCTATGGCAGCAGGCGAATATGTTTCTGTCAGCTCGCAAACTGATGTTGAAAAGTCTGATATTGTTAGAGAAGAAAAAGAGTTGGAAGAAATGCCCGAACTTGAATTGCAAAGATTATCAGAAATCTATGTACAAAGAGGATTAAAGAAAGAAACCGCTATGATAGTTGCTCTGGAATTAACTGCTCATGATGCATTAGGAGCGCACGTAAGAGATGAATTAGGTATAAATGAAGTTAGTCAGGCTAAGCCATTGCAGGCAGCATGGACTTCCGGGGCTGCCTTCAGTACAGGAGGGCTTCTACCCTTATTGGTTGCTTTATTCATGCCAGTGGCAAATATGGAATATTATCTGTACGGTTTTGCTATTTTCTTCTTAATTATTCTGGGTATTTTATCCGCAAAAGCCGGAGGATCAAGTATAAAGAAAGCTCTAATTAGAATTACTTTTTGGGGCACAGTTGCAATGGGTTTAACTGCACTTGTTGGCCATATCTTTGGTGTCAGTGTGGGTTAGAAGTTAAAAATCAGAAGTCAGAAGTCTCCTGTAATGCATTGCTTCCAAAATCGAAATTATAACTTGATAAGCTATATGTAAAATGTTGATTAGCACAATATCCCCTTCTGCAAGCTAGGGTTTATATATAAGTATTTTTCCAAAAAGGTCATTTCTAAAATAATAATATAAATATTCGATTATTAACCGATTGTGAGCAAAATGAATTTTGCACGCACCAAAACGCAGATTAACCTAAGCTCAGCACTTCATAGTGAATGATGTATACTATTTAAAGTTAAAGCTTAGATCGTGAAGCTCGGCGTAGGTTAACCTACGTCGTTGTGTTACCAAAGTTTACTTTGAATTAACTATTAGAAATACATTGATTTATTTAATTGTATTTATAAAATATTAAATATCTAATGTATTATTAACTAAAGTTTCGGAGTTGCTTTTTGAATTGATATTCAATCAAATAAATATATAACACTATTTATTTGCAATAACCTAAATAGCTGTATGCCAAATAGTTATTTTGTTTTTTAAAATTTTTAATTTTTTTTAAATGGTTTCATTTGCTGGGCTCAATCATCGAAGTTTTATTCTGAATTCTAACTTCTAATTGCTACCTTAGATTGAGCAATAGCAATATTTTTAGAGTTTATTTGTAACGCCGAAACTTCAGTTATTAAAAATCCAATAAGCAACTAAGAAACTTGAGTTAATTTATTTCTTAAGCAATTCTTAAGAAAGCCTAGAGAATAACTTCAGAATCCATCCTCTACTTTTGTGATATAATTAAATAAAAACATCCATGCTAGAAAGGCTCATTCAGTACAGCATTCATCATAAGTTGATTATTCTACTATTCTCCGCAGGAATTATTGGATTTGGAACATATGCATTAACTAAAATCCCGATCGGAGCTGTTCCTGATGTTACTAATAATCAAGTTCAAATCATTACTACTTCAAGAAATCTCGCCACTGAAGATGTGGAGAAGTTTCTGACCTATCCCGTTGAACTTGAAATGGCAAACCTGCCTGATGTAACAGAAATCAGATCTATATCCAAGTTTGGCCTCTCAGTAGTAACAGTTGTTTTCAATGACAATATTGGTACTTATCTACCTAGACAACTGATTGCCGAAAAAATTAAAGCTGCTGAAGAAAAAATTCCAGCCGGCTTTGGCACTCCCTTTATGGGTCCTATAACAACAGGTCTTGGAGAAATCTACCAATATGTTATAGAAGTAGACTCTGCACATCATGATGTTTATTCATTGTCAGATATTAGAACTATACAGGATTGGGTAGTAAAAAGACAACTATCGGGGATACCGGGAGTGGTAGAGGTCAATACATGGGGTGGACATTTGAAACAATATGAAGTAGCTATCAACCCTGAAAAACTCAGAAGCCTTAATATTTCTATTATCGATGCCTTTTCTGCGTTGGAGAAAAATAACAGTATTGCCGGGGGTGGCTATATTGAAAAATCAAATCAAACTTACTTTATTAGAGGTGAAGGACTCGTAGGCTCTTTAGAGGATATTGAAAATATCGTAATTGAGAACAGAAATGGCATACCTATCTTCATAAAAGATATAGCCACAGTAGGCTTTGGATATGCTACTCGATTCGGTGCAATCACAGGGAATGGAGAAGGAGAAAAAGTTCTGGGACAGGTTATGATGCTAAAAGGCGCAAATTCTAAAGCAGTCATCGATGCAGTAAAACAGCGGGTTGCTCAGATCTCCCCTACCCTGCCGCCGGGTGTTAGCATTAACCCCTTCCTGGAAAGAAGCGAAGTAATAGATAAGACCACTTTCACTATAGCCGAAAACCTTTTATTAGGTTGTCTGATCGTGATCTTTGTGGTAGTGCTACTATTAGGAAATTTCCGTTCAGGATTAGTGGTAGCTTCTGTAATCCCAATGTGCTTATTATTTGCAATTTCTCTCATGTATATCTTTGGTGTAGATGCCAATTTGATGAGTTTGGGTGCAATCGATTTTGGAATTATAATAGATGGAGCAGTCATAATTGTAGAGTTCATTGCATTCAAGATTACAGCCGAAAGCACTCAAATAATGGCTTTGCCAAAACCCGAAAGACAAAATCTCATTGACAACATTACCCATTTAGGGGCAACGAAGATGATGCATTCAGCTGTATTTGGACAACTTATCATCATTATTGTTTTTATTCCGATTCTTTCCTTAGTTGGAATTGAGGGTAAAATGTTTATTCCTATGGCTTTGGTATTCTGCTTTGCATTGATAGGTGCGATGATACTTTGCTTCACTTATGTTCCGGTGATGGCATCCCTGTTCATCAGACCCTCTGACCCCTCTAAGAAAACTGTATCTAAACGCCTTATTACATTCTTAGAAGAAAAATATACACCAACTATTAATTGGGCCCTTCGTCGAAAAAAATTTGTGCTTAGTTTGGCTGCTGTCCTTATGATTGCTGTAGGTTTTCTATTTACCAGAATGGGAGGTGAATTTGTACCTACCCTTGATGAAGGAGATTTTGTAATTCAACCTGTCTTGAAAACTGGTACTTCCCTAAAAAATACTGTACTTATTACCACCAGAATTGAGAAAATTCTAAAAAGGTTTCCGGAAGTTGAACAGGTTGTAAGCAGAATTGGTGCAGCTGAAGTACCTACAGATCCCATGTCTATGGAAGAAAGTGATGTAATCATTAAGTTGATTCCAAAAGGCAAATGGGTATCTGCTAAAACCAAGGATGACTTGGCGGATAAATTCAAAGAAGCGTTGTCAGAAATTCCGGGTGTAGATTTTGAATTTACACAACCAATTGAAATGCGATTTAATGAGCTGATTACAGGAGTGAGAGCCGATCTAGCAATCAAAATATTTGGAGAGGATTTGGATCTACTTGCCAAGAAGGCTCAGGAAGTCGAAAAAGCAATTCAAAATATTAATGGTGCAGCAGATATAATTGTGGAAAAAGTAGATGGCCTCCCTCAAATGTCTGTAAAATATGACCGAAGAATGATTGCAAAATACGGCTTAAATGTGGAGGAACTAAACGACATTATTACCATGGGATTTGCCGGAAAAAATGCAGGAACAGTCTTTGAAGGTGAAAAGCAATTTGATTTAACCGTTAGGTTTGACAAAGATCATCATCAGGATATTCAGGATATTGAGAATGCAACCATCCAACTCCCAAATGGTAATCAATTACCTCTTAGTGAGTTTGCATCTATATCATTGACTAAAGGCCCTGCCAAAATTTCCAGGGACAACACTAAGAGAAGAATTGTAGTTGGTGTTAATGTCAGAGGCAGAGATCTGGAATCCGTCGTTAAGGACGTTCAAACCATAATTAACAAAGAAGTTAACCTGCCAACCGGATATACCATTGAATACGGAGGTCAATTTGAAAATCTAAGAACAGCAAAAGATCGCTTAATGATTGCCGTTCCCATAGCTTTAGTCTTGATATTCATCTTACTCTACTTTGCCTTCAACTCAATAAAAGAGGCATTGATCATATACAGTGCTATTCCAATGTCTGCTATTGGAGGAGTTATACTTTTATACTTGCGAGATTTACCATTTAGTATTTCAGCAGGTGTAGGTTTTATTGCATTATTTGGTATAGCTGTGCTCAATGGAATTGTATTGATAGAAGAATTTAAAGAATTGAAAGCTCATGGTATCCATGATATTACTAAACGCATTCTTATGGGAACAAAAAATCGATTACGACCTGTCTTGTTGACAGCCTCAGCTGCGGCATTAGGATTCCTTCCTATGGCCATTTCTACATCAGCAGGCGCTGAAGTTCAAAGGCCTTTAGCTACAGTAGTAGTTGGTGGACTTATCTCAGCTACTATCCTTACCTTGATTGTCTTACCGATTCTTTATGCCATATTTGACAGAAAGGGTCATTTACCTAAGGCAAAAGCAACGATAGTCGCAGGATTGCTGTTAATGATATTTATTATTCCTGCAGTAGGACAAAGTCAAACTAATAATATTACAGTTGATCAGGCAATTGAAATAGCTCTTAAAAACAACTTAGGTCTAAAGGCATCTGCGCAAAGGATAGAACAAGGGACACTGCTCATAGCAAGTGCTAATGATATCAATAAGACTGATATATATTTCAATAGGGACCAAAATAACATAGCTCCCAATAATGTACCGCTAAATGTGTGGGGCATCGGCCAGTCCATTCAGTTTCCAACAGTATATGGCGCCCAGCGTAAAGTACTGCAAGGTAAAGCTCAATTAATAACTGATCAATACAAGTTAGACAAATATATAGTAACCAAAGAAGTTTCCAAATCTTATTACGAAATCGTGTATTGGCAGCAAATGCTTATCGACTACAACTATTTGGATAGTATTTATACCACATTCGAATATGCAGCAAAGAGAAGATTTGATCAGGGTGAAACAAATTATCTGGAGAAACTTACAGCTGAAACTAAGAAAAAAGAAGTGAGCTTAAAACTCAATCAGATAAAAGAAAGCATCCAGAAATCTTATATTCTATTAAACCAATGGCTTCAAACTGATACCTCATTCACAGTAAGCGATACAGAATTTAAAAGAATAACCCTAAAACCTGTTGAAGCGAATTTACATCCAGTAGTAAATTATTATGAAGANNAAGCTATCTAATCTTCAGGTGTCATTAGAGAAACAAAAGCTTTTACCGGATTTAAATGCCTCCGTTTTTCAGGGATTGAATAATGGCATTGGCAAAAAATCATACTTAGGGTTCCAGGTAGGTGCCTCAATTCCATTATGGAGAGGTAGCCAACGATCAAAAATATCTGCTGCAAAATTGGAAACCAATATTCTATTGGATGAAAGCAATAATTATAAAGCACAACTAACTACAAAGTACGAAGCATTGCAATCTGATCTAAGGCAGTATGAGGAAGGACTAATTTATTATGAAACCACAGGTAAAAAATTAACGGAAGAAACCTTGTTTCATGCAAATATTGCATATAAAAACGGGGAAATAAACTTTCTACAATACATCCAGCTGCTGGATAATGCAAAGAGTATTGAAACCAATTACATCACAACCCTTTTCCAGTACAATATGACGGTACTTGAAGCGAACTATTTGATGAAATAATATGAAAAAATATAATAATATGAAAAAATATGCATTTAGCTTTTTGATTGTTTTCTCAATCTTCTGGCTGACATCTTGTAATTCAAAGTCTGAACCGTCGCCATCGGATGCTTCATCGGTAGAACAAGTTGGAGATGATGTGTATAATATCTCACAAGCACAATTCAACTCCTCTGACATGGCATTGGGTCAGATGGAGATGAAACCATTTAGTGGAATTGTAAAGGCTAATGGAATGTTTGATGTGCCACCTGATAATGAGGCAAGGGTAAGTACATATTTTGGTGGAACAGTAAAAAGTATCCAACTAATACCCGGCCAACGAGTAAAGAAAGGACAAATACTTTTCGTATTAGAAAATCCTGATTATGTGCAGATACAGCAGGATTATTTGGAAGCAAAAGGCCATCTCACCTATTTAAAATCAGATTTTGACAGGCAGAAGAATTTGGTGCAGGACAATGTGGCATCACAAAAGACCTTCCTTAAATCCGAATCAGAATATACGGTAACCAGAGTAAGACTTGAATCCTTAGGTAAAAAACTAGTCTTAATGGGTATAAACCCAAATGCGCTCTCTATTGAGAACATTAGAACAACTATCAATATTCATTCTCCCATTAGTGGCTTTGTTACACATGTGGATATCGCCAAGGGGACATTCCTCATTCCTTCTCAAAATGCTATAACAATTATAAATACTGACCATCTCCATTTGGAACTCAACATATTCGAAAAAGACCTTATGAAAGTCAAAATTGGGCAACCAATTGTATTTAAAATACAAGAAGATAATAGCAAGGAATACAAAGCGACAGTTCATATGGTGAACAAAACCGTAGATGCTGAGAAGCGTACTATCAATATTCATGGCCACATTATAGATCAAGGGCAATCTGCAAAATTTAATCCCGGAATGTATGTGGAAGCAGAGATTTTAACGACTTCTGAATTAAAAGCATCCTTACCGGAAGATGCATTGGTTGATTCAGAAGGTAAATATTATGTTTTAGTACTTAGCAATACAACAAAGGAAGGATACACTTTTATAAAAAAAGAAGTTAAAACAGGTTCAACAAAGGATGGCTTTGTTGAGATACTAAATATGCAAAATTTCAAAGACAATTCAAAATTCCTCGTTAGAGGAGCATTTAATCTTATAAAATAATAAAAAATGAACGGAGCACATTTTCATCTAGTCGTTAACCACCTACCTATTGTAGGCTTACTAATTGGAATTTTAATCCTTATCACAGGATTGGCATTAAAGAAAGTAGATATCCAACTTACGGCATTGGGAGTTTTTATCTTCAGCGCAGTCTCTTCCATTGTGGCATTTAACACTGGAGAAGGTGCAGAAGAAGTTGTAGAAAAGATATCAGGCATAAGTGAGACTTTAATCCATAGACATGAAGAGTTTGCTGAATCTTTTTTCACGGTCATATTGATTTTGGGTGGGATGTCTATAATTACGATTTTTACATTAATACGTAGAAATAAATATGCAAAATATTTCTTATATCTGTCTTTAGCCCTTGCAATATCAGCAGGTGTTCTAGCAAAATTTGTCGGAACAAGTGGCGGAGAAATTAGACACTCAGAGATTAGAAGTGAAGCACAGATGATTCCTGTGGAAAAGGAGGATCATTAATTATCTTACTAAATGACAATCTCAAGTTTCGGCAGTTAAGAAACAAAGGTAGATGGTTGATGTTATTAGTTGTTAGATGGAGCTTAGTCAATTGATTCATATTTCTTCTTTAATAGGTTTATTAGAAAAAATATCCATGTGATTGATGGATTCCGCAGTTGCGGGACTAAAATCTACTCCGCCATCACTTTGCTCATCGGACAAGCTTCTAACATCTAACATTTTATTAAATTTTAAATTATTTCTTCAAAAATGAAAATTTGACTAACGAAACTTAAGTGACAATTTAACAAACAATCTATTTCCTTAGTAATTGATGAATAATTTTATTCTGAAATTACTAAGGAATAATCTTTATTCATTTGTGCAGTTTATTTGCAATTTAATTATTTAACAATTAATTAATTCTGTTAAATTTTAAACGTGAAGACCTTAACATAATCGCTAGTAATCCTTGCTATACTTCAATTGGAGCAAATATCTTCTTATTATACAAGCACTACATTCTTAGCATTACTATTAAATAAATATTTAATTAATAATTAAATTTGGTATTTCAAAGCTTAGTTCATATCTTTGATTTTTAATCATCAGAATATTATTTATTTATTAAATGCAACAAATAAAACATAATTTTAGAAACTCTGTAGCTCATAGTCCTGAGCTTATTTGTGCATTCCCATATTTCGCGATATCTCTTAAACGCGAAACTACCTTCCTGTTCTAAAAAGGCATAACGAGTGTGCCTGTCTAACTCTTTTAACATTATTTCTTACTGAAAATATTCAATAATGACATCTTGAATATCTCTACTCGCATGTAGAATAGTGTTTCAATACAGAGTTGAAGTGATGTTCTTTATTTAAATATAAATTAATATTATCATGGCTGAATTAAAGAAAAAGCTTAGCAAAACTGACCTGAAGGAGAAAAAACAACTGAAAATTCTAAAAAAATTAGAGGATAAAAAAACGAGAAAACGTAAAGGGTAGTCAAATCCAAATTTAAATATTTTTAAGGAAGGCTGTAAATATTCATTTACGGCCTTTCTAATTTTTGGAAAAGACATAATTATACTCTGAGTGATTTAGGCTGAGATTCTACCGTGAACTTTTAATGGATAAACAGTTGGACATTGTTTCATAAAGTATTTGCTGTAAATAAAAGGAGCATCCTGATACACCACGTTTAAAATTCATAAATTGGAACTAGATTTTATGTAAGAGATAACAGCAGCCAAGTGGCTTAGTAACTTATAACAATCGTATTAAAACTTTGTAAATTTTCTTGACCATGAAGCTCCCTTCAACCAATATACACCTGAAGAAAATGCTGATATATCCAACATCTGCAAAGGAGGAGTAATTCTTAAAGTTTGTACTACTTGTCCATAAATATTAAAGATTTTGGCGGTTTCCGAATTGTTTGTTTGAATGTAAAGAACTTCTGCAGCAGGATTGGGATACATCTCTACTTTCACGACAGGCTTATTTTCAATGCTGATGACATTGGAATAATTAATAGCTCCATTTAAGTCTAAAATACGCAATCGGTAATAATACACTCTTTCCAATTTACTTTCATTGAAACTAACTTTCAAGTTAGCATTGTAAACAGCTGCTTCCCCTTTTGCTGGCAATGTAACCACAGTTTTGTATTGACCGGATTCCAATCGTTGGACCTCAAATTGTTGAGTGTTAATCTCAGATATACTCTCCCAACTGAGAAGATGCTCAAGTCCTATTTGCTGCCCCTTAAAACTTAAGAGCTCTACTGGTAAAGGAATGAAATTAATAAGCACCTTACTGGAGTAAGGAGGTATTGTAGCACTACTTACAGCAACATTGTCAAGATCAATAGTGCCTACAAGTGGAATAATGACGGTACTATTGGTTGGATTCTTAAGAATGAAAGAGTTATCTGTTGGATATGCCCACTGGAAATAACTTGCTTTGGAGTTCAAATCCAAACCTGTGCTGCTTTTCCATTGAGTGAGGGTAAAAGTTTGTGGAGCTGACCATATATACCTCGCTACCACAGACCCATAAACATTATGTAAATAATTTTGATCAGATGTAGTCAATGTGCTATAATTGTTGTCATCAGAGGCTATTTCCAATGGCACCCCACCTGATACATTTGAATACAATACATTGTTGTTTGACACATTCCCATAAATACTCTCTCCCGGCAGCCAGTCAGCGAAACTAAGTGCTACCTTACATTTATAAACAGTATTATTTTGAATTGTGCAATTATTAGAACCGGCATTAATAACTATTCCACCACCAACAGGAATTTCAGTCACTGTATTGTTAAGTATTTGAATATCGTGGGCGTTGTTATCTATATAAATTCCCAAGGCAATTCCATTTGGAGAAATACCTTCATAATCTCCTATTACATGGTCGACAAAATTATTGCGAACAATGCAATTATAAGAGGAAGTTCCCCAGGTATAAATGGCGCCTCCATCCGACATATTCATTAAACTGTAGCTGACCTGATTCTTCTCGACTACTATACCGTTTCCGATAAACTTTATTCCATTGTACCCAGAATTAGTTATCACGTTTTCAGCAATTACACAACCAGGTGTACCATTTATTTGATAAATGGCATTTGGATAAAACTCACCAGAGAAGTTTGGAATATTTTTACCCCAAGTCATTCCTGTATTTTGAATGGTATTTTTGGAAATTGAGGTGTTTGAAGAATTAGCAGCTACAATAGCTTGTAAATAAGAGTCGTTAAAAATATTTGATTCAATAGCATTTTCATTACCACTGAGTAAAATTCCTTGATGATTCTGTTCAAAATTACAATTCTTAACTACATTATTATTACTCGAACCCATGAGTCTAATTCCAAAGTCAGCAAAATGCATAAATTTGAGATTGCTAATGACGTTATCGCTTCTGTTATCATTGCCGGCTATTCCTAATAATTGAGTAGATGCTTCCACTGAAAGTTCATCAGGGCTAACACCCGAAGTCATTAAATAAAGTGTTTGATTAGTCGGATCATAATACCATTCTCCCGGCGCATCTAAAAGGCTAATTTTGTTGTCAAAATAAAAGTAAGATCCATTATTTGCAGCATTTATATCTGTAATCCAGCCGTCTGTATTTCCAGCCTGAGCTGTCACAGGCTGACGATTATTGCGCCACTCAAATTCGCGAATGCAGATATTCGCTCCAACAAAATTCAAACCCGAACTACCGATCGATGGGCTGGATGCACTTTTAGTCGTGGCAGATGTGGTCGTTAAAACTCCGGAGTTTGGATATCTAGCCAATTGTTGTGTAATCCCATCAACAAATAGCATATGAACTGGTGAGGAAATGGTAGCTTTCCAAATATTACCGCTATGTTGAGTCCATCCTGTGACGACTTCAGAACCTTTAATAATAGGGTCAGCCCCTGAGCCATATGCGTCAAAAGTAATTCCACTGTTGTTGTATGCTGAAAAATAAATCTCTCCGCGAAATGTATCGCCTCTTCGAAAATATATATGGTCACCGCTACTAATGGTGACACTCCATGTCCCGGATGGCCCACCCAATTCTGTACTTAATTTTGAAAGTGTTTTCCAGGCAGTAGCAACAGAGGTTCCATTATTTGCATCATTTCCCGCATTAGAAATATAGAAATCAGTTGCAAATAAGTTACTGAGGCTAATAAAAATGAATAGAATTAAAGTGCAAAAATGACGCATGACATTTTTTGTGCAAATGTAACTCTGCTATCAGTGATTAGATTGTAAATTTTGGACAAAATAGTCAGAAGCCATATAATTCGTCGGTGATAGACCGGTGAAGGTTTTAAATTCCTTGATAAAATGTGCCTGATCGTAGTACCCATATTGGTGGTAGTCAAACAGTATTTTACTGTCAGATTCTTTATTGATCATATTGAATACATTATTAAATCTTATGATCCTACTTGCTTTTTTGGGCGAAAGGCCTATTCTGTCATTCATTTGCCTGTCTAGTGAACGATGGGTCATACACAAGGAGGAAGCCAATGCATCTATACCCAATTTATTATCAACATTTTTTTTCAATGCATTCCAAAGAATAATATTGTTTTCATGGTGCATGGTTCCTTTATCTATTAAAAGAAGATGCATATATCGCTCACTAATTTGGACGCGTCTACTTATATCATTTGTTTCAGCCAACTGATTTGCCCAATCTTTAATAACTGAACCAAAAATTTGGGAAGCATCTTCAATTCTATCACAAAGTAAATACTGGCTAACTGGGCTAAAAGCGTTGACGCCCTGAGGATAAAAACGTACACCAAATAAATCGTTACCCTTTTCGTGCCGGTAATAAATTGGCTTCGTGTTAAAACCATGAAAAATAGTATCATGGATTAAATGATCATTTAAATGATAAGGAGTTCGGAGGTTAAAGATCAAATTTGGGGTGAATTGTGCATTAAATAATTCATGGTATCCTGTATCTCCAAGATCATTAAAAAGACTTTGCCAAAAGCAATCTACATAAGGACTAAGTCGTGCACTCGCTGGAAATAAATGGTACATTGTGTAATTTTAAATAGAATTCAATCGCTCAATCGCAAACTTAAAGCACATTAAATGAACTGCAAATTAGGAAGAATAGTGATAAAATGTTCAAGGATATAAGTCTGACCTTTCAAGAGAGTTCATTATTAAACAATAATTTATCATAACCTATTGACAAACAAGTCGATTCTAACATCCTATGAAATTAATTCTTAAAGAAAACATTTATTGGTAGGATTCTTTAGATATTATTTATGCGATGCAGAAATATTTAGTTGACCAATATTTTACCTTATCCTACCGAACTAAATGTCGCTTGATCATGCCAAAACTTCTTGATAGACTACTGCTAATTTCCATTCGGTATTGTTCTCATTATACATCAAAAACTAAAGGCCAAGTTGAATTTTATTACTTTGCATAAAACTTAGCATTTGTAGATATAGATTATATTTACTCCAGAAAAGGATGCAAAACCAT
>MTKZ01001639.1_pt1 | contig 13310 bp, 11 predicted proteins | sample 1042781 | NCBI WGS metagenome assembly MTKZ01 (sample SAMN06212207, study PRJNA360539) | anaerobic digester metagenome | biome: Wastewater treatment plant; material: sludge; isolation source: anaerobic digester fed with sludge from wastewater treatment plant | place: Denmark: WWTP Viborg ...
ACCCCATCTTCCGCATTAAGAGATAGGAAACAGTATTTTTCTCCAAACATCCTGAAAAGCAGTGACCAGAGTGAGAAATGTTCAATATTAGAGTGCCGAAAGTGGGGAATTTTACACCGCCATGGCTACCACAAAAAAGGCTCAACCAAATTTGACCCCCCCCTCGATAATCAGAAGAAGGACCTAAGAGTAGTATTTTTCACAATCCGGCCCAAACAGTTCCACGATATCCCAGCATCGATCTGTCATATTCAGAAGTCCTTCAAAGTGAACCGAATCAGTAACCGGATCATGCCTGTACAGCTCAATAACGCCATCGAAAAAGGTCATTACCCACTTTAAAGTGGGTTTTGAAGTCGGTTTTCCCAGCTGGTTTGATACTGTCGCATTGAGTTCTGCCATACGGGACCGCAACTGGTATTCCCCAAGCGAGTAGACCGCCAGCATGAGGACCATCAGCATACCCAAAGCCTCGATTCGTCCCACATTCTTCAGGAACACGTCAGAGATCTCAAAACTCTTATCTTTAAGGAAACGGAACCCGCGTTCCACAACATTCTGGTTTTTGTAGTGTGCAAGGAGCGCCTCGGGTGAAAGAGAGAGATCATTGGTAGCGAGAACGAACCTGCCCAAGGCGTGTTGTTCCGCAGTCCAGGCAGATCCTTTTAGTGTTATGCGAGCCGAAATGGCATACACCGTCTCGATCTCCTCCTCCTTCTTTGGCCGGCCCCGGCCACCGGATTTTCGTTTCTGTCGTGAGACGACCTCAAGGGCCTCAAACTCGTAATGAGGATACTCCTTGATCCAGCGGTGTGCCTCGGTGATAGCATCCTTCTCGCAGGCAAATTCCCGGTTCTTGAGATGTACAAGTGCCTTGGCAATCTTCTCTTCTTCTTTCAGACGGTGCTTTTCCAGGGTCTTACCCTCCTTCCTCCGGCTCTCCTCCGAAAGGAACATCACCAGCTTCTGTGGTACCCCTCCATATACAGACTCGGTCTCGTAGTAGGAATACCGAGGATCTGACATGGGAGTGAATGGCAGATCCTGGGTGAGTAACTCCTGCTGTTCACCCACGGTTCCGGGGACCAGGGTGATATAGAATACCCCGTCCAAGACTCTATTGATGGTTTTCTCGGTATAAAATGCAGAATCTGCGATGCAATACAGCGGTTCTGAAAACTCTACCTGGCTCCGGAAACGGTCAAGCATTGCCGGGAGCACGACCTTGTCGTTGTCGCTGCCTGAAAGTAGCTGCATGAACAGCGGAACACCAATTTGATTCACAATGAGGCCAATCCCGAACCGGTTCAACTCCCACCGGCCATCTTTGGGATACCCTTTCTCGATAGTAATCGTAGCTTTATCGGAGATAGTGTGATATGCACCATGAACGCTGAAGTTGGTGGTATCGAGGTGGACCCGGTGATACCCCAGTTTGTTCTTGAGGAAAACCTGGCTGATGAGTTCCTGGAAGAGTTTCTCAGGGCCATACTCCTTGATTGCATCGAGTGTCCTGCCGACAACGTCATCGGTGAAATCTTTCGCATCGATGTCTTTTCCGAAGAGACGGCGTACTGCTTTGTTCTCAAAATAGGCCGGAAATAGGTAGAGTCTTCGTTGAGTGAATCCAAGGCCGTTGAGGATTATGGCCAGTACCACATCGCCGTGGGTCAGTTTGTGATGCCGGAGTTTGGGTAGTCGTTCATTGACTAAATCTACTATGCCCATCCCTGTAACTATGGCAGCGATGACCCCAAGATGCTCCAGCTTCTTTGAGAATGATTTGAGGATGACCCGCTCTGATACCATCCCTCAGTAATATGTTCACAGGTAAGCTAAAAACCTTTAGCTGAAGGTTTATGTATGTTAATGACTAGCTTGAGGTTAGCTCTTTCTCTTTAATTATTTCAAGATTTGATATTGTTAGTGCGGAAGATGGGTTAACGATTCATTTTTATGCAGTCTTCACATATTCACCAATATTCGACTATCAATCTGATATCCCAAAATTAACGGAGTTATGCATGATGTTATCCCAATCCCTTGATGTACAACGAAATCTCCCTTTACTTCGCTATCCAGGGGGAAAGCAGAGGCATGTGGGTTATTTTTCACATTTGCTTCCTATAGCAAATCATTCCATTAAAAAGTACATTGAACCCTTTTTTGGGGGTGGATCTGTATTCTTTTACACGAATCCTGGAAATGCAATACTTTCTGATATCAACAGAGAACTCATGGACTTATATTTTGGAATCCGGAAAAACCCAGATATTGTTTGGGAGCTTTATCGCCGATACCCATCAAATAAAGCAGGATATTATAAAATTCGGAGTCTGAACATTGATGATCTTCATCTTCTCGAAAGAGCCGCACGAACACTCTATTTGAACAGAACGTGTTTCAAGGGTATGTGGAGATACAATAACAATGGAGGATTTAATGTTGGGTACGGAGGGCAAGATCGACGCTGGGTAATCAACAGGGATGATCTCAAACTCGTTGCAGAGCGACTTAAGAACTCTATACTTTTATGTTGTGATTTTGAGGAAGTGATCAATTCAAGTAGCGAAGGTGATTTTATTTACCTAGACCCTCCATATCGGCCTGGCGAACGGGAACAATTACATGCTCACTATATGTTCGGTGTATTCAATTACGCTGATCAGGACCGCCTTGCTTCCTGCCTTCGGGAAGCCACGGAGCGTGGAGTACAATGGGTTATGACAAATTCTTCACACCCTGATATCATTGCTCTCTATGAAGATTATTCAATGTTCAAGCTCACGAAAGGAACAGGTCCTAACCCCGGGCAAATAATTTCCGATCCTGGTGAAATGGTGATTTTTCAGATCGACGAGGTGGTATAATCATGAATATGCAAGAATTCTGTAGTAATGCAGCAATGCAGCACCATCCGCTGCGATTGCTTTCTGATTTCCTTACGGAAGAAAAACGGAAAGTTACAGCTGGAGATTACACTAATTCAAGATTTGTTGGATATGTTCTTGAAATCGGCTACAACACTGCAACAATAATCACTTCAGATGCCTTCAAAGTAGCCGTCGGGGGCATTCCACGCAATTCGCTTCTTATAATGATCCCAGCCGAATACGAAAAATATCCTCCGCATTTCTCCCTTCTTCGTGTTCTTGAAACCGCTGATGAACCTCTTAAAAAAGAAAAACAACAGACATATTTCGAGCTACATAAAAAATCCATGCCGGAACTTGATGTTTTTACACAAAGTGAATTGCAATGGGGTGCTCTGAAAACATCCGTCCTTGGAATGTATTATCCCCATCAAGAGAGGGCAAACACTGTTGAGTTATCAGGAGATCTCAACAATATCGTCAGTGCCCACAAATATATGGTATACGCCCCAAGCAACGAATTGCTCGATCTCATTGTCAATTCAACTGTACCTCAAGATAACAGATATAGCATTGGAACATTACGATTAACCGAATGTCGCCTCCCATTACCAAATCGCCCCATCCCTACAGTTCCTGTTTTCATTTCTACAAATGACTTTAAAGGGACGCGGACGGCAATGTTCGGAAAAACCAGAACTGGTAAGAGTAACATTGTGAAGATTATCGGTGAAAGCGTCATAGAATCGACCCGAAGAGAGCCCACCCAAGATGATCAGCGAACACACACCGTTGGGCAGGTCATCTTCGATATTAATGGTGAATATGCTAACGATAATCCACAAGATAATAGTACCTCATTAGCAACAGCGCATGCCTGCGATTGCCAGATTTATGCCATAACTGAAAAGGAGCACACGCCATCACGTCCACTTCGTTTAGATTTTTATATGCATCCAGAAGTCTCCCATCATATTCTCAGCACATTCATCCGTGAGCAAGAGCGTCATCCTTCGGATTATGTTAGTAGCTTCCTGTCAGTTGAAATTCCGTCATTTGAACGGATTGATGAACTTCGCGATCACAACGATCGGATTCGAGCTCGCCGAAAAATACTTATGTATTGGGCAATCCTTCATCGAGCAGGTTATACTCCAAATATTTCTGCAATCCAGCAACGAGGAGGATTAGATCCTCATTTTGCAGCTGAAATTAGACAACTTGTATATACAGCCGCCCACCGGGCTATCCCTCAAACAATAACGAATCTTAATGATCTTGCCACCGAACTTGAATTATTTATACAACATGATCGAGATATTGGTCGTTTAACTTCAACTTCTGGAAATAATTTATTTGATACTGATGATGAAGCACTGCTTGGATTCCTATTACCCAGATCACGGACCGCAAGTGGACCAAGAAAGATTCAACATTTTAGGATTTACCATGATCACAACGCGGGTAATTTTGTTAATGAAATTATTGGACTTCTTGACCTAGGTCAGACTGTCATCTTGGATTTAAGCAATGCTCATCCTGAAGTTATGAATTATTTCTCCCGCTGGCTTTCAGAAGAAATATTTGCACACCAGGTCGATTTGTTCTCCGCAAACGAGCTCCAGGATCATTATATTCAGCTTTACTTTGAAGAGGCCCACAACCTATTCCCTGCCGATGAAACAAAAATCACGAATATTTACAGCAGAATTGCGAAAGAAGGCGCTAAATATCACCTTGGTATGGTATATTCCACACAATCCCCGTCGACAATTAGTCGAGATCTATTAGCCCAAACAGAAAACTTCTTCATCACTCATATTTCTTCTCGGCCTGAAGTAACGAAACTCGCAAGTTTGAATGTGGCCTACGAAGATCTTACGGAAGATATCCTCCAAACAAAAACACAGGGTTATGTGCGGATGCTAACTCGATCTCACCGGTTCGTTGTTCCCGTACAAGCAAACATGTTCTCTCCTGTTATTGCCAATCCAGAGGAGTAAATAATGCCATATCAACAGGGATCCCGATTACCAGGTGAGCGTGCAAGTCGTCTCGGGCATCTCGATGTACTTGAATATCCTCTTGTGAAGGACGTATTGGAAAGTTTTAAACGACAACATGTTCCGGACGATTGCAGGTCTGCTGAATGGAGAGAGATTCCTGAATCTGGAGAACCTTTGAAATATATTTTTGCAGTCGATGGTTCACTGCAGACTATCGATCATGATACTGTGCCATATTCATCGATGGCTTTTATTAAAACTGCAATGATAAGAATGGATACCCATGCACTTGCGAGGGTTGATAAGGAGAATCCACATCCTTTTGAACTTAGAGATATACTCCGCGAATCTGTAGTGTACCATGCAACATTACTGCCATTAAGAAATACCTGGAACGAAGGCAGTACAATCTATGACACAGTCCGCCAAACAATCTATAAATCCATTTGTGATTCTTCTCCAGGCATGAATGGCCAAATTCTCGAGACATTAAAATGGTTATCATTCAGAAAATGGGAAACTACCAGGAGGAATTTACCTGAATTTCAATGCCCACACGGTCACGAAGAGGAAAAACATAATACTACCCTGCCCTATGATACAGATCACGGCCTGTGTCCGACTTGTGGAAATGAGATATTCATTACTGATTTTCTAGGTTTTCACCTCGAAATGGGCGAAGAGTCGGCACCCCCAACAATTGCCTCAACGTATATGATACTGCACGAAACACTTCTTCTCTTTACTGCTATCAGACTTTTTTGGGAAAACCATAGGAATCTTGTATCGGAATGTCTCTTTTTGAAAGACGGCCCCCTCTCCATCCGTGCACAATATTCGAAACTAGTAGAGCCAATTAGATCCTTTTTAGCTCATGCTGAAGAGAATGGATACCCTATTCATATAGTTGGCCAAGAAAAATCTGGCATGTTTTTCGATCACCTTCAATTTCTTGGAAAAGAGGTTCCGGCAAGAAATTATCTAATTCTCCAGGATTTGTATATTAAAAAACATATTCAATGTCGTTCTGAATCTGGAGCACCTTATGGGAAAGATACGAATTACGGGGCCAAAATCTTCGTAAAAATGAATAATTATCATATGATGGTCCTGAATATCCCCTTCGGAGAGTATACGAAAAATCCAAGATTGGAAGATTTAATTGGAAATGAGCGGATATTCGCCACTCTCCCTACAATTTTAAGTAATCGATATGAAGGCGCACTACTTCCAATAGAGTTAGCTAATGGAATAGCGTCATTGTCCACCTATCCCTCTGCAAAAATTCTTAAACTTTTTTCCGAAGAAAGAATTGGGTCCTAATTCAATTTTCCCACATTTTATGAAAAATTATAATTTCGGATGAGAAACTCACCCCTTTCCACCTCCCTTTACTAACCCGTACTCAATCTCATAGTACGCGGTCGGCACCGAGATGAAATACTGCATCTTCTTCTGGTCTTCTGCATATGCAATCTGTCTCAAAAGAGATGCCTGCTCATCCGGTGAATGTCCTACGGTCACCCACCGCTTGGTCTCATCGCTCATCTTCCAGGACCTGGACGGGACAGTGTCCGGGGGAGTGGTCACCTTGTCGTCTTCGGGATCGAAATAAGATACCACTTCGTCCTTCTCTGACTCTGCAGCGAACTGCAAGGCCTCGGCGACCTCTTTCTCCACCAGGGCCTCTTCCTTCTCCTCCACAGCCTGGGTCTTCTGCTGGTGCTGCCAGTAGGCGACGAGGGCCGCCACTAACGCCACCAGCATCTCAAAAATCTGGATTAATTCCTGTTCCATGAAATCACCCCAAAGGGAGGGCGGTCCACAAAAGAGACGGTGAGGGAATCACCGCCTCCGCAGGTTCAGCTCCATCCGGTCGTGCATCTCGATGATGATCCTGACGACGGCAAAGAGCATCGTTAGGTTCCCGAGACAAAAACCGAGGAGGAACATGAATCCTTCATCCATGGTCCCTCCCTCCCTGGAAAGGGAAAACTACTGCTCGCTACTCAGGCCAGAGCGGCGACAGTGTCGGCCCAGGTCTCAACGGTTGCGAGAATCGCGTCGGCCTCGTAGGAGGTGACGCGGACCTCTTCGCGGCTGAAGGCCACGTAGTAAATCTCCCCGCTCGGGTCGTGGCACTTGATGGTGGCCGAGTACCGCTCACCCTCGCTGTCGTTCACCGGGTCGCCACCCATTGCGGTGGCCATCTCGGTATCACCGAGGATCTCGGACTTCACGGTGTTGAAGCCGGCAACGGTACTTGCCCGTGCGGTGATGGTCCCCACGGTGTTCGCTTCATCATCCTCGTAGAGGATCCGGGCGGTATATCCTTCCCTGGTCTTCTCCATTGCGGGCATCTGTCCGCTGGAGGTCTCATATGCGGTACACCCAAACGGGTTGGTAGTCAGGACTGCCTGAACGATGGTGTTGAAGGCAGCCACGTCAGCGATCGGGGTAGTGAGTGCCCTGACGGCCGACTTGACATTGGTCTGCTGGACGAAATCTCCCATGCTGATACTCCTGTCTACGGATTTCCCGGGATCTCAGGTAGACGTGAGTATATAAAGAAAAAAGGAGTATATGGGCGTGACTGTATCAAGCGGGCAGAATATAAATCCATCCAATAATTGATGAGAAATTGTGATTCGGAAAGAAAAAAGAGGAGATTCGGAGTACAGATCTTTTATGGTATTTCACTTTCAGTTTCCCTGGTTCATACCTATATGACCCCTTGCTGAGACTGATCAATCACGATGAAAAAATATCTCTACTCCGATGAAACGCTCTTTCGCAACCGTGATTTATTCGAGATCGATTACATCCCTGAAGAATTCAATTACCGGGAGTCCCAGCTGAAAGATATTGCCTTTGCACTACAGCCGGGCCTCCATGGCAGCCGGCCGCTCAACATGGCCCTCCGTGGCCTCCCGGGAACGGGAAAGACTACAGCTGTTCGAAGGATTTTTTCTGAAGTCGAGGAAACAACCCGGCGCCTGATCCCGGTCTATGTGAACTGCCAGACTGAGCATACCAAGTTTGCTGTCTTTGCGAAGATCTACGGAAAGTTGCATGGCCACCAGCCACCTCCGACCGGGACACCAGTGCGGAAGTTGATCTACGATGTCGGGAAGACCCTGAGCGAAGAGGGGATCGTGCTCTCGGTCTGCCTGGACGATGCCAACTATCTCCTCGTCAACAAGGCCTTGAACGAAATCCTCTATACCATCCTGCGGCTTCATGAAGAATTTCCCAACGCCAGGACCGGAGTCCTCCTCCCGATGAGCAGCATGGATGTGCAGCTCCCGCAGGAACTCGATCCCTGTGTGCTGTCGGTCCTCCAGCTCAAGGAAGTCTACTTCGCTCCCTACACCGAAGAGGAGATCTCCGAGATCCTGAAGGATCGAATCCGGAAAGGCCTCTATCCCAACGTCGTGCCGGAGTCAATGTTTGACCTGATCATCGAGCAGACGATGCGGTGCGGGGACCTCCGGGTCGGGCTGGACCTGGTGAAGCAGAGTGCGTTGACCGCCGAGCGGGCAGGACGGACAGCCATTTTGGAAGAAGATGTTCTCGAAGCATACGAAATCTCGAAATACGTCCATCTCTCTTCTTCGGTCCGAGCACTCACGACAGATGAGAAGACCCTGCTCTATCAGATCGCGGATATGGCGATCGGTACAGACTCGTACCTGACATCTGGAGCTGTCTTTGAATCGGCGACAGCGAAGATAAAGATGAGTTATACAGGATTCTATGAGAAACTCCGGAAGTTCGACCAAATGCGGTTGGTGGAGCTCTCCCATCTGAACCAAAGGGGAAGAACGCGGGAGATAGCGTTGAGATATGATCCTGAGAAGGTGAAGGAAGTGTGTGGATGAATATGCAAATATTTTTAATCAGAGTTCTTTCCCTTCAAATTTCATTTTCAACAAAGTATCTTCAATCCCATCAATTTCCATTTCTTTACTTTTTATCTCCATCTGGTCGTAGAGTATACTCAAATCTAAAATTCTAAAGAGAATTCGTTTTATAAGGCCATTTAAGCGGATTAATTCCGAGTCTTGAATTTTTCTAGATCCGGAGTGAATTAATTCTGATCTTAAATTGTAAAATCTTTTTATTTCCTTATAAACTGCAATTCTATTGTCTTGTTCATTTTCGAGTAAAAATGCAGATTTTTCGGCTAATTTAAGACCGAGATAATCACGGTCTTCTTTAGTTAAAAGGAGGCTTTCAAGAGTTGAAATTAACAGAATAAACTGAATTTCTCGCTTTTGTGTTGATTGAGACAACCAATAGAGCTCCAACGATCTAATTATCTTTCTCTCCAATTTAGAGGGGGATTTATTCTGACTGATCTCGGATAGTCGCGTAAGAAATCTATCGAAACTATGATCATACCTTGTCCATCCCCCACCTTCAAATGGTCCGATGAAATTAACCGTTCCCCGATCAGAAAAAATTGCACCAACGGTTTCTTTCGGATCTATAGGTTTCTGAACCATTAATGTGAGAATAGAAAAAGGAAATTCTAATTCTTTATACAGAATATCGCCGATGAATTGAGTTCTAACAGATTTAAATTGTAACTCTCCCCATGAACAATTAAAATTTAAATTCGGATTCCTTTCTTTTAAGTAATTTAAATGGACCGCCAAATCTCGATCATGAAGTTGAGGCTCTATCACCATGAAGTTAGCAATCTTTACACCGACCGGGAGATCATAAACATCTGGAATAGCAAATTTTGCCGTATAATTTTTTTCTTTAGTTAAATCTTGGTAAAATTCCTTAACCCTCTGGCGAAATTCTACATCATCTTTTGGCGGGATTATCAATAATTTTTGATAAAATGTCGAGACTTCGGACCATAATTCTTGTTCGGAAAACAATCTTGATATATCTGGATCCTGCTGAAAAATTTTTGCCAAATCCTCTATGATATTTGTGTCAATAACCCGAACTGGAATTCCAAGTTCATTTTCAAGAGTTTTTGATATGTCTTTTAGAATAATTCCAGCCATTTCGTCCATTTCATCGAATCAATTCCTCTGTGAAGTGAAAAGGGGATCGATACATGCATTACAAACATTATCTATCCTCACTTCAACTAATCCCCTTTCTTTTATTCCACCCCCTCACCATTTTCCCGTAACACCCCTCACAGACCCCAATCTGATTCTCCGCACTCCGGAAGACCGCTGCTGCCTCATGGCAAATATCACACCGGCCTGACACCATCTTGATCCGTACGAAATCACGGTGGTCCAGGAGCCCGGGGAGTGGATCGATGCGGTATGGCTTCTCGCTCTTCGCATGCTTTCCCTTTCTTTGCACATCTTTGCGGAGGCTGGTGTAGATTGGACGGCCATTTTGTAGACCTGAATTGGCAATCAGGGGCCTCAATGCCCCAACAGGTGACTTGTTTTCACTACTTCCCGAAACGCAGGCACAGGAAGAGGCATCACTCACCAAAACGTTCATGCCGTGTGTTCCTGATAAATGATGCAAAGAGGTATCAGAAGAGGTACCTCTCTCAGTACCTTCATCTTCATTTTCAGATTCAGAACAGGAATCAGCATCTTCTTCATTCACACACGTGTCGGGCAAACCTGGTGCAAGTGTGTCATCATTCGTTTCGTTTCGATGACCTCTTGTCCTCCGCTGCTCTTCCTCAAGTTCCTCTTCCAACCAGATCTCCGCCCTCGCTGTCCAGTTCTTGTAGAGGCCGATATCAAACGAGAAGTAGTGCTCCCGGTGTTTCACCTCCATCCCGTAGATGTCCTCGGCAACCGTGGCGTCGATGTAACTCACTGCGGGGCACTTGTCAAGGATACCGGTGTAGAGCCCACGGCTGTTCCGGTACCCCTTGAGCAATCGGTAAACTTGGTGGTAGGAAAGCCCGAGGACATCCTGGAGCTGCTTGATGGTGAAGATCTCGAGTCCCATCTTTGCAATACTGTCAAGGGCGGCCGCCTCATTCCGCGTCTGCTTCGTCTCCTGGGCCCCGGTGTCACCGGTCAGGTCCAGGAAGAGCCTGCGGGCGTACTCGAAGTCCTCGCGGGTGGCGATGATGCTCCCGTGCTCGTCCCGATCTCGCTGGAGGAAGAAGAGCCTCGCATGGCACTTAATTAGGTCGAAGAGCATCCCGGGATTCCTGCGGTTCTGAGCTGATGAGAAATGCACCCGCGGGGCAAAGGGGACGCGGACGTGCAGGACCTGTTCCTTCACGAGCTCCCAGATTGCCCGGCAGACAAGGATGTCCGGGTCTTCTCCGGCATCGGCTTCCTTGGCCTCGGCAGATTTCAGGTGGGCGAGGACCGCTGCGTCCTGGTCAGCCGAGTCATCGATCCAGACGCAGAGCATCCGGTTCATGACCTGGTCGTCGCCGGCCAGCTCCACCTTTGCCAGCCACCAGACGCACCGCTCGGGGATGGTGCAGATCCGGACCTGCCGGTCGCTGGTGAGGGTCCGGTGCTCGATCGGCTCCCGGAAGCTCGCGGTTGCAGACTTCAGGATCTCCTGCAGGTCCTCGGAGAGGGACACGTCATCGAAAAGGAGTACCGTGCCCGGCTGGACTGGATGGTAGTAGAGGGCCTTGTCCGAGACCGTACCCTTCAACTTGAATTTCTCGGGGAGAAGGTTGAGCATCGCCCGGCAGGCATGCGTCTTCCCTTTCCCGGAGTTCCCGGAGATTGCGACATGGAGGCCCTGGGTGTTCAGGACCGATTGCGATGCGACCGAGAGGATGAGGCATTCGGCAACGACCCGGTCCCCGACATGGTCCCGGTGGAAGACATCCAGGATAAAGGAGAGAGGGTCACTAGACCGCAGGACCTCTGCTGCCCGGGACCGGGCTTCGATTGTCACACCGGGAGGAAGCGGAGGAGCTGGGGGTGAGGGGATTGGTGCAGTATTGGATATGGATCCCCGCTCTCGCTTTTCCCATGTTCTCGGCTCAAAACGTTCCCGAAGCTCGGGCCATCGCTGTCTCCCGCCACCGCATGAGGCATGCTGGCAGCCGGCATGGACCGCCCCGCTCGGGAACTGGATGGCAAAGGCCCCGTCCCGGTGCGCGGAGGCAAACGGGCACTCGTCCAGGACAAAGAGCGTCCCGCCCTGCCACGGTTTCTCTGACCGGATCCCGATCCGGTGGGCGTTCAGCCAATCGTGGAGGTCGAGACCTCGCCCTTTCGTCCGATGGCCAGGGTCCGGATCGTTCTTCGGAAGGAGGCTGGCAAGGTGGCGGAGCTGTTCGACCGGGGCGGCTTCCACACACTCAGGGACTGCGATGATGCAGGACTGCCGGTGCGGCCGGCTGGGCGTATTGTCTCCTTTCTTCGACGTGGTCCCGTAGAGTTTCCAGATCCGGGCGGCGTTGAAGTTCGCGGCATCCACGGACACTGTTCCATCGGAGAACAGGGTGTCAAGGACCGCGAGGCATCCTTTCACCAGGTCCGTTGATTCATCATCATTCGGCAGGTCGATCCTGTAGAGCAGGTGGGCCCCGTTCCCGGAGTCGGCCATGACAGGATCCGGGAACCCCTGCTCTCCAAGCCAGGCCTGGATCCGCTCGGCATGAGCAAGAGCAGCTGCGTGTTCTGTATCGGTCGATGAGACTCCGCTCGGCCGGACCGGGTCCAGGTCGATGGGGAGCCAGCACCTGCTGAGTACGTCAGAGTCGCCGGTGGTCGGGTCCTTCCGGCCCAGGTTCATCTTCACCCGGTTCGATCTCCGGGAGAGCAGGGCCGGGTCAACCATGTTCAATGTGACATAGATCCCGGCGACTTCCGGCAGCGTGTCCAGGTTTGCCGCCTTCTCGGCCAGCGTATCGAAGTTGTCGAAATACCCGCTGTGGACCGAGTGGTCGGTCAGGGCCCGGAGCTCCACGATCCCGCCATCCGGGAAAAGGGTCGCGAGGGCCTTCCTGACCTCGCTGCTCATGCAGATCCATCCTGGCAGTCCGGGAGGAGGGGGAAGAGCGGTGCCGAGACCGCTTCTCCCCGGGCGACCCGCTGGAAACTCACGAGCGGGATGATGAAGTGCCCGGCCCGCGTGTAGAGGATCACCGCTTTCCCTGCCCGGTTGATGGCAGCGTGTCCCTCGATCGAGATGACCTCGCCCTCATCCTTTCCATCCGCAGATGTCTTCCGCTGGATCTGGATGATCGGCACGACCCGGCCATAGAAGAGAAGGGCCCGGACCTCCTTTGCCTCGATCCGGTAGGACTCACCATCTATCTCCACGCGGAGGATTTCATTCTCACTGAGCGACAGCGTCCCGGGTTCAGTCACTGCGGTCACCCCGCCTCTCGTGCTTGACCTTCAGGAAATAGTTATGGCCGGTGGTCCGCCGGATCCTGACTTCGGCAATTGCATCACCGTACTTCTTGATCTCTTCAGATAGTGCCTGGGGGAGTAGATAGAGC
>MTKZ01043667.1_pt2 | contig 13304 bp, 9 predicted proteins | sample 1042781 | NCBI WGS metagenome assembly MTKZ01 (sample SAMN06212207, study PRJNA360539) | anaerobic digester metagenome | biome: Wastewater treatment plant; material: sludge; isolation source: anaerobic digester fed with sludge from wastewater treatment plant | place: Denmark: WWTP Viborg ...
GTTGTTGCCCCAGCATTTCACGCCGCCATCCACCACCGCGCAGGTGTGCTGGCTGCCCAGCGCAATCTCGCTCACGCCGCCCGAATTGGGCAAGCCCAGCACTTGCACGGGCGAATTTCTATGTTCAACTGTTCCATCGCCAAGCTGACCGCTGTCATTGCGACCCCAGCACAACACCTTGCCTGCGCTGGTTAACATGCAGGTGTGATACCCGCCCGCTTTTACCTCGCGGGCATACTCATTTTCCAGTAACGTGTTGGTTGGGGTGGAGCGAGATGTGGTTGTGCCATCACCCAACTGGCCATAGTCGTTGCGCCCCCAGCAATTCAGCCCAGATTTATATGTGGCGTGCGACCAGCGCGGATCGTCATAAACCGAGTTATACACGCAGGTGTGAAACTCGCCAACCGCCAGCACATTTTGCGGCATGTTCGGAATGTAGGTATAAACAGAAGTAGGGGTTAAGACATTTTGGGTGTTGCCAATGCCCGCCTGCCCATATTCGTTTGCTCCCCAGCACATGAGCCCAGAAACATAGGTGTCTGCCCTTTGCTCATAATTAAACGCGCAGATGTGTGAGCCATTGGCAGAGAAGCCAGTTAAATCTGGGTTTGCATACTCATGGTGATGCGTAAGCACACCCAAAACACTTGGGGTTGTTGTGCCATCGCCTAATTGGCCGGACTCGTTTGCGCCCAAACATTGAAAATCGGAAGCAGAAAAACCCTGAGCGCAGGTAAAGGATTTTCCGGTCACAATTTGATAAATTCCGCCGGGGCCTGGTATATCCAACAGGTTGGTTGCAGTTACGGGGTGATTGGAATTGACCGAGGTTCCATCCCCAAGCTGATAACTTTCGTTTGCGCCCCAGCACAGCAAACCTTGAGTAACAAACGGGTCATGGCCAAATTGAACACAGCTGTGTGAACCTACGCCAGAGTATGAGGTGATATTCCATGCCTCACTTTCCGAACCCGCCACAAACGTGGGCGTGCTGCGGGTGGTGAACGTGCCATTGCCAAGCTGACCGCTGTCGTTGCGGCCCCAGCACTTCACGCTGCTCAACCCATCGTTATTCGTGTCTATGATGGCGCAGGTGAAATATTCACCCGCCCAGATGTGCGTTACGCCCTTGCCTGGGCCAATGCCCAACACATCCACCGGCGTGGAGCGATTTTGGTTTGTGCCATCGCCAAGCTGGCCGTATTCGTTGTTGCCCCAGCATTTCACGCCGCCATCCACCACCGCGCAGGTGTGCTGGCTGCCCAGCGCGATCTCGCTCACGCCGCTGGCATCGGTTTGTGGCGCGGCTGGCGTAGTTTGTGGGCTGGAAACAGCCGCCGTTTGTGCGGGCACAAACGCTGCAAACGCAAAGACAAAAGAAAGGACGACGCGAAGTAATTTAAACATGGTTGGCTCTCCTTCATTACCGCAAGATGGCTGGTCTTGCTCTTGTGAATTCTACGCCCCGAAAAATAAAAAACCGCCATGCATTTGCACGGCGGCTGAACTAACCAAATGGCTAGGGGCTTGGCGTTACCTTGCGTTCAACACGAACCACGCCACGATGGCGACGATGCCAAACAACATGACCAGCGCATACGAGCGCACGAGGCCGGTTTGCAATTTGCCCAGCGCGGCCCCGGCGCGGCTAAACGCTGCGCCCACGCCGTTCACAAAGCCATCAATGACCTCAAGATCAGCGATGTGCGCCAGAAAAGACGCGCCTGCATAAAACGGCTTGATGATGATCGCGCGATAAATCTCATCCAAGTACCACTTGTTGGCCGAGAGCGCATACAGCGGCCCCAGCTTAGTGAGCGGGTCCACCGAGTTTTTGCTGACAAACACGCGCTTGTAAAGCAGATACACAAACGCCATCACGGCCAGCGCGGCAACGGTGAAGAACCCCGCGATGAGCGGGTTGAACTCGACCACTTCCAATTCGCCCATCACCGGTTGCAGCCAGTGCGAGAGCCAATGCCCGCCCGCCACCGGCAGGTTGAGCAAGCCGCCCAGCGCGGCCAGCACGGCCAACACAATCAGCGGCACGGTCATCAAGGGCGATGACTCACGGGCGTGCTCGGCATCGCGCGTGCGCGGTTCGCCAAAAAACACAAGCCGCACTTGGCGCATGGAATAAAACGCGGTCAGGATGGCGGTTACGCCCAGCATGAGGAACACCAGCTGGTTGCGCTCCACCGCGCTCGCCAGAATTTCATCCTTTGAGAAGAAACCAGAAAGCGGGATGACGCCCGCCAGCGCAAACGCGCCGACCATGAACGTGATCCAGGTGATCTTCATCCGTTTCTTTAGCCCGCCCATGTTGCGCATGTCTTGCGGGTCCAGGTTGTAGGTGTCCGAGTAGACCCGCGTGTGCATGTAATGCTCCATCCCATGAATGACGCTGCCCGAACCCAGGAACAAAAGGCCCTTGAAGAAAGCGTGGGTAAGCAGATGGAACATGCCCGCCACATACGCGCCCATCCCAACGGCGGCCACCATAAACCCAAGCTGGCTCACGGTGGAGTAGGCCAGAACCTTTTTAATAACCCATTGGCTCATGGCGGCCCAGCCTGCCACAAGCGCCGTCAGCGCGCCCACAAATGCAACGACCTCGCCGGTGGTTGGCGCGGCGCTAAACAGCAGGTGGCTGCGGGTCATCATGTAAATGCCGGCGGTCACCATCGTGGCGGCATGGATGAGCGCCGAGACCGGTGTGGGGCCGGCCATGGCATCGGGCAGCCACACAAACAGCGGCAATTGCGCGCTCTTGCCGGTTGCGCCCACAAACAGCAAAAGGGTGATGGCTGTGAGCAGGGCCGGGGCGATGGTTTTGAGGTGTTCCTCGTTGAGCACATCGGCGTAATTCAGGCTGCCAAACAACGAGAAGATGAGCATGATGCCCAGCACAAAACCCACATCGCCAATGCGGTTGACCACAAACGCTTTGCGCCCCGCTTCGGCGTTCTTAAGTTTGCTAAACCAGAAACCAATCAGCAAATACGAGCACAGCCCCACCAGCTCCCATCCCACAAACATGAGCAGGTAGCTGTCGCCCATCACCAGGGTGAGCATGGAGGCGATGAACAAATTGAGATACACAAAGAAGCGCGGGTAACGCGCATCGCGGTGCATGTAGCCCATGCTGTACAAATGGATGAGCGAGCCGATGCCGGTGATGATGAGCATCATGATGCTGCTCAAGCCATCTACCAAAAAGCCAAACTGCACATTCAGTTTGCCCACGCTGATCCACGGGCCAAACTGGGCCACAACTTTGTGGTCTGGGGCGGCCGCCACTTGCGCGAACAGGATGAGCGAGACCACAAACGAGAGCGCGGTCATGGCTGTTGCCAGCCCGCCGCTCACCGTTTCTGGCAGGCGTTTGCCCCAAAAAGCGTTTATCAATAACCCAATGAGCGGGAAGAGGATTGGAAGAATCAGGATCATTTTTTAGTTGCTGGTTGCTGGTGGCTAGTTGTTGGTGATGGGTTTTCTTTCACCCTTCAGCCTTCACTCTTCACCCCTGTAATTGGTTCAGCTCGTCCACGCTGGTGCTCTTTTTGGCGCGGAAGATGGCGACGATAAGCGCCAGACCAACCGCAACTTCCGCCGCCGCGACGGTCATGATAAAAAACACAAACAGTTGCCCATCCAACTGCCCCCACTGGCGGGCAAAGGCCACAAAGGCCAGGTTGGCCGCGTTGAGCATCAACTCAACGCTCATGAAGATCATCAGGGCGTTGCGGCGTGTAAGCACGCCCACCACGCCAATGACAAACAACGCGGCAGACAGCAGGATGACAGGTTCAATTGATGTCATGTTGAATTTGTAAAACCAGATTTTAATCTAACTCTCAGATTGATTTTCGCGCGTCATGATTACCGCGCGGTTTTTGGGCATAAAAAAAACAACGCGGCGCAATTAGAAAAGATTGCGCCGCGTTGTTTATGCTGGCAAAAGACGACTCTTTTTGTCGATCAGGGGTTGCCGACCACAGCCCCATTCACCGATATTAGAACAGGGCCGTGGTTTCTAAGGGAGCCATCTGCCTGAATTTCTTGCAGCCAGTAGGCATAGGTTGTGCCGGGCTGGGTGGCGCGATCCTGCCAGAGATATTCGCCGCCGCTCATCCCGCGGCTTTGGATGAAGGATGTAATCACATCGGCTGTGCCAGGCGCGCCAAGCTGGCCATTGTTAGCCGTGCTGCGCAAGATGGCAAACCCAGCCGTGTTCATCTCGCTCATGGTTTGCCAGAAGAGATTTACACATTCTGCGCCGTTGGCGTTGCCGCATTTGGCCGCAGAAACGGGCGCCACGGTAAACGCGGCCAGTTCAATGGCGGTTGACACGGTGGGCAAAATAAGGACTTGTCCATCAACAGCGGAGGAACTCTCTGGGCAGGGGCCAACCGAGACGACCTGCGGCGCGGTTACGTCAAAGACCAAATCGCTGAGGCCGCTTGCCAAACCCATGAAGACAATTTGAGCAAGGGGCACATTGCCGCTCACGCCCTGAGTTGTGGTTAGCCCCAGTGTGGCGACAGCCAAATGGACATATTGACCGGTGCCGTCAATCTCGTTGGCGACGATGATGGGTGTTCTGCCCGTGCTGCTGATGGGGCTAAGCAGGGTGATGGAAGTTGGCGTGACAATGGTTCCGTTATAGCTGAGATAGAAGTCGAATGCGCCAAGATTGGTCACATCAGAGAGGGAAACAGTGACGGTAAACACGTCATTCACATGCCAGGTTTGGGTGGCCGGCTGCACCGAGAAGATGGTGGTTGACACCATTGGCGCGGACGCGACCCGATATAACGACTTTGGCATTCCATTTTCCACTGGTGCGTAAAGATCCGAGACGGGGATTGGGCTGATTTCGGCGCTGTCAATTGCCGCACTTAAAGGGCAAGGCGCATTGGTATTGTTGAAATAGTATGGGCCGCAGCTAGGGGTCGGTGTATTCGTTGGTGTTGATGTTGGCGTATTGGTCGGCGTGTTGGTCGGCGTGTCCGTCGGTGTGTTGGTTGGTGTATTGGTCGGCGTGTCCGTGGGCGTATCGGTTGGTGTGTTGGTCGGTGTGTTGGTCGGTGTGTCCGTTGGCGTGTTGGTTGGCGTAGATGTTGAGGTGTTAGTTGGTGTCGCCGTCGGCGTGTTGGTTGGCGTAGATGTTGAGGTGTTAGTTGGTGTTGCCGTCGGCGTGTTGGTTGGCGTTGATGTTGGCGTGTTAGTTGATGTCGCCATCGGCGTGTTGGTTGGCGTTGATGTTGGCGTGTTAGTTGATGTCGCCGTCGGCGTATTGGTTGGCGTCGGCGTTTGAGTTGGCAGCGTCAGCCCTACGCGTTCCGCCACAAACTCAATATCGTAAATGTCGATGATGCCGTCCTCATTCACATCCATGGGGGCATCGGGGCCTGTGCCGGGCATTAGGTACCTGCCTCGAACAGCAGCAAGGTCGGCCTGATCAATAAAATTGTTGCCATCAAAATCTGCTTTAGAAAGATCAGGCACGGCGCAGCTCGCTACGGCGGCATCACAGATAAGAGATTGCCCGGTTTGTTCGGCAGAAAGCAGCGAACGATGCGCGGTTGCATCTGGCTGTGTTGTCAGCGCCATCACGCTTGTTTGCGCTGCCCCCGCAGAGCTTAATAACAAGCCGCATGCGCACAATGCCCGAATAATTCGATAAAAACGTGGTAATTCCATAGCAAAAAACTCTCCTTTTTTGTTGTAGTGATTTTGGGTGCGTGTGATTTTTAGTGTAACACAAAAGCATGGTTAAAAAGATATCGAAGAGTGGTCAATAGGCAAATGACGAGCTTTATTTTCCGCGTCTGACAAAACATTGCCCAATTGACCACTTCTAGATATCGCGCATAAAAGCCGCCGCAGTTATTCAAAACATTTCCCGGCCTCTTTTCTTTCGCCTTTGTTGTTTGCTTGTTTGGTTTGACCCGCAGCGCCATGCTGAGCGCGAAAGCCAACATGCGCGAGATGTCGTTGACGAAGATAGATAATCAACACCTTGTGAAAACCCTGCTTGTTATTCTGGCTCATCCCGATGATGAATCCTTTGGCCCCGGCGGAACGCTGGCAAAATACGCGCACGAGGGCGTGGCTGTGCATTATTTGTGCGGCACGCGCGGAGAAAGCGGCACCATAGATTCCCATCGGCTGGATGGCTTTGCCGACGCAGGAGAATTGCGCGCCGCAGAATTGATGTGCGCCGCGCGAGAGTTGAAGCTGGCCGGTGTGCATTTCCTCGGCTTCCGAGATTCTGGCATGGTCGGCACCCCAGACAACGAACACCCGGAATCTCTGCACGCCGCGCCGTTGGATGAGGTGGCGCGCCGCATTGGCGAGTACATCATCAACCTGCGCCCCAACGCCATTGTGACCCATGACCAGTTTGGCGGCTACGGCCACCCGGATCACATCAAATTAAATCAGGCTACGCTGCGGGCTTATGAGATGTTGTTTGGTTTGCGCATAGATTTGAGCCGCTGGAACACAGACGACAAAAAAGTGGCCCTGGTCACGCGCGTTGACCCATCTGCCAAAAGCGCCGCGCCAGAAATTGCGCCGCCAAAGTTGTATTTCACCACTTTCCCCAAAGGCATGGTGAAATTTGGCGTGCGGGTGATGCCGCTTTTTCGGCAAGACCCAACAAAATTTGGCCGCAACAAAGACATCAATTTGGCGCAAATTGCCTCTTGGGATGTGCCGCAGACGGCAAAAATAAACACAAACGGCTACGAGGAAATGAAGGCCCGCGCATCGGCCTGCCACGCCAGCCAACAAATGCCCGCCAANNAACATCCTCATGCGGATGGCTTTTCGGCGCGGGCGCGGCGTGGAATACTTCTCGCGCGTGTATCCGCCGTTCAAGATGGGCGACCCGCCAGAGAAAGATTTGGTGTGATTCGGCTTTAACGCAACGCATATCAGCCGGGCGATTGAAATCGCGTCCGCGCAGGCCGACGCTCAGCCAAAGGCTCACAAGGTGCGATTTCAATCGCCCAGCTTCTTAACCACGAACCAACAACCGCTATACTTGCCCAGCTATGGCATACGACTTTACGGGCAAAGTGGCCCTGATTACGGGCAGCGGGCGCGGGGTGGGCCGCGCCACCGCCATTTATTTTGCGCAGCGCGGCGCAGACATCGTGGTGAACTACCTGCGCAAAAAATCTGCCGCAGAAGAAACGGCCAAAGAAATTGAGGCGCTGGGCCGCAAAGCGCACATCGTGAAAGCCGATGTAGGCGATGAGGCCGACCTTGACCGCTTGATCTCCGAGACCGAACAGGCCTTTGGCGGGTTGGATATTTTGGTGAACAACGCCGCATCTGGCTATGCCCGGCCAGTGATGGAGCAAAAGGTCAAAGGCTGGGACTGGACGATGAACATCAACGCGCGGGCGGCTTTGTTCCTCTCGCAAAAGGCGGCCCCGCTCATGCAAAAGCGCGGCGGCGGCACCATCGTAAACGTGATGAGCATTGGCAACATTCTCACCCTGCCAGAATATGTGGTGATTGGCGCGAGCAAGGGCGCGCTGGAAGTGGTGACGCGGTATTGCGCGGTGGAGCTGGCTTCGATGGGCATCGTGGTCAACGCGGTCTCGCCGGGCGTGATTGAGACCGACGCGCTCAATTTCTTCACCGCTGGCAAAGAGATGGCCTCGCGCGGGGCGGAGCACACTCCCGCCGGGCGCATCGTCACGCCAGAGGATGTGGCGAAGATCATCGCGTTTTTGTGCAGCCCAGATGCCTTCATGATTCGCGGCCAAACGCTGATTGTGGACGGCGGCTTTATGTGGAAAATTTAGTTCATTCACCGCCGAGGCGCGGAGACGCTGAGATTATAAAAAGCTTTGCGCCTCCGCGTCTCTGCGGTGGAAAACAAACATGAACAATCAACTTTCACTTGGCAAGCGCATTTTGTTTGGGGTGATGGGCGGCGCGGCGCTCGCGGCGCTTGCATGGGTTGTCTGGGGCGTCATCGGCTTTGGCATGGCCGCCGGGCTGCCCGGCACGCGCGGCGAGACGCTGGGCTATATGCAGATTTTGATTGTGCCATTTGGCATTCTGGTCAGCGCAGTCACCGGTTTGGTGATGGGGCTGCTGACCCGCCCAGACAGCCGCAAACGCCGCTGGCTGTATGCGGGCCTGCTTCTCACTCTCATCTGCGTCATCATCAACTTTTTAATAGCAATTGATTTGGCATGACACACTTTAACGATTCACTGCCCGCCAACTTGCGGGTTTACAAAGAGCGCGACTTTCTGGCCGAGTTTCTCAAGCGCTATTGGTTTGCGCCGCCGGTGGCCTTGTGGCGCTCCATCGAGGCTCACGCCCTGACCGCGCTGGACTTCCCCGCGCCCATGCTGGATTTTGGCTGCGGTGATGGCTTGTTCACCGATGCCGTGTTTGGCAAACAGCCCGGCATTGTGGGTGTGGATATTGCCACCGGCGAGCTGCCAGACGCGCGAGACAGCGGCGTGTATTGGCGCGGCGTGCAGTTTGGCGATGGGCATCATTTGCCATACGCCGATGGCGCGTTTGGCAGCGTGTATTCCAACTCGGTGGTGGAGCATATCCCCGACCCGGAGAATGTGATCCCGGAGCTTTCGCGCGTGTTGCGCAAAGGCGGCGTGTTGGCGCTCACCGTGCCCAGCGATAAATTTCGCTCTTTGTTGGATGGGGTAAAGAACGCGCCCACGCCCGCCGAGGGCGAGGCTTACGCGAAGGGCGTGGACAAACTGCTGGCCCATCACCACTACAAAACGCCAGCCCAATGGGCCGAGCTTTTGCAAAAATGCGGCCTGCGCCCCGCGCCGTTCACGTATTACATCGCCCCAGAAGCCGAGCAAAAATGGGATCAGATGAACCGCGAATATGGCATTGGCGGGCGGTCGCTGTTCAACACGCTGGCTTCGCCAAAACTCAAGCCGCTGGGCTTTAGCGCCGCGCTCAAGTCTCAGGTGCCAAAACGATTGAAGCCGCAGCTGCAAAAGTTTTACGATGCTCCTGCCAACGGCGAAGGCGGCGGGTTGCTGGTAGTTGGAATTAAGAATTAGAAATTACGAATTGCGAATTACGAATTCTGGGCTTGCGCAAAACGCAAACAACTTTCGCGCATTCACATTTTTAGCGTTTTGCGTAAGTCCGGTTACGAATTAAAATCTGAGACCTTAATTCGTAATTCGTAATTCGTAATTCGTGATTGAGATAATTTAGGGGTCACGGGGATGTAATGGCTTCGACGGGAGAGGTTTACTCCGAGTGGCGAGCCGAGACGCGACTCTCGTTAAACAGCGCAAAGCACGCAAGTGCGAAAGTCAACTGGAACGCCGTTCCGGTCGCCGCCTAATCGCGGTTGAACCGTTTCGGTGTCCGGGGCACAGCTCCGGCGTCGTCCACGCCCTCGCGTTGGTGGGGTGTGGCAGCGATGTAATAATGCCAACGGGCGTTTCGCCGAGACTCATAGGCGGGTAAACGCTGGCTGACAGCCGATCTCATGAGTTCGTCGCGCGCTTACTTTGCAGGTGGAGATTCGCGCGATTAAATCAAAACACCAGCTACGCTCGTAGTCATTCGCGGGGGATTTCTTTCGGACCCGGGTTCAATTCCCGGCATCTCCACTTTTCCGAAGGCGACAAGGATGAAGAGGATGACAGGGATGACAGGGATGATTCATCATCCTTGCCACCCTTGTCAGCTTGTCGCCAGGTCAGCGCTTCAAAAACTCCTCATACAACGTGTGAAAATGATGCACGCCGTTTTCGCGCTGGGCTACAAATCGGCCAGATGAATACACGCCGGTTTGCAGGTTGCGCCACACATTCGCGCAAATTTCGGCGTCCTCGCGCTGAATCTCATCGCTAAACTCAATGGATTCGCTCAACTTGTCCCACGACTGGGCAGACGCGTCATCCGCAAAAAACCATTCAAAGATGACCTTTGTCCGGTCATGCCCCATCGGCACAACGATGTTGATTTGCAGCATGCCCATGTAAATGTTGAGCATGAAATTGGGGAAGAGCCAGTAATACAACGCCTGATCGTCGCCGGTCATTTGCATGTATACCCGCCCGCTGGCGTCCTCGGCGCGGGCCGGGCGAATGGGCGCGTATTGCGAGGAGTAGTAGCGAAACGTATCCACGCGGTATTGGGCATAATCAATCTCGCGGAAGAGGCCGGGGTGGGCGATGGGGACGTGATAACCCTCAAGGTAATTGTCAACATACACTTTCCAGTTGCTTTCCACAAAATAATCGTGGCGCTTAACTGAGCGCATGTGCGAGAAATCGAATTTGGCGGTTTCTTGCGGAATTTTGCCCAGCACCTCCAAAAGCGGCGGCGCTTGGCCATCCATGTTCACAAAGGCGAAAGGACCCCAGCTTTCCACCCGCACCGGCACAAGACAAAAATCGGCGGGGTTAAAGTCTTCTGTGCCCTCAATTTCCGGGGCGTTTTTGAGCTTGCCATCCAGCCCATACAACCAGCCATGATATTGGCATTGCAGGGTTTTGCGGTTGCCAAACCCTTTGGCCACGGTGCCCGCGCGGTGGCGGCATACGTTGTAAAACGCGCGCAGCTCGCCGTTCAGATCGCGCGTCAGCACCAGCGGCGTCCCCATCACATCCACCGCGGCAAAATTTCCCGGATGCCGGAGCGTGTCTAACGAGGCGGCATATTGCCACGTGCCGCGAAACAGCTTGTCTTGTTCCATGCCCAGCATGGCGGGGTCGGTATATAAATTGGCGGGCAGGGTTGCCGCGCGGGCCACGTCGGGGTTGATTGAAAAATGTGGAATGGAAGGTGAAATCGTCATGGATGAGCGATATTTTATCCGAATTTACGATGTGTAGGGAAGCGCTTCACGCCGCAGATTTGCATCATCTAAAACAGATATAACGGAATTTGGATGATTTTTCTGTGCCAGGTGGAAATTCCAGAATCTTGCCACTGCATAAGGCGGTAAAAATACAAACCGGGTTGGTTTATTTTGCCAACCCGGTTTGTGGTTAAAAAGACGAGTGTTAAATTTTGGATTTATGGGACAACTTGCACCCAGCCCACTTGTTCCACCCAGTTGGTGCAGTTGTTTTGCACTGCCAGCTTTACGCGATACCAACCCGGTGTCATTGAGCCGCCATACGAAGCATAGAACGAATGAAGTGGCACTTGCCCTGCCTGACCATTGAACCACTGCGATGCGTATGCGCCTGTCACATATGATGTGCCATAGCCGCTGGTGCGATACATCTCAAGGAAGTATTTGGTTTCACCTGTGCTCGCCGAGCCATCCAGAATGCTTNNGGCACAGCGGTTGAGTTGACAGTTACGTACTTTACTTTTTCGTTCCAGCCGCCGCCCGGCACCGCAAGATTAGCAACTGCCAGTTTTACGCGATACACCGTGCTGGGACCAGACAGGCTCTTGAATTGATAAACACTTGCCAGATCAATTGGAGACACTGGTCGATCATCAATGGACCACTGACTGAAGTATTGACCAATCACATCCGAACTTCCAACGGAGCTGGTGGGGTAAATTTCCACGAAGAAGCGGTTCTCGTTTTGCGAATAAGCGCCATCCAGAGCAATAGATGTGTCGCACGCCGCCGCAATTGGCAATGTGAAATTCGACACGGGGGCGCTACCACCCGTATTACCCACTTCAAACTCAATATTGCTCAACACATTCATTTTGGGGAAGAGGGATCGGCAATTCACAACCACCTGTCCAAGGACTTCATCTTTGTCTTTATAGTTGATGGTAGCTGATCGTGTGGTTGATTTCTCTGCAGTTACACCGGTGCCGGTAATAATTGTTGCGCTAACACCAGCTTTAACCGTGCTGCCAAATGTAAATGACCAGGTCACTTCATTCCTCCAGTTATCCAACTCAATCCAGGCAAAGCTGGCGTATCCACCGTAATCATCATAATACCAGTCATACATGGGTTGATTCAGGGTTTTGAATTTGCCATCAATGTCATTGCGCTTGATGCCATCCCACACATTCTGATACAACGTGCCGCCCTTTTCTCCAATGACCGTGAGTTGCAATTCCGGCTTGCCTTTTGTCCACGATTCGATGTCAGACAGGTTGGGCACCTTGATTTTGATCATGGAAGTGTTGCCGCCATTTCCGATCATGCAAACGCGCTTTTCTTCGGGGCCTGTGGAGACAACTGTCTTTTTAAGTGATTTTATTGCGCCGCTACGCATGCCAACCCCAGAAAGGTTTTGTGTCACATTACCTTTGTCATCCACGCGCTCGTTCTGACCTATCACAATGACCGGCTCGGTTGGCGCAACTTTTGCGCTCAATTGAACAGGCTTCAAATCGGGCGTGTACCCTTCAATATAAGTGATGCCCGCTTCATCTTCCGGGTCAATTGCAACAATCGGGCCAAATGCGCGCGGGTCCCATTTGCCGTCTTCATCGCGCACAGCTACATGAAGTTTGGGGTTTGCCGCCAAATCACGCTCTAGTGATTCGCTAATGGACTTATCGCCTGTAATGCGAATGAGCGCATTCACAACCGCGTCATGAAACGTGCCGCGCTCGCCAACTGAAATTTTGCGCAGGGCGCTATATAAAACCTCTGTGTCGCCATCGAACTGTTTTTGGGTTTCGGCATAAATGGCCTGGCGGATAGCCGTGTCTTTGCTGGCGCTGGCGATACCCATTGCCAGCAATTTGACTACCGGCGCAGAAACCGTCTCTGTCGCTGTCACTGCTGGTTTTTCAGTCTCAAATGCCAATACGCTCGGTGGACGGATCGAGAGTGTTCCCAGAATAGCGAGACCCGCAAGCGCCATTCTTTGTTTTAGTGTGTTCATGGCTATTACCTTTTCTATTTTGTTGATTGCTGTCGTGTTGCCTGGAATTACAGCTATTAAAGAAAATCCGTTTGCAACCGGTTCTCCTCATAACAGAAGTAAAACTTTCTTGCCGTGCGATGTTAAAAAGAAAAAAGTGTTTTGCGTCTCACTTAAATAAGAGGCGGTATCAAATCCTTGAGTAGATTTCAAGCGGCTTAAATTGATCTTGAAAACCTTTGCNNGCGCGGTTCAGGGTGTGCGGATCAGTTAAGAGGCGCAGCAAAGGGGCACACCAGCCCTCATCTGCCAAAGCAAGTTCAACGGATTTTGCGTGTGAACCATAAAGAAGAATCAGTTGGTTTTCTCGCGCATCCAGTTCCGATGTGATCACCGTAAAAGAATCTTATTTCAAGAGAAGTCAAAAGCGTCTCACGCAAAACACAATCCGTATCAACCAATAAAAAA
>MTKZ01018496.1_pt2 | contig 13303 bp, 9 predicted proteins | sample 1042781 | NCBI WGS metagenome assembly MTKZ01 (sample SAMN06212207, study PRJNA360539) | anaerobic digester metagenome | biome: Wastewater treatment plant; material: sludge; isolation source: anaerobic digester fed with sludge from wastewater treatment plant | place: Denmark: WWTP Viborg ...
CAGACGGTCTTCGTTGATTCGACGCAGAAGGTGTTCGATCGGGAAGATGTGCGAAACGCGGTGGCGACGAAGATCGTCGATCGCATGCTGAGAGATTCCCCACGCATCCTGCAGGGCTTTCGCGACACACTCGTGCCGATCGTGGCCGGCATGCTGAAAAGCGCGCCGTTCAAGGGCGTGCTGGCGGAGATCGTGATCCAGCTCCATCGAGCAATCGTCACTGGCGAGCCGATCAACGTCACGATCAGCTCACCAGAGCTGCAGCAGATGGTTGTCTCAGTGCTGCAGGTGATTTCGCCCGCGGACGCGGCGACCCTGGCGCAGGACGATGCGACCCTCACGTTCGAGCTGTTCGCGCATACGGACCTCCCCTCATATCAGCGGGAACTCCAGACACTGCGCTGGACGGGCATTATTGGCGGCGTGGCGGGACTACTGCTGCTCGCGCTGCCGCTGGTGGTCCGGCGCGATCGCTGGTCGGTCTGGCTGGCCGGCCTGGCGCTGATCGGCGTGTTCGTGGCGACAGCTCTCTTCGTGCTGATCGCCGGGCGCGTGATCGACCTGCAGATCATCGACCTACCGACGCGGACGATGGTCAGCGGTGTGGCCGACGAGCTGTTCGAGCGGCTGATCTCGCAGTCGCTGATCGTGCTCGCTATCGGGGTCGTGCTGTGTGTCGTCGGCCTCGTTCGCTGGCCAGGTGGCCGGGCGGGGCAGCCGGCAGCAGCCGCGTAGCCGGGCCGGCCGCGACGCCCGTCGACTGTATCGGCGAGATTCGCGTCACGCGAGACACGTATCGACAAAAATGGCGCGTCGTGCCGCCTGTCGTCTGCTATCGTATCGCTACCTACAATTCTGCACGGTGATCGCAGGATCAGAACGGGTATGGTATGCCGCGCATCTTCGACAACATCAAGCAGGAGCTCTTGGAGGCCATTCGCTCGACCCTGTCGCAAGCCAATGGTATGGATATCTCGGTCGGCTATTTCAACCTGCGCGGATGGCAACTGATCGACGATCTCGTCGAGACGCTGCCGGTGAACGGCGCCGCGCCATGTCGTTTGCTGGTGGGAATGACACTCGCGCCACATGATGAGCTGAGACGAGCCCGGAGACTCAAGCCGGAAGAGGCGCCTGACCAGCAGGAACTGGCACGACGTCGCCGAAAGGTCGCGGAACAGTTCCGCGAGCAGCTAATTTTCGGTAGGCCGACGAACCAGGACGAGGACGGGCTTCGCCGCCTCAGCGCGCAGCTTCGAGCAGGAAAGCTGGTGGTCAAGCTCCATCTCGATCATCCGCTGCACGCCAAGCTCTATCTGTTTCGCCGCGATGATGCCGACAACCCGATGACGGGCTACGTCGGCAGCAGCAACCTCACGATGCCGGGGTTGTCGTGCCAGGGCGAGCTCAACGTTGACGTGCTCGATCATGATGCTTGCGAGAAGCTGCAGAAGTGGTTCGACGATCGTTGGAGTGATCGCCGGTCGCTCGACATCACTGACCTGTTGGCCGACATCATTGACGAGAGCTGGGCGCGCGAGCAGACGATCCTGCCCTATCTCCTCTATTTGAAGATGGTCTACCATCTCTCCCGGGAGGCGCGCGAGGGCCTGGCGTCGTTCCAAATCCCTAGTGAATTTCAAGACATCCTGTTCGAGTATCAGGCGGCGGCGGTCAGGATCGCGGCCCACCATCTCAACAAGCGTGGCGGTGTGATGATCGGAGACGTTGTCGGGCTCGGCAAGACACTGATGGCGACGGCGCTGGCGAAGATCTTCGAGCAGGACAGTGGCGTCTCGACACTGATCATCTGCCCCGCCAATCTCCAACAGATGTGGCGCGACTATGCGAAGCGATATGGATTGCATGCCGAAGTCATGTCGTATGGCAAGGTGGAGAAGGATCTCGCGAAGGTTCCGGCGCGCTTCCGACTCCTGATCATCGACGAGAGTCACAACCTGCGCAACCGCGAGGGAAGCCGCTACGCGGCGATCCGTGACTACATTCAGACGAGCGATAGCCGGGTGATCATGTTGACGGCCACGCCGTACAACAAGCATTACGACGACCTCGCCAGCCAGCTGCGGCTGTTCGTCGACCCCGAGGCGGACATCGGCATCCGGCCGGAGGCGTATCTCCGGGAGATCGGTGAGATCACGTTCTCCCAACGCCATCAGGCCTCGCCGCGCTCGCTGGCGGCCTTCGAGCCGAGTCTCTACGCCGACGACTGGCGCGAGTTGATGCGGCTTTTCCTCGTCCGGCGAACCCGATCGTTCATTATCAACAACTATGCCCTCGCCGATCCCGCGACCGGCCGCAGATATCTCCCCCTCGAAGGCGGCGAGCGATCGTACTTCCCGGATCGTAAACCGTTGACGATCGAGTTCCGTGTCGACGAGAACGATCCCGACGACCCCTATGCCCGCCTCTTCGCCACCGATATCGTCGAGATCATCGATAGCCTCTATCTGCCGCGCTACGGACTCGGGAACTATGAAGCGCCAATAGTGATCTCCCGGCCGACGCCCGCCGAGCAGGAGCAGCTGGACAATCTCTCTCGCGCCGGCAAGCGCCTGATGGGCTTCTCGCGGACCAACCTGCTCAAGCGACTGGAGAGCGGCGGCGCTGCANNGGCAAGCGCCTGATGGGCTTCTCGCGGACCAACCTGCTCAAGCGGCTCGAAAGTGGCGGCGCTGCATTCCTGCAATCGGTCGACCGGCATATCCTGCGCAATCATGTCTACCTGTACGCCATCGAGAACGGGCTCGACCTGCCGATCGGCACGCAGGAGCCGGAGCAGCTCGATCCCGGCGAGACCGATGTCGACGCGATCACCAACGATGATGAGGCAGCGGTCGAGGAAGAGGCCACCACAACGACCCGGAATGACGCGGCCTACCGACGGCGCGCCGAGGAGATCTATCGTCAGTACGCCGGCCCGTGGAAGAAACGCTTCAAGTGGCTGCGCCCTTCCCTCTTCGACAAGGAGCTGCGCCGGCATCTCGACGATGATGTACGGGCGCTGATGAAGATCCTGCGTATCGCTGGCGAGTGGGATCCCGCCCGGGACGAGAAGCTGAACGAGCTGACCCGGCTGCTGACACGGACGCATCCATCGGAGAAGGTGCTCGTCTTCACCCAGTTCGCCGACACCGCCGACTATCTCGCCGAGCAGCTTCGCGCACGCGGCATTGCCAGCGTCGCTGGCGTCACCGGAGACTCCCAGAACCCGACGGCGCTCGCCCAGCGGTTCAGCCCGGTTGCCAATGATAAGCGCGGCGAGATTGGCCCCGGCCAGGAGCTCCGCGTGTTGATTGCCACCGACGTCCTCTCTGAGGGGCAGAACCTGCAGGATTGTCATATCGTCGTGAATTATGACCTGCCCTGGGCGATCATCCGGCTGATCCAGCGCGCCGGCCGCGTCGACCGCATCGGCCAGCAGGCGGAGGCGATCCTCTGCTACTCCTTCATGCCTGCCGAGCGGATCGAGGATCTGCTTCGGCTGCGGGCGCGAGTGCTGCGGCGCCTGCGTGAGAACGCCGAGGTCGTCGGCAGCGACGAGGCGTTCTTCGGCAGTGGCGACGAGAACCGCATCGTCGTTGACCTGTACAACGAGAAGGCCGGCATCCTCGACGACGACGCCGACGACGACACCGACCTGTCCTCACGGGCGCTGGCGATCTGGAACAACGCGATCGAGGCGGACCCGCGGTTGAAGGGCATCGTCGAGAGGCTGCCCGACGTGGTCTATTCCTCGCGAACCCACCAACCCACGCCGGAGAACCCTGATGGCGTCCTCGTCTACATGCGCACGGCCCAGGACTACGACGCACTGGCGTGGGTCGGGCGCGACGGTGAACCGTTCACCGAGTCGCAGTCGCGCATCCTGCAGGCGGCCGCCTGTCATCCAAACACACCAGCCGCGCCGCGCAACGATTCTCACCATGAACTGGTCGCAGCGGGCGTCGCGCGGATCACCGACGAAGCGATGGCCGAGGGCGGCCAGCTTGGCCGCCCCTCCGGCGCGCGGTACAAGACCTACATGCGCCTCAAACGCTTTATCGAGGAGAATGAGCGCACAGTGTGGGTCACCGACGAGCACCGGCGCGCTCTGGCCGATATCTATCGCTACCCCTTGCGCAACACGGCCACCGACACCCTGAATCGGCAATTGCGCGCGGGAATCGTCGATCAGAAGCTGGCCGAGCTAGTCGTCGACCTGCGGCGTGACGACCGGCTCTGCGTCATCCATGATGACGACGAGGACGAGGACGCCGAACCACGAGTCATCTGCTCGCTCGGCCTGTGGGGAGGGAACCAGCCATGAGCGTCGACATCAACCGCATCCGCAGGCGCGTCCGCGAGTTCGATCTGCGAGGGCTATTCATCGAGGAGCTGGGCTGGGACTACGATCGCGCGAAGTCGTTCGAGGCCGAGGGCTGGACGCTGCAGCCAATCGCCCAGAAGCGGGGCTTTCGGGTGTTCCACTGTGCGTCGCCGGATGATGATATGCCCGACCGCGCGATGCGGCAGAAGATCGACGGGCAGGTGGCAAAGAACGTTGCGCTGGAGCACCTGATCGTCTACACCGACGCCGGCAACACCCAGCAGGTCTGGCAGTGGGCGCTGCGCCAGCCGGAGACGCCGGTGAAGTACTTCACCGACCGGTACGAGGCCGGCCAGAGCGGGCAACGGCTGGCCGAGAAGCTCCAGCGGCTCCACGTCTCGATCGACGACGAGGACCGGCTGACGATCATCGATGTCAGCCAGCGGGCCGCGCAGGCGTTCCGGCGCGACAAGGTGACCAAGAAGTTCTACGACCGCTTCGCGAAAGAGCGCGAGGAGCTCCTGCCGAAGATCGAAGGCATCCCGGTCGAGGACGACCGCGACTGGTACGCGTCGATCATGCTGAACCGGCTGATGTTCGTCTATTTCGTCCAGCAGAAGGGGTTCCTCAACAACGACCCGCACTACCTGCAGACGAAGCTGCGCGAGGTCCAGCAGCGGCAGGGGCGCGACCAGTTCTACTCGTTCTACCGCGAGTTCCTGCTGAAGCTGTTCCACGAGGGGCTGGCGACCCAGCCGCCGCGCCCGCCGGAGATCGAGGCGCTACTGGGCGACGTGCCCTACCTCAACGGCGGCATCTTCGACCAGCACCAGATTGAGCTGAACCACCCGGACATCCAGATCCCCGACAGCGCGTTCGAGCGGCTCTTCGACTTCTTCGACGACTACCAGTGGCACCTCGACGACCGGCCGCTGCGCAAGGACGACGAGATCAACCCGGACGTCCTCGGCTATATCTTCGAGAAGTACGTCAACCAGAAGCAGATGGGGGCCTACTACACCAAGGAGGACATCACCGAGTACATCTCGAAGAACACGATCGTGCCGTTCCTGTTCGACGCGGCGAAGAAGGACTGCGCGATCGCCTTCGAGCCGGGCAGCGCGCTCTGGGGGCTGCTGCAGACCGACCCGGACCGCTATATTTACGACGCCGTCCGCAAGGGAGTCGAGGTTCCGCTGCCGGCCGAGATCGCGGCGGGGGTGAAGGACGTGGCGCAGCGCGGCGGCTGGAACCGGCCGGCCGGCGAGGACTACGCCCTGCCGACCGAGACCTGGCGCGAGCACGTCGCCCGGCGGCAGCGCTACGAGGACATCTGGCAGAAGCTGGTCGGCGGCGAGGTGTCGTCGATCGACGACCTGATCACCTATAACCTGAACATTCGCCAGTTCGCCCAGGACGTCATCCACCACGCGGAGGGGCCGGAGCTGGTGCGCGCGTTCTTCAAGGCGATCGCGAACGTCTCGGTGCTGGATCCGACCTGCGGCTCCGGCGCGTTCCTGTTCGCGGCGCTGAACATCCTCGCGCCGCTCTACGATGCCTGCCTGGAGCGGATGGAGGAGCTGGTCGCCGAGCTTGACCGCTCGGCCGAGGCCCACCGGCCGGAGAAGTACAAGGACTTCCGCGCCACGCTGGCCGAGGTCGAGAAGCACGCCAGCCGCAACTACTACATCTTCAAGAGCATCATCATCCAGAACCTGTACGGGGTCGACATCATGGAGGAGGCAGTCGAGATCTGCAAGCTGCGCCTCTTCCTGAAGCTCGCCTCCGAGCTGGAGGCCGGCCAGACCCCCGAGCCGCTGCCGGATATCGACTTCAACATCCGCGCCGGCAATACGCTGGTCGGCTTCGCGACGATGGACGAGGTGCGCAAGGCGGCCGCGATGGACGCCCGCGGCAATATGCGCCTGCCGATGCCGGAGGACGAGGCGGCCATGCGCCAGCTGGAGGAGCGCGCCGAGCTGGCCGATCGCGCCTACCGGCAGTTCCGCGAGCAGCAGACAACCTGGGGTGGCCAGATCGGCCCGCGGGCCAAGCTGGACCTGCGTGACCGCCTGCGCGACCTCTCGGCCGAGCTGGATCGCTACCTGGCCCGGCTCTACGGCATCCACCCCGAATCGAGCCGCTCGCCGCTGGAGTACGAGCAGCGCTTCAACCAGTGGCGCGCCAGCCACCAGCCGTTCCACTGGCTGGTTGACTTCTACGGGCTCATGCACCGGGGCGGGTTCGACGTGATTATCGGGAATCCGCCGTATGTCTCGGTCAGGAAGATCTCGTATCTTAAGCCGTCCAACAACACAAGTCGGTATTCTGACATTTATGCATATGTGGTGATGCGCTGCCTCGAGCTGGCAGGGTCGCGTGGTCGATGCGGGATGATCGTTCCGCTGTCGCTCACCTTCAGCGAGGATTTCGGGTATTTGCGGTCGTCACTCAGCGAGTGGGGCCGCGGGTGGTACTCGTCGTACGACAACATCCCGGCTGCGCTCTTCAGCGGCGTTAGCCAACGCTGCACAATCTGGCTCGGCAGTCATGGCGAGAGCCAGATGTTTGTTGGCCCAATGCATCGTTGGCGCGCTAAGTACCGGCCCAGCCTGTTATCTACTATCACGTACACACCCATAGCAGTCACGCACGTACACACGTTCGGGATACCGAAGGTCGCAGGTGCCACGCTGCAAGATATTCTGACTCGCCAGCGGTTGTATGCGAGACCAGGCCCCCTCTATACACGCGACGATCCGCTCGCCACGCACCGGCTGATGTTTGCACCCTCGGCTCGTAACTTCATGTCGGTGTACGCAGAGCGTCCTCCGACCCTTGGCGTGGTATCGCTAGACAGGACCTCTTCAAAGAGTCCTGGTGTCCTTCGATTCCGTTCTAGCGATACGCGCTTTGCGGCACTGGCCTCCACGCTTGGTGAAACGGGGTTCTGGTACTGGCTCACCAGAGGTGATGGCTTCGACGTTACAGGGTGGTTACTCTCCGACTTCCTAATGGCGCTGAATGCGGTTCCAGCCGAGCATTGCGCGCTACTGTGCCAGCTTGGGGAGCTGCTGCATGAGCGGCGTTTCGAGGCGCTGGTGTTCAAGAAGAACGCAGGCAAGTTCGTCGGCAACTTCAACTATCGAGGCATGCCGGAGGTTACGCGGCGAGCCGACTTGGTACTCCTCGCTGGGCTTGGGGCATCGCGAGATGAGGCAGAAGAGTTATTCGACTATGTTCAGCGCACCTTGGCGATCAACGAACAGGCCGGTGAGAAGGGCATCCCCGATTCGATCAAGGCGATGTTCCCGCCGCTCCCTGTGGACGAAGACCGTCATCGATCCGTGTTCCGCGACGCGGACGAGCTCATCCAGCAGCATTACGGGTTCACGGACGAGGAGCTGGACTTCATCATCAATTACGACATCAAGTACCGGATGGGGCGCGCCGGGCTGGCGGCGGGCGGCGATGCGGGCGGGGACGAGTGAGCGCTGGTGATGGACACTGAGCAGATGCGGCAGCTGATCGCGGGTGGCGAGTCGTTCACCGTCGAGTTCAAGAGTGACAAGCAGCGGCTGTCGGATCGTGATCTGTGTGAGAACGTCGTCTGTCTGGCGAACGCCGACGGAGGTGTGATTCTCGTCGGCGTCGAGAACGACGGCCGAGTGACGGGAGCAAAGCCCCGGCACGACGGAACGACCGAGCCGCGCAAGCTCCAGGCGATGATCTTCAATAACACCGTCCCGTCGATCAACACTCGCGTCAGCGTCCATCGCATTGATGACGCTGACGTGCTGGCGGTCGAGGTCGATGCCTACCCCGCGATCTGCGCGACGAATGATGGGAAGACCCTGCGCCGGGTCGACGGCATCGACGGACCCGAGTGCCGGCCCTTCTTGCCCCACGAGCACGCGAGCCGCCGTAGCGACCTGGGCTTGCTTGACTACTCGGCGCAGCGAGTCGACGGCGCGACCTGGGACGATCTTGACCCGTTGGAGATCGAGCGCCTGCGGCAGACGATAGCTCGCCGCAGCGCGGAGCGGGCGCTTCAGGAGCTGGATAACGTCAGCCTAGTTCAAGCGTTGCAGCTCGTCGAGAGCAGAGATGGCGGTTTGATTCCGAACGTCGCGGGCATGCTGCTGCTTGGTCGTGAGCCAGCGATCAGGCAGGCCCTACCGACTCATGAGGTCGCGTTCCAGGTGCTCGATGAACGAGGCGACGTGCCGGTCAACGACTGGTTTCATGGCCCGCTCCTACGGACGCTTGAAGAGATCGAGCTGCGCTTCAGCGCGCGCAACGAGGAGCGCGAAGCAATCGTGGGCTTGTTTCGGTTGCCAGTGCCGGACTACGCCCCCGATGCCTTTCGCGAGGCATTAAACAATGCGGTCGTGCATCGCGACTATGCCAGGCGTGGCGCCGTCCACATCCAGCTCTATCCGGACCATCTGTTTCTGAGTAATCCGGGTGGGTTTGTCGAGGGTATCCGTCTCGATAACCTGCTCACCCATGAGCCGAAGCCGCGTAATCAGCGTCTTGCGGCCGCGTTCAGAAGAATTGGTCTGGTCGAGACAACAGGACGGGGGATCGATCGTATTTTCGAGGGGCAGTTGCGCTATGGCCGTCCGGCCCCGGATTATGGCGCCAGCGATCGAGAGGCAGTTCGCCTGACGCTCCGTGGTGGTGATAGCAGCCTGGAGTTCGCCGTCTTTGTGTACGAACAGGACCGCGCTGGCAGCCGACTGAGCCTCGAAGACTTGATCGTTCTCGACCAGCTCCAATACGAGCGTCGACTGAGCGCAGAGACAGTAGCTTCGCTCATCCAGCGTGACGGGACGCGGGCGCGTGCCACGTTGGAGCGATTGGTAGAGAGGGGGTTGATTGAGGCAATCGGGAATGCCCGGAGCCGCTCATATCATCTCAGCGCAATGCTCTACCGTCGGTTTGGCACACCATCAGGCTACGTTCGGCTTCGCGGTTTCGATGCGATCCAGCAGGAGTCGATGATTCTCTCCTACGTTACGGCACACGGGCGGATCACTCGCCGTGAGGTCAGGACACTGTGCGGTATTGAGGACCATCAAGCACGCTATCTCCTTCAGCGGCTCGTACGAGAGAATAAGCTGCGGCAACGCGGCGAGCGCCGCGGCGCGTACTACGAGCTTCATTTGGATGAAACGCCATAGTTATGGTAGACAACTAAAACAACATGAGATGTATACCATAACTATGGTATACCACCATATACCGCTTCATGGTTATGGATTGTACGTTCAGTTACCTGAGGGCTTTCTTCCCTATCGTCGACAACAGACAGCCATTGAAAAAGGGTCGGTGTCGTGACGACCAGCGATACCCCGATATGCCCACTCCTCGCCCTCTTCTGCTCGCGCTCCTGCCCTGGCAGCGTGATCCTGCGCGCCTACGATCTGGCGGTGGCGTTGCGCGGGGCCGGGGTGGCGGTGGTCGGTGGGTTCCAGACGCCGATGGAGCGCGAGATGCTGACGGTGCTGCTGCGCGGGCGGCAGCCGGTGGTCGTCGTCGACGCGCGCGGCCCGCGCGCCCGCATGCCGGCCGAGTGGCGCGCGGCGAGCGAGGCCGGGCGCTTGCGCGTCGTCTCGCCGTTCGATGGTGTCCGTCGTCCGACCAGGCAGACGGCGACGGAGCGCAACCGGCTCGTGCTGCGGGCGGCCAGTGCCGTGCTGGTTGTCCATGCCAGCCCTGGCGGCCAGACCGAGGCGCTGGCGCGCGATGCGGCAATGGCCGGCCTGCCGCTGCTGACGATCGACTCCGGCGACGACGCGAACACGAACCTCGTCGCGCTCGGCGCAATCCCGATCTGGGCATCGCGCGATAGCTGGCCGGAGACGCTGCAGGTGCTGGCGCCGTCAGAACCGACAGCCTGACCCGCATCCCTGCTACGATGCGCGGGAACAGGGGCAAGCCCGGGCGGAGGGGAACGATGGGGCAGCCTGCGTCGGCGGTGTTTCCATGGTCGATCGTGCCGGAGCCGGGGGCCGGCGAGAAGCGCACGGGCTATCTGCGCTGGCGCGATGACGCGCTGCGGGGCTGGGAGTGGCCGTATTTCGCCATCCGTGGCAGCCAGCCGGGCCGGGCGGTGGCGATCCTCGCCGCGCTGCACGGCGGCGAGTACCCGGGCGTGCTGGGGGCGCTGCGTCTGGCGCGGATGCTCCAGCCGGAGCGGGTGCGCGGGTCGCTGCTGATCCTGCCGGTCGTCAACCAGCCGTCGTTCTGGGCGCGCTCGGCCTTCGTTACCCCGCCGGACGGCAAGAACCAGAACCGCGTCTTCCCCGGCAACGCGCTCGGCACGCTGACCGAGGTGCTTGCCTGGCGGCTGATGGAGGAGATCGTCGCGCCGGCCGATGTCGTGATCGACCTGCACAGCGGCGATGTCTTCGAGTCGCTCGCCTCGCACACCTGCCGCTACGACATGGGCGACGCCGGGATCGACGATCTCACCACGCGGATGTGCGCGGCGTTCGGGCTGCCGTTCGCGATCACCTACCCGCGCCCGAAGGTGACCGGGTCGCTGGCCGGCAACGCGGCGCTGGCGGGGAAGCTCTCGATGCTGATCGAGGTCGGCGGTAACGGGCTGGCGACGGACGAGGACGCGCAGATCATCTTCCAGGGGTTGATCAACACGCTGCGTGTCGTCGGCACGCTTGGCGGGATGCTGCCGGAGACGACGGTGCGCTGGCTGGTGGATGGGCAGCAGCTCCGCGCGCCGGCCGACGCGCTCTGGCGGTCTGCCGTCCGGCCGGGGCAGCCGGTCGCGGCCGGCGACGTGCTCGGCACGCTCTACGATCAGCTGGGTGAGGAGCTGGCGCGGCCAGTTGCCGAGATGGCCGGCATCGCGCTCTATCATCTGAGCGCGCTGGCGGTTCGCGAGGGCGACCCGCTGGTCTACATCACGCCGGAGGTGACGAGGTAGGGGGGTTCCGGCCTGGCGCTGGCTTGTGCAGGGCCGGCGCCAGACCGGGGGATGGAGGTGAGGCGGGGCGGCGTGGTCGCGCCGTCCGTTCTGTGGGTGGTTCGCGGGAGGCGGGGGAGACTCCCGCGCGACGACCAGTTCCGTATCCGCGGCGCTCTCGGAGCGTTATCGCGCTCCGACGGAGCCATGCGCCAGCGGGGTTCGGGTCATCGCTCCCGGTCGGAACCGGGTATGCTCATATACTAGACAGATGTCCGAACGAGGACATCCGCACTGGGGACAGGTTGGCGTATCCAGCCGGACGGTTTTGACCCTGTCCTGATGGACAGGTCATGACGGTGCTGCGTGAAGGGGACGATCTCGTGCTGATCTTTGACCGGCTCGTGCTGGACGTCGCGCAGCTGGACCGCGCGATCGCCTTTTACACTCAGGCACTCGATTTCGAGATCGTCACGACCGCCGACTGGCTGGGCCATCGCACGGTGTTGCTGCAGCTCGGCGCGCTCCATCTGCTGCTGCTGGAGCAGCCGAACAGCGCCAATCCATTGAACCTGCCGAAGTCCGGGCCGGTGATGGCCCTGTCCGATACCCAGATCGACGATCGTTACCAGTTGCTCGGGCGGGCCGGAGTTGAGATCCTCGCCCCGATCGCGGAATCCCCCTGGGGCGGGCGCTCGTTTCTCGTGCGCGATCCCGACCACTACCTGATCGTGATCCAGGAGCCGACCGGCGAGCGCTAGCCCCCCTCGCTATTCGTTGCGGCTGCTTCGGCTGGCAAGTGCATCACCCGCAGAACCGCCAGCGCCGCGCCGAGGGCCAGCAACAGGTCGCCGATCGAGATAACGTTCGCCAGCGGCACCCCTTCGGGGATGGCGATGACATCGCCGAGGAACAGCAGGCGGGTGTCGTCGTCGGCGATCGTGCTGTTGGTGAGCAGCCAGTCGTCACCCGGCGCCTGCGCTTCGGACCGTTCGACTGCTTCCAGCTTGCCGGCGCGAGCCAGCGCTGCCTCGGTCGATGGCATGTAGCCGCCGTTGGCGATGATCACCAGCGCGTTCAGCGCAGCGCCGGCCGCCATGATCTTCATCCCCGGGATATGCAGGTTCAGCAGAATCGCGCCGAGGCTGGCCAGGACACTGGCGATGTAGATCAGCGAGCCGTACTCGTGGATGAAGTCGCGCGCGCCCAACAGCGGGGTGAAGATGAGAACCTGGACGACGGCTGCGCCGACGAAGAGCGGCAGGGCGCGAAAGCGCGCCTGGTTGGCGTGGGCCAGCGATCCGCCGGTCAGGTAGCCGGCAACCAGCGCCAGCAGAATGGCTACGAGGAGGACCACGATGCGGCCGATACCGGCTCTTTCGCCGTCTGATCTTCACTGCCGATGCTGCGGATCTTCGACCACTCGTCGACGATTTGCAGGAAGCTGGCGACGACCTGTGGGTCGAACTGGGTCAGCGCGCCGCTGCGGATCTCGTCCACGGCAATCTGCCGGGAGAGGCCCGGGCGATATGGGCGCGAAGTCGTCATTGCGTCGTAGGTGTCGGCGACAGCGATGATCCGGGCGGCCAGCGGGATGCTGGCGCCGACGAGCCCATCGGGATACCCCTTGCCGTCCCAGCGCTCGTGATGCGAGCGGACGATCCCCGTCTCGTGGCGGAACTGGCGGTAGGGGCTCAGGAGCTGCTCGCTGATGATCGGATGCCCCTTCATCACCGCCCACTCCTCGTCGGTCAGCCGGCCGGCCTTGTTGAGGACGTCGTCTCCGATCCCGATCTTGCCGATATCGTGGACGCGCGCGGCGATCCGCAATCGCTCGATGTCGCGCTCGTTCATCCCGTAGACCTCAGCGATCCGCACCGACAGCTCGGTCACCCGAAGCGAGTGGTCAGCAGTGTACGGGTCTCGCCGGTCGATCGCGTCGGCCATCGCGATCATCGCGTCCTGTGTCTGCCGCTGCAGCCGGCGGATCATCTCGAAGGCGATGTAGGTTGTGACGGCCGGGATGGTCAGCAGCGGGATCAGCA
>MTKZ01010283.1_pt1 | contig 13301 bp, 10 predicted proteins | sample 1042781 | NCBI WGS metagenome assembly MTKZ01 (sample SAMN06212207, study PRJNA360539) | anaerobic digester metagenome | biome: Wastewater treatment plant; material: sludge; isolation source: anaerobic digester fed with sludge from wastewater treatment plant | place: Denmark: WWTP Viborg ...
TTTTTCAAAATGTTTATTAAGGACGATTGACAACCGGTAAAATCATTATTATAATGCTAACAAAGCTTACATGTAAGCTAATAGAATAATATGGAGGTACAGTCATGAAGAAAATCCTTGCACTTGTCTTAGGCCTGATGTTGGTGGTTTCCGCCTGCCCCTATGTCTTGGCTGAGGACGTACCCACCTTTGATTCCTTCGCCCTGGGAACTGATTTCAAGGACATCACCGCAACCATTAAAGTGCTCAACCACAGGACTGACCTGATTGAAAGCGGAGCGATCAAAGGCTATATCGCCCGGTTCAACGAAATGTACCCCAACATCACTGTCGAATATGAAGGCATTACCGACTATGCTGAGGACATTGTGATTCGTCTGGGAGGCTCCAAGGATTGGGGCGACATCATGATGCTACCCGCCAGCTTGGAAGCGGATGAGTTTGCAAATTTCTTTGTTCCTTTTGGCAATCTGGAGGAGATGAAGGAGAAGTATAACTTCATTGACAACAAGCAGTTTGATGGCATCGTCTATGGGATCCCCTCTACGGGCAATGCACAGGGTATCGTGTACAACAAGGCTGTCTTTGCAGCTGCTGGCATTAATGAACTGCCCAAGACACCGGATGAGTTCATTACCGCGCTGCAGAAAATCAAAGACAACACAGATGCAATCCCATTGTATACCAACTATGCGGCCGGCTGGACTATGGGTGCCTGGGACGCCTATCTCGGTGGCTCCGCCACTGGGAATGCAAACTTGATGAACATTGACATGCTGCATCAGAAGGATCCCTTCTCTGACCGTGGCGATAGCACTGGTCCATACGCTGTCTACAAAGTGCTTTACGACGCTACTGCAAAGGGCCTGATTGAAGAAGACTACACCACCACAGACTGGGAGGGTTGCAAAGCCATGATTAATAACGGGCAGATTGGCTGCCTGGTTCTTGGCTCCTGGGCCTATTCTCAAATGAGAGATGCAGGCGAACACGGTGAGGATATCGGATACATGAGTTTCCCCATCACCGTGAACGGCAAACAGTACGCTTCTGCAGGCGCGGATTACTGCTATGCAATCAATAAGAACGCTGATGTAAACCAGCAGATCGCATCGATGGTTTATATCAAATGGCTGACCTATGAGTCCGGCTTTACATACAACGAGGGCGGCATCCCGATTGACAAGAACGGTGAATACCCAGACCTGTATGCTGCGTTTGAAGGCATTGATTTCATCGCTGACAACCCTGCAAAACCTGAAGAAGCGACCCTTCCGGACGAGCTGAACGCAGAAAGTGCCTTGTCCCTGAATCGTGGCGGCAATGAAAAGGTTCAAAAGATCATTGAAGCAGCCTTCAATGGAAGCAAGAGTTTCGATGAAATCATGAACGAGTGGAATCAGGCTTGGTCAGATGCTCAGAAAGCCCTGAATGTCATAGTCAACGAGTAACACTTTTGTCTGACACCGCATAGGGGGGACCGGAGCGAATCCCCGGTCTCCTCTATGTTCAAAGTAATACGCGAAAGGAAGCTACAATATGTCAGCCATCCAGCCCGCTGTCCCATCAGGAACAGGCCGCCGGACATTCCATGAGTGGATGCTGCTGCCAAAAACGCAAAAGAGGCTCGTTATCTTTGTTTTCGCCGTTGTACCGGTCTCGCTTCTGATTCTTTTTACTTATTATCCTTTTTTACGGATGGTGGAGTTCAGCTTCTACAACATGAGCTACACTAAAACCCGGGGGTTCTATGGCCTAAAGAACTATCTGGATGTGTTCAATAAACCAGAGCTGTTTGCAACCTTTAAAATCAGCTTGTATTATATGGCAGGCGCATTGGTTCAGATATCGCTTGCCTTATATTTTGCTACGGTACTTTCTTTCAGGACCAGACTGTCTGCTTTCTATAAAGGGGCGATGTTTTTTCCCTTTCTGATCAATGGGATTGCGATCGGATTTATTTTCAAATTCTTTTATACCAGAGGATTTGTACTTGATTCAGTACTCCGGATGGTCGGAATCCCTATAGAAAAATTACCTTTCTGGCTTAGGGATACTGCCATTAACAACTGGTCACTGGTTGCCACCTCCGTTTGGAAGTACATGGGACAGAATATGGTGTTGTTCGCAGGTGCTATCATGAGCATTGATCCGACCTTGTATGAGGCGGCGGCCATCGATGGCGCCAATAGATGGCACCAGTTTCGATATATCATCCTCCCTGGGATTTCAACCGTACTTACATTGAACATTATCCTATCGATCACCGGGTCGCTGAGCGCTTTCGAGCCTCCGTATGTCATTACCTCCATGGGGGGGAATGGGACTGCGACTTATTTTATTAAAATGCATCAGACTGCCCATGTGCAGAACAAAGTCGGTCTTGCTTGTGCGATGGCTGTCATTCTAGTGCTGATCATCGCTGTCGCGACAATCATCCAGAAGCTGGTTTTTAGATACGCTTTTCGTGATGCCAATACAGATCAACCCCAAAAGGGGAAGGGAGGATTGCGGCATGAGTGTTGAGCGGTCGATGAAAGCCACTATATTAAGGTTGCTGAAACACTCAACGCTTGTAATTGCTTCACTTCTCTGCCTGCTTCCTCTGGCTAGTTGTGTTTTCGCCGCTTTTAAAAGCGCGGAGGAGTTTGCGATTACCAGCAAGGTGGCTCCGCCAGGCAACTGGGGATTTTTTCAAAATTTTGAGAAGTTTTTGAGTGAAAGCGGAATAATCCAAGGATTTTTGACTTCGATTTTTGTTATGTTGATTGTGATTGCGATTTCCGTAATGTCCGGGAGCATGCTAGCTTATGTGCTGGCTCGTTTCACTTTCAGGGGCAACAAGCTGATTCGAAACGGATTTTTAATGGCCAGCCTGATTCCGACCATCCTGATGCAAGTGACCATTTACAAGATGATGATCAGTTTCAATCTGGTCAACTCTCTTGTCGGCTATATCATCATGATGGCGGGGACGGACGTAATTTCAATTTACATTCTGCTGCAATACTTTGAGAACCTGCCTGAAGCACTGGATGAGTCCGCGGTTATCGAAGGTTGTACATACTTTGGGGTATTCTTTAAAATCCTTTTTCCGCTGCTGCGCCCGGCGGTAATCACCTGTATGATTCTAAAGGGCGTTGCCATCTATAATGAGTATTATAGTGCAAACCTATACCTGCAAGATAAGAGCAGGTATAAAACTGTGTCTACAGCACTGTATGTCTATCTGGGTCCAACCAAGAGTCAATATGAGATCATCTGCGCGGGCGTGCTGATTTGCATTTTGCCTGTACTAGTTATTTTTATACTGTTTCAGAAGCAAATTTACAATGGAATGACCCGCGGCGCAGTGAAGGGATAAGCGGATGAGATTTATCAACGCGGTTACATTCGGATTTATGAGCCCTCGAGGCTTTTCTCGCGGCCAACAATGGCGGGAATCCCTGAAACTGATGGCTACGGAGACTAGCTGTGACACAGTCGTGCTCGCTGTGGCAGCCTTGCAGGATCATGCATACTCAACACAAGTAGATTATTTGGCTGATGATATAATGGGCGCAGAAGACATTCGCACAGTGAGCGCTTTTGCTAAGGAGTTAGGTCTTCGGGTCATCCTGAAAGCCATGGTCAATTGCCGGGACGGTTATTGGCGCGCTTATATCCGCTTCTTTGATAATCCTGTTCCAACCGAGCCCACATGGAATGAATGGTTTGAAAGTTATGGCCGATTTGTTCTGGCCATGGCACAGTCAGCACAGGAGGCTGGCGCGGAAATGTTATGCGTGGGCTGTGAAATGGTTGGTACTGATCACAGGGAACATGAATGGCGGTCGCTTATAATGGCTGTCCGTAGGCAATATCAGGGGGTGATCACCTATAACTGTGATAAGTATCAGGAAGAACATGTGCGCTGGTGGGACGCGGTGGATGTAATCTCTTCTTCTGGTTATTACCCAATCAATGCGTTGACGGCAAATTTATCTCGCATCCGAAAGGTGACAGATGAGGCTGGGAAACCCTTCATGTTCATGGAGTCCGGCTGTCCAAGCCGGGAAGGCAGTGAGTACCTGCCAAACGACTGGCGCTTTACAGGCAGACAGAGCCTTCAGGCTCAAGAACGTTGGTATAGGGCAGTGACAGAAGAAATGATTTTGAATCCATGGATTCGCGGCATAGCATGGTGGGACTGGAGCGCTGACAATCTATACAACAGAGAGAAGGCACACGGTGATAATGGCTACTGCATCTATGGAAAACCTGCAGCGATGGTTGTTAAGGCGTTTAGCCAACAGATATATGGACGGGATACCAGCCTGAAGACGGGAGAAACTGAAGCATGAACAAATCATCAGTACTCTATAAAAAAGCAAATTTCGGCACAACAACACCCTTTCAGCACTATTATACTACGGTAAGGCAGGAGTGACGTGTTGCCTATGAATGAAATGCGCTCGCACTTGACAGAAAAAATCCTCCCGTTCTGGGAATCGCTGCTTGATTCAGTGAATGGTGGTTTCTGCGGTTTTGTTGGACATGACCTTGGCAGAGACTGGCTGGCCAGCAAGGGATGTATTCTGAACAGCCGTATTCTTTGGACGTTCTCTACGGCTGCAAGGGTGCTAAAAGATGATTCATTGCTGGTATACGCGCGTCAAGCTCTGAGATTTCTAGAAAAGTTTATAGACCGGGAGCACGGCGGCGTCATTTGGTCAGTCACCTTTGATGGAAGGCCCCTGGATACTACAAAGCATACCTACAATCAGGCATTTGCGATTTATGCGCTTTCCGCATATGCAAGGGCAACCGGAGATCAACAAGCACTGGATATCGCAATGACCATTTTCCATCTGATTGAGGACCGATGTACAGACTCGGGGGGCTACGGCGAAGCATTTAACCAGGACTTTTCACCGGAAGACAATGAAAAGCTATCTGAAAATGGCGTTCTGGCGGCTCGGACAATGAATACACTTCTTCACATAGTTGAAGCGTATGCTGAGCTATATCGAGCTGCACATGATGAGCAGGTGCAGACATGCGGTACGCGGGCACTTGAACTCATCCGCAAAAAAATGTTTAATAGGGAGGCTGCCCGCCTGGACGTCTTTTTTGACAGCGATTACCATTCCTTGATCGATATGCAGTCCTATGGTCACGACATCGAGGCGTCATGGCTGCTCTGGGACGCTGCCGAAACCTTCCTGACACAGGATGAACAGCTGCCAATCCGTTCTCTTTGTTTGACACTGGCGGATTCGGTGCTAACCAGGGCGATGACAGATATGGGTTTGTTGAACGAGTGTGTGCGCGGAATCAACAATGGAATGAGGATTTGGTGGGTCCAAGCAGAAGCCGTTCTTGGATTTTCAAACGCATATCGCATAGGTGGCGCAGGGGATTATCGCCTTGCGGCGCAAAACATTTGGAAGTATATCAAGAAAGTGATGGTGGATCCGCGCCCCGGCGGCGAATGGTTCTGGTCTGTCTTTGAAACAGGTGTTCCATCCGAAAGTCCGGTGGTTGAGCCCTGGAAGTGCCCATATCACAACAGCCGTATGTGCCTTCGCATACTGGAACAAGATATGGAGATTGTAGAGCGGTCATAAGGAGTATATGAACAACAACAATCATGTGACCATGAGAGATGTCGGGAAAGCGGCGGGGGTCAGCGCTGTGACGGTTTCAAAGGCTCTCTCCGGGAGAGATGGTGTGAGTGAGGATACACGGCAGAAGATCATCCGCATCGCTCAAAAAATGAACTACAGCAACCCCGCTGCCGTTCAAGCTACCACAAAAAAACAGCTGGACGTTGGAGTTCTGGTGTCTGACCATTATTTTGGCAAGAACTCCTTTTATTCGATGCTGTATAAATTGCTGGTCCAGACACTGACGCAGTGCGGTCATTTCTCCCTGCTTGAAATTCTTTCTGCCGATATGGAAAAAAGTTTGACTCTACCTAATGTGCTCAGGAGCCGGAGGGTGGATGCGCTGGTTTTGCTTGGCCAACCGGATGTGGAGTATATGCGCATGATAGCAAATCAGGGCACTGTGGTTTTCTTGGATTTTTATGATGAGGATGCATGCGCTGACGCTGTGGTGGGGGACAACTCTTACGGAACGTACCTCCTGACTTGTCAGCTGATCAAAAAGAGCCATCATGATATTGGGTTTATTGGTTCGATTCGTGCGACCAGCAGCATCATGGATCGTTACCTTGGGTTTTGCCGAGCGATGATTTCCCATGATTTGCCTATCCGTGAGGAATGGGTGATTCCTGACCGCAACAGCGCCGGAAAGCCGATCCCCCTAGCGCTGTCAGACCATCTTCCGACTGCTTTTGTGTGCAACTGCGATCTGATGGCAGGTATCCTCATAGACTCGCTGAGAAAACGTGGCTTGCACGTTCCAAAGGATATTTCAGTTGTCGGCTTTGATGATTATGCTGGTGAGAATTGTATCCCAGCCTTGTCGACTTTTCGGGTGGACTGGAAGGCGATGGTCAATATCGCTGTCAAATTGCTGGAAGACCGCTGCGCAGGCATTGTGAAACCTTTTAGCAGGACAGTGGTTGGTGGACAACCGTTGTACCGTGACTCCATCACACCACTTAAATCAGACAGCATCCAGGGATAAATCTGGCAGAATAATATTGAGACAAGCAATATAGCGAGTGCATGATTCTTGAGGAAACTTCCCTTGCCCAAATAACCCTGGCAGGAAATGTTGGAGATGATCAGACAGTGTTCACATATTGGCATTTGTCAAGCATGCCCGTGGCAGATCGAAGCCTAACACAAAATCGCATGGATCTTTTTTGCGGCGCTTTTAAATGCTGTTATGATGGATTTATTACTGAACTGTGCGGCGAACGGATTGACAACAATCTGTAAATCAATATTAGACCCCTGATTAGTTTAACAAAGGAGTGACAGCAATGTCCCGGAGAACTTTTTCTTCTTTGATGGAATCCTATGAGCATCTGGTTGCCAAGAATAATCCAATTAATGAGCGTTTCTATAACGGTATCTTTGAGCGGTATGCTTTTCCAGTGCTGACGCGGGAACATATCCCGCCTTACTGGATGTATGATGCAAATCCGGCCACTAATCCCTTTATGATGCAGCGCTTGGGCGTGAATGCCGTGTTCAACAGCGGCGCAATCTACATGAACGGAAAGTATCATCTAGTAGCCCGTGTAGAGGGTTCGGACCGCAAGAGCTTTTTTGCTGTAGCGGAAAGCAATAATCCGACGGAAGGTTTTCGTTTCTGGGATTATCCCATCATGCTACCGGACACAGAATCGGAAGAAGTGAATGTATACGACATGCGCCTGACTCTGCACGAGGATGGCTGGATTTATGGTGTTTTCTGTTCAGAAAGCAAGGATCAACTAAGCGCCGAACTCAGTGCAGCCACGGCCAAAGCGGGCATTGTCCGTACCAAAAATCTCACTACTTGGGAACGCCTACCTGATCTGCAAACGCGCTCCCCACAGCAGCGAAATGTCGTACTTCATCCGGAATTTGTTAACGGCAGGTATGCCTTTTATACACGGCCTATGGATGGATTCATCCAAGCCGGCACAGGTGGCGGAATCGGATTCGGATTATGTGACGACATTGAAAACGCTGTTCTTGATGGTGAGTTGATTATCAACCCCCGCCTTTACCATACTCTCACCGAAGGTAAGAATGGCGCCGGTACTGTCCCTCTCCGGACAGAAAGGGGCTGGATTCATATAGCCCATGGCGTGCGTAATACGGCGGCAGGGTTGAGATATGTATTGTATGCTTTTGCAACGGCGCTGGATGACCCCTCAAAGGTCATCGCACAACCCGGAGGGATGCTGCTTGGACCCCTGGGGAGCGAACGCGTAGGGGATGTCAGCAATGTAGTTTTCTCCAATGGTGCGATTGCATGTCAGGATGGCCGAATCTATATCTACTATGCTTCCTCCGACACACGAGTTCATGTGGCTAGGACCGATGTAAGTCGCCTGTGTGATTATGTTTTCAATACGCCAGAAGATGCTTTGCGTTCAGCGGACTGTGTGCGCCAGCGTTGTGGGCTGATTGAAGAGAACCTGAAAATCATAAGGACCCTGGAATAAGTTCAAGCAATCAATTGACTTCAATGATGTCATTGCTGTATATAGCTGCCTGCTTAAATAGTGAACTTTGTTGTATTATCTGGCTACCATTTCAGACGGTTGCATCGATGCAACCCCCTAAGCCCAAAATGCAACCCCCTGGCGACTTCCGTGCGTTTGTATCAGATTTCAAGTCCAGATACACATCATCAACAACAGTTGATACAATGAAACCCGCTTCGCAATGAGGTGGGTTTTGTTGTAGAACCGTTGATATTGCTCACTTCTTGGAGTTGGGTGGTAGGTTATAAATCGACATGTAAGAAGCAGTTACGGATGATTTTCTTATCTATTGGCATTCCACGGAAGGAATGATTGCGCACAATGCAACCCCCTCCCGTGTCGCGTGCGCGAGTATAGGGGAAACGTGCGCGAGTGTAGGGGAGACGTGCGCGAGTTCGATTTATTCAGTGTTTTCAATGTATTTGAAAATTGAACTGAACTCCCCAAAGCAATTGCGCTTAATTGAACCGGAGTACAATTTATCTTCAGTTTTCTCAAGTGCAGATAGACTGTGTTTTGCGAAATACTCAACATTTCAGCTGTGAAAATCAATTCTACCTATATTTATATGGAGTATGGAGTTTTGCTTGATAATGATCTTTATGCTTGTCAATAAAATCGGACGCTTCGTCAAGAGTTCTTCCCTTAAAAGATACTCTTAACAATTCTTCAATCTGCTTTATATACCTCAATTGAGCCTCAGTAGCAGGACGTTCATCACTTTCATTAATCATCATTACTTACCTCAAACAATTATTTAGTATTTTAACAAGTATACCCATATTCGTGATGTCACATCGTGGTCTGCCCATAGTATTTGTACCAGTTGATAAGCTAGTAAAGATCGTTCATCGGTAAAGGGACTCCTTCTTAAGCTTAGTTACATCTTAACACAAGCTTGCAAAGGATTCAAGCTTAATCTGCAGCGTGCCTCGTCCTAGTGTTATATAGGGTGTTCACATTTTTGAGAAGCTCAAGCTCTACCAATTTATATTCCATAGTGGGATAGAAATACAAACTGATAATCTTGCCTAATTCATGATAGTCAAGTATGATCTTGTTCATTTTGCAGTTGGTGTTTTGACCACCGATATAGCAGTTTCGAGGAGAAATAGTGCCATATCCCTTATTGAAACGTTGTTGTAGATTAATCGTTTCACCGATATAAATAATTTGCCCGTCTATAACCCAGAGGTAGACACCTGGCCAGTCACCGGCATTGATGGAAAATCTGCAGAATGCACCTTTACCATGATAGGAAAGGGGCAGGCCCTTCTCATTGTTGTATTTGTTCTGAGGATAATACTTTAAAATATTACCTTTGGTATCACATTTCGGAATCAAGTATTGAACGAAATGAAACTCGTAACCACAAGCCATTACTGTCTCAGATTCTGGGTTAATTGCAAGAGCCTCAGTTCTTATTGCTGAAGCAAGCTGAGTTTTCTTATACTCTACAACATATGGGATATTAATATAGGTCCTACTGAACATTACAACCTGTCCTGAAAAATCAACCCCATCAACTTTGTACCCCGCTCTAAGCCACGTGTTAGCTTGCGAATGACCACCGTTAGCCCACCAAGCTCGGTAAGTATAGGCGCTCATGGGAAGGGCAAAGCCTAGAATTGCTTCAAGTTCAGAAAATGGAATACTTACTTTATCTTGGCCCACGGCTCTCAGGTAGTCATATAGTTGATAGTAGGAATTCATCGGGAAACCTCCAAATAAAATAACCGGGCAGACCCCGCGTTACTCAGCTTACCCTTCATGACCCCAACTTACCCTACAAGTGGTAATCTGTCAATGGAACCATTAAGTTGTGTCAAACTCTGCAGAATTATATCTATGTTCCTGCTGATTTTGATACAAAATGAAGAAGCCCTCTCCGGGCCAGATGGGCCGAAAAGGGCTTGATATATAAGGATTTCGGGTTAACCGCTATCTGCGGATGTTTGCCTTGGCTCTCAGGTTTGATCCAAATCCGCTTCGAGCCGGATTTTCTACTTACCCTGCATTTTGGGTTGAAGAAGAATAATTAAATGGTGTAGCAAAATTAAAAGATTCGGGCTATTCATCACATATCGTCTATGAATCCTTTTGATGGAACCGAAGCTTTCTTGAAGGCATTTCGAATTAGCTTGGCCTGTACTTCTCCTTGTGAAGCGATTTTCCGGATTACGTCGCGGCCTTTTCCTAAGTAATCAGTTGAGATCATGATCTTAACAGCGGTCCCAGCAAACATAGTCTTACCTGATTCAGTCTTTCCGTCACTTAGAATGTTTATGTAGCTGTTGCCGGATGCTAAACAAAATGACCCATTCAACTCCCGGCATATCTCACTTATCATATATAATCCAAAACCGGAATTCGCCCATGGATCTTCAGCGCATTTTGGTGTAGCTGGATGAAAAGATCTAGATATTCCTGCTTTAATTGCATACACAATAGCATCACAATCAGTATTGACATATTGTCTGTGTACTGGGTTTTTGTACAGGCTGCTGCGCACTCCAACTCCCTCATCCAATACTGCAATTTCTGCAGTTTGGTCAGACCAGTATTGACCGCATACCCATGCTTTGCAGCTACCAGAGTGTTCCTGAATGTTCCTGATTGTTTCTCGTATTAAATAGGTCAATACAATGTGAATTTCGTCATTAGAGCGGCTTAGTATTCTAGCCAATTCCTTTGACTTCTTCTCAATAGCATCGCCGATTGGGATGATTCTTCCTTGAAGAATTTCGTCCCTATGAACTTGATTAAGGTCTATCTCCGTTATCGGTATGTAGTTGTCATTTCCAATTGCCCCTCCGGGCTCCTTACCAAGTTCAATTTTTTCTGAGATCGCCCGAAAAAAGCCCATATGAGCGGCATATGAGACACTTTCCTTTGACAGAAGATACTCAAGATTAAATGGATAAGCGAGATATTTGTTCCTAAACTGCTTTATAGAACTTGCAGTAAGTAACATGCCGAATGGCCTAACCCATTTCATTTTTGCCCCAAATGTGAATGGCTCAGTAACATCGATTTCACTTAGTCTTCTGGCAAATTCCAAAGCCTCTTTTGTTTCAAGAGATGGGATCTCATATCTCATAGTCTCTTCAATTCACCTATCGTTATGCGGATTAGGATGACCCACAAGCGCCCTCTCTCAGTCTTCTACATCACGCTATCTCATTATCCGTCCACAATTCACACTGCCGGATAACGACATCAATTGCGTCCTCCAGTCCCTCCGGTGGATAGCGATGCTTTCTCAGCAACTTTTTCACCATCAAACGCATCTTCGCTCTGGCAGTTTCCTTTTTCTGCCAATCAATGGTGCGGCTTTTCCTGAGCGTGTCGGTCAACTCTTTTGCGATGGCGATGAGCTCCTCATTCTGGTAGAAATCCCTAACGGCTTCAGGTTTTGTCAGAGCGTCATAGAAAGCCATTTCCTCCGGTGTGACGCCCATTTCCTCGCTCTGCTTCCGGTCTGCGGCTATTTCTGCTGCCAGGCGAAGCAATTCCTGTATGACCTCCTCATTGGAGAGCATTCCATTCAGGTAGCTGTTCATCGCCCGCTGCAGCATGTCGGAGAACTTGTCGGACTTGACCAGATTGCGGCCTTTGTAGAGGGATACCTGCTCGGCAATCAACTTCCGCAACAGTTCCACAGCAAGGTTCTTGCCCCGCATCTTGGCGATTTCCTCGAGGAACTTGGGGTCAAAAATTGAGAACTCTTCTTTCACATCCGTAAACAGATTAATAACGCCCTCAGAATGAATGCTTTGCTTGAGCAGCTCATTGATGCGCTCGTTGATCTCGTGGAGGGTGATAGGGCCGGGATGCTCAACACGGTTGAGGATCGTCCTGACGGCTTCAAAAAACGCAGCCTCCAATCGCTCATGTTCTGTGGCCAGGCTTTTGCATAGGGAATAGGCTTGCTTGAGCAATAAAGCCTCTTTTAGATAGGTTTCCTTGCGCTCAGGCTTGAGGGCATCAACCATAAAGTTGGTGCCATCAGCGATAACATGTGCCCTGTCCAGATCGCTGCCCGTGAAGAAAGCACTGAAATCGAAGGGATGGAAGAGCCCGCGGCAGACTTCCAGCTTTTCCTTGAATTTCTTGTATGCTGTTTTGGCAATGTCCATGTCACCATACTTCGATCTGTCACGACCAGTGTAATCGTTCATTGCCTCTTTCAGCGCCCGGGCGATGCCGATGTAGTCCACCACAAGGCCGCCTTCCTTGTCCTTGTACACACGGTTTACCCGGGCAATGGCCTGCATCAGGTTATGCCCCTTCATGGGTTTGTAGACATACATGGTTGCCAGAGAAGGCACATCAAATCCTGTCAGCCACATGTCCACCACAATAGCAATCTTGAAAGGGTCATCCGGGTCCTTGAACTGGCGTGCCCACTCCGCTTTATCATGTTTGGTGCCGGTATACTCACGCCAGTCTTCCGGGTCATCATTGCTGCCGGTGATGACCGTTTTTACCTTGCCTTCCCATGCCGGGCGCAAGGCCATCAGCTGTCGATGGATCTTGATGGCAATCTCCCGGGAATAGGCTAGGATCATCGCTTTGCCGGTCAGCTCAAACTGACGAAACTGCTCATAGTGGTCGATAATGTCCCTACAAAGCGTCTCAATGGTTTCCGGCGCGCCCAGGATGCTATCCAGCTGGCTAAGATCGCGCTTGCTCTTCTCAATATCCTCAGGTTTTGCTTCCTGTGCCATCAGATCATATTCGGCATCGATTTGCTCGAGGATATCTTCCTTCAGCTTCAGGCGGACAACGCGGCTTTCGTAGTAGACCGGCCGGGTGGCACCGTCCTCCACAGACTGGGTCATATCATACACATCGATGTAGTCGCCGAAAACCTCCCGTGTATTACGGTCTTTCAGCTCGATGGGTGTCCCAGTAAATCCAATGAAGGTGGCGTGCGGCATGTTATTCCGGATTACACGGGCACTCCCATGCAGGATGCGCCCCGTCCTGGCATCCACTTTTTCTTCCAGCCCATACTGCCCCCGGTGCGCCTCGTCTGCGATCACCACGAGGTTGCGCCGTAGGGACAGCGGCTCGTCCTGCTCCTCAAACTTCTGCATAGTGGTGAAGATGATGCCATTGGCGGTCCGCCCCTCCAGCAGTT
>MTKZ01027088.1_pt1 | contig 13298 bp, 9 predicted proteins | sample 1042781 | NCBI WGS metagenome assembly MTKZ01 (sample SAMN06212207, study PRJNA360539) | anaerobic digester metagenome | biome: Wastewater treatment plant; material: sludge; isolation source: anaerobic digester fed with sludge from wastewater treatment plant | place: Denmark: WWTP Viborg ...
AGACATACAAGTTAGTTCAACAACCTTAGGATTTACAGGTGATGGAGGTAACATTAATGCCGCTAAAGCCCTGGGTGAAGGTATACTCTCTAAAGATGGATATACAGAAATCATAGTAGGGAATGCTAATGCTTTTAAAGATGAAACTGAAAAGATCTTCCCTTCTGCCAACTTTGGAGTGTCAGTTCTAGCTTCATCCATTAACCCAGAAAATATGAAAGGATTAATATCATCTATTGATTACCCATATTCAATTAAATGGGGTTTAGACTTTCTTAAAGAGAAAAGTGATAAAGTTGGAAAAGAAGGGCACAGAGGATTGTCTAAAATGATTGCATTAGGTCAAGAGTTAGGGTATGCAATGTTACAATCTTCTTCTGACAGAAAACAGATTCAAGACACAATTAATGTAGCTAATATGACTAATCTTACCCCTTTAAAAATTCGAACCTGTATTGAGACTGTATCTATGGAAGAAGAGATAAAAAAGATTAAGGGGATAAATAGAGAGTTAGATAGGAATGTAATTTGGGTAATAGAACCAAATAAAAAGGTTGGAGATGGAACATATTCATCATTTCTAGAGAGATATGACAATATATTAAAAGCATATCCGGATATACACTTCGGTATTGATTTAGATTTAGGAGGATTACCAAAAGAGAGCAATTTGTTATCGGTATTAGATCGTATGAATCAAAACAATATACTTCCCCTACTCATATCACTTAGTGGAAAAGAAAATATTGAAGGTGATGTAAGAACTCATTTACCCTTAGGTAAAAATATTGAGGAAAATGGGCAATTGGCAAGTTATTTATATAGAATGCAATTAAGAGGTCAAAAGATTCCAGGGTTAGTAATAGAGACATCTCCAGCACAGCAAAGTCCATTAAAAGACTATTCGCAGTTTCTGGATTCTTTTAATACAGATTTTAAGTGAAAATTCATACTTAGAACAAGAAGAATATCTAAAATTTTGCAAGCTAATTATCTATATTCTTTAAGTATTTTAGTATTAAATACCCTATTCTCTTTCATAGATATCATAAAGATATCTTTAAGCATTCTGCTAATATCTTTAATATTTGTAGATGTTGAAACAGATCTGTTTTTGTTTAAAAAGAAAGGAATTACAGACACTTCATACCCTATCTTAGATATCTCATAAAGAATATCTGAGTCTATAGCAAATCTATTTACCTTTAAATTAGGTAATACTCTTTTTATCAACTCTTTTTTAAATAACTTTAAACCACAACCTACATCTGTAATATTTTTAGGAAGTCTTAGAAGAAGTTTATTAACAGCAATTAAGCCGTAAGAGATTACTTTTCTACTTAAGGTCATCTCAATATTTGAATCCTTATGTAATTTAGAAGGTATAACAGCCATTACAGACTCTTTTTTAATCTCTCGAAGAGCATAGGCTAAAGATCTAATTTGAATATCTGTATCAGCATCAATAAATCCTATTACATCTCCAGAAGCTTTTTTCATTCCATACCTTACAGCATAACCTTTTCCTTTATTCTCTCTATATCCAAATACTTTTACTTTCTTAAGTCTATTCTCTTTAATATACTGCTCTAAGAGATCTTTTGTATTATCAACATACCCATCTATTACGAAGATGAGTTCAAAATCAGGATTGATTCTAGAAAGATATCCATAGAGTCTCTCTAATTGATCAATAACCTCTCTTTCTTTTTTATATGTTGGTAAAACCAAAGATATTTTCATTGAAAAAGATAAATAAGTTAATATGAAATAAATATGTGCATTCAAAAAAAAGCCCCCAAAGGGGCAATCTCCTACTATTAAGCAAGAGATTGCTCTTCCTTTAGGCGTTTAACTGTAGACAATATTGCCATTCCAGTAATAAATGTTACTCCAGCGGCAATGTAGAATATTGAAGTATCCTCAAAACCTGTTGGAATAGGTTCATGAATGTATGGGTTATAAGGCCCGTATGAACCTCCATCTGCTAATACAGTTGAAACATTTACTAAGAAAGTAGCTACTACAGCTAAACTTACTGCAATTGACTTCCTCATATGTAAAGGGCTAGTTAATTTAAATGCAGTATCATTATACTACACCTAGCCCTAGAAGTCTATACTATGGGTTGTACCCTTGGAGATACAGCTCTAAGATTTGGCCACTATTAACAACCTCTTGTGCGTACTCTACTCCTATATATCTATAATGCCAACTCTCGAATTTGTAGCCTGTAATACTCTCGTATCCTTTGGGAAATGAAAGAACAAACCCATATTTATATGCATTACTGCTTAACCACTTACTAGCTTTGGTATTTGTAAATTCATCTCCTAATCTGTCCCCTATTTCATTACTACTAAAATCTATGGCTGTACCTAATTGATGTTGACTATGGCCTGGTCTTGCAGAGAAGGTGTCTACTAATGCAACATTATTATTGTTTTTACTTAACCAATAGTTATATGTATTTCCCTGTGTTTGATACGATCTATATGCTGATACAATACTTAAATCAATACCCTCTGCTTTAGAGTCAGTAACCATTCTAGATAAATCAGGAATTAATATATTTCGTAAATAGTAGCTTTCGCCTCTTCTAATACCAGAGTTACTAGCTTTTACTAAGTCAGATGGAGCATATGTACTAGGTAGTTTGTATTGTTTATTTACAAGTACTAATAGGTCATTTCCGTCTCTTTTTGTAGTATATATTTCCTTTGGATATTCCCACCAATTCGAGCCTGAACTAGTTGAAATATTTGTTGGTAGAGTAACTTTTGGAGTTTCAGAAACAACTGTATTATCTTCTGAGGGGTTTTCAATCCACTCTATTTCCTCTTTCTGTTCATTATTGTTTTCTTTGTTTATTATTAAATCAACTGTTTTAGTTGGAATAAAAAGTATTAACAGAAGAAGTAAAAAGTAAAGTATGCCTTTTTTCATATGCATATTTTACTAGATTTATGATTATATATACACAATATTACTCCTCTACCCTATTCGCATATCTAAAGATTCTTTCGGGAGAGTTGTAATATTTACAGGTATACAGAATTAAATCTGCAGAGTAGTCAGTAATGTAGGTACCTGTATTCCCGTCATATATTTCATATACATACTCTCTTTGATTCCAATATATACTTACCCTGTTTCCGTTTTCAGTTTTAGGAAGATTGTAAAAGGATATTAAATTTCTTGTCTCTGTTGTCCAACTACTGTAACCGAATCTATGTGCTGCAAGGATAACGGGTAATGTGTCCAACTCTGGGGTACCGAAATCACTTACTATCCATGTCCCTTTATAGAGAGCTTTTTTATACTCTTTACTTGCAGTAATTGGAGAGCTAACACCTATATTTGGGATTAATACAAAGTAGCCTTCGGGAAGATTAGGATCAAAGGGAGGGATATTACTTTCGGGGGTTTGTTCTTTCTCTTCTATATCTTCTTTTTTTTGCACTATCTCTTTTACAATCTTTTCCTCATCTATACTTACAGCTTCTGGGTTAAGTCTATACCAAACATATGGAGCGGTTGGTATAGCTATTAGTACTAGAGTAATTAGAATGAATGTAAAACCTATTATCTGATATACTTTTAGTAACTTATTAATATTTCCTACCCTTTTCATATATTTATACATTATCACATATTTTTAATTAAGAGAAAGTGTTGAGGTTAAGAAGTATAGTCAAAAGGAAAATAGAAAGAAAAATAGAAGTAGTTAATATTAGATATTAGGTCAGGAAATATATTTTTTACTAAAGTAAAATGAATTAATAAATTGTAAGAGTTTGGAAATGATAAAAACAAATAACGAGATTGAGAAATTAAAAGAGTATATATCTGCGTATTTCTCACTGTTAGAAAGGAAGATATCAGAAAAGGACTCAGAGATATTAAAGCTTTTAGAGAAATTAGAGAAAGAGCAAAATAATGAATATATTACCCAATGTATGGATACAAAGGATATTAAAGTGATCTCTTATCTAGATAACTAACTTACAGTATTGCCATTGTAGCTACCTTATCTTCCTCTGCAACATTCATTACTTTTACTCCACTTGTTTGTCTTCCTAAAGTTGGTATAGCGTCGATTGAGGATCTAATTACTTTAGATTTTTCAGATATTACAACTATTTCAGCTTTTGGATGATCAAGTATTCTTGCTACTGAGACCTTACCTGTTTTCTTTGTTACTCTAAATGTAAATATTCCTGTACCCCCTCTTTTCTGTTTAGTATACTCAGAGAGTTTTGTCATTTTCCCATATCCATACTCTGAAAGAGTAAATATTCTATTTTCATTTGCTCTAATTACTCCCATACCAACAATGAAATCAGTGTCAGTTTTAAACTTCATAGCTGTTACTCCTCTAGTATTTCTTCCTAGAGGTCTAACATCCTTTTCACTAAATCTAATAGATTTTCCCTCAGAAGTGATAAGCAAGATTTCATCATCTCCTGTAGTGGGTTTAACCCATGTAAGTTCATCATTTATTTCTAGTTTTATTGCAGTTAATCCATTTGCTCTTATCTTTTCAAACTGAGAGAGGTCTGTTTTTTTAACAATTCCTCCCTTAGTAACCATTAAGAAATATTTAAAATCTTTTTTAGAAACAACACCTTTGGAATCCTGTTCCTCTTGAATTTCTTCAGAACCCATTACTCCTCCCTTTGGATCTCTAGTTAAAATTGAAGTAATTATTTCATTTTGGTCTAACTGTACTAAGTTGATTAGAGGAATGCCCTTTGCAGTTCTACCGTATTCAGGTATTTCAAAAATTCTAGTACTAAATACTCTACCCTTATTTGTAAAGAGTAAAAGTTCATCATGTGTATTACAAAGAAGGACATGCTCAATGAAATCTCCCTCTTTAGTGTCCCCTCCTGAGATACCTTTTCCACCTCTGTGCTGTGTTTGGTATGTTGAAGGAGGTACTCTTTTAACATATCCTGAATGAGTAATTGTAATTAAGGTTTCTTCTTGAGCAATCATATCTTCCTCAGATATCTCATTAATCTTTCCTTTTACTACCTTTGTTCTTCTTTTATCTGAGTAAGCCTCTTTAATTACCTTTAAGTCTCTATCAACAATTTCAAGTATTTTATCTTGACTGTCTAAGATTTTGTTGTATTCAATTATATTCTCTTTAGTTTCTTTGTAGTCATTTTCTAATTTCATTCTCTCCAAAGCTGCTAATCTTCTAAGTTGCATATCTAAGATTGCTTGTGCTTGTACCTCTGTAAACTTAAACTTATCCATTAAGTTTGTTTTAGCACTTTCCTGTGTTTTAGAACCTCTAATAGTTGCTATTACTTCATCTAAGAAATCTAGCGCTTTTAGTAAACCTTCAAGGATATGAGCGTGATACCTTGCTTCTGCTAAATCATATTCATATCTTCTAATTGTTACAGTAATTCTAAATGAGAGGAAAAGCTCTAACATTCTCTTTAGAGAAAGAGTGATAGGTTCTTGCTCAACCAATGCAATCATATTTGCATTAAAGGTTTTTTGCATTTCTGTATATTTATACAGTTTGTTTAATACAGCCTTTGGTTGTGCATCTTTTTTAAGTACTATTACTACTCTAATCCCATCTTTGTTAGATTCATCTCTAATATCTGCAATACCTGTAATCTTTTTATCTCTTACCAAATCAGCCATTTTTTCTATCATAAAGGCTTTGTTTACTTGGTATGGGACCTCCGTTACTACAATTTGATATCTACCATTTTTACCTTCAACAATTGAAGCTTGAGCTCTTTGTAAGATTCTTCCTCTTCCTGTTGCATATGCATTTAATATTTCATCTCTATCATATATTGTGCTACCTGTTGGGAAATCTGGTCCAGGTACAATTTCTATTAACTCTTCAGGTGTAATATCTGATTTAAAATCAGGATATATTACCTCCCCATTTTTTTCTAATCTGTCAGATATCTCCTTGAGCAGTTTTGTACTCTCTGGAGATTTTGTATCTATATAGCTTTCTAGATAATCTTCTGGCTTTGAACTTAAGGTTTGAGGAATTACCTCTTTAGCTTCTTTTGATTTTCTTAATTCATTGTAAATAGCTACTCCTTCCCATTTGTTTTTTCTTTTAATCATCTCGCATAGAGCATCTATTAACTCTCCGAGATTGTGAGGAGGTATCTGTGTTGCCATACCTACTGCAATACCTTGACTACCGTTAGATAAAAGATTTGGGAAAAGGGCTGGTAATACTGTTGGTTCTAATCTAGTACCATCATAGTTAGGAATAAAGGTAACTGTTCCCTTGTTTAAATCTTTAAGTAACTCTGGAGAGATTTTCCCTAGCCTTGCCTCTGTGTATCTCATTGCAGCAGCAGGGTCTCCATCAATTGAACCGAAGTTTCCTTGTCCCTGGACTAATATATATCTAGTAGAAAACTCTTGGGCTAATTTTACCAATGTAGGATATACAATACTTTCACCATGAGGGTGATAGTTTCCAGATGTATCACCACAAATCTTTGCACATTTTCTAAAATGAGATGTAGGACTTAGTGCTAAGTCATTCATTGCAACTAGTACTCTTCTTTGAGATGGTTTAAGACCATCTTTTACCTCTGGAAGTGCACGAGCAACAATTACAGACATAGAGTAATCTATGTAGTTAGATTTCATTTCATCAACGATAGACCTTATGGCTACCTCTCCTGGTTTAAATGTGAGATCGAAATCTAAATCAGCATCTTCTTGTATTACATTCTCTGATGGCTGTGCATTTTCTATTTCAATTGTTTCTTCTGCTTTTATTATTTCTTCTTTATCTGCCATAACTTTATACATCTAAATTAGCTTTTTTAGCATATCTTTGAATAAATCTCCTTCTAGGAGGTACTTCACTTCCCATTAACATCTCAAATGTTTTCTCTGCTTCTTCACCATCTTCAATATGTACCTGTTTTAATGCTCTATTCTCTGGATTCATAGTGGTTTCCCATAATTGATCAGGATTCATTTCTCCTAACCCTTTAAACCTATTAGCTACAGGAGTTTTACCAGCACTCTTAGCCTTTTTAACAAAGGCATCCTTTTCTAAATCATTTAAGAAGTAATATTTTTTCTTTCCAATTTCTACTTTATGTAAAGGAGGTTGGGCAACATATACATACCCTTGCTCTACTAGTGGTCTAAAGAATCTAAAAAGAAGAGTCAAGACTAAGGTAGTGATGTGTAAACCATCTACATCAGCGTCACTCATTATTACAATCTTATGATATCTAAGTTTACTTACATCTAAAGACGTTCCTATCCCTACTCCCAATGCAGTGGTAATATCTTTAAACTCATTATTTCCAAGTACTCTATCTACCCTATACTTATTTGTATTAATTATTTTACCTCTAAGCGGTAATACAGCTTGTGTATGTCTATCCCTACCCTGTTTGGCACTGTTATGAACAAATATACCACTAGCAAGTGCGAAGTTATGAGTTTTTTCTACCTCTAAATCGTAAACATCAATTTTATCATTCAAATATTCTATTGATGTGATTTTATGATTATAGTTTTTAACTGCATCTTCCAATCTAGCAAAATCATCATCAAAGAATCTGTTACAAAGCGTAGAAACTTTTAACAAAGTTTTATTATTAAGTTCTTTTCTAACCTTGTCGTAAATTTCTATAGAAACTTCTCCAAAGTACTCATATACAGAGCGTAGTACCTTCAAGCTTCTGTCGAGATATGTTCGGTTGTAAGCCTTTTTTCTTTTAACTCTAAATTGCTCCGTCCATTGTTCTTTGGTTTTTTCTGCCCTCCACTGTAATAACACAGGGTCAGCCCACTGCTTTTTTGCAGATAGAGAAAGGTTAGTTAATACCTCAGGATTGTTGTTAATATATTGAGACATCCTCTTTGATTGTTTCTTACGATTTTCATCTTTACCCCAATACTCCTTTTGAATTTTATCTAATCTTTGGTTATTTTCTTTCTGATACACCTCGTTGGTAAAGTAAAATGCAAGGAATTTATTTCTCATATATTCCTTATATTCTTCATTTTCCCACTGTTTTTGAGCATTCTTTTTTAAAAGAGCTCTTGTTGAGGGTTTTAACATTGAGGTTCTTATTTTCTCTCTAAACTCAGGAGTTTTTCTCAATGCTCTTAGTTTTTCATATACCTCTTCCTTATGTAGTGTCTTTGAAATATTATCTTGATGGATTTTGAGATGTTTTTCTTTACTTACTCTTGTAATATTTTCTGGGTTATTATTAAGTTTGTTAAAATCTATATGATGTTTATATATACCATCAGTTATTTTGTATACTTTGTTGTTTAAGTTGTATCTATCAGAAAGTAAATGAGTAAAAGTCCATCTAGAATTAGATGGATTTAATACCATTTCATAACCTTCAATTGTTATTCTTCCCTTTCTCTGGGAAAGTTTTCTGTAAAGAGGCATTAGAGAATCTTTTTTGTTTAAATTCTTTGCTTTTACATATGAACCATCTCGCAACATGAATTTATGGTTTGGAGTACATACTATCTCCTCTTTGTTGTCTAGTGTCACTTTGATTACAGAAGCGTTCCTTTTTGTTCTTCGTACATTCTTAATTGGGGAAATATTAATCTGGTTGTTTTTAGAAATAGTGTAACAGTAGTTGGTTTTCCCATTCTCTTGTTCTTGAATTAGTTCTAAAAAGCTCAATGATCTACCATCTGTTAGAGCAATTTCTGTGTCTCCTGAAAAACATCCACCTGCAGAATCGCCTTCTACAATATACAATTCACAATCTTTTGGATCATTACTAATACAGTCTGCTAATTTACCAGGTAATGTTGTACTTTCTAATGCACTCTTTCTGATTACAGCATCTCTAGCAGCTTTAGCAGCAGCTTTTGCTTTATATGAAAGAATAGCTTTATCAACAATAGATTTGGCCTCTTTAGGATGTTCGTCAAAATATGTTAGTAATTCATCTCTTAATACCTTTGTAACAGCGTTTTTAACCTCTGGATTATTTAATTTTATTTTTGTTTGACCCTCAAATTGAGGGTCTGTAACCTTTACAGAAACTACAGCAGTAAGACCCTCTCTTACATCATCTCCGTTTAAAGATGTAGTTAAGCCTTTTAAGAGGTCTGATTTTTGGGCATATGTATTAATTGCACTTGTTAGAGCGGTTCTAAAACCTGCCAAATGAGTTCCACCCTCTGGATTAATGATATTGTTTGTATAGCATTTAACATTTTCATCCATTCCGTTTGTATATTGAATAGCTGCTTCAACAACTACTCCCTCATACTCTTTATTTACATAGAAAGGTATCTCATTGACCATTTTCTCATCAATATTCATAAAGAGAACATATGATTTAATACCATCTTCAAAGTAGAGATCAAAGATTGGTTTCTCTTTTCCTTCATCTACTCTCTCATCAAGTATGGAGATTCTTAAACCAGCCGTTAAATATGCGTGTTGTCTACATTTTCTAACAATCTCTTTAAAATCAAAATCTGTTTCAGTAAAAATATCACTATCAGGCATAAACCTATGTTCGGTTCCTGTCTCATTTTCAACAGAGCCGACCTTTTTTACAGGAGCTTGAGGAACACCCCTTTTATACTCCTGCTGGTACACACCACCATCTCTTCTTACAGTAGTAATCATCCATTCTGAAAGTGCATTAGTACACTTCATACCTACTCCATGTAAACCACCAGATACTTTGTAAGCACCCTCTTCAAATTTCCCTCCAGCGTGCAGATTAGTCATTACAGTCTCTAAAGTAGATACTTTAGTTTGCGAATGAATCTCAATTGGAATACCTCTCCCGTTATCCTTAACAGAAAGAGAGCCATCTTTGTGAAGTGTTACCCATATTCTTGTACAATATCCTCCTATTGCTTCATCAACAGAGTTATCTAATATTTCAGTGAATATATGGTGTAAACCATTTCTATCAGTAGAACCAATATACATAGCAGGTCTCTTTCTTACAGCTTCAAGCCCTTGTAAGACTTGAATACTAGATGCTTTGTAATCACTTTTAGAAGCCATTATCTATCTGTATAAAATTATTATTCTTTGAAAGCCAAGTTATATTTTAATATATTATGGGATTAAATGCCAACGTCTAATTATGTTGTTAATACAATATAAAGTCTCTCAAGCTGTAATCTCTTATTCCCATTTGCTTGGATTCTTTCTCTTGTTTTTATTACCTCTTTTATATCCCTAGATACTCTATCAATTTTTTCTCCTTTGTCAATTTTTTCCTTCAAAAGATTTTGATATTTTTGTTCTAAATCGGTTAATAGTTGGTCAATCTTTTTATTATCTTTAGATATACTTTCAATCTCATTAAAAGCAGTTATTAGATCCTTTGAGAACAAATCTGGAGGGTTACTGTTAACTGTTTTTTCTTTTTCTTGTTGGGAATATATTTTTTGACATCTAGAAATTACAGTGGGTAAAAGATTGTTTTCATTGTTTGTACAAAGGATATATTCAGATGTTTTACTACTCTCCTCTAGTACTTTTAAGAAAGAATTTTGTGCTTCATGTGTTAATTTCTCTGAAAAAGGAATTAACGCTATTTGAATCTTTTCAATATATGGAGTAAAAATCATTTCTTTCTGTAAATCTTTTACATCTTGTATTCCAATACTTTTAATGTTTTTGGAAGTTAATATATGTAGATCAGGATTCTCTATTTCAAAGGGGTTCTCAGAAATGTTTCTTTCCCAAAGTCTTTCGATGAGCTTTTTAACAACCTCCTTTATTTTCTCTTGATTATTACCTAGAATTAAATATGCCATTATGATAGATTTTATCATAAATAGGGATAAATTAATTGAAAATATTAATGAATTTACAGGTTAAAGAGTTGCAAGAGTGTATTAATATAGACGATTTTATTAAGAAAAGTCCGAACTCAAATTTTATGCAGTCTTGTAATTGGAGTAAATATCAACAGGAGGGATTAAAAAGAAAAACTTTTAGATTAGGTTTTTTCCAAGAGAAAGCTTTAGTTGGAGTTTCCTACTGTTATGAAATCTCTCAGACATTTGGAAAATATATATACTGCTCAAGAGGTCCAATTCTGAAAGAGTTAAATTCAGAATTGTATTCAGAGGTTTTAAAACTTTTAATATCGCATTTTCAAGAGAAGGGATATCTATTTTTAAAAATAGACCCGAGTCTTAAGGCAAAAGAAAGTATATCCGAAGTTCCTTTATCACTTGGTTTTAAAAAATGTATTAACTATGTACAACCCGAAACCCCTTGGTTTACAGAGTTAGTTGGAAATTCTGAGCAAGAACTGTTTAATTGGTGTAATGAAAATGGAATGGGTAAAAACTATCCTACATATATTAGAAAGGCAAGAAGAGCTGGTGTTACTGTCCGATTTTCAAAAGATATTTCCGATTGGGAAATGTTTACTAAGTATCTTGCAAAGAGTTCTGAGCGTAAGGATTTTGTTATTAATGACACTAATTATTACATNNGAAGTCTCTTGTTTGTATAGTTGCCAAACTGGAATACAAAGTAAACTAAGAGGAGCTATGTTGCTAAGATGGGAGTGTATGCTTAAAGCACAAAAAGAGGGTTATAAATTTTTTAACTCTTGGGATGTATTACCTGATGAAAAATACAAACCGAGTGCCCCAAGATATGGGTATTCAAATTTTAAAAGAGGTTTTGGTGGTTACTTGGTTAGGTATCAGAGATGTATGGATTACCCCTATTCCAAAAGTAAGTATTTGTTAGTTAGAGTATTAGATATTTATAGGAGGATTAGATATTACAGAGATAGATGAGATTTTAGTTATAGGTCGTGCAAGGAATTTTGTATACTGCTATTATATTCCTAAGAGTAATTTAAACTGCCTATTTTGTGGTCCAAGAAACTCTACTTACATATTTACAAAAACAGGGTGTAATTAGTCAGGCTGATGCTGTCAAAGTCCAGCTTGAAAGAAGTCGTTCTCCTAAAAATGAGGAAACCATTATCAGAGAGATGGATCTAGCAGATGACCTTTCCATTGTAAAAGCAAAATCAGCACTTTTTAATATCCCATTTGTAGATTTAATTGAAAATGATGTCCCAGAAAGTGTTATTGCGGAAGTACCTATTGATAACCTAAAAAAATACAAGGTTGTACCTTTTGAAAGAGGTGATAACTATGTCAAATTGGCTATGTATGATCCTTTCGATGTTCAAGCTACCCAGGCTCTTCAGGGTAAATATCCACCTAATACAAAACAGATTGTATATATTACTACAGAAGATGGGCTCAATTTTGTTTTAGATAGAAGGATGGGAGATGTAATGAGTTCAGAGGTAACTGAGGCCTTAGAAGATGCTGAAGTACCTGTCCAAGAGATTAATGAAGACCCAAGTTTAATAGATAGCGTTGATTTAAAAAATGCCCCTGTTGCAAGAATCGTAAACTCAATAATGCAGTATGCCGTTATCTCTAAAACTTCAGATATCCATGTTGAACCAATGGAGACTAGATTGAGAATTAGATTTAGAATACACGGTGTAATGACCGAAAGATTATCCCTTCCTAAAGTACTAGCACCTGCTGTTGTTTCTCGTATTAAGATTATGTCTAACTTAAAAATTGATGAAAAAAGAGTTCCTCAAGATGGAAGATTCCAAATTAAGGTTAAAAATGCAAAGGTTGATATTCGTGTTTCTGTTATGCCAATGATTCATGGAGAAAAGGTTGTTATGCGTCTTTTAGAATCTGATACTTCTGGTATTACCCTCGAGTCAACCGGTATGAGAGGTAATGCCTACAAGATATTTTTAGATGCACTTACTGTTACTAATGGTATTGTACTTGTTACTGGACCAACGGGAAGTGGTAAAACTAGAACTTTAGCCTGCTCGCTAATTAAGGTAAATGATCCAGGTGTAAATATAATCTCTTTAGAAAATCCAGTAGAAATCCGAGTTCCTGGAGTAACTCAGGTTCAGATTAATCCTGATGTAGGTTTAACATTTGCAAACGGTTTAAGATCTGTACTTAGGCAAGACCCTGATATCGTAATGGTTGGAGAGATTAGAGACCAAGAAACGGCTGAGTTAGCTATTCAAGCCTCTTTAACAGGTCACTTGGTACTTTCAACACTTCACACGAACAGTGCAGCAGCAGCAATACCAAGACTTTTGGATATGGGTATGGAGCCTTTCTTACTTGCGTCTACTATTAGGGTTTTGGTTGCTCAGCGTTTGCCAAGAAAAATATGTTCAAGATGTATGAAGCCAATACCAGCTACTCCTGCTGAGGTAAAAGAGATTCAAGAG
>MTKZ01003146.1_pt1 | contig 13296 bp, 7 predicted proteins | sample 1042781 | NCBI WGS metagenome assembly MTKZ01 (sample SAMN06212207, study PRJNA360539) | anaerobic digester metagenome | biome: Wastewater treatment plant; material: sludge; isolation source: anaerobic digester fed with sludge from wastewater treatment plant | place: Denmark: WWTP Viborg ...
GCGGCCGCCGGCGGAGGGCCGGCGGGCGGCTCCCTTCCGGAGATCACGTTCACCCGGTGTCCCGATGCCCACGGCCAAGTGTTCGCCCTCAATTCCCTCCTGGCCCCGAAGCTCGCCGAGCCGGCCCTCTTCAACGAGCGCCAGGTCGTCGTCCTGCCGGCGGCCGAGACGCTGTTCCCCCTCTCCCATCAAACGCTGGACGACCTCGCCCCGGAGGAATATAACATTTCCCTCGGCTACCCCCTGACCCGGACGCCGGTCTTCACGTTTTTTGAGCGGCTTCTCCAGGTCATCCAGTCGGCCGACGCCGAGGGCCGGATCTATGCGCCGGATTACCTGCGCTTCGTCCTCCATCCTTATACGAAAAACATCCAATTCCCGGGGCCGGGCCGCCGGTCCGACTTGACCCGGATCCTTTTTCACGCCGTCGAGGAGGCCCTGACCGAAAAAAAAGGGCGGGCCTTCTGGGCGCTCGAGGAAATCGCTGTCGAACCGGCCGTCCGCGAAGCCGTGGCCCGCTTGTCCCGGGGCGTGGAAGGCGCCCCCGTCCCGGCCGATTTTCTCGACCACCTGCGGACCATTCACGAGGCGCTGCTTGAGCCCCTGCGGACCATCGCCTCGGTCGGCGATTTCGCCGGCAAGCTGAGCCGCGTCCTCGACTTCGTGTATGAGAACGGCACGGCCCGCCGCCATTATTTCTTCCACCCTTACGCCGAGGCGTTTTGCGCCCGGCTGGAGAGGCTGGCCGGCTCCCTCCTTCGGGACATGGTCTTCGAGGAGCGGGAAGGATATTTCAACCTGTTCCGCAAGATGGCCGCGGCCGGCTCCGTTCCCTTTTTCGGCACGCCGCTTCGCGGTCTTCAGGTCCTTGGATTTTGGGAAACGCGGGGGATCCCGTTCGAGGAGGTCTATCTGCTTGATGTGAACGAGGACGTCCTGCCGGCGTCCCGGCGCGGCGACTCCCTGCTTCCGCCCGGCGTCCGCCGGGCGCTCGGCCTGCCCGCGTCCCGCGACAAGGAACGGGAGATCGAGCACTATCTCGACGTCCTGATCGGCGGAGCCCGCCGGGTCCACTTGTTTTTCGTCGAGGGCCGGGACCGGGAGCGAAGCCGCTATGTCGAGAGGCTGCTTTGGGAGTCGCGGAAGCGGGATCCCCGAAAAAAATCGGAAACGCCCGTCGGGACCGTCCGGTACCGGGCCGCCCTCGGCCCGTACCGGCCGGACGAGATCCCGAAAACAGACGAAACCGTCCGGATGCTCCGGGAGCTGTCTTATTCAGCCACCTCGCTCGACGCGTATCTCCGCTGCCCTCTCCGGTTCCACTACCGCTACGTCCTCGGCCTGAGGGAGCGGGAGGAGATCGACGAGGAGATCGAGGCCAAGGATGTCGGGTTGCTGGTCCACCGCGTCCTGGAGGAGGAGTTCGCGCCGCTTCTGGGACGGCCGCTTCGACCGGAGGATTTCCCGGCCGGGCGGCTCAGCAGCCGGGTGGAGGAACTCTTCCGCCGGGCGTTTGGCCCGAATCTCAGCGGCCGGGCGTACTTGATGCTGCTGCAAACGAAGCGCCACTTGGTGGATTACATCAACCGGTGCCAGGTCGAGGTCATCCTCGCCTGCCGGGCCGAAAACAAGGACATTGTGATCCTGGACCTGGAAAACCGGATCCGCAAGGCGAGCACGATCCGCCGCGGGGCGTTCACCCTGTCCGGGCGCTTCGACCGGGTCGAGACGCGCGGCGGGGAGCTCTATGTCCTGGATTACAAGACGTCCGCCGACGAGAAAAAATTCGGGATCAACTGGAAGACGCTCGATCCAGACGACCGGGCGACGTGGCCGAAAGCCGTCGGCAGCCTTCAGATGCCCCTTTACACCGTTCTGTCCGCCGCCCTTTATGAACGGGCGGAAGATCGCATCCAGGGCCGTTTCGTCATGCTCGGGAAAAGCCGGATCGGACCCGGAATCGAAGTCTCCCCCTTCGACGTCCCGGACGGCCGCCGGCCGGTCGAGCCGTCCGTCCGGGCGGAACGAATCGCGGCGATGGGGACGATCATCGATCGGTTGCTGGCTGAAATCGTCGACCCCGGCGTCCCTTTCAAGCCGGCGGCCGAGGCCGACCGCGTCTGTCTCTATTGCGACTTCAAGGGCCTTTGCAACCGGGTCTGATCGCCGGCCGGTTGTCCTTGGATCCGAACGTCAATCCGGGATGAAATAAACGTAGATCTTGCCCGTCGACGGGTAGTGGATCTTCCAGTCCTCGGCGATCGCTGAAAGAACGGAGACCCGGAATTTCCCCGGCTGGACGGGCAGCCCCGTCCCGAGGATCTGGATCGGCCCCCCCATCTGCCCGGTGTATTCGAACGTCTTGGACGGCCGGATCGGCCGGGTTCCGGTGTAGCCGATGTAATTCTGCCAGTTGGCCTGGTAGACCTCCGGCGGCGTCTGCCAGGCATTGTTCTTCCAAACCTGGGGGTAAACCGATCCGACCGAATAAAGAACCCGCGCGGCGTCGTATTCGGGCCGGTCCTCCATGTGGAACTCGGCATCGATGAAGATCCGGCCGGGGGCGAGGATGGTGATGTCGGTGTCCGAGATGACCTCCGGGGAGATGTCCGTCCAGGAATATGTCCGGGAAGCCTGGGAATCAGCGCCCCGGCGGTAAACAGATTCGTTGCCGGTTCCCCAGATCTTGACGTACCAAGAGGTGAAGCGGGTGTCGATCTCAGCCAGAAGGACCGCGGTCTTGTAGCCCGGGCCGGCGGCCGCCTGCGGCTGGGGACGGTTCAGGGCGTAGTTCAGGGTCAGGTAGGTGTCCCGCCCCGATCCGAGCAGGACGACGTAGTTGCCCGGATTCAAGACCAGGCCGGACAGAGAGCCGAGCCGTTCCTCCGCCGGGCGCTGGTCATAGTATTCGCGGTAGGCGTAGATCTCGCCGGCCGGGCCGCGGATCGTGAACGTGATTTCGTCCACGCGGTCGGGGCCGGAGCACTGCATCCAGGGGGAATCCAAGCGGAATCGGAAACCGGAAGCGGTGCATCCCGGCGGGACTTGAAAGCCGCCCGGAAAGAGATTGCAGGAGCTGTCCCGGTAGGCCGTCACCGGCTTGACTTCGCCGGGGGCGGCGGCCGGAGGCGTTTCTCCCGAGAGAGCGTAGGCCAGCCGGACGGAGGAATTCCGTCCGGACAATAAATAGACGATATAGGTTCCGGGACCGGCGGTGATCCCATCGAGCGGCCCCGGGTTTTCCAGGGCCGGCCGCTTGTCGAAATATTCCGTGCATTCATACAACGGCTCTCCCGAGACGGCTCCGCGGATGCCGAAGGTGATCCAATCCATGCGGTCGGGGCCTTGGCAGGCCTGCCAGGGCGTCTGGAACGAGAACACGAAGCTCGACCCCGTCTGGTTCGGGGGAACGGTGAACGTTCCGAGGGTGATCCGGCAGTCGTTGTCGCTGAAGACTTCCAAGGTTTTCAGCTCGGGCAGCTGGGCGGCCGCCCCCGGCCGGGATCCTCCGGCGAAGAACAAGACGGCGAGAACGCCCAAGAATGCAAACACCCGTCCGCGGCGATGACGTGGCATGATCTTTTCCTCCTTCCGGCTTCCTGCGTTGTTTCCATTTTTATTCAATGTTCCCCCCCGATGTCAAGCCGCGATTTCCTCGCGGGCGGCCGACGGCGGATTGACATTTCCGGGCCGTTGACCGAATAATGAACCCATCTTTTCCGGGAGAGGGAAATCCATGACGAAGCGCGCGTCGGTGTGCTTGTCGGCGATCGGTGCGGCGGCGGCCGGGCTGGCCGCGGTGGTCTTCTATTCCCGGGGCATCCTGCCCCTGACCGGCGTCTATGTGCCGAAAAACGAAATCGGCTACCATCTCATTTACTCGGCCGCGGCCGTCGCCGGGGCGTTTCTCCTGGCCGCCGCCCTGAAGCGAAAAAAACCGGTGTTCTGGATCGGGGCGGGACTTCTCCTCCTGGGGATTCCGCTCTTTTTCTACGCCGTGTCCCGCCCGCCCTTCGACTACGCCCCGATCCGGTTGCGGATCATCGGCCGGAGCTTGATCCCGGCGGCGTTCGCGCTCCTGGCGGTTTTCGCCCTCAAGGGATTCCGGGCGGCGTTCGGCCTGCTGTTCGCGGCCTTTTCGGCCCTGGGCCTGTATCACGCGGTTCTGACGGGGAAATGGATCGCCCGGGGCGGCCCGCCGGCCGATATCGCGATCGCCCTGGCCTTGGCCGTTATTTCGTTCTTTTTCGCCTGGGCCGGTCTCCGGGCGCTCCGGCGCCCGTCGTAGCGGCGGCTCTCAAGCGCCCAAGGCGGCGCGAAGCTTCGCCGTTTCGAATCCGGATTTGCGCTCCGCCTTCCTCAGGATGTCGGAGACGGCGAAAGCCCGGGAGATCGCCCGAGCCGCTTGGGCGGTGATCCCCCCCCGGCCGGAGCCTGTCGCCCGGCAGACGGCCCCGGCCGCAAGGAGCCAGCGCAACGCGTCGAAGGCTTCCTGATGGAAGTACTCGATCCCCTGCCAGCGATTGAGGCCGAGCGCCCGCCGGAAGCGGTCGTCGCCGGTGATGATGCCGGCCAAGCGCCGGGCGTTGGCCGCGGCAGATCGGTTCGGATCGATTCCTCCTCCGTATTCCTCCAAGGCCTGGAAGATCGCCGGGACATTCGGCCGGCCTTCCCCGGCGCAGCCCGTTTCACGCCAGGCGTCGTCGATGATCCGGTCCAAGCCCCAGGCTTCGATCCAGCCGGCCGGACTTTCCTTGTCCGCCGTCCGCCCGGCCGTCCGCAGAACCGCGCCGCAAAAGAGCGAAATCCAGGCCGTCCGCGGATCGAGACCGGCCTTAAGCCGCGAGGCGTGCGGCTTGGCTCCCGGCCGCCTCCGGCCCGGCTTTTTCCCGGGGGCGGCGGGGCCGTCCAGGGCGGATTTCAAGAAACGCAGCGCCTCTTGGAAGGTCCGGGAGCCGGAAGCCCGGCCGCGTTTTTCGAGAACCGGCAGCCGGAGGATCGTTTCGAATTCGCGCCGGGCCGCGGCCGCGATCTCCTCCGGGTCGATCGCTTTCCGGGGCCGCGGTTCGTCCTCGGCGATCGTCCGGGCGACGGCTTCGGCGAACGCTCGGGCTTTCTCCCCGGCTTGCCGCCCGGGTTCGGGGTCGAGAGGCCGTCCGGGTCGGAAAATCCTCTTCGTCATCAGCCAATCGAAGAAACCGGCGTTGGCCAGCTCCCGGAAGGCCGCCTGGACGGGGCGGAGCCGGAGATCGACGGCGGCCCGCTCTACATCGACGGTTCCCCGGCCTCCCAAGGCCGCGGCCAGGCGGGCATAGAGACGCCGTTCATCGTCCCGGACAAGACGGAAGCCGGTGTAGACGGCCCGCGAATACGCGGCCGGCTCCAGGTGCAATCCCTCGCGGGCGAGCTCGCCGGCTCCGCGGATGTATTCAAGTCCCGAGACGGCGTCCTTGAAGACGACCCAGGCCGAGGGGTCGTCGGGGAGGCCGAGACCCTCGGCCAGGGAGACGGTCTTCCCGGCCGCGGCGGCCGACCTCCGGATCCAGCCGCGGGTTTCGGCGTACCGGTTGTGATACACGACAAGAGCCCGCTCTCCATCCGTTCCATTCGAGAAAACGAGGACGTTTTCGTCGACCTCCCCGTCGGGCCGGACAAAATCGTAGAGCCGGAAGAGGTCGACGCCGGCGAAGAGAGCCCGCTTGCGGAAGAGGGGGAAGATCTCGCGCCGATGCCGGGCGACGAGATCCTCGCGGGGCGTCTCGTCGTAATACGCCCGGCGGTATTCCATCCCGTATTTTTCCCTGAATCCCTCGATTTGTCCGTGGCCGATCATCGGCAGGCCGGGCAGGGCGGCCAGCAGCGTGCAGATGCCGAAGTATTTGTCATGGTCGCCGAATTGATCGATCGCCGTCCGTTCGTCCGGATTGTTCATGAAGTTGACGTAGCGCTTGAGGATTTCGGGGTCGAATTCCAAGGTGTCCTTGATCACCCGCCGGTACCGGGCGTTCTCCTCATCGCGGAGCATGTTCATGAAGGCGCTGTTGTAGACCCGGTGCATGCCCAGCGTCCGGACGAAGTACCCTTCCATCAGCCAGAACGCCTCGGCCAGAAGAAGCGTGCCGGGCGCCTCGACCGCCGTCCGGTCGACGACTTCGCGCCAGAACTCCGCGGGAAAGGCTGCCTCGAACGCCTTGCGGCTCAGTCCATGCCCGGCCCGGGAGGGAATCGCGCCGCCCGTCCCGGGCTCCGGGTACCAGAGTCGCTGGAAGTGCCGCTTGGCCAGGGTCATGGCCGCGTCGAAGCGGATGATGGGGAAGAGGCGGGCGACATGCAGAATCGTTTGAAGGACGGCCTCCCGGACGCGGGGATTGAGGAAATCGAGCTGGGCGGTGTCGTTCCAGGGAAAGCTCGTTCCGTCGTTGCCGTGATAGATATAGCGGACGCTCCCCGTCCGTTTGTCCAGGCGCTGGAAGACCACGGCCGCGTCCGTCCGGTCGTAATACCGGTCCTCGATGCGGATGGCCACCCGGTCGTCCCAGGACAGATCGGGTCCGTTGAACGTATAGGAAGGGAAGGGGGGCTCGGGAAGGCCGATGAACCAGTCGGGATGCTCGATGACCCAGCGAGAATCGATGCCCATATGGTTGGGGACCATGTCCGAGGCCAGCCGCACGCCCCGCCGGCCGGCCCGTTCCTTGAGATTGAGGAGGGCCGGCTCGCCGCCCAGGTCGGCGGCGATCGCATAATCGAACAGGGCGTAGGCCGAGGCGGCCGCCTCGGGATTGCCCATGATCTGCTTGATGCGCCGGGACGCGGGGCTCCGTTCCCACAGGCCGATAAGCCACAAACCGGTGATGCCCGCCTCGGAAAGGGCGTCGAGCTCCTCGTCCGGGATCTCGTCCAGTCTCCGAATGGAACGGCCGTATTTCCGGGACAGCTGGTCGAGCCAGACGGAGGCGTTTTTGGCGATGAGAACGAGGGAGGACATCCAATCGACGTCGGGGCTGAAATTCTCCGGTTCCGGCTCGTCCGGGCGCGGACCGGCCGGTCCGCCGAAGAGAGCGAGCGATTCCTCCACGGAATCGGCTCCAAGACCCGGGGCCCGGGAGGGACCGGGACCGCCGCCGGGGTTCTCCTCCTCCCGGAGAAGATCCAGCCCGCCGACGACGCGGGGAAGCGGACGGCCCAGAACGGCGCTCCATCGGGCGAGGATGTACTCGAGCTGTCCCTTGAGCGAATGGGGCGAGGCCAGGACGGGCTCGTTGAGAACGTCGATGAGGTTCCGGCGCTCCGGCCCGAACGGCGGCTGGGTTTCGAAAAACTCCCGGAGGCCCGAGAGAATGCGCAGGTAAGCTGTTTCCCGGGACAGCGAATCGTCGTCGAAGAGCTCTCGAAAGGACGCGGCGGCCGGGTTGAGATTCGTCAGGCGGAGCATCAGCAGCTCTTCGAGAGCCGCTTCCCGCCGGGGAGGAAAGCCCGGCGCGTCGAGGTAAGTTCCCGCCGGGACGCGGTTCTTGTAAACGGCCGGCGGGGGAAATTCGTGGAGGAAAAAGGCCAGCGTTCCCCGGACCGTTTCCGGATCGAACCGCCGGGCGGACAGGTCCCGAAGCGCGTCCCGCAAAACGTGGGGATTGACCCGGTCGCGGTAGGCCTGGAAGACCGCGTGCCGGTATTCCTCGAGGAGCCCCAGAGCGTAAAGATCGCCGGCTCGAACGGCCTTGTCCGGCGGCCGGGCGGCGTTGATTTTATGGGCGAAAAGCCGGGCCGACCGGATGTCGGCGAAAATCACCCGCCCGTCGAAGATAAACAGCGATTCGTCGAAATGATAGACATCCCGGGCGCGACGGGACACGTGAAGGGCGAACATGAGCGTCGATTCTCCGGGCGGCCGCCTCATCATAACAGGTTTTCGGCCGTCTTGCATCCGGCCGGCGGTTGGTTTAAAAAGGAAAGGAGTTTTATGGAGGGATAGCCGCATGTCGCAAAAAATCAGATCCCGGATCGCCGGCGCGCTCGCCGTCTTCGCCGCCGGGGCGGGCCTCGTTCTGGCCGGGGCCGTCCCGCCCGAACCGGCCACCCTTGTCCTGACTAACGGAAAGATCGTCACCCTGGACGCGGCCGTCCCCGAGGCGGAAGCCTTGGCCGCGCGGGGCGACCGGATCGTGGCCGTCGGCCCGGCCGTGGAGATCGCCCGATACATCGGGCCGGAGACCGAGGTCGTGGATCTCGGGGGGCGCCTGGCCACTCCCGGCTGGATCGATTCCCATCTTCATTTCATGAGCGTCGGCGCATCCAAGCTCTCGCTCGATTTGACCACGGCGAAAAGCTGGGAGGAGATCGTCGGCCGGGTCGAGGCGGCCGTTCAGAACGCCGTTCCCGGAGCGCTCATCACCGGCCGGGGCTGGCACCAGGAAAAATGGAACCAGGTCCCCCGGCCCAATATCGATGGACTGCCGTTCCACGACGCCCTGAGCCGTGTCTCGCCCGATAATCCCGTTATCCTGACCCACGCCAGCGGCCATTCCTCCCTGGCCAACGCCAAGGCGATGGAGCTTTCCGGCGTTACCGCGGACACGGCGGATCCCCCCGGCGGGCGGATCATCAAGGACGGAGAAGGGCGGCCGATCGGGGCGTTTCTCGAAACGGCCATGGATCTCGTCCAGTTGGGGACGTCCCGGGCGCGGGCGGCCCGGACGCCCGCGGAAGTGATGACCGAAAACCGGAAGATCATCGAGCTGGCCGACCGCGAATGCCTCTCCAAGGGGCTGACCAGCGTCGGCGACGCCGGCGTCGGCTGGACCACGGTTGAGCTGTACAAGAGGATCATCGACGAGGGGCGCCTCGGCATCCGGCTGAACGTCATGCTGAGCGAAAACGCCCGGAGGATCGAGGCCAACGCGGCCGCTTGGAAGATCGAGGGCTACGGGGCCCATCACCTGAGCGTTCACACGATCAAGCGTTTGATCGACGGGGCTCTCGGATCGCACGGCGCCTGGCTCCTCGAGCCTTACGAGGATCTTCCCTCCTCGGCCGGATTGAACACGGAATCGATTGAGGAAATGAAGGAAACCGCCCGGGTGGCCGTCGAGAACGGCTTCCAGGTCGCGACCCACGCCATCGGGGACCGGGCCAACCGGGAGACGCTCGACATCTACGAGGAGGCCTTCCGAGCCCATCCGGGCAAAACGGACCTGCGCTGGAGGATCGAGCATGCCCAGCACCTCCATCCGGCCGACGTCCCGCGGTTCGGGAAGCTGGGCGTCGTAGCCGCGATGCAGGCCGTCCATTGCCCCTCGGACGGCCCGTGGGTTCCCAAGCGGCTGGGGGCGAAGCGGGCGGGGGAAACCAGCTATGTCTGGCGGTCGCTTCTGAAGTCCGGGGCGGTGATCGCCAACGGGACGGATGCGCCCGTCGAGGCGGCGGACCCGCTTCCGTCTTTTTACGCCGCCGTGACCCGGAAAATGAACAACGGCGAAGCCTTCTTCCCGGCCCAGAAAATGAGCCGGGAGGAAGCCCTCCGGTCGTACACGGTCAATGGAGCGTACGCGGCCTTCGAGGAGGGAATCAAGGGGACGCTCGCGGCCGGCAAACTGGCCGACGTGACAGTCTTCACCCGGGACCTTCTGACTTGTCCCGAGGAGGAGATCCTTTCCGCCGAGGTCGCGATGACGATCGTCGGCGGAAAGGTTCTCTATAAGAAGTAAGGGGAGAGCCTACGGGCCTTAAAACTTCATCCCCAAGCCGATTCCGAGCGTCAGGCCGCCGACATTGATGTCGAAATCGGCCGGCTTCATGCTGCAGGTGCTGTATTTCAGCCGGGCGTCCAGAATGAAGCTCGAGCCGAGGCCGACGGCCACGCCGCCGAGGCCGCAGAAGCCGAGCTTGCTCTGTTTGGCCTCGCCCATCGGCTCGTTGCTTTCCTTGAACATGTACATCCCCAGCCCGGCGCCGAAGTAGGGGGAGATCATCCCGGCTTCGAACCGGTAGAGGGCGCCGCCCTCGAAGGCCAGGACGCTCATCTTGGTCTCTTCCTCGGTGTAGGTGGTTTTCCCCGTGGCCGAGCGGTAGTTGCCTTCCACCCAGCCGGCCAGGCTTTGACCGCCGACGCGGACTTCTCCGCCGAAGACCAGCCCGTTCTCATACACGTCCTTGTAGGCCGCGTCGGAGGCCAGGAAATAGCCGGCCCGCAGCAAAACCATGGAGAACGTGTTCTTGCCTCCCGATTCGCCGACCACCTGATCCGGGAGCGCGGCCGGGGCGGGTTTCGGGGCGGCCGGCCGCTCAACCGGCTGCATCTCCTCTGGAAGCGCCGGCGCGGTTTCGGCCACTTCCTCGACGACGGCAGCGCTGATGAAGCCCGGCGTTCCGTCGGCCAGCTGAATGAGGTACCAGTCGCCGGCTTTTTCGATGACCGTGAAGATCTCGCCCTTATTGGCCCCCCCGATGACGGGAGCCGAGGCGAAGCCCGACTGCCGGATGTTGGCCCGCTCGACCGTGACCCGGATCTTCAGATCGGCGCCGGCGGTCAAGCCGGAGGGCAGAAACAGGGCGATCGCCGCGGCCGCGAGAATCATGAGGACGAGTTTTTTCTTGAACATGGCTGCTCCTTTAATCCAGCTCGGCCGTCACCAAGGCCGGCGCTCCCTCGCGGCCCGCGCTCGTGATCGCGGCGATGGCGTACTGGGTGGCGGCCTCGCCGGCGTTGCGGCGGGAATACGTTGTCTGATCGGCGTTGACGGTCGTCAACGGCGTATAGGTCGATCCGGAAACCGTATAGATTTTGAACGAGGCGATGGTCAGGCCGGTGTTGTCGGCGCTGTTCTGCCACGTCAGAATGTCGATGTACTCCGCCTGGGAGAACGACCGGTTCAAGACCTTCTTGGCTGAGGCGGTCGGAGCGTAGATGTATTGGTACCAGGCCTTGATGGTCTTGTTCCGGTTCATCACCACGGTCACCGGGTTGGTCGTTCCGGTCGCGTCCCCGGTCCAGCCGTTGAACTGAACATAGTTTTGGGGAACCGCCGTGACGGAGACGCTGGCGTTGGGGGGATAAGCGTAAGCCCCTGGGGCGGGCGTCGTCGTGCCCCAGGTGTTGTTTCTCTGGATGGTCAGAATGAAGCTGCCCAGCGATTGGAGGGCCTTGTCGATTTGGATCCGGGGGATCCCGGCGTTGTATCCGTCGCAGACGCTGTAGATCAGCTTGCCCTTCGTTCGAAGGGCGGTCAGCAGGGTCGTCACGCCCGCGGTCGGGAACGCCTGCCGGAGCAGGGCCCAGGCGCCCGCGACATGGGGCGTCGCCATGGATGTGCCGTTCCAGGAGGCATAGCTTGAATCCGAGTCCCCGGTGGAGGAATAGATGGACGAACCCGGGGCGTACAGCCGCTGGGTCACCGAATCCCAGTTGTTGAAGGAGGAATCCCCGTCCGACTTGGTCGAGGATCCGACCGAGACCGAGGTCGAAATGCAGGCCGGCCAGCTGATCCGTCCGCAGGAATAGCTGTTGCCGGTGGCGATGGCCGTGGCGATCCCGGCCGCCCGCAGCAGGTCGATGGCCGATTTCACGGACGAGTTGACGCTGTCGCAGAAATTCGGATAGAGGCCCCCGCCCAGGCTCATGTTGACGGAGGCGATTTTATAGGCGCTTCGGAGGGAATAGACGTAATTCAATCCGGCCAGGATGTCCGAATCCCAGGCGGAAACGCAGGGCGAGCCGCCGCAATCGCCGGCCGTGAACTTGGAGAAAATCTTCACGGCGATGACGCCGGCCCCCTTGGCGATCCCGGCCAGGGTGCCGTAATTGCCGGTCGCGATACCCGCGACGTGGGTCCCGTGGTCGAATCCGTCATACGTGCTGGGATAATGAACGGCCGACCCCGGTCCGTTCATGACGGCCAGGCCGTTGGGACAATCGCCGGCGCCCGGCAGGCCGTCCCGGCCCATCGCCCGGCAGGCCTCGATGATGGTTTTGCCGGTGAAGAACTGGTGCGTCTTGCGGATTCCGGTATCGAGGACGGCCACGTACCACCCCGCGCCCGTGTAGCCCATCGCCCAGACGGCCGTCGCCCCGACGAGGGCGGCCGTGTCGTCCAGGAGGGGATCGACCCGGATCTCGTCGGCCGAAAGCCCGCCTTTCGGGCCCTCTCCGCCGGGTCCGGGCGGATCGATCAGCTTGCGCGGAAGATCCTCGGAAATATCCAGGACATTCGGGGAATTTTCCAGGACGGCCAGGGCGTTGGGCGAGACCCGCAGGGTGATGTAGGGGATGTAATCGAAGCCGGTGACGAATTCGAAATCCGTGCCCTGGAGCTCGGTGAGGACCCGCCAGGACGCGTACTCGATCGTTTTCGCCAAGACCTGATCGGCCAGCGACCGCTCCAGGGCGGTTTCCGGCGTTTCATCCACGCCGGTGAAACGCGTCGAATCGGCGGTCAAGTTTTCGATGTCGGGGACGGTGAAGTGGACGATCACTTGGACCCGCCCCTCGGCCCAGGCTTTCTCCCGAAGCTGGCCGATTCCGGCTTGGTTTTTTTCGTGCTGGGCGAGCCCCGCCAGCGGCCAGGCGGCCAGCACAAGAGCCGCGAGCAGGTGCACGGCGGCCCGTCGTGTTTTTTTCCTCATGGTTTTTCCTCCTCCCTAAGGGCCGGCGATCCCGCTTGACCCGCGCCGGCGAAGACATCCTTCACCTCCGCGGGCCGAACGTTTTTCCGGCTAATGTCTGCTGAAAATATATTCTTGGATTTTTCCCAAGTCAAGAAAAATCTCGAGCTCCGAGAAAAATCGTTCGAAGGAAGAAAATAATCATTGATTAATGAAACAGATGGATATTACAATCAAGTTGTGAAAACCAGCGAGACAACGAACGAGGATACCGTCCGGCGCTTTCGGAGCCTGCTCCGCGCCCTGGAACGCGAGACGATCCGTCCCTTCGACAGCCGCAACCGGTGCTGCGGCCTGACCTTGTCCCAATGCCATGCCCTTCTGGAAATCGGCCGGCGGGGGGAGATTTCCTTGGTCGATCTGGCCGGGGTGTTCGGCTTGGACGCCAGCACGTTGAGCCGGACCATTCAAGGATTGGTCCAGGCCGGCCTCGTCGACCGGCGGCCGGGCGAGCGCGATCGCCGCTATATCGCCATTTCCCTGTCCGGCAAAGGGCAAGCGGCCTTCCGGGACATCGAGCGCCGCTTCGACGAGCGCGTCGCCGCCGTTTTGGAGCGGATCCCCGCTCCCCGGCGGGAGGCGGTTGTCGAGGCGGCCGCCCTGATCACCGGCGCCGTTCGGGCCGAAAACGAATCGGGC
>MTKZ01027467.1_pt1 | contig 13294 bp, 15 predicted proteins | sample 1042781 | NCBI WGS metagenome assembly MTKZ01 (sample SAMN06212207, study PRJNA360539) | anaerobic digester metagenome | biome: Wastewater treatment plant; material: sludge; isolation source: anaerobic digester fed with sludge from wastewater treatment plant | place: Denmark: WWTP Viborg ...
CGTCGCTCATGCTTGGCCCTCGGAGTGCGGTGATGGTAGGTGCAAGCTCGCGCTTGCACATCATATCTTACGACGCTCTCTATTATAAGCGAAGATCGGAACAAACTGTATTCGCGGCGTGGTGCGGCGCAGGGTTTCTGTGTAAGGGGCCTTAACGGATGCATCGTTCCTCTTGACACCATCTAGGATCTCGTGGTAATATTTATATAGATGACTATATATTTGTTGTTAGATGCATGAAACTGACCGCCGGCGCGCTCCCCAAGTACCGCCAACTGCTGCAGCTCTTGCGCACGCGCATTCTCGCGGGCGGGCTGCCCCCTGGCGCGCGACTGCCCACTGAGGACGAGTTGATGGAGACCTACGGCCTGTCGCGAGGAACCGTGCGGCGCGCAATCGAGCAGCTGGGGGCCGAAGGCTTGATCTTCACTGCTCAAGGCAGCGGCTCCTTTGTCAGTTCTCGACATCCGAACGCACTCCCCCTCCGCTTTACCGGCGTTGAGGGTGATGCTGCTGCGACCTACCGTATGGTTGTCAAGGAGATCGTTCCTGCTTCGATGTCCATCGCCGAGCGGCTGGCGTTGCCGTTGGGCGAGCCCCTCATACACATCGCGCGGCGCCGGCTGGTGAGCGATCGTGTGGTGGGTTATTCCGAGCGATTCTTGCCGAGGTCGCTCTGCCCGGCGCTTCTGAATGAGGACCTGACCCAGGTCTCCATTCACGACATCCTCGTCACCCGCTCGGCCCTGCCTCTTCTGCGCGCGGTGGTGGAGATCGAGGCGCAGATGCTGGAAGAGGAGGACGCCGCGCTGCTCCAGGTCGCGCCGAAGACGCCTGCGATCGTGATCTCCCGCCTGACCTACACCGCACCCCACCGGCCTGCAGTGTGGTATCGAGGCCTGTACCTTCATCAGTACGCATTTGCCGTCTGTGTCGACGCGGCAGGTGTCCCACAAGACTGAAACTCCAAGGAGGATTCAATTGACCCACATCATCACCGACGGCCAAATGGCGGCGTTTCACCGCGTGCTCGATCCTCTTGACAACTCGACCGGCGGCGGGACCGCGTCTACTGTCGCCGGCGCGATGGCTGCGGCATTGGCTGCCATGGTTGCGCGGCTCTCCATTGGACCCAACGCAGCGGAGCCTGAAGCCGTTTATCGGGAGACTGCCCAGGCTGCCGGCGAGTTGCGCGAAGCGCTGTTGGCCGGCGCCGAGGAGGATGCGCGATCCTTCGACGCAGTCATGGCTGCATTTCGATTGCCCAAGGCCACGGACGCAGAGAAAGACGTGCGGCGTGCCGCAATACAGGAGGCCACCGTTCACGCCACCCGCGTACCATTGCATAATGCGGAGCGCTGCGCAGCGGTCCTAGCCCTTGCCGTCAGGCTGGAGGGCCGGTCGAATCCGCGCGCGCTCTCAGATCTCCAGAGCGCCGGTTATCTCGCCCGTGCGGGCCTGTTGGGCTGCCTGGCTAACGTGGACATCAATCTACCGGGCATCAAGGATGAAGCTATTGCTGGCGAGATCCGGGCGCGCACCGCAGTGCTCAGGGCGGCGTAGAGTGGGCCGCGAAGGGAGTTGACCATGCGCAAGATCATCCTGTGCGAGCCAAACATCAGCGAGGGACGCAATCTGACGATCGTCGAGCAGGTGGCCGCTGAGGTGCGATCTGTTCCGGGCGTAAAGCTGATTGACTACTCCAGCGACCCCGATCACAACCGCTCCGTGTTCACCTACCTTGGCGAGCCCGAAGACGTGCTCGAAGCGACGAAGCGGTTGGCCGTCAAGGCCTTCGCACTGATCGATATGGCTCAACACCATGGGAGCCACCCGCGCCAAGGCGCGGTTGACGTCGCCGCATTCATCCCTGTACGCGGCGTGGAGACCGCAGAGGCGGTCGAAATCAGCCGGCGTTTCGGACGTTTTGTCGGTGGACTGGGTGTGCCGGTCTACTACTACGAGGATGCCGCGACCCGCGCAGAGCGAAAGAGCTTGCCCGACATTCGCAAAGGCGAATACGAGGCGCTTCCGGACAAGCTTTCGCGGCCGGAGTGGGCGCCGGACGAGGGGCCGGCGATCTTCAACGCCAAGTCCGGCGTGTTGGTCACCGGCTCCCGTTTCCCTTTGGTCGCCTTCAACGTGAACCTCCGCACGACAGATGTCGGCATTGCCGACCGCATTGCCAAAGCTGTGCGCCATGTCAGTGGCGGCTTTCGTTATGTCCGCGCGCTCGGGCTTGCGCTTGAGGACAAGGGATTGGTGCAGGTATCGATGAACTTCATCAACTACACCAAGACCCCTTTGCCGCGCGTCCTGGAAACCATTCGCACCGAGGCGGCGCGGTATGGCGTGACGATCGCAGGCGCCGAGCTGGTGGGTCCCGTGCCCCTGGGCGTACTGGAAGATGTCGCCCGATACTACTTACAGGTTCACGACTTCTCAACCGAACAGATCATTGAGCTGGCCCTCATCGACTAGGGCAACCCAATTCTCGCAGGATTCTCGAGACATTTGAAGGAGCACCGAAGTGAAGAACGAAATCCTCTACGCCGTCAAGGCGCAACGCGGGCCCACACTGCGCTGCAAAGGCTGGAAGCAGGAATCGCTCCTGCGCATGCTGGAAAACAACATGGAGAACGCGGAGCGACCCGAGCGGCTGGTCATCTACGGCGGCATTGGCAAGTGCGCACGCAACTGGGAATCATACCACGCGATCGTCGATGCGCTGCTCAACCTGGAGAACGACGAGACACTCGCCATCCAGTCCGGCATGCCCGTGGCGATATTCAAGACGCACCGGTTGGCGCCGCGCGTCGTGATGGCCACGACCAACATCATGAAGGCGACCTGGCCCATCTTCTACGACCTGCAGGACAAGAATCTCACGATGTTCGCGCAGTACACTGCAGCCCCGTGGGAATACATCGGAACACAGGGCGTTATCCAGGGCACCTTCGAGACGCTGGGCGCGATCGGTGAGCAGCATTTCGGCGGTTCGCTGGTCGGACGGATCCTATTCACTGCCGGACTTGGCGGCATGGGGGCGAACCAACCGCGCGCCATGACGATGCACGGTGGCGTCTGCCTGGTGGTGGATGCGAATCCCGACATTATCCCGATTCGCATTCAGAAGAAGTTTCTGGACGTACAGGCGCATACGCTGGAGGAGGGCATCGCGCTGGCTGAGCAGGCTAAGGCAGAAGGGCGCGCCTTGGGGATCGGCCTTCATGGCAACGCGGCCGACCTCTTCCCCCGCGCGCTCGAGCTGGGCTGGAAGCCGGACATCGTCACCGAGATGTGCCCGTGCCACGACCCGATCTCCTACATCGCCGCCGGCCACACGGTGGAATCTGCTGAGGCCGCGCGCCGCGCGGACCGCCTGGCATACCTGGAAGAGGCGCGAGAGTCGATGAAGCGGCAGCTGACTGCGATGTTGGGCTTCAGCGCAGCCGGGGTTCAGGTGTTCGAGTATGGCACGAGCATCCGCAAGGAATGCCGCGATGCGGGCATGGCAGAAGAACAGGCGATGAGCATCCCCGGCTTCGTCGCCGCCTACATCCGGCCGTTGTTCCTCATGGGTCGCGGCCCGTTCCGCTGGACGTGCCTCTCGGGCGAAGCGAGCGACCTGGCCCGGTTGGATGATCTCGTCCTTGAGATGTTCCCGCACGACGCGACGACGGTGAAATGGATCAACCTGGCGCGCAAGACGCTGCCCATCGAGGGCCTGCCCGCGCGCGTGTGTTACCTGGGGTTTGGGGAGCGTTCGGCTTTTGGTCTGGCAGTCAACAGGCTGATTCGCGAGGGTGAAGTCAAAGGGCCGGTCGGCTTTTCCCGGGACAACCTCGACTCCGGTTCGATCGTCAATCCTACGTTCGAGTCTGAGAAGATGCTCGATGGCGGCGATCTGATCTCCGATTGGCCGTATCTGAACGCGCTGCTGAACACTGCCGCGATGTGCGACCTGATCGCGATCCAGGCGAACTATTCGATGGGCGAGGCCGTGCACACAGGGGTCACCATGATCGCGGATGGCAGCGAAGAAGCCGACCTGCGTCTGGAAGCCTCCCTGACCACCGACTCGGGCATCGGTGTCATCCGCCACGCCCAGGCCGGCTATGCGATGGCCCGACAGGTCGCCCAGGGAAAGGGCCCGCTGACGGAGGATAGCATCAAGGTGCCGCTCTGGTGGAGCCCGACCGCCACCTTTGGCCCGGAAGATGGAACTGTCGACCGCCGATCAGCACACACGCGGGGCTGATCGACCGACCGCGCTTCGTGCCTCGCCTGCGCTGGGTACAGGCGAGGCACGAAGCGCATCTGCAGGAGCTGCAAGTTGACTCAACCGATGCCCGGCTTGCGGGCCGATCTGCTTGTCCAGGGCGGACTCGTCCTCACCTGCATCAGCCGCGGCAGCGATCTCATCGGCCGGATACAGGACGGTGCGATTGCCGTCGCGAACGACCGGATCCTGGCAGTCGGAACGCGCGGAGAGGTGGAACGCTCGGTCGACCTGGATGCGGCCGAGTATGTGGACGCGACGGGCTGCGTGGTTGCCCCCGGATTCGTCGACAGCCATACCCACCTCGTCTTTGGCGGCTCGCGCGTGCAGGAGTACGCGGCGCGCATGACGCGCACCATGTCCGAGGTGCGAGACCTGGGCATTCCAACCGGCATCCTTGCGACAGTGGCCATGACTCGAGCCGCCTCGACGGACGAGCTCTTCGAAAGCGCCCGGCAGCGGCTCGACGGCATGTTCTGGAGCGGGACGACCACAGTCGAAGCGAAAAGCGGCTATGGGCTGACTGTGGTGGACGAGCTGCGGATACTCGAGGTAGGCCGCATGCTGAACCGCGCCGGCCCGGTAGAAGTGATCAACACGTTCCTCGGCGCGCACGACTTCCCACCGGAAACGCTGCGTGAGCGTTATCTCGACAGCATCGTCAATGAGATGATCCCTGAGGTCGCTACCCGCGGCCTGGCCGAATTCTGTGACGTGTACCTCGACGACGGGTACTACACTGTGTCCGAATCGCAGCGCATTCTGATGCGAGCGCAGGACGCAGGCATGCGCCTGAAGGTTCACACCGATGCTTACTCGGACATCGGCGGTGCGTTCCTGGCCGCGGCAATGGGTGTTGTCTCGGCCGACCATCTCAACTATACGACGCCCCAAGCTGCTCGTGCGCTGGCTTCGCCGGGCGTGATCGGCGTCGTCATGCCTGCGCTCGACTGGGCCGTGGCGCACAAGCAGCCCTTCGCTGCGCGGATGCTTCTGGCGGAGGGCATGACGCTGGCCCTCGCGACCGATTTGTGTCCCGGATGTTGGGCCGAGTCGATGCAGTTTGTCATGCAGCTTGCGTGCCGGCTCTATCGTTGCTCACCCGAAGAGGCGCTGCTCGCTGCCACCGTCGGCGGCGCGGCCAGCCTGGGGCTGTCCGATCGCGGGATGATCGCGCCGGGCCAGGTGGCAGATATGCAGATCTGGCGGCTGCCAACATTTGAAGACGTGATCTATCGGCTAGGAAATAATGCGGTCGAGCGCATGATTAAGCGGGGCCGCGTGGTCAAACGTCGTCAGAAATGAGGTCCAAATGGTCGAATTGAACGGCGGAGGCTTTACGATCGAGCAGCTGGTCGCGATAGCCCGTGACCACGCAGCGGTCGCACCCCTGGGTGAGGCCGCGCGAGCGCGCATGAACGCCAGCCACCAGTGGGTGATCGATGCGATCGAGGGGCAAGGACGAGTGATCTACGGCGTCAACACCGGATTCGGCTCGCTCGCCGGCCGCCAGATCAGCGCTGCGGAAGCCCGACAGCTCTCGCGCAACCTCGTCGTCCTGTGCGTGGTTGGGGTGGGCAAACCGCTGCCCGAGGAGATCGTGCGCGCCATGATGGCCATCCGTGCCAATATGCTGGCGCGCGGCCATTCCGGCGTGCGCCCGCTCATCGCGCAGACGCTTATCGACATGCTGAACGCGGGCGTGACGCCTCTCGTTCCGGCCAAGGGATCGCTCGGTGCGAGCGGTGACCTTGCACCGCTCGCACATATCGCCGTCGTCCTGTCGAAGGACNNTCGAAGGACGGCGATGCCCCCGATGGCGGCTACAGCGGTAAGGCGTGGTACGGGGGAGAGTTGCTCGATGGCGCGGAGGCCATGCGCCGCGCAGGGATCGAACGGCCGGTGCTTCAGGCAAAGGAAGGGCTGGCGCTCTCCAACGGCATCGACTTCATGGCGGCTTGCGGAGCCGTGGGGGTGGACGAGGCCGAGAATCTTCTGGCCCACGCGCTGGTTGGGGCGGCACTCTCTCTGGAAGCGCTGACGGGGTTGTCTGCGGCGTTTGATACCGATATTCAAGAAGCCAGCGGGCAGCCGGGGCAACGCCGAGTTGCCGCACAAATCCGTGCGCTGACATCAGGAAGTCGACTGGTCGACTCGGCGGCAGGGCGCGTTCAGGACGCCTACAGTCTCCGCTGCACACCCCAGGTGTTGGGCCCATCGCTGGATGCCCTCGCGTTTGTCCGTGAACGCTTCACCGCCGCCATCAATGCAGTCACCGATAATCCGTTGATTTTTCCAACCGACGATGGCTCCTTCCGTGCGCTCTCGGGCGGCAACTTTCATGGGCAGGGACCGGCCTTGTGGCTTGACCTGCTCGGCATCACGATGGCCGAGGTCGCGGACATTGCCGAGCGTCGCATCTTCCGGCTTCTGACGCCCGAGCTGAGCGGCGGGCTGCCTGCCATGCTTGCGCGCAACAGCGGGTTGGATGGCGGCCTGATGATGGTGCAGTATACTGCCGCGGCCCTGGTCTCGGACAACAAGACCCTGGCCCATCCGGACAGTGTCGATTCTATTCCGTCTTCCGCCAACCAGGAAGACCACGTCAGCATGGGTGCCAACGCCGCACGACACGCGTTGGAGATCCTGGAAAACGTGCGTCACGTGCTGGCCATCGAGTTCATGACGGCTGCCCAAGCAATTGATCTGCGGGATGATGGACCGGCTCGACTGGGGCGAGGTTCGGCGGCAGCCTATGAGGTGATCCGCCGCACCGTGTCGTTCCTCGAACACGATCGCGAGACCACGCCGGATATCGAAGCACTCGTCGCGTTGATTCGCTCGGGCGCAGTGATTGAAGCTGTCTCGGCCGCGGTCGGCGGAGCGCTTCCGTAGCCTCCATCGGCGCCGGGAGGGCGCGTAACTGAACGTCATCTGTGCGGGGTCGGGCGTTCGAAATTGGAGCGCCCGGCCCTTCTTCTTTCGGCACCCTGAATTGACATGTGAAGTGGTCAAGCATACACTCCTCGTATAGTTGCACCGGGACAATCATACAGCCAGGGAGGAGCACCTCATGTCGCGTATCATTGTAGTCATGTGTCTTGTTCTGACGCTGTTATTGGCTGGTTGCCAGGCAGTGCCTGCAGCGGTTCCTACCTCAACCGTCCCACCGCCAACGGCCGCGCCCGTGCTTCCCAGTCCGACGCCCGTCCCACCGACGGCCACCCCTCTGCCCCCCACACCTGTGGCCGAGCCGGTGTTGGAGATCGTTGGGCCGGACGCATCGAAGTCCTTGACCCTTGACGAGATGGAGGCTTTGCCCATTACCGAGGGCAATGCTGGTTTCAAGAGCAGCACGGGTAAGATCACGGCCCCGTTGCCTCATCGTGGCGTGTCGCTGAAGGATCTCGCTGAGCTCGTGGGTCCCCTTGATGAGACGATGGGCGTGAACGTAGTTGCGAAAGATGGCTACGGCATAACCTTCTCCTACGAACAGCTCGCCAACGGGGCCTTCACGACAGNNCCCAGCAACCGGAGACGAGATTCCCGCTCCTGAGGGTCTGACGGCTATTGTGGCCTTCGAGCGCGAGGGTCAGCCTCTGCCCGAAGATTCCGACGGCACGCTGCGGGTAGTGATCATCAGCCCGAAGAATGACCAGGTGACAGATGGCCATTGGTCGGTTAAGTGGGTCGTGAAGCTGGAGATCAAGCCTTTGGTGGCCGATTGGGACGTAACTTTCAAAGGGGCGATCACTGAAACCATCGATCGCGCCAGCTTTGAGTCGCCCGCACAATGCCACAAGGCCACCTGGACGGATGACAAAGCCCAGGAGTGGACCGGCGTACCCCTGTACCTGCTGGCTGGCTACGTCGATGATGAAATCAAGCATCAAGGCCCGGCTTTCAATGATGCGTTGGCGCAGGCGGGCTACACCGTGGATGTCGTGGCAGAAGATGGTTTTAAGGCGACATTCGATAGCGCTCGAGTTGCTCGCAGCAAGGACATCCTGGCCGCATACCTGGTGAACGGCAACCCCCTGCCAGACCAATACTTCCCCCTGCGTCTTGTGGGAAACGACGTCAGCAAGAAGGAACAGGTGGGGACGATCGGCGAGATCGTCGTGGTACTGGATGGCCAACCTGCGCCCACTGCAGAGCCAACGATGGCGCCTGAGCCCACGGCTGCTCCCGCTGCGGAAGCCACTCCTGCGGATGTGGAGGGTGATTTCGTGCTCGCCGGCCTGGTGGCTGTCCCTTCGGGCTTCAGCGAGGCCGATCTGCGCGCGATCGAGGTGCTCAAGGTCACGGTGGAACATCCGAAGTCCGGTCCGATGGCGGCCGAGGGAGTGCGGCTGAGCAAGCTCTTGGCCCAGGTCCAGCCGGCGGCGGACGCCAAGACGCTGGTGATTACTGCTGGCGATGGCTATTCTGCCGAGGCAGGCCTTGCCGAGGTGCAGGCCTGCGCCGACTGCATGGTTGCTTTCACCGACACACCGGGCCAGTTCAAACTCGTAATGCCCGGCCTACCCAGTAACCTCTGGGTCAAGGGCGTAGTGAGGATTGAGCTAAAATAGTGCGCAACGCTGTATCGTGGCTCTTGTTGTGCTGCTTTCTGGCAGGTTGCTCTGGCGGAACGCCGGCGGCGCCTGCGCCACCGCCCGCTCCACGCACTCCCCTCGTCGTATTTGCTGCGGGGAGCCTGATCGTGCCGTTCGATGCACTGGAGGCAGCGTTCGAGCAGGCGAATCCTGACATCGACGTGCGCGCGGAGTATCACGGCAGCATCCAGGTTATCCGCCACGCGACGGAATTGCATGAGCCGATTGACGTCGTTGCCACCGCGGATGCATCCTTGCTGCCCATGCTGATGTACGGCGCCACCGTGCCTGAGACCGGCAAGCCGTATGCTGACTGGCATATCCGTTTCGCCTCCAATCGACTGGCGCTGGCATATCACAAGGGCAGCAAGTATGCTGACGAGATTACCGCGGAGAACTGGCCGGATGTTCTGGCGCTTCCTGACGTGAAGGTGGGTCTCGCGGATCCCCGCTTCGACGCAGCGGGGTATCGGGCGCTGATGGCCTTTGCCCTTGCCCAGGAACGATCAGGCAACTACGGATTGTTCCGCCCCATGTTCGACGGGCAGTTCACGTCACCGATCACGCTCTTCCTGGAAGACGATCTTGCCACGATCACCGTGCCTGAAGTGCTGGAGACGAGGTCGGGTAGCCATATCGTCTTGCGAGGTGCAAGCATTCAACTGGTCGCGCTGCTTCAATCGGGCGATTTGGACTACGCGTTCGAGTACGAATCGGTCATCCGGCAGCGCGGCCTCGAGCTGCTGACTTTGCCCGATGAAGTCAACCTGGGATCCGCGGCGCTGGAACCGTTCTATCGCAAGGTACAGGTCAACCTGGACTTCAAGCGTTTTGCCACGGTCAAGCCGCAATTCCGTGGGGAGCGCATTGGCTACGGGATCACAATCCCTTCGAATGCCCCCCACCCTCAGGCGGCCGAACGGTTCATTGCTTTTTTGTTGGGCGCGGAGGGACGAAAGGTCATGAATGCCAACGCACACCCGCTTCTCGAACGACCTACAGCGGATGGCTATGAGCGGATGCCCCTCGCTCTTCGGCCCCTGTGCGAGCGGGCCCTCGTCCCGTGAGTCGGCGCCCAACCTCTTTTGACATCTTTTTCGCCGTGGCCGGCGGTGCGCTGTTGTTCTTCCTCGTCGCGCCGGTGGTCACGGCCTTGTTCTCGACCACCCCTGCCTCGCTCTGGGACACGCTTCGCGATCGTGAGGTGCTCTCCTCAATCCGATTGACCTTTGGTGCAGCGCTCGCTGCCGTAGCCCTTGGCATGCTCACAGGCGTGCCCCTTGCCTANNCCTACCCATTGTCATTCCGCATACGGCTGCCGGTGTCGCCTTGCTGCTGGTGTTTGGCCGGCGTGGCTTCCTGGGCATGCCGCTGGGCCAACTCGGCCTGGTATTCACCGACAGTGTTCCCGGCATCGTGGTAGCCATGGCCTTCGTTGGCCTGCCCTTTCTCATTACGGCCGCGCGCGATGCCTTTGCTTCAGTTGAGGAGGAGTATGAACTGGCCGCGCTCGCCGACGGCGCATCGCGCTGGCAGGCGTTCAGCCGCGTGGTCCTGCCGCTGGCGTGGCCGGGAGTGCTCAGCGGCGGCCTGATGATGTGGGCGCGCGGGGTCAGCGAGTTCGGCGCGGTTGTGATCCTCGCCTACCACCCCAAGGTCGTGCCGGTGTTAGTGTACGAACGATTCGAGGGTTTCGGCCTGTCGGCCGCAGAGCCGGTGGCCGCCATCCTGATTTTCGCAGCACTGGTTGCGTTCGCCGCCCTGAACTTGTTGGCGCGGACACGGCGGTGAGTCTCCGCGCCAACTGAACGGTAGATCACCCCCGCCAGTGAAACGAACCTGCATATTGGATTTCGTCCAACGGAATANNATTCTGACCTATCCTTCATCCGCGGAGCACCGGATGCCGCACCGGCGACGGCACATCGTCGTAACGGATTGCACGGCCGTTCTGGGGCTCAGCGGGGGGCAGTCCCTCCTCTGGGCCCTTGATGTTTGGGGTGGCAGTCAGCTCAATCCAGGTGGAAAACCTCCTGCAGCTCCACCATGTTCTCATCTGCATGGCCACCGATGCCCTCAAAGAGCGGGGCCATGAAGTCCTGCCACCTGGCATTGATCTCCTCTCGGCTCATCCCATCCAGCGCAGCCTGGAAGCTTTCAGGCGTCTCGAAGTAGCCGAAAAGCAGACCATCTGGCCGCATGAAGAGCGAGTAGTTGTGCCAGCCCGTTCGATGCAAGGCGGCCAGCATTTCGGGCCATACTTTCTCATGCCGGCGATTGTACTCGGGGATCATGTCTTGTTTGACCTTCAGCAGAAAACCCACTCGTTTCATCAAGCGCCCTCCCTTCAGGCGTAGACGCCGTGTTTCTTTACGGCAGCAATAAAGGCCTCGACGTTTTCGACCGACGTATCGCTCTGGATGATGTGTGCTGGAGATACCATGTACCCACCACCGCGGCCCAGGACCTCCATCTTCGCTCTCACATCCTCTTCGATCTGTTCCGGTGTGCCGAACGGAAGCAGTTTCTGCTGGTCGATCGCGCCCCAAAAGGACATCCGGTCGCCGAACTTGCTCTTCAGATCCTCGGGCTCGTGGCCAGGCACACTGGGCTGGACCGGGTTGAACACCTCCAACCCCACCTCGATCCAATCGTTCAGGATGGGTGCGACAGCCCCGTCGCAATGCTGGCATATGATCACATTGGGATTGGCGGCCTTCAAGTCCGCGTAGATCTGGCGGTAGCGCTCCTTGAAGTAGCGTCGCCACATGCGCGGGGAGATCAACATCCCATTTTGGGCGCCGAAGTCATCCCCGGTCCACACTGCATCGACGCCAAGGCCTATCAGCTTTTTTCCGACTTCCGTCGCGAATACCCGGCACTTGTCCATCAGTGGTTCCAGGTACTCCGCTCCCTGGGCCAGGTCGATGAGGAGCTTCTCCAACCCGACGAGTTGCTGCATCATGTCGAACATCGTCAGCTCAACATCGCCGACGATGAAATACTCATCCTTGAATTTCGCGATGTCGTGCGCGGCATCGTCATATCGGCCGTCGGCCAGGGGATCGGGAAAGGGAAAAGCCTCGATCTCAGCCGCGCTCTGCACGTTGGCCAGCGGATGGACAACCACCTCCATATAGATCGCCCCTTCGCGCATCTTCATGCCGAATTCGTTGACGATGAGGCCGTTTTCGTCGACCGGGTGTTGGTAGCCACGCGGAAGACTGGCGCCAACGATGACGCAATCGCTCCCCATCGCCACGCGCAGGTCGTTATTGGAGAGTCGATAGGTCACATCCTCGTAGTAGGAGGTTGTAAAGTGGGTTGCCATCCCGTACCTGGCCGCGAACTGTTCGGCCAGGCGGCGTGATAGGTCGAACTGAAGCGGCACCCGGTCAGGCAGGCCGGTGCGCGACATGGCGCGAAGAACGCGTTCCTTCGAGTTCATATGGCCTCCGTAACTCCTCATGATTTTGTGTTCGGCAGTGTTCTATTTGTACTCCGGCAGCCATGCGCCATGCGCCTCGATCAGATCATCGACCATGCGCCAGATCTGGTCCAGATCCATCTCGGCAGCTGTATGCGGATCCAACATGGCCGCGTGGTAGATGTACTCGCGCTTTCCAGTGAGCGCAGCCTCGACGGTCAAGGCCTGGACATTGATGTTGGTCTGCATCAGCGCGGCTAGCTGCGGCGGCAGTGCACCGACGCGCGTGGGNNTTCTTGTCAACCAGGCACGGGACCTCGACACAGCAGTCCTGGGGCAGGTTATCGATCAGCCCATGGTTCATCACGTTCCCGTAGATCACGCGCGGGACGCCGGTCTCGATGCTATGGATGATGCTGGAGCCGTACTCGTGCGATCTGACGACGGCATCGAGGCTGGACAGGCTGGCGGCAGCCCCTCGAATTTCGTGGTTAGTTGCGCCCGCGGCAGCCAGCCTGGCGCGCAAAGCGAGGTGATCTACAGGTGCGCCAGGATTCTCCAGGACCGTGCGGGCGAACTCCCAGTGAGCGATCTGAACCTCGCAGCGGCGAATGTATTCATCCAGCGGCACGTTGAATTGCTCGATCAGATCGGGCCGGTCACGCTTGATGAACCATGGCACATACTCGGCAAAATGCTCGCTCGACTCTGTAACGAAGTAGCCCAAGCGTGCCAGCATTTCGTAGCGCACGCGGTTCCANNGCGGCCCTCGGCGCGCACCCGCCGGAGCCTGGGGTAGAGGTCTTCGACGCCGTCGGGCGTCCGACGCTCGAACTTTAGATAGAAGGCCATATGATTAATGCCGGCACAGATATAGTTGATCTCCTCCACCGGCACTCCGATGTCTCTGGCAAGTTGTTCGGCTGTGCTTTGAACGCTATGGCACAGGCCGATGTTCCTGATCGAGGTCGCCCGGCCGATGGCCCA
>MTKZ01013672.1_pt1 | contig 13289 bp, 8 predicted proteins | sample 1042781 | NCBI WGS metagenome assembly MTKZ01 (sample SAMN06212207, study PRJNA360539) | anaerobic digester metagenome | biome: Wastewater treatment plant; material: sludge; isolation source: anaerobic digester fed with sludge from wastewater treatment plant | place: Denmark: WWTP Viborg ...
CAATCCAGAAGGAGATAGCTCCAAGACAGCGGAGTTTGTCGTTGAAGCAGTTCCCAACAATCCTCCAGAGCTAGTGGATCTGGCTTCAGATCTAGCCAGTCCCCAGATAGCCGGCGCAGCAGTGACCTTCACTGCAGCCGCGTCCGATCCGGAAAATGATACATTGGAGTTCATGTTCCTCTTGGATGACGTGGCTCAGACTGAGTTCACCTCCATCCCGAGCTGGAACTGGACAACAACCGAGCAGGATATTGGCTCCCATACCATCGAGGTCAGGGCTCGGGACAACAACCACAATCCAGAAGGAGATAGCTCCCAGACAGCGGAATTCGTGGTTGAGGCTGCTCCAAACAATCCGCCAGAGCTAATGGATCTGGCCGCTGATCTGGCAAGCCCACAGCTTCTGGGAAGCAGGATCAATTGGACAGCAACGGCCAGCGATGCGGAAAATGATACCATATCCTACCGCTTCCTGGTCAACGATACCCCAGTCACCGACTGGCAGCCCGAGAATCTGTTCGCCTGGACGGCAACAGAAGCCGGAACGGCATTGATCACCGTGCAGGTCAAAGACGATCAGCACGATGGACCCGAAGGCGAGAGCGGAAACAGAAGCGCTGAGTTCGCCATAACAATGCCTCTGGCAGAAGAAGCTGCTCAGGAGGTCGCAGAAGCAGAACCGGTCGAAGAGGCCGCTGCTGAGCCGAATGAATCACCAAGCATCACAGAGCTTTCAGCCGATCTGGGAAGCCCCCAGGTTCTGGGAAGCAGTGTCAACTGGACAGCAGTTGCCAGCGATCCGGAAGATGATCCCATATCTTATCGCTTCCTGGTCAACGAGACTGCAGTCACCGACTGGCAGGCAGAAAACAAGTTCATCTGGACTGCATCTGAGGCCGGATCATTCCTGATCACAGCCCAGGCCAGGGACGATCAGCATGAGGGGCCGGAGGGCGATAGCGGAAACAGAAGCTCCGAGTTCGTCATAGTGCCGCTCGAAGAAGAAGCTCCCTTTGCAGAGGAACCTGCGGAGGAGATCGCTCCCGCTGAGACAAACGTCACTGACCAGGTCAATGTGACAGCTCCCGCCAATGTCACAGATGAAGAGAATGCCACCGCTCAGGCCAATATGACCGCTGAGGCGGAGAATGTGACTGAAGTGGTGGAGATCCCAGAGGATACTCTGGCCCCTCCAGTGACTGAGAACATCACCACTCCCATCGCACCGGAGAACATCACCGAGAACCTGACCGAAGAGGTATCTGAAGAGGATGCAGAGGTCGTAGCTCCTGTTGTGGAGAATCAGACCCCTGTGCTGAACTCTCTGATTCCGGATATCATAAGCCCCCAGAAGCCAGGGGTGACTGTAACCTGGACCGCCAATGCCACTGACGTGGACATGGATCCGTTGCTCTTCCGGTTCTTCCTCAATGGACCGGCAACAAATGGAGCCTGGGAGCCAAAGACAGAATGGATTTCAGATGATACCTGGGCCTGGGTGACATCCTCAATAGATCGGGGAGAGAACCAGGTGAAAGTTCAGGTTAGAGATGGACAACACTCTGGCGAAGACGGCTTTGACTCCGAGTACTCCGGCTACTTCACCCTCGCCGAGCCGAAGATGAACATCTCGGGCCTGGTATATGAGGACAAGAACGGAAATGGTGTGTCTGACAGCGGCGAGGCCTTATCCGGCTGGACGGTACAGATAACCAAACCGGATCAAAGCCAGGTTAGCGTCTTAACCCGAGAGGATGGAACCTATAGTTTCCAGGATCTTGATGCTGGAAGCTACACCATCAGCGAGACTCTGCCCTCTGGCTGGGTGGCAGCAATTCCCGAAGGCGGATCTCATAACGTCGATCTATCCGAAGGAGACGTTGAAGGCCTGGACTTCGTCAACAAGCTCGTCCAGTACACCATCTCCGGCAGGAAGTTCAACGACCTGAACGGCAACGGTGCCTTCGACGGCGAGCCGGGAATGGAGGGCTGGACGATTGAGCTCTCTAGAGACGGCAGTTTGATCAGCACTGCCACCACGGAAAAGGACGGATCCTATAAGTTCGCAGAGCTATCCCCCGGAAGCTACACCGTATCCGAGGTCGAGCAGGCTGGCTGGACCAGGACTGCACCTCCTGAAGGCTCCTACACCGTGGAGCTGACGGATGGGGATGTAGCAGACATAAACTTCGGCAACCACGGCTCCTTTGCCATATCAGGAACCAGCTTCCTGGACAGCAACGGCAACGGCGTCAAGGATGAGGGCGAGCCGGGCAGGGCTGGAGTGGCCATTCAGCTATCCCGCGACGGTAGCGTCATAAATGCCACCACCACGCTTGAAGATGGCTCTTATGCCTTCCGCAATCTGTCTCCTGGAACCTACAGCATAAGCCAGGTCGCTGCAGAGGGCATCAATCAGATAGCACCTGAAGGCCCCTGGACGGTTGAGCTTAAGGATGCCGATGTGGCCGACAAGGATTTCGCCAACAGCGGCGGTCTTTCCATCTCCGGCCAGAAGTACTATGACATCAACGGCAACGGCCTGCAGGACGAGGATGAGCCTGGCATTCCCGGCGGGGAAGTGAGCCTGGTCGAGAACGGCAAGGTAGTGGCCAATACCACCACCGATGAGAACGGACTCTACAGCTTCGAGAACGTCCTGCCTGGGACCTACACCATAAACGATCCCGTCCCGACGGGCATGGTCCTCACCACCTCTTCCACGGTCACAGTGACCATCAAAACGGTAGTGGTGACCAACGTCAACTTCGGAATACGCGGATCTAATTCCATATCCGGAATGAAGTACGAGGATCTGAATAGCGACAGCACCAAGAATCCCGGTGAGAAGGGCCTTTCCGGCTGGGAGATGGTCCTGACCGGGAGCACCTGGTTTGGCAAGCCGCTTCCCACCCTTACCGCCACCACGGACAACAACGGCAACTACAAGTTCGAGAGGCTCCTTCCCGGCACATACAAGGTTAGCGAGACCTCAAGAACCGGCTGGACGCAGACCGCTCCAGCGGGGGGGAGCCACAGCATAGTCTTCGATGTGAGAACACCTCCCAGAGAGGCAAAGGACAACGACTTTGGGAATAGATTGGCAGCTCAATCCATCTCTGGAGTGAAGTACAACGATATCAACGGCAACGGGGTCAGAGATCCCGGCGAGCCAGGAATGGGCGGCTGGAAGATCAACCTGGAGCCGGCTGGAGGAGGGGTGATAAAGGTTGCAACCACCGAAGCTGACGGCTCTTACAGTTTCACGGATGTTGCCTCTGGAACCTATACCGTTCGGGAGATTCATCAGCCCGGATGGGATCAGAAGGCACCAGCGAGTGGCACTTATACCGTCACCCTGGATTCATCCACTACCAGCGTTTCTGGAAAGGATTTCGGCAACTGGAATCCATTGCCTGCCAATCCATCACTTATCCCGGACAAGAGCAGTCCCCAGAGGTCTGGAACACCGATCATCTGGACGGCCAGGGCAGATGACCTTGATCCTCTCCAGTACAGATTCCTGGTTAGAGGGCCGGGAATCAACCTGGACACCGGCTATAGCAGCAGGAGCGTCTGGACCTGGAACACTCTCGGCTATCCTGCCGGTAAGTATGAGGTTGAGGTCTGGATCAGGGATGGACAGCATTCTGGCCCAGGAGGATACGATGTCAAGAAGACCGTCTCCTTTAGCCTGACCGGCGGCAATCTGCCGCCCAGTGTGCAGGTCCTTTACACCGACCGGCCTGAGCCGCAGTATGCCGGCAGCTGGATCAAGTGGACGGCTATAGCCTCTGATCCAGACAGAGACCCCTTGCAGTACCGGTTCTTCCTGCGCGGTCCTGCCACCCGCGGATTCTGGGTGGATATGACCGGCTGGGGCAAGAGCAACCAGTGGATCTGGAGGACCACTCCTGCAGACGTGGGCTACAGCGAGGTGCTGGTAGCAGTCAGGGACGGCAAGCATGCCGGACCTGCCGGCTCGGATGACTATCAGGTTGGCCGGTTCTTCATCATGAATGTGAACCTGCCTCCGGTGATCACCGGCCTGGGCACGAACCTTCCCAGCGCACAGCCAGTAGGAGCTACCATCAGATGGGCGGCCACCGCCAGCGACCCGGAGGGCAATCCGCTCTTCTTCAGGTACTGGATGAGGGGTCCATCGACCGGCGGACTGTGGCGAATGGTCCGCGACTGGTCCACCGATCCAACCTGGACCTGGCCGACAACGCCGGCTGATGCGGGCACCAGCGAGATCAAGGTGCAGGTGAGGGATGGCCTCCATTCCAGCCCAGCCGGATGGGACGATGATGCTGGTGCGCTGTTCACAGTGCGGCGGCAGAATCTGCCCCCCACTCTGATCTCCCTTGGATCGGACAAACCCAGCTCCCAGAAGGCAGGAACGCCTGTGACCTGGACAGCAATAGCGACTGACCCGGATATGGAGCCACTGCTTTACCGGTTCTGGCTGAAGGGTCCATCCACCGGGAACAGCTGGAAGATAGTGCAGGACTGGTCATATAAGAATCAGTGGACCTGGGCCAGCCTGCCGTCCGATGGCGGAGCCTATACGGTCTATGTCTATGTCCGGGATGGCTGGCATAATCCTGAGACCGGATATGATAGCGCTGTGGGGGCCCCCTTCATCCTGGCCCCCAATCAGCCGCCGGTTCTGACCGCTCTGAAATCCGACCGCCTCAGCCCTCAAGGAGCTGGAACCCCGGTTAAGTGGACCGCTGCGGCAATCGATGCAGATAAAGATCCGATATACTACCGGTTCTGGTTGAAAGGCCCCTCCACCGGCAACGTCTGGCAGATAGCTCAAGACTGGTCCCTGGCGAACCAGTGGACCTGGTCCAGCATGCCAAATGATGGCGGAGCCTATACGGTCTACGTCTACGCCAGAGACGGCTGGCATTACCCTGACACCGGGTACGATAGCGCTCTGGGCTCCTCCTATCAGCTGATCTCCAATCAGCCGCCGGTTCTGACCGCTCTGAAATCCGACCGCCCCAGCCCCCAGGGAGCTGGAACCCCGGTTAAGTGGACGGCAACCGCTAGCGATGCAGATAAAGATCCATTGTATTATCAGTTCTGGCTGAAAGGCCCCTCCACCGGCAATGTTTGGAGGATCGTGCAGAGCTGGTCAGCTAAGAATCAGTGGACCTGGTCCAGTGCTCCCACCGATGCTGGCAACTATAGGGTCTATGTGTATGTCAGAGACGGCAAGCATGCCCCAGCCAATGCTTATGACAGTGCCATGGGCCAGGGCTATATGCTGCAGGATATGGTGAGACGGTAGGAGCCAGCACATCGAATAGAAAGGCAAAGAGACTGCAAATAAGCATAATGCCTGCAGCTTCTGGATCGGAAAGGATGCAAAGGCTGCTGGCTTGAAGCTTTTTGAGGTGGGCAGAGGAGAAATATGCCCACCTCCGATTTTTCTTTCCAAACGTCAGTTAGATTTAAATCCCTTTCATGCAAGCAAGACGGTTCATGATAAAGCATCTCATTTCGGCTGCCGTGCTCCTAATGCTGGCCAGTACCACCCTGGGAACGACTTGGCTTTATACCGATCCTCTATCCTTCCCGATATCGGAATATTATTCAGCCAACGCCGCCTTCAATATCACAGACACTGCCCTCACCAGGATCGCTGGTTTTACCTATTACTCCACCCTGGGCGAGGACTTCTATATGCGTGCCATTCCGGTCAACTATACAAATGTCACCAACTCTATAATGATCACCAGCGCTGGAAAAGGGACCGCATCTTTCCTGGCCTCTCCCACCTTCGACGGCCATGCAGAGAACAATCTGCTGTATGCCAAAGATAAATCCTCATTCCGAGTGGGTGGCCAGGGCTCCTGGACGAATTTGAGCCAATAAGGATACTGGAACGGATCGCTGCCGAAATCGGGCTGGCGGGAGTTGACCCCTCCTGCAGCTCAATTGGTCTTTTCTGTCACCCTTTTCAGAGCCTATCGGCATCTTCCCTGCTATTTACGGAATCCTCTTTTGCTTCCCGGATGGCAACAGCTCCCAAAGTTATTGCCAGGGCGATCAGAGTGAAGGCATACAAAGCGCCATCAATTCCCTGCATATCCGCCGCCAGCCCGGCCATGATAGGGCCCACCACCACTCCGGACATACGGGCAGTATTGAAGATGCCATAGGTCTCCCCCCTCCGAGATGCATTGGTGGTATCGGCGACGAGTGCGGCAGCCGCCGGGCTGCATATGCCCAGGCCCAAACCCAGGCCGGCAAAGAGGATCAGTACCTGGATGAGGTTTGAGACTATGAAGAGAAGCGCAAATGAGATCAGGCCAGCCAGGCTGCCCAGAAATATGAGCCATTTTCTCCTCCCTCGATCTGCCAGGCGGCCGAAGTAAATGTTGGAGATGGCAGTGATTCCTCCATAGACCAGATAGATGAGCCCTATATCGGTGGTGGAGAAGCCCAGAGCCTTGGCGTAGGAAGGGAGAAGGGTGATGTTGAAGCCGCCCACCACCCCTGACCAGAGGATGACCGCGCAGCAGGCGAGAAATGTGATCGCATATCCAGGGGCGATGAGTGGCTCCTCTCTTCTTTGAGGCTGCTCATCAGCCTTCGGGACTATGCCCCTGGATTCGGGTACTTTAAAAGTGACTATGATGATCGATGCTATTCCCAGGAGGGTCCAGAAGTAGAAGGGTGCTTCAAGCCCCATCTGATCATAGAGCGCTCCCCCCATAAATGGACCTAAAGCCAGGGCGGAGTAAAAGGCAGCATTGTAAAAGCCCATGGCGGCTCCTCTGCTGTGAGCACGAGACTGGTCTATGATCAGGGCCATGGCAGTGGGCCAGACGAAGGCGGCACCGACACCCCCCAGAGCTCTTATGAATAGCAGGGTATAGGCGTTCTCGGCATAGATGTACAGAGGTGGGAGGACTGCAAATGTCATCAGTCCTATGAGCATTAGCCTCTTTCTTCCCATCCGGTCGGAGAGGCGGCCTATAGGCACCTGGACTAGCAGCTGCGACGCTCCGTAGATGGATATTATGAACCCGAGCAGGGTGTAAGATGCCCCCAGGTCCATAACATAGCTGGGAAAGAATGGTACGACCAGAGTGAATCCCAGGACGGCGACGAATACCGCCAGATAGAGGGGCCAGAGCGAACCGGAATCCTTGGTTATTTGCATCCTGTCCTAGAACTTCAGCTCCATGCCCAGAATGGTCTGAGTATTGGTCACTCCGTTTATCTCCCTCACATTCATCACTGCCCGGTTGAGGTCGGAGATGCCTTCCACGTCTACTATGGCGATGAAATCCCTCTCACCGTATACGGGAACGACCTCGCAGATCCCTTTGATCTTCTCCAAGCGATCGTGGACTGCTTTCTCTGTCCCTGGCTCTACATTGATCATTATAAAACCCTTCATAGCCTCTCACCTCCCCGTCCAGTTGATGATTCAAAGAGCTTTCCTGCTATTACTCTTTTCTCTCTGCCCCGCCATCCGGCTCGCATTTGGCCTAATCCCCGCTCTGTCCGTCCCTTTCCAGGATCTTTTTCTGCACCATCTCTATCTCATCCTCCAGGCGCTTTAAAGAGAGCTTCTCCCGGGCAAGGTACAGGCAGTTGAGGGCCTCCTCCAGCCTTCCCATAGCGGTTAGAACAACCGCAGTGGACTCGAGGTCTATGGCATCTCCTCCCTTTTCCAGGACGGTATCGTAGGCCTCCAGGGCCTCAGGTAGCCTCTTTTGGTTTCGAAGCAGAAATGCACGGTTTCGCAGAGCATCGAGATTACTCGGATCGAGGGCAATAGATCGGTCGTAGCTCTCCAGAGCCTCATCGATTCGACCCAGGCCATAGAAGGCCACGCCCAGGTTGTTCCAGGCCTCTGGCATATCCGGATTGGAGGCGGTGACAATTTGGAAGTATTCTATGGCTTTCTCAAAATCCATTCTCCGGACGCAATCCATTCCTTTGTGAAGTTGAATCTTTTCTTTGCTGTTCATGGATCATCACATGTAGCCCTGAATGGGGGCAGATTCTCCGGATTTTTCCGTGTTACCCTTCTCGCCAGACCCTGCACCAGGCCTCTTGATTTCCCCAAATTTCTTCTCATAGTCCTTGATATGCTCTTCCAGCCATCTGGCCAGCTCCTTGGCAGCCAGGGGGGATAAGATGATCTCCATCTCGATCTTTCTTTCCATGACGGTGATGTTCTTGTTCCCATCTCTCTGGATCTTGGGCGAATCATTGTAAAAAGCAATTCTGAAGTCATAGGGGCTGTGGCCGCCTATTGCCCCGATGGCATAGATCTGCTTGAACTCGGAGCTGCGCGTGGTCTCTACAGATACTTCCATAGACCGAATTATGGTCTCAAGATTAAAAAAGATGATGATCTCTTTGCTGCGATCTGATCGTCCAACTCATCATCGAAATGTATTTAGACGACCTGGCGTCTTGTTTTCCCGATAATATGATTGGGCTCTTAGGGTTAGAAGACGGTACACGGGTGATAGGTACCGGTTTTGGTGCGCCCGGCGTTGTCGCGGGCGAACTGGTCTTCACAACCATCATGTCCGGTTATGAGGAGGCGCTGACCGATCCCTCTTATCATGGAGAGATGCTGATGTTCACTTATCCTCTCCAGGGTAATTATGGGGTGAGCGGGGACGATTTTCAGTCGGACGGGATGTGGCCCAGGGCCATGATCTGCAGGGAGCACTGGGACCGTCCGACTCATCACCGCCTGAATAAAACCCTCAATCAGTTCTTGCTGGATGAGGGCCGGCCTGGACTGTGCGACGTGGACACCAGGATGCTCACCATTAAGGTGAGAGAACAAGGAGTGCTGAAGGCCGCGGTTGCCGTGGGGGAGAAGGACGAGATCATGGATCTGGATGTGGTGGGCCTGGCCCGATCCCAGCCGGACATATCCAGCCAAGACCTCCTGAGGGATGTCACCTGCAAAAAGCCCTACCGGATTGAAGGCCGGGGCAAGAGGATCGCGGTGATCGACCTGGGGATCAAGAGGAGGATATTGAGAAGCCTGTCAGATAGGGATTTTGATCTGATGGTGCTCCCTGCACATAGCACGATTCAGGATATAGAAGCGGCTGGACCTGATGCCCTGTTTCTGTCCAATGGCCCTGGGGACCCGGAGAGAGCGGAGAAGGCCATCCAGGCCGTGCGCCATTTCGCTGGAGAGATGCCCATATTTGGCATATGCCTGGGCCATCAGGTCATATCCCTGGCCCTGGGAGCGGAGACCTTCAAGCTCAAGTTCGGCCATCATGGAGGCAATCAGCCGGTCAAAGACCTGGGGAAGGGGATCGTCTACATCACCTCTCAGAACCATAACTTCGCTGTAGTTCCCTCCTCCCTGGAGGGGACAGGGCTGGAGGTCACCCAGCTTAATGCCAGCGACGGTACGGTGGAGGGGATCCAGAGTAAGAGCCTGGATGTCATCGCGGTGCAGTATCACCCTGAGGCCTATCCTGGGCCTCATTGCACCACCGATCACTTCTTCAGCTCAGTGGTGGGGGTCATGGATAACAAGAAGGGCAAGCATGGAAAGGATGACAAAAATGGCAAAAATGACCGGGCTGTGCCGGGGAGGGGATAGAGGATGCCCAAAAGAGCGGATATACATAAGGTCCTTCTCATAGGCTCGGGACCCATTCAGATCGGCCAGGCGGCGGAGTTTGATTTCTCCGGGTCTCAGGCCTGCAAGTCCCTGCGCGAGGAGGGGATTGAAGTGGTCCTGGTCAACTCCAATCCGGCCACCATCATGACCGATCCGGACACCGCGGACAAGGTCTATATCGAGCCTCTGGAGCCGGTAATCGTCGCCAAGATCATTGAGAAGGAGAGGCCGGATGGAATCATCGCCGGCATCGGCGGCCAGACCGGACTGAACATCACCTCCGAGCTGGCAGAGATGGGAATTCTAGAGAAGTACAATGTGGAGGTGCTTGGGACCTCAGTCAAATCCATTCAGGAGGCTGAGGACCGGGACCTGTTCAAGCAGGCCATGCAGAAGGTGGGCGAGCCGGTGCCAGAGAGCCGGGCGGTCAACACTTTGGATGAGGCTCTGGAGGTTATGGAGGAGCTTGGTCTGCCCCTGGTGGTCAGGCCCGCATATACATTGGGCGGTTCGGGAGGAGGCATAGCCAAGACCCGGGAGGAGCTCTTGCAGATCTGCGACCTGGGGCTGAAAAGGTCCAGGATCAGCCAGGTGCTCCTCGAAGAGAGCGTGGGGGGCTGGACGGAGCTGGAGTATGAGGTGATGAGGGATAGCAATGATACCTGCATCACCATCTGCAATATGGAGAACATGGACCCCATGGGGATTCACACCGGCGAGTCGATAGTGGTGACCCCCATCCAGACCCTCACCGACCATGAGATTCAGATGCTCAGGAGCGCGGCCATCAATATCATCCGGGCTCTGAAGATCGAGGGGGGCTGCAACATCCAGTTCGCGGTCAAGGATGGCGAGTACCGGGTGATCGAGGTCAACCCCCGTGTATCCCGCTCCAGCGCCCTGGCCTCCAAAGCCACCGGCTATCCTATTGCCCGGGTGACGGCCAAGATCGCCATTGGCATGACACTGGATGAGATCAGAAACGATGTAACNNCGCTGGCCGTTTGACAAGTTCGTCCGGGCGGACAAGACCCTTACCACCGCCATGAAGTCCACCGGCGAGGTGATGGCCATCGGCAGGAGCTATGAGGAGGCGCTCTTGAAGGCCGTACGGTCTTTGGATATCGACAAGGATTTCGGATACAAGGGAAAGTATGCCACCTGGACGGACGAGGAGCTGCGGGATCTGCTAGTGAATCCCACAGACGACCGACTGTTTGCCATCTATGAGGCTCTGAAGAGGGGGACGAGTCCCGAGGAGATATCGGATATCACCGGCATTGGGCCCTACTTCATCTACCGGATTGTAAATATCGTCCGGATGGAGGAGGAGATAAGGCAGGCTAAGGGAACAAACGAAAATTCCGTTATGGATGCGGATACCCTGCGCCGGGCGAAGAGGACGGGCTTTACCGATGAGCAGATCGGATCGATGGTGGGACGCAGCCGGGAGGAGATAGCTGACCTGCGCCGATCCCTGAAGATCATTCCCACCTTCAAGATGGTGGATACCTGCGCTGCGGAGTTCGAGGCCACCACTCCATATTACTACTCCTCCTACGATACCCAGTGCGAGCTTGTGCCCTCCGGCCGGAAGAAGGTCCTCATCCTGGGCTCGGGCCCTATCCGGATCGGCCAGGGGATAGAGTTCGACTACTGCACCGTTCATGCGGTCATGGCCCTGCGAGAGCAGGGGATAGAGGCCCATATTATCAATAACAATCCGGAGACCGTCTCCACCGATTATGATACCTCGGACAAGCTGTTCTTCGAGCCGGTCACCCTGGAGGATGTGATGAACATCATTGAGAAAGAGGAGCCCCACGGCCTGATGGTGCAGTTCGGCGGCCAGACGGCCATCAACCTGGCTCTTTCTCTGGAAAAGGAGATCGCTCGCCTGGGGCTGAAGACGAGAATTTTAGGCACCTCGCCTGACAGCATCGACCTGGCTGAGGACCGGGAGAGGTTCAATGCCCTCATGACCAGGCTGAACATCCCCCAGCCCAATGCGGGCATCGCCTTCTCACCGGCTGAGGCGCGGGAGGTGGCGGCAAAGATAGGCTATCCTGTCCTGGTCCGGCCCAGCTACGTTTTAGGGGGCCGGGCGATGGAGATCGTCTATGATGAGAAGGGACTGGACGTGTACATGCAGGAGGCGGTGCGGGTCTCGAGGGAGCATCCGGTCTTGATCGACGACTTCCTGCAGGATGCGGTGGAGATAGATGTGGATGCCGTCTGCGACGGNNTCTGCGACGGAAAGGATGTGCTCATCGGCGCCATCATGGAGCATATCGAGGAGGCGGGAATCCACTCAGGCGACAGCGCCTGCATGATACCGCCCCAGACTTTGCCCGGCGTCGTCTTAGAGGTGGTGCGGGATTATGTGCGCAAAATTGCCCTGGGCCTGGGTGTGATCGGTATCGTCAACCTGCAGATGGCTTACAAGGACGGCACAGTTTATGTCCTGGAGGCCAACCCCCGATCCAGCCGGACCATACCCTTCGTCTCCAAGGCCACCGGCCTGCCCCTGGCCAAGATCGCGGCCAATGTGATGATCGGCAAATCATTGGCCGAGCAGGGGTACACCAGGGAGCCTAAGGTGCCCTATGTGGCGGTAAAGGAGGTTCTTTTGCCCTTCGATAAGCTGCCCGGGGCGGATGCCCTCCTGGGCCCGGAAATGAGGTCTACGGGAGAGGTGATGGGCATTGACTACCAGCTGGGTCTGGCCTTCTTCAAGGCGGAGCTGTCAGCCTACAATCCCCTGCCCCTGGGGGGAGTGGTCTTCATATCGGTCAAAGACGAGGACAAGGCGGCAGCGGCTGTGGCGGCGAGGAAGCTCGTCGATGCAGGCCTGGATATCATCGCCACGGACAATACCGCAGAGTATCTCTCAAAATCGGGAATAAAGGTGGAGAGGGTGCAGAAGATCTATAACGGCAGCCCCAATGTGCTGGACTATATGAAGCGGGGGGAGGTGAAGCTGATAATCAACACTCCCACCACCAAGCAGTCGGTGAAAGACGGCTATCAGATCCGGAGGAGTGCGGTGGACTATCATGTGCCCTATATCACCACCATCCAGGCGGCGCAGGCGGCGGCCGATGCCATTCTCCTCGCCGGGAAGGATCAGGTCACCATCAAGGCCCTGGATGAGTATCATCGGGAGGTCTATTACACCTGATGGGGTTTGGGGAGTTGGGCAGGATGGCGGGTAAGATGCATTCTCGTCCCTGCAGAATTCTCTCCCCGCGCGCCCTCTCTTTGCCTGACCGAAGCCTTTATCTGCGAGGAAAGATAGGAAACCTGCTTGCGGGCCCGTGGTCTAGCTGGTTATGACGTCGCCTTGACATGGCGGAGGTCATGCGTTCGAATCGCGTCGGGCCCACCTATCAGCCCAAGTAGCTCAGTTGGGAGAGCGTCAGACTGAAGATCTGAATGTCCCCGGTTCGAGTCCGGGTTTGGGCATATAAAATTCTTAAAAGATATCGATGGCATCATATAACTCTCTATGCTTTCAATATTCATAAAAACCTTTTTAATAACGTCGGGGTGTAGGGGCAGAGAAGACCCCTCTCCTTCAGGGGAGGGAATGAATCGTGCCCCACCGTTGTGCAGAAAACTATAAACACAATCAACCACATAACAAGCATCT
>MTKZ01023582.1_pt1 | contig 13289 bp, 10 predicted proteins | sample 1042781 | NCBI WGS metagenome assembly MTKZ01 (sample SAMN06212207, study PRJNA360539) | anaerobic digester metagenome | biome: Wastewater treatment plant; material: sludge; isolation source: anaerobic digester fed with sludge from wastewater treatment plant | place: Denmark: WWTP Viborg ...
GAGCGTTGCTATGTTCGTGAGCGTCACACCGAAAGAGTTCTCGTCAGCACTTTCGTTTTTAATCGATATCGAATAGATCTTCTGACCACCGGAAACGTCGTCCAGGATCCATGGCGATTCGTCCCATGGCCATGTACCGGTGTGGTCCACAAGGAACCCTCGACTTTCAAAATCCGCCAGATTGACTGGCATGTCTATCACCGAAGCGCTTTCGTCTATTTTTGTCTCCCCGGTAGGAGAGACAGGCACCATATGGTTTTCTTCATCACTCACTGATTCAGGCCAGTCGTCTTCGGCTTGCGCGAAAATCTTCACCTCTGTGTAATCGCCTGCGTCGAAGGTGAAAGTGAATGGTTTTCCTATACCCACCAGATCGCTCGCCGCTATCGTTGTGTTGGAACTGACTTCTATCAATACTTTCGAATCTATCTCAAGCCAGTCCGTACCTTTTTTCCCCAGTAAGGTGACTTTGAGACCGACTTTGGTTGCTTCCAGACTTCCATAATTGGTGACTGTAGCCACTCCGGATGCAGTATAAGTATCTTTGATTTCCGGTACGCTTCTGGTGGCTGTAAGCGTATATTCTACCGTGGCGATAGCGCCACGCTCAAGGTCGACTATTGCCTCGGGAGTGGCTTCTTTCGTCAGTTGCCAATCATATTCGGTTACTCTTGAGAGAGCGATTTTGCCATCTACTTCTACGTTGAGTATCGGTCTAAGTTCGATCACCGGTTCAGTATAGGTTATAACATAGTAAACACACGGAGCAGTTATTCCTATCTGGGAGAAGTATTTGTTCTCATTTCTTACTGCTTCAGCATAGGCCGAAAAGTAAAGTTTTGTTGTTGCTCCTGGCTCCAGTTCACCCAGAGGGAATACAAAGTGCGATATGCCTACTGGCGGGTTGTGGATGTTGAAATTCGGATAATAATCCGGGTCTAGTCGCCTGGTTTCAGGGTTTCTTGGAAGTTCTGCAAGAGAAAGCGCTGTAGCTACTCTAGTTTCCGTCAGCAACCAACCATTCTCCGTCGCATAGAAATCTATGTACAGAAGCTTCTCTTCATCGTCTACCCAGTATTCTATCCGGCCAATTACCGTATCGGCCCCAACAATGAGCGAAGATGACTGTACACCGCTATCGCTTAGAGGAGCAAAAATTACCTCCTCAGGTGCGTTTTCGGGTGGAACTAGCCTCTCTACTTTTGGATTGGAAACCACACAGCCTGTTATAACGAAGAATAGCGAAAAAGCAAAAAGAATGAAGAGTACAAATCTTCTCATATCTATAACCTCCTAAATTTCCACCCCAAAAACGCAAACTAATGAAAGTGTTTCAAAGAAAATCTAGACTATCTCTATTCGGAATTATTATAAGATATAATCCAAAAAAACCAATGCATTCGTTTGACTTATTATGTTACAAATTATCTGTCAAAAGAGTAAAAAATTGAGTCGCTATAGATTCTTGAGAATTGTTATAGTATCAGTTGCTAATAATACTAAGAGCTAAAATAGCTATATACAATCTATCAGCGGCTTCGACATGACTTTATACTATTAAAAATACCCATTCATTATTTGTGTTATTCGTGCGATTAACTATATATGATATAATCATACGATAGAATATATACACACAAAGAACTTTAGCGCCTTTTCTGTTCATAGCTCTAACTGGCCAAATTGATAATCGGAAAAGTGATTGTCATTAAAACAAATATCTGTATCTATACCGTTTTTTTCTATTTCACATTTGAAAATTGCACGGTATATACTTCAAAAAAAGAAAAAAGAAAGAAGGCATTTCAAAGTGAGTCTGGCACAAGATCATTCAAGAAACCCTGTAGTATGGAACACCCCTGTTTTTGTATGTTGATTTATATCGAATACCTTTTCCTTACTCGATTCTTCTTATGAGTTGTTCTTTAACCCGTTTTCCGCCAGGGACTTGATACGTAAAAAAAAGAACCGATTGAATCCAATCGGTTCTTTCTCTTCATATTTGCAATTCTAGAGGATTATGACTTCTTACTTTTAAAGGCTTTTTTGAGTAACCCGACCGTCGGTCCACCGAGGAAGACCAGCAAGATCAACAGGAACAGCACCAGAGAAATAGGCCTGGTGAAGAACTGATTCATGCTTCCACCGGTCTTTATTAGCCCGACCCTGAGATTATCTTCGACCATAGGACCCAATATGATCCCCAGTATCATGGGAGCCAGAGGCACTGCAAGCCTTTCCATGATGTAGCCTATGAATCCGAAAGCGAGCATCACGTAGATATCGAAATAGCTGTTCCTGATAGCATAAGACCCTATCATTGAGAAGAGAACTACTCCCGTAAGAACTACACTGGTTTTGAGTTTTAAAACTTGCGCGAAAGCCTTTATTCCTAGATAACCTATAGGTATCATGAGTATGTTTGCCAGAACTGCGATTCCGAAGACTCCATTCACGAGTTCTCTCGATTCGGTGAATATCAACGGTCCAGGTTTCAATCCGTACATGAGCATGGCGCCGAGTACGATGGCGGTTATGGTATCACCCGGAACACCGAAGACCAGTGCAGGAATCCAGGTACCGCCAAGCGCGGCGTTGTTGGCGCTTGTGGGGGCGATAACCCCTTTTATGTTGCCTGTACCGAAGTCTTCGCTGTTTTTGGAGGTTTTCTTCTCTACACCGTAAGCAACCCAGGCTGCAATGTCTGCACCGGCACCTGGAAGAGCGCCTATGAAAGTCCCCACAAAGGCCGCCTTGATTAGGGTCATCTTTTCTTTCCATATTATCTTCAGGGCTTCTATCGGCGAGATTTTAACCTTCTCGGTTATAGGAGGAAGCTGGAGTTTGGCGGCTCCCTGCTGAACTCTCTTGAGAACTTCGGAGATTCCAAAGAGCCCGATCATTGCGGGGATGAAACCTATGCCATCCATAAGCTCTATATTTCCAAAAGTGAAGCGCGGGTATCCCGTGGTTATATCGATACCAATTGTAGATATCGCAAGTCCCAGGACGGCCGATGTCAGTCCTTTCATCATGTTTCCCTTGCTCAAAACGGCGCTCATACTCAAGCCAAAAAGCCCGAGCCAGAAGTATTCGAAATTGGTGAACTGAAGGGCAAAATTTGCCAGTGGCGGTGCAATTAATATGAGTAAAAATATTCCGATTAACCCGCCGATCGCCGAGCAGAAGAGATCCAGCGTCAGCGCCAGCGAGCCCTTCCCTTTCTTCGCCAGTTCGAAACCATCTAAGGTGGCCGCTCCAGAGGCTGGAGTTCCCGGAATCCTGAGAAAAGTCGCGGGGATATCGCCGGAGAAGATCGATGTGAAAGAAACCCCCAGTACCATTCCCAGACCCGCTAGAGGGCTCATGTAATAACTGATAGGTATTATCAAAGCAACTGCCATGGTAGCCGTTAGACCGGGCAATCCACCGACGAAAATGCCGAAAGTCATGGCGAAAAGTACGGGGAATATCACATCCGGGCTTAAGATCGAGAGAATAATATCCATACGATCACCCCTGGAACATGGCCACAACGATTCCCTCGGGAAGCGGAATCTTGAAAACCATGCCGAATATCAAGAAAATAGCGACCACCAGAATCACCGAATATACTAAAGAACGCCAGACCTTGACGTTTAGAATTATCATCAAAGCTGTAGATATGATCGTGGCTCCAAGAATGAAGCCCAGCAAGTTTATCAAAGGTACGAAGACAATTATTCCCGCGATAATCGCTATTACATTTTTTATACCGTCTAAAGTGATTTTGTCAGAAGGTGCAAGAGCAGCGTCCTTAGGAATCCTTTTTAGCTTTATCATTATCAGGCTCTTGATGATGTAGTATGCGCCCAGTATGATTATGATTACAGCCATCGTGAAAGGGAAAAACTTCGGTCCTGGTAACTTGTTTCCCCGCACCACGTAGTTCGGGAAGGACGAGCCGAAAAAGAAAATAAGACCGGAAAGTACCAGAAGTGAAATCCCAAAGAAAATGTTTTTTATGTTCATCCAATCACCCCGATTACTTAATTGAAGAAACGGGTAGCCCTCCGGGCCACCCGTTAACGGCAATTACTGAATGAATCCTCCGAGTTCGAGCACAGATTTCCAGGCGCTGTCCTGTTGCTTGGCAAATTCGTAGAATTCCACTCCATTTCTTATCTTGATACCAAAGCCGTTGATATCCATGAATTCTTTGAAAGCCTCGGAATTTGCAATCTTGAGTACTTCAGCCTCGAGGATCGCTTTGACATCGGTCGGAGTATTCTTCGGTACGGAGATGCCTCTCCACGTACCAGCCGACCAGTTGATTCCCTGTTCTTTAAGTGTGGGAACGTTGGGGAACCTCTGGAGCCTTTCATCTGACATAACAGCCAGAGCCTTTAGCTGGCCGCTGTCAAGCTGGGAAGCAGCTTCGGCGATCGAACAGGTTATAACATCGACGTGGCCGCCAAGCAGTTCAATTATCGAAGGCGCCGCCCCTGTCGTCGGTATCCATGTAACGGAATCCACTGGAACTCCTGCCTCACTGAACATTCCGATCCTCGCCAGATCCCAAATGGATGCCGCGCTCGAACCTGAGAAGAAGAACTTGTTCGGATTTGCCTTGATATCTGCCAGAAGTTCATGGACAGTATTCCATGGGGCATCGGCCTTTACTATGACACCTGCGGCGTCTTCGTTGAACTGTGCAATATAATCGAAGTCGTCATAAGTAATCGTTGTAAGGCCTAACCAGTGCATGTTAGCTATCTCCAGAGTTACAAGGGTAATAGTATAGCCATCCGGAGCAGCATAGACACCGGCGCTGTGACCTACCGCTCCACCGCCACCTGTTCTGTTGACAACTGTGAAAGGCTGTCCGAGGGCCTTGCTCAACTCGTCTGCAACATATCTCGCAACACGGTCGGTTCCACCACCAGCACCCCATGGGCAGATTACCGACACGGCTTTTCTGGGATAATCGACACTAAACAACAGAGACGAAGCGATCAAAGCAATTACCAGAAACACTAAAAGCTTCTTCATCAAAAACACCTCCTATTGGGTAACAGGGTTTCCCCCGGAAAAATCCATTACCTGTTTCCTGGTCGGCTGCCCTTCGGTCGAACCTGTTGCGGTACAGGTGAGGGCAGCGGCTCTCAAAGCAAACTCAAGTGTTTCTTGCGTTCCCGTGTTTTCGAGATTGCAGCAAAGGAGCGAAGCCGTGAAGGCATCCCCGGCGCCTACCGTATCGGCAACTTTTACTTTTTTAGCCTTCCCCTCGAAGATTCCTTCATTCGTGCCGAGTATCGCTCCCTGAGATCCTCTTCTGAAGGCCACTATCCCGGGTCCCATGTTCATGACTTCCATAACTGCTTCGACCGGAGAGCCTTGAAGGGAGAGAATCTCCATCTCTTCTTCGTTGAAGGAGACTATATCAGCAAAATCCGTAATAGTCTTTAGATATACCGCCCTTGCCAGCTCGCTCGACCAGAGCTTACCCCGGTAGTTGAGGTCGTAAGAGATCTTCGCCCCGAGAGCCCTGGCACGTTTTATGAGCACGAAGCTCGCTTCAAGGCATTCACGACTAATTGCCTGAGAAATACCGCTCAGATGGAAGATTTTCACGCCCTCTAGTGAAATTTTTTCCGCGTCGGCCGGTCCGAACTTTCTGGCTGCTGCGTCCTTACGGCGGTAGTCAAATTCATGTCTTTCGCCGTTAAAGCTCACAAAATACATTCCGGTCGGTGACTCTTCATCGATTATCACGTTCGTCGTATCGACACCATTGCTTTCCCAGAGTTCCATCAACCCACGACCGAAGGAATCGTTTCCTATTCTCGTTATGTATCCCGAGCTCCTTCCGAGCCTGGCAGAAGCGACGACAACATTTGAGGTGTCACCACCCCAGGTCATGTGGAAATCCCCGATCTGTGAAAGTCTACGCTGGTCTTTTGCATAGAAACCAGCCAGTGGTTCTCCGAAGGAATAAATCTCACAGCTCACAAAATCACCTCAACAACTTCTTTTCACCGGCTTCATGGACGTTCAAGAACGTCTCAATAGCCTTCCAGTCCGGTAGCGGCTCAATATCGCCTTTCAAACTCACCGTTATAGCGCCGGCCACATTAGCGTACTTCAATGATTCTTCAATCGATTTCCCCAATAGATAACTAGCCAGGAAGGCTCCGTCACAGGCATCTCCGGCTCCGAGTTCATCGATCACCGGCACTTTGTATGAGGGCATCGAATACCTCCTCCCACCAGTGAAAGCCTCGACCCCGCCTGAACCCTTCTTGAAGACTATCAGTTTCGCGACCTCAGCCATTTTCTTGATAGATTCTTTTGATTTCTCCAGATCGCCGTCGAACAGCATGTTCAAATCCCCGGCTCCGGTGAAAAGTATATCGGCCTTCCTTATAAATGGCTCGAGAGTCTTCAGGGCGTTCTCTCTGGTTTTGAGAAGGTTGATCCTGATGTTTGTATCGAAGGCGACCAGGGCTCCGTGTTTTTTTGCCATATCAACCCCTTTCATGGCGGCATCTCGACAACTGTCGCTCAAAGCCGGTGTAATACCGCTCACGAGAAAGAGGTCGATTCCATCGAAATAACTATCTTTCAGTTGCTGCAAACCGTAGTTGCTCGCAGCCGAACCTTTTCGGTAGTAGAAGACCATCGTCTTTTCGGAAACCGGGTAGCTTCTCTGAACGAAGTAAACTGCGGTCGGGTTCTTTTCGTCTTCGAGCACGCCCTCAGTGTTGACTCCCTCAGACCTCAGCGTCGAAAGGATCACCTTACCAAATTCATCGGCCCCAACCGATGTCAGGAAGGAACACTCTATTCCCAGGCGCTGCATCTGGATGATTGTGTTCGCTTCAGAACCGGCCACGTGCCTCTCGAAAAGCGTTTGGAATCTGAGAGCTCCCTTTTCCGTCGGATTCATTTGAATCATTATTTCGCCCATACCGAGAGCTCTTTTCAAAGCATCACCCCCTAGAGCGCCTTCTTATCGATGAGTGTCTTTTCCATTTTTATGTAGATCGAATCATCAACCGGACTGTACGGCATTCTCGGGTAGCCGGAGTGAATGCCTCTCATTTTGAGCATGGCATGGATTGCAGGTATGCTTTGAGCGTAGTGCTGCACGTCTCTCAATTCGTTTACCCTCACCTGAAGTTCCAGCGCTCTGGCGTAGTTTGCTGCCGATGTTTCGTTGTAGAGTTCGACTACCGGTTCGGGTAGTGCGTTCGCGAGACCACAGATAGCCGCTTTGGCTCCGAGCGGAACTGCCGGCACTATGAAGGCTTCTGTTCCTGTTATGTAGCAGAACTTGTCTATATCCATGTTGTGTTTCACAGCATAGAAGTACAACAGATCGAAAGACGAGTCTTTGATACCGTATAATCCAACTGCCTGAAGCTTTTTGAGAGTGTCAATATCGATTGTTACACCTGTAGTTTTGGGATTGTTGTAAATGAAGACAGGTAAGCTCGAGATTTCGACCAGTTTGGTGAAGAATCTTACAATATCGGCCTGCGAATAAGAAAAGTAAAATGGAACAACGGTCGCCACGGCCATCGCTCCTGCCTCTTTCGCATGCTTTGCCAGTTCGAAGATATCATCAGGGCTGGTCCCACCGATATGTGCTATTACGGGGACCCTGCCTTTAGCACCTTCGACCGCAAGTTCGGTTACGTGTTTTCTTTCCTCGACCGACATGAGCGGCCCTGAACCGTAAGTGCCACAAACAAAAAGACCGTGTACCTTCTGAGAGAGAAAATCTATCAGATTTAGATAACACTTGTCATCCACTTTTCCCGACGAATCGAACGTCGTTAGCACTGGCGGGATAATTCCCTTGAAAACAGCCATGTTGCACCTCCTGGTAGAATTAAAATTTCAAGTATGATAGTGATTTTCTGGATAAAGACAATGTATCGAGCGATTCTTCGCCTTCTCTGACAGCCAGACAAGCGAAGAGAGAGTCTACAACTACCATCTGGACACATCTAGAAACTATGGCGTCGGTTCTTATGTTCATCTCCTCCGGTACCGAGGTAACGATACAGAGATCGGCTATTTTAGCCAGCGTCGAATCGATGAAGCCTGTCAACGCAATTATGCGTACCGTGTTCCTGACCTTTTGAAGGGGAAGGACTACATCCTTGCTCTCCCCGGAATGTGAGATGGCAAAAACACAGTCGTCTTTCTTGAGCTTTGATAGAGTAATCGCGTTCGTATGAGAATCCGGGCAGTAAATAGCATCTTTTCCCAGAAGGTTGAGCTTGAAGGAGAGGTTGTTGGCTATTGAGCCGGAAACTCCGTAACCAATGCATATTATTCTTCTGCTTTTCTCAATCAGTTCGACGGCTCCGGTTATCACCTGACTGGAGATTTTCTCCATGTTTTCCTTGAGCGCCATTATACAACCATTGAAGATTTTCTTCACCACTGCTCCGGGTGAATCGTCGATTCTTATATCTTCGTACGGATGGTAAAAAGAGGAACCTGCGATTTCGGCAGCCATGGTCACTTTGAATTCATGAAAACTCTCGAAACCCAACTGCCGGTAAAATCTCACGATCGTAGATTCGCTACCGACGCGTGATTTGTTCATAAGTTGAGTAATTGAAAGATTGACCGCTTCTGAGGGGTTTTCGAGTATCGCGTCGGCAATTCTTTTCATTGTAGGAGTGAAGTCATCGCTTTCGCGCTGTATTCTTCCCAGCAGATCGCTGTTGAATGTCACGACTCACCTCCGAAAAAAATTTCTACCATAATATACCATTTAGAGAAAAAGTATTCAAATCTATCTGTTCCATATTTAAGGCAATTAAAGCTATTTGAGCTTGTTTATAGCCTTTTAATCTATAAATGCTGCCTTATCATTAAAAGAATTTAATAGAAAAAATTTCTTTCTATCAATTATGAAGACCCAATCAGAAACGGTCCGTGTGCAGATTGCTTTTCAGGCTGTTATCATTAGTAGTGAACGAAGAAAACTCTGGAGGGAATTATGCTGACGGTATATCTTATGCGTCATGGACAGAGCCAGGCAAATGTAGAGAGAATCTTTGCCAATGGCGACGATGGCTATCCTCTGACCGAGGAAGGGAGAGCTCAGGCCGCTTTGGCGGCTGAATTACTAGCTCTGAAAAATATAAAGAGAATATACACTTCGCCAATTCTGAGGGCAAAGCAGAGTGCCGCGATAGTTGAGAAAAGGCTGGGCATAGAGCCTGTGGTGCTGGATGAGATAAGAGAATTCAGTGTCGGGGAGCTCGAAGGGCAGTTCATTTCGGGAGAGGCCGAATCGGCTTTCATGAGGCTTATGATTCAGTGGATCTCCGGAAACTCCAGCGATAAAATCCCGAACGGAGAAAGTCATCTGGAGATAATGGCCAGAATGAAGAAAGCCATAGATATTATTGTAAGTGAAAATCACACTGGTGAGGTTCTACTGGTGAGTCACGGTGGCTTCCTGACTATGACTCTGCCGTTCATTTGCAGCGGGATAGATATCAGGGAGTTCTTCTCGAGACCTTCCTACGGAATCGGAAACTGTTCAATTACCACCGTGAGGGTCAGTAATGGCGCGCAATCCCCATCAATCGAACTGGTGGAATGGGCAAACTCCTCTCATCTGGAGTGAAAGAGAATTTCCCGTGATCCTTAACGGACCTGCCAGTCTCTTAAAAGTTTAAAGCCAGAAATGACTTTTATCGCACTGTTCGACAATGAAGGCGATTCTTGATTGTGGTAAAATTTGGCAGAAGGGAGTCACGGGTTTGTTATGAAAAAGTACACACTTAAAAGCGGGGACATTCCAACTTTTGTGAGTGAAGGACTCGATGAAGAACAACTGAAGGCTGTCGTAGAATCCTCCGCCCGCTCTTTGATAGTTGCCGGCCCCGGCTCGGGCAAGACGAGGGTCATTACTTACAAGATTGCCTACCTGGTCAGTAAAGGAATTAATCCCGAAAATATACTGCTGGTAACCTTTACCAGAGCTGCTTCTAGAGAGATGATCGAGAGAGCCAGAAGAACCAGCAGCTCGGATTTGAAGGGAATGCTAGCCGGTACTTTTCACCATATTTGCAATTACTTCCTCCGAAAATACTCGGCTGCAGCCGGTCTGAAAGAGAACTTCACTATACTCGACAGAGAAGACTCAAAGGATTTGATAAAGCACTGCAGAACAGAACTTCTGGAAGAACGCAAAGTAATTAACACTTCCACGTTACCATCTGCAGGTGTTTTGCAGGGCATTTATTCTTACTCGGTGAATGTCCTGGCTTCTTTAAGAGAATCGATCACGAGACAGAACAGGAAATTTCTAGGCTCTTACGACGAGATCGAGGAGATCTGGAAGCGCTATGTCAGGGAGAAAGCAGCCCAGAACTGCGTCGATTACGACGATCTTCTACTGATGGCCCTGAAGCTTTTCAACGAGAATCCATCAATTCTTACCCATGAATCGCAAAGGTTCAAATGGATACTGGTCGATGAGTTTCAGGATACCAATATACTTCAATTCAGGCTGGTTGAAATGCTTTCCTCGGTTCACGGGAACTTGATCGTAGTGGGTGACGATGCCCAGTCTATCTACTCTTTCAGAGGAGCCAGATTCGAAAACGTTTACGATTTTTTGAACATGAAGGATTCTCAGATCTTCAAAATACAGACCAACTACCGCTCTACACCGCAGATTGTGAAATTGGTCAATGGGATCTTCCCTGAAAATTCCATAGAGAAGGAACTCAGAGCCGTGAGGCTTGATGGACCGTTTCCTGTAATAGCTGAGACCTGGGATAACCTCGAGGAGGCCTCTTTCGTAGCCCAACGTATTCAGGAACACATAAACGACGGGATCGATCCGGATAGGATAGCCGTTCTATACAGATCGCACTTTCACTCGCTTGAACTCCAGATGGAACTGGACAAGAGAAAAATGAACTACACTCTCTTCTCCGGTCCCAGATTCACCGAAACAGCTCATGTGAAAGATGTACTGGCAATCATGAAAGTTATTCAGAACCCGCTGGATCAGATTTCCTGGGGAAGGGTACTCAGACTCTACCCCGGAGTGGGAAATACCACAGCCTTCCGTATAATACAGGAGATATCCGCAGCCGTAAACGATGGCCATCTTCAGGTTGAAGTTATCAGGTCTCATACGAGCAACAGAGTTAGACTTGAAAACCTGATCGTCCTTCTCGAAGGTCTTGAACCGGATGCACTCCCCGCGGAAGTCATAAGGAGGTTCTACGAGAGCTTTTATGGGGACTATCTGGATGAAAAGCATCAAGACGCGAGAGAGAGGCGCCTGGATATAGAAAGACTTATGGAAATAGCCGGTAGGTACGATTCGCTTGCCGATATGCTCGAAGATCTAGCTGTTAGCGAGAAGATAGATATCGAGAAGGAGTCCGGGGAGCGCACCCCTTCTATAATTCTTACTACCGTTCATCAGGCGAAGGGACTTGAATGGGATGTGGTCTTCGTTCTGGCAGTTAATCCCGGTGATTTTCCCAACTCTATGGCCATAATGGAAGGTTCCCTTGAAGAAGAGCAAAGGATATTCTATGTTGCTGCAACCAGGGCGAAGGATTATCTGTACATAATGAGACAGAAGGGCGGCAGATCGCGTCCCATGATTGGCAACAGATATGTATTCAGGAGCGGGCATGACTTCATCGAGAGGATTCCGGGCGACACCGTCGAGCGGTGGGACATAGGCTGGGATTTTTGATTTTTTATTTTGTCGTCTTATAGATCGCTTCACATAGTCGAAACATGGGAGGGAAACAGATGAATGCTTTGTACTTACCACTGGTAGCAGGTATTATCTCTACGTTATTCGCGTTTATTATGCTGAAGAGAACTCTCGGCTACTCTCCGGGCAATGACAAGATGCAACAGCTTTCCAAGTACATTCAGGAAGGAGCGTCGGCTTTTCTAGAAGAGGAAGCGAGAAAGATATTTCTGGTGGCCGTCATAATAGCCGCCGTTCTGGGAGTTATCTTCCAATCTTTCAAGTATCCTATCGCATTGCTATTTGGAGCTCTTGTCTCGGAGTTGGCTGGAGTTATAGGTATGTACGCCGCCACGAGAGCCAACACCAGGGTCGCAGCCGGGGCAGAACAGGGTCTTTCGAGTGCTTTCAAAGTGGCCTTTTCCAGCGGTTCGGTCATGGGCCTGGCTGTCGCGGGGTTCTCTTTAACTGGCCTGGCCTTGCTTATGTTGATTTTCAAGAGCTCCTTCCTGTTCGAGAACATAACCGACCTTTCGAGAGCCTTCGGTTCGATCTCCTATATAGATGGAGTCATGATTATCAGCTCCTATTCGCTCGGTGCCAGTATGATCGCGCTCTTTGATAGAGTCGGTGGCGGTATGTACACCAAAGCTGCAGACATGAGCGCCGATCTAGTCGGTAAGATAGAGGAACATATAGACGAGGACGACCCGAGAAATCCCGCAACTATCGCCGACAACGTTGGAGACAACGTAGGAGACGTGGCCGGACTCGGGGCGGATATTCTTGAATCCTATGTGGCCTCGGTCGTTTCGGCAATAGTTCTGGCCATCTTCATGAAGTTCGCCGATCACGGCACAATGACCGAAGCACAGTATTGCGGGTTAATACTTCTTCCTGTCCTTATAGCCGGTGTCGGCGTTCTGGCATCGCTCGTAGGGGTTCTGGTCGTGGCCAACATGAAAACAAAGGATGCACAAAAAAGCCTCAGTTTCGGGAATTTCTTCACCGGTGGGCTCGTTCTGGTATCGGTGGCAATCGTCATAGGCATAGCGGCACCGGATTATCCTTTCAAAGATTCCTTCATCATCGGTCCGGGTTTCGTTTCGAAATGGAGATTATTCTTCGCCATCGCCTCGGGCCTTATTGCAGGTATAATAATCTCCAAGCTCAGTGAATACTACACTTCCGATCAGTACAAACCCACAAAGAAACTCGCCAAAGACACCCAGAGCGGTGTCGCGATAAACATCACCGGTGGTCTGGCGCTGGGTATGGGAAGCACTATCTGGCCGGTCGTAACGCTTGCCCTCGCGATTCTTGGAGCTTACTGGTCGGCCGGAGTTTACGGAATCGCCATAGCTGCGCTGGGAATGCTGTCGTTTGTGGGTTACATAGTTTCGGTCGATTCCTACGGACCGGTTGCAGATAACGCCGGTGGCATAGCGCAGATGGCCAACCTCGATCCGAAGGTTAGAAAGCTGACCGACAGGCTGGACTCGGTTGGAAACACCACAGCAGCCATAGGGAAGGGATTCGCCATCGGCTC